>Ga0137418_10000228_pt1 | contig 46853 bp, 29 predicted proteins | sample CZODoug3_1_2_16f_FD_122242 | JGI IMG/M metagenome (GOLD analysis project Ga0137418, IMG submission 122242) | Vadose zone soil fungal communities from Angelo Coast Range Reserve, California, USA - CZODoug3_1_2_16fungal (Hybrid Assembly) | ecosystem: Environmental > Terrestrial > Soil > Vadose...
CAGCCGCAGCCCGCCGTGACGATCAGAGTCTGGCCGAGCGGATGAGTGTGCCATGCAGTTCTCGCGCCCGGCTCGAACGTAACGCTAGCCCCTTGAACAAGAGCGGGATCGGGTGCCTGAAAAAGCGGATCGATACGAACCGTCCCAGTGAACCACTCTGACGGACCCTTCACAGAAGGTTGCGAGCCAACTCTTTTGATCTCCATTCTTATGAACTCCTTCGATTCGGACTTAATTGCTTTGACTCAGGCCGCCTCGACAGCGAAGCGACTACGGAGACAGCAACGTTTTAATCGCACGGCGCTCGTCCATTGCGCGGTATCCCTCTGCTACTTGGTCGAGAGGCAGCCTTAGATCGAATACTCTTCCGGGGTCGATCTTCCTGTCCCAAACCAGCTTGATGAGGTCAGGCAAGTAGCGACGCACTGGAGCAGGTCCACCGTGCAGATGGACGTGCGAAAAGAACAACTGCTCACCATCGAGTTCGACACCGTGCGGAACGCCGACGTAACCTACGTGGCCGCCAGGGCGCGTAGCAGTGATCGCTTGCATCATCGACTCTTGGGTGCCGACGCATTCCAGCACCGAGTCAGCGCCGACACCTTGGGTGAGTTCTTTGATTCGCGCAACACCTTCATCACCTCGCTCAGTGACAATGTCGGTCGCACCAAATTCGCGTGCTAGCTTCTGGCGAGACGCGTGACGGCTCATCGCGATGATTCGTGCGGCCCCCATCTGCTTGGCGGAGAGAATACCTAAGAGACCGACCGCGCCATCACCAACAACTGCCACTGTCGAGCCCAGCTTCACGTTTGCGGCATCAGCTGCGAACCAACCGGTACCCATGACGTCGGAGAGCGTTAACAAGCTCGGTATTAAGTCCTCCGAAGGAAGGTGAGGCGTCGCGACCAAGGTGCCATCCGCGAGCGGAACGCGCAGGACGGGGGCCTGTGCACCGCCGACGAGCTCGCGGTGCTGGCAGGATGACTGGTAACCGATCCGACAGGTTGGACATACATTATCGGAGGCGAAAAATGAACCGATAACGAACTGTCCGCGCTTGACAGATTGGACCGCGCTTCCGACTTCCTCAACAATTCCGCAGTACTCGTGACCCATTGGCGTCGGTTGAGCAATCGGTTGAATGCCGCGATACGGCCACAAATCAGACCCGCAGACGCATGCCGACGAGATTCTGATGACGGCGTCGGTCGGGTTGATGATTTTCGGAACCTTGCGTTCCTCGAAGCGCACATCGCGCGGCCCGTACAGGACAGCTCCTCGCATGATTTATCTCCTCTTCGACTCTTCAGTGTGCGGTGTAGCCGCCATCCACCGCGAGTGCGTGACCGATCACGAAGCTTGCACCAGGGCTGCAAAGCCAGAGAACGGCAGACGCAACTTCCTCAGGCCGACCGAGTCGACCGATCGGTTGCTCCTTGATAATGTCTTTCATCGTTTCGGGTTCCTTGGCGATCATGTCGGCAACCATAGGTGTTTCGATTGCCCCAGGGCATACAGCATTGATGCAAATACCTCTGGAGGCATATTCAAGGGCTGCGCTCTTCGTCAGCCCGATCACGCCGTGTTTGGTTGCGTGATAGATGGCCCGGCCCGGAATGCCGATGAGACCGCCGATAGAAGAATTGTTCACGATGGCCCCGCTACCTTGTTTTCGCATCTGGAGCAGCTCGTGTTTCATGCAGAGAAAGACACTGCGGAGATTGATCGCATTCACTCGGTCGAATTCTTCACTAGTGGCATCAGCAGTTTCAACGGCGGGGCTCTGCACACCGGCATTGTTGAACGCCGCATCCAAACGCCCAAATGCTGAAACAGTCTGCTCGACCATCGCCTTCACCTGAGCTTCATCGGTGACATCGCAGCGGATGGCAATCGCCTTATGGCCGGCAGCGACCAGGCGCTCGGCGGCTGCCCGCACCGCTGATTCATTGATGTCGACGAGCGCGACCGCAGCACCCCCTGCAGCAAATGCTTGCGCCGCAGCCAGCCCCATGCCGGACCCGGCCCCAGTGACTAGTGCGACCTTGTTCTCAAACGACAAATTCATTGACGTTCCTCTTCACTGTCATGCCCACGCAGCCCGCTTTGTTCATCCCCCGAGGCTCCGTGCATTCACAACTTTAGATGTGCTCACGATCTAAGCGCACTAGCCGAGCGCGCCAATCTACTTGCAAAACGCGCCACGGTTGCTAGGCCCGAGATGAGATTGAATGAAAATAATCTGCGCGGTCTCGAAGGACCTTCACTGATTCATCTTGCCGGAGAAGACTGCCTAGATAAGGAGTGCTGCCGCATGAAACCCGCAGATTTCGGTTACTTTTCGCGCTTGACTCACCGGGCATGCCGCACTGTTTGTTCCACGTCATTGCATCTGATATTCAGTATCTCCTGTATTTCGGCAGGAATACGCTCATGCTAGGTTGAATGGAGCCTCGGAGCTACGAATGGTTTCCATGACATGCCGAAGTTAGGACAATTCTGGTTTCGCATGCTGGCGATCCTGCTGGCCTGCGTGTTCGAGACAATCCCGCTGACTGGTGATCAGGTCCACGTGCGCCACATGGAAGGCCTGATGCACGGCTTTCTTGCACTCCGCACCCTTGATGGCAAGCGCCTAGCAGACGGTGAAATGACCCAAGTCCCAGAGGGTGACCGGGTGACGAGCCGTCTGATCTTTCGCTTTAAGGATGGTTCGCTCTATGACGACACAACCGTATTCTCTCAACGAGGCGCCTTCCGGGTTTTGAGCGATCATCTCGTGCAGCGTGGCCCATCCTTCAAACAACCGATGGAAACCTCGATCGATGCGTCTTCAGGCGAAGTCACGGTTCGATATAAGGATCAGGACGGCGGAGAGAAGGTCCTGAAGGAACGGCGTGACCTGCCTCCCGATATCGCGAATGGATTGCTGTTCACCCTGGTGAAGCACATTCAGCCAAATGTGCCACAAACCACGGTTTCCATGGTGGCGACCACTCCAAAGCCACGGTTGGTAAAGCTTGAGATCCTCCCAGAAGGCGAGAAAGCAATCGCTAGTGGTAACACCAAACACGAAACAGTACGCTACGTCGTGAAGGTAAAAATCGGCGGTGTGGCGGGCCTGGTGGCGCCGCTGTTGGGGAAACAGCCTCCCGACACCCACGTGTGGGTTCTCACGGGTAATGCTCCCGCCTTTGTTAAATTCGAGGGTCCAATCTACGATGGCGGCCCGATTTGGCGGATTGAACTGGCAACTCCGGCCGGATTCTAATCGTCGTCAGATGGCACTGCGGAAGGATCGTCAGGAAAACGTCTCGCACAGCGTATTCGTTTTGCCGATCCGCCATTGAAATGAATCGTTCTCTTGGGTGGCACATCCAAAGGATATCAGCTAAGTTTGATTCACCCGCAGTTGAAGGTCGATTCCGCCAACCAGCGATCCCCATATCACCCGCAGCGATCTTCTCAGCAGAAATTCAAAACAATAGAAACAGGTAACACAATGGAACAAGGAACAGTGAAGTGGTTTAACGACGCCAAAGGCTTCGGCTTTATCAGCCGCCAGCCCGGCGACGATGTGTTCGTGCATTTTTCGGCCATCCAGGCAGGCGGCTTTCGCAGCCTGCAAGAAGGCCAGACGGTCGAGTTCGACGTCACCAAGGGGCCGAAAGGCTTCCAAGCAGAAAACGTCAGACCTGTCTAATCGAGAACACAAACAAACTGCCCGGCGCGAGAACTTGCGGCCGGGCAGTTCTGTCGTGAAGCACGAGAAAACCCTGTTCACGCCTCAGGACAGGCGCAGACTCTTGAGCGAGGCGCGATCGCTTCCGCCACTCACGTTCGGGACGATAATCAATTCGAGGACGGTGACGCTTGCGAGCTCAACTTGATATTCCTCGACCTCGCGGATTGTCTCTGGAGGACTGAAGTTCCACTGCTGGCGGACGATTTCCCGGAATGAGTTCCCGCCATCGGCAGACCAGCGCAAGACGAACTCTTGGGTCCGCCCGATCTCTTTTTCTTCAAAGACAACTGATATTCGTTTCAGACTTTGCGGCTGGTCAAACACGAGCCGGATCGTTTGCGTCCCCGCTTCTGCGGCGCGCCAGCCCTGCGCCTCTCCCGAAGCAAAAGCAGACTCGACGGGATAATCTTTATCCTCCGAGGTGATCTCCACCATGGCCGCCCGCTCGACATCGAGCCGGCCTTCACTGCGAGACCGAACCGTCTCTGGAGTTGGGGTAATAAGCCTCTTACGCATATGTCCAGTTTAACTCTGGCACGACTTGGCAATTGTGAATTAGGCCTCGGATCTGCTCGCGGGGTCCTTTCTTCTCCGAGCACCACCTAAATCATTATCGGCTGATCTGATTTCCCCGCAGTTGAAAACCGGTTCCGCGAACCAGCGTTACTCCTTCTCACACGCACAGAAGGCTTACCGCACCCGGTTTACGGTTCCGCAGCTTTGCGGTGTGGTTGATATTCCGGGCAGTCGGGCCCCTACAGTACGTACTGTATCGAACAAAACTGCTTCTCGCGGCTAAAATTCTCTGGCAACGGTCCATGATTGTGGCGAGCTCAAAACATCGTCCCGAACCCCGCCCTCCTACCCTGCGCTCGTCCCTTCTCCATTCTTGAAAAAACTAGATCGTCGATTCCGCTAAAGAGTGTCGGTTACCTTCCTGTGGCAGGCTGATGAAAGAAGACAAGTCGCTAAGAATTTTGGTTGTGGATGACCACGAAATGTTCCGAGAGCAGGCTTGTGCGCTCTTGCGAAGCCAGCCGGGATTCGAGGTCATATGTGAGGCCGCAAATGGGCTGGAGGGAGTGAGTCGGGCGGCGGAGCTTCAACCGGATGTAGTGGTTTTGGATATCAGTATGCCCAGTCTTGGCGGAATCGAGGCTGCGGGGCGCATTCATCGGGTTGCTCCAAAATCACAAATCGTTTTTCTGAGCCAGCACAATTCCGAAACAATAGCGCAGACTGCCCTTGCCGCTGGCGCGCTCGCCTATGTGACAAAATCCTCTGCATCAGATGACCTTATTCGTGCGGTGAAGGCTGTTTCAGAGGGCAAGAAGTTTGTCAGCAAGCTCACTCGTTGGGGTCCAAACGACAGGTAGACGCAATCTGCACTGCCTGTAGGAACGGTTTATGACCAAGAAGAAGAACTATAGAACGACCACAATCGCTCGCGCTAAGGCTTCAGTCTTAAAGTACCGATCCGGCAGGAAGAAAGCTGATCGCCAATCTGTCTCCGGAAAGACGGGGCATCGCAAAACGAGGTCTTAGGATCTTTCTGCCGTTCTGCCGGAGACAACTGCCTAGAAGGAAGTGCTGCCGCCGCAAATCAATTCACTTGGCTTTTGGTTGAAAGCTTATGCGAAGCAACACGCCACTGTTCGCCTGTTCCATGCGAAGTCGCCTGTCACAGGTTCTGCCGTTTGAACTTTTTGCGCAAATTGATCGTTCGTCCCGCAAGCATGAACACTCCATCGCCGCGATAGTGGAGGGTCTCCGGATACTTAGGGGAAGTCGCCACGTGCGCCTTCACCACTTCCCAGATAAAGACGCCGTACTTTGAGATCAGTTTTGAGTCGGCCAGTCGGCACTCGAAGTTCGCATAACACTCCTCGATCAAGGGTGCGTTCACTTCGGAACCTGGCACTGGAGTGAGCTTGAATCTTTTGAACTTGTCGACGTCGCGACCCGAGGTGTTTCCGATGCCAACCAGCTGGTCGATCAAGTCAGCGGTCGGAACGTTGATCACACACTCCTTGCTTCGGCGAATCATCTCGAAGCTGTGATTTCCATCCCAGATGTAGCAACCGAAGAGAGCCGGGGAAAATTGCATCATCATGTGCCAGCCCATCGTCATGATATTTGACTCTTTCTTCCACGCTGAACTCACGAGAACAATCGGACCAGGCTCCAAGAAGCGGCGAATCTTGGAGAGCGGAAAGGCCTTCTTGTGAAATTTCTTCATATTTTCTCCGATTGCGATTAAGATTCGCTTTTTGTGGTTGAGCTATTTTTTTCGCGTTCCTGAAAGACATCTCTGGCGGCGAATAGGCCATTCAGGGCCGCGGGAAACCCCGCATAAACGGCCATCTGAATGATGACTTCCAGAATCTCCTGACGACTCCCCCCAGCGGTAGTGGGAAGGCCGCTTCCTGGGTTTTAACTATGAATCTAAATGGCGTTTTGTATGAGATCGGCGCTGGGCGGCGTTGCGTCCACAAAAAACCAGATGGTGGCGCCGAGAGCTACCACAAAGCAGGCAAAATAAAGAGCAGATGACCATCCCGCAAAAGAAGCAATAAATGGAGTAAGAACCGGTGCAATGAAGCCACCGATGTTTGAACCAGTATTGAGAATCCCGCAGGCAGTGCCTACGTTCTCTCGTCCGGCGTCGATGGTAGCCGCCCAGAAAGGACCATCGGAAGAGGAGGCTAGGCCGAATGAGAGCGCCAACAAGGTTCCCACCATGAATGAGCTTGAAAGATGAGTACCAAGAAATAGAAGGAATGCGCTGAGAAGAATACCCCCGACTGGGACGATACGCCGCCCAATTTTCTTCCCAAACACTTTGACCAGCCGATCAGAAAGCCAACCACCTAGGGGCGTCATGACCACCCAGGCAAGGAATATCACCGTCGCATAGGCCGACGTTTCAGGTTGTGACATGTGACGGATCTCTCGGAAGTAGTAATAAATCCAGTAGAAGAAAATATATTCAAAGTAAGAAACGGTGCCATATCCCAGCGCCAACAACACCACATTTCGATTGGTGAGCAACTTCCGCCAACCAGCTTTGCGGTGAGTATCAGTTGCTTGCGTCTTGTGGCTGCTCAGGGACGGCGCCTCTATTTCTCGATTGGACGGATGATCTGACGGCCAATCTGTCGCATACCAAGCCCACGCGGCCGCCAGCAAGGCTGTGACTACGCCGGCCAGCAAGAAGGAATCGCGCCAGCCATAACGTGGAATCATCCAGGCGAAGAGTGATGGAGAAAGCGCGCTTCCAATTCCGGCACCGCCAGCCACCAACCCCCAGACTAATCCCTGCCGCGTGCTCGGGAACCAGTTTGCATTCATCCGACCGCACGCTGGATAGAGCGGAGCCGTACAAGCTCCCGCTAGAAAACGGACCACGATCAATGCGGGAACGATTCCTATCAGCGCTCCGAGGCCCGGACGCGTTCCTAGTGCTGTAAATCCCGTGAAGACCGCAGCCCCAAACCCCATCCCGATCAGTGTTCGCCAAGGGCCCAGTCGATCACTCAAGTAACCTCCCGGGATCATCATTAGAGCGTAGCCCAAGAGAAACGCGGAATATACCGATCCCATTTGTGTTTCGGAGAGACCAAACTCTCGCATGATGCCAGGTCCTGCGACAGACATAATGGTCCGGTCGAAATAGCTCATGACGCTGAATAACACCATCAGCGTCACGATATTGAACTTCGCCATCAAGAGATTTTGTCTTTCAATTCGGATGTGACTGATGAGAGATGAAGTGATACTAGTCCAATATCTTGTCGATGCGAGAGGCCTTAACCATTACCGGCGTTTTTCGTAAGCTTCCGTGAATCGATACGTGATTATCTACAAGGTCAATGTCGCTTACGTTGTCGAAATCGTCCGGAACTCTCGCGAGCAGGGTCGGGTAAATATCGGTGATCAACGGCCCCGAATTAGTCTCTCGGTTTAACCAAGGGACCAATCTCACGTGATAAATAATCGATCAAAGTTTAGAATTTACTCTTGACAAACCATAAAAATGTACCATATGTTCCGCATGATAATCGTTCAATTACCGGTTAGGAATTTTAAAATGTTACGTCGAAATGAGCTTTAAGCCTCCCACTTCTCCGCGCAACTCCACTTCTCGTGTGTCCCTGCAATCCGGTATTGCAGGGCCAAAACTGATTCTCTACGGGCTGCTGTGGCGGGAGATTGAACGTCAGCGTTCTTGTGGAGTCGGGTTTGGACCGGGTCTATTCGACCTTGAGTCTTTTCGGGGCGGGATCGAGCCGTTAGCTACCCTCCACCGGCGACGGTAGGGATATGGGAAGCGGGATGAGGGCTTTGCCGGAATGAAAGCCAATTTACTAAGGTCGACTAGATTATTACTACGTCCGGGTTATCCAGGAGATTTCGAAATGGCTTGGGCCAGCCCCATTTGGGTCTCACAGCCTTAGACTAATCAGCGTCCTACCTTGACCACACAACGATCTAACACTCGGACATCGCGATTTAGGAGGACCATGAAACGAAACTTGGTCATAAGCTCAGGAAGAACGCTTGTCAGGATCATCCTCCTAGAATTTTTCCTGACCTGGCTGGTTGGAGGCGGGACAAAGGCGGTCGCGCAGGTTGATGTTGGCGCCTCGCGGCTCTTGCTGAATAAGGTTGCGATCTTCGTGGATAACGGTGAGCCTTCTTACGTCCAGTACGGCGCTCAGGAGCTTGGTGCTTATTTAGCAGAGATCAGCGGTGAGCCGGCAAAGGTGGAGTCGTCTTTGGACGCGGTGCGAAGGTACAAGTCGATCATCGTGATCGGCGAAAGAATGGCGGGCGCTATGGCGGTTGACCTGGGTTCCACCAGCGAATTGGGTGACGATGGATCCGTGATCCGCTCTTTCGACAAGGCGGGAACTACGGTCATCGTGATCGCTGGTCGGAATCCGCACGGTACTAATTTCGGTATCGCCACGGTCATGCAGATGATTCATGCGGACGCGAAATTTCCGTACCTTGATGGTCCTCTCAATATCCGAAACAAACCAAGTATTGCGATTCGCGGCTTGCAGACGGGCGCATGGCCGTTGAAGTATCCCTATGCTGCATGGAAGGAGCGGGACTGGGACCGGTTTATCGATATGGCTTGGGCCGACCGGATGAACCTGCTGTTGCTGGCGCCGCTGTTTGAAATCCTACCGGTTCCGCTGTCGGCGGAGGATGAAGCCTATGTGCAAGAGGTCCGCCGCATCGTTGACTACGCTCAGAATAAGCGCGGTATGGAGGTATGGGTTGGGATGCCGGCAAACCGCATAGCTATCTCCGATTGCGGCGTTCGCGATCCACACCTTCGTCCCTATTGGATCAACGGTTGTCAGAAGGATATGAATCCAGCGGACCCACAACAATTCGCCAATATTGGCAAAGCCATCGAACCTTTTTACCGAATTGTCAACAATGCGGATGGTATTTTGATGGGCGATGCCGATCCCGGCGGTTGGCCACAGAGTCCCCTAAGTGAACAAGCGAAAATTTTCCAGTCGGCCCGAAAGATGTTGAACCGCTATAACATCCACGGAGAAAAAGCCAAGCTGGCGGATTTTATGTGGATCGGGTGGGGCCGGCATAAATTCTTCACTGCAACTGACCGGCTCGTAACGGGATTCGACTGGACCGATAAGAACCCGGATGAGAGCGATATCGCGTTCATGGCGGAGACGATACGCAACTTCAAGCAGAACCTGGCTGAACCCTGGGAGGTCTTCGCAGGCATGACTCCTTATTTAGAGTCCTCCAGGCGGGAGTCAGTGCTGGACAAGACCATCTACTTTCCCTACGGCGCCATCGAAGGCGAGCCGGCATTCCCCGCAACCAATACCAGTCTGGAGCCGGTGCGCGAGGTGCTCGATAAAAAGGCGGAATACCCACCGCTTGGTTCGTTGATGGGGAATAACCAGGTCATGTTGCTGCAGTTTCCGCGCACCTATTACTTCTTTGCCAGCACATGGGATTCTTCGAACAAGAAACGAAGCGAAGAAGACATACTGCTGGCTGCCTCAGAACAGATTTATCCTGAGCATAAAGAATTGCTTGTGGAATCATTTCTCGCGTTGCGCGAGACTGACCCGGATAAGATCCGCGCAACCAGCGCTCGTCTCGCAGCTCTGGTGAGTGCGGGCAATACCGGACGGCCCGGAGTCCTCGGACGCTACCTTTTTCCTGACCGGCTCATAGTGGCGAAAGACTTAGTGACACAACTGGATATTCGCGCCGCCCGTCAAACGCTGATTAAAGCATTACGCGGTAAACCGGATGTCGAAGAATGCGCTCGGCTGATAGAAGAGTACTTCGACAAACTCCTGGCCTGGAATCAGCAGACGGGGTGGGAGAAAATTATCGACACGGGAATCTGGACACAACCGATTTACGAGCGGGATAAATATCTTACTGAAGCCATATCCCACCTGAAGGAGATTCTAGGAAAGGGTGCTCCCTACACCAGCTACGCCCAAGTGAATGGCTTCTTCGATGGAATTGCAAAGGACCTGCTCCAAAAGTACGGACAGAACTCCGTCATGATTGGATGCATCGAGCCGTTTAAGTCGGCTGTTGTGCAGGCCCAATAAATATTTCGACGAAGCAAGCCTAAATTATTGACCTGTCGGCCCAGAACATCAGGATGCAGGTTCTGCTTCGTTCTCTTCGGAGTAGAGGTGCACAGCTTGTTCCGCCCAATCTTTCATTGCCAGGTGGAATGCGCGCTTCGCCTTCTCAGGCTCTCCGGCAGCGATCGCGTCCAACAAAACGCGGTGGCCCTGAAGATCCTCAGCCAGATTAAATCCGGGCTGCATGGCGACGCGGATTGCGCTGAACCCGAAGAGAGGAACAACCACACGGCGCAGGCATTCGACCAGACAGTCATTGTGAGTGGCTTCCCACATTGCAATATGCCAGCTTAAGTCGCCGCGGATATATTTCTGAAAATCTCGGGCGCGAGCGGCGGTATGGGACTGTTGAAAAAGCTCTTCCAGTTTCTCGATATCAGCCGGCGTGGATTGGCGTGCAGCCTCTTCCGCCGCGAAACCTTCCAGGGTCCGGCGGACTGAGATCGTATTCTCCAGATCACGCTGGCTGAAATCAGTGACAAAAGTAGCTGAATTTGGTTTCTTGCTGACGTGGCCTTCGAGTTCCAGCTGGATCAAGGCTTCCCGAATTGCGGATTGACTTGTGCCGAGCGTCTCGGCAAGTTTTCGCTCCACTAGTCGCTCGCCTGGTATCAACGATCCATCCAGGATCGACTCTCGAATCTTCTCGGCAACTTGGTGACGCGCGGGCTGGTTATTCAGCTTGGTTGCGTTTAGTGGCATCCTTATTTCCTTACGTTGGATAGCATTCTATCCATTCACACCGAATCCTTGTTCCGGCCTTTGTTAAAGGCCTCATTTTGATCTCCCGACACCTTCAGATGGCGCCGAGAACCCGCTGCGATTGATTATAATCGAGTGCCCTCCAATAGCAACGTCATCTAAAAATGAATAATGATCGATCAAATAATACGTGTTTTTCCCTAAAATACTGGTATTGTTGATTTCCGTATAGATGCCTAATCAGTCATCAAAGATACTTCACGAGCGGTGCGGCTGACGCGACTTGAAGATTACGCGCTGAAAAGCTTGGTGGAATTGGCAAGCAGACTTCGCAAACAAACGGCCTGAACGGGGTGGAGCGGTGCCACAAACTTCAAGGCTAAAAGCAGGCGCGGCGGAGACCATTATCACTCCTCCTAAGGGAGCTCCAACCCTGGGCACCATTCAGCGAAGCACTGGAGTGCACGACGATCTCTATGCGCGTGCTCTGGTGCTGAATGATGGTAAGCAACGCATCGCAATCCTGTCGCTCGACTTGATTGGAACGGATTTTGAATTGTCCGACGAGATTCGTGACGCCATTCGTGCTCGTACAGGCATCGCCACCACCTTAGTTCATTGCACTCACAATCATTCCGGACCTTTTAACATCCCGTGGAGTGTGTTGGGTCCGCGTTGGGTTGCGGGGCCAGGAAAAAGTTGGCGTGATGGACTGGCTCCAAAGCTGACGGAGCTGGTCGTGCAAGCGGAAGCCAAAAGCGAAAGCGCGATCTTGCGAGCCGGCCGGGCGCCGGTTCAGCTTGGCACGAACCGGAGACTTCAGTCCGAGCAGGGTGTGGTGATGAAGCCCAACCCATCCGGTCCGGTCATACCCTGGGTGGATGTTCTATGTGTGGATCGAGTTGATAAAAGCCCAATTGCTGTTTTGTTTAGTCATGCCGCCCATCCCGTCATCATCCACGGATCAAGCCGCTTGGTCAGCGCGGAATTTCCTGGCTTTGCAGCGCAAAAGCTTAAAGAACTTCTGGGAGGGAATGTAGTCGCGATGTTTGGCCAAGCCTTCGCCGCGAACATTAATGGCGATCCGCTACGAGGTGGGCTTGAAGCGGCGGCGCACGCAGGAGAAGTTCTGGCGGAGGCCACTCTGCAGGCAATGTCCAACAGTAAGGCGATTCCAGATGAAGAATTCGCCATCACTTCCACTCACGCGGGACTGCCGCTGCAACTACTGCCTTTAAGGCATGATTGCGTTGAAGTGCTGAGGGTTGCGGAAGAACGCCTACTGAAACACTATGGCAAGACGAGCTTTTCCGATGAGCAGTTGTGGGACATGCAGGACGACGTCGAAACAGCCAAAAGTCAAAATGAATCCAAGGCTGCGAACGATGTTCAGCCGATGGAAGGAAAAGCCTGGTGGATGACGGATACCGTGTTGTGTCTTCGTGACCTGCTAAACAAGATCGAACAAAAGGATGAACGTCCCCTGCGCTTCGATGCCCATCTGTTGCGAGTCAGCGATCACTGGTCTCTTGTGGCCGCTACACACGAATTGTTTGCCGAGTACCAGTTGATGCTGGATCAAGGTTCTCCTACAGAACACAACATGATGTTGGCCTATACCAATGGCTGTGAGAGTTACATCCCAATGGATCGTGACTTGGCGTTGGGTGGCTATGAGGCCGCGACGTTTCCTGATCTTGACGGGGCATCGTTGCGCTACCGGCATCGTAGAGCTTTGCGTTTGGGCTTTGAGAAGGAGGTCGTAGAGAAGTTGAGATCGTTGTGGCGCTGAGTATTTTGTTCTGTGTCGTACAGAACCGAGGCCTAAGGAGAAAGCATGTTCGTAGGATATATGTTCGCAGTGCTCGCAATGCTCAGCATCGGCACGTTGGGAATTCTGAGCAAGCTGGGAGATCGCTACGGCTGTACGCCGCTCAATACTGCTCTGACCCTGTTCGGCGGTTCCACGGTTTTCATGGCCTTATATGTTTCCCTGGTGGAGAAATCGACTTTGAAGCCACCCGCCGCGGTCAGTGGAACGGCGATTGTCTTTGGGGCGTTGGCCATCCTTGCATTCTGGGTTTTTCTGTACGGACTGCAATTCGGAAAGATAACGACCAGTTGGATTTTCATGAATCTGTCGGCCGTAGTGCCGGCAGCACTTTCAGTAGTCATCTACCACGAGGTCGTCACGTTGGCCAAGGCTTTGGTGATAGCTCTGGTAGTGGTATCGATCGTTCTGCTTTGGAAAGACAAGCAACAGGAGAGCGCGCAGGGCTCGACTGCTGCCGATGAGCCCGCGCGTGCCAACGTGAAAATATGGATCACAGCGATGTTGTCTGCGTTCCTGTTGAATGGAATTTGCCCATTTGGCCTTCGTATTCTGGCAGGGTGGGGGCTCGCCCAAAAATATACCGCCGTATATCTTGTCTATTGGTATCTAGCAGGTTTTGGCTTTGGCCTGCTGGGATTGATCAAAGTACGGCAGCGCCTGTCGCGGGCAAATCTAATCATTGGACTGATCATGGCGGTGGCCAGCGTTGGCGGACAATTCTTCATGGGACTTGCGCTGTCGCATGGGGTTCCTGGCAGCGTGGTGTACATGCTTGGCATGGGCGCCAGCATGTGTGTGGTGGTTCTGGGCGGTATTCTATTTTTTCATGAACGAGTTGGCGCCTACGCGAAGTGGGGAATCGTAGTCGGGCTTGCGGCTGCCGTGTTGCTGGGCCTTGCAGGCTGAGGCATCAACTATCAGTTTGGTTTTGCGCGCAAAACTCACTACCAGAGTCTTGATTTGGTTGCGGCCGAGCGGCAAGGTCAGGCCGCTCGAGGTTGACGCAATGTCAGCCCCGCGCTCACCTAGCACTGATCCCAGGTACGCTTTTTGAATTTGGCCTTGGGGAAATTGAAGATTGGCGTTGATGTCTTCGTCGGTCGTGTTTTGAACTCTTACCAGGTAATCGTCACCGCTCTCTAACGGGCGAATGGTTAAGACTCTGACTCCTTCAGGCGAAGTGCTGACGAAGGCGCCTCCTTTGTCGGAGAGCGTCGGCTCCCAACCCATGTTGTAGTGGCGAATCTCAAACAACGGCGAACGCTGATCGGCGGCTAGCGTCATTGCTTGTGTGGTGGAGAATTCCGGTCCGCTGCTGAATGCATAACGAAACGTAAATTGTCCGCCCTGCTGCGCTGGCGCATCGGTATACCAGTAATTGTTCATCGCGTAAGAAAAAATGGTTCCATTGTTAATTTGAATGTCCGCGGGCCACAATCCACGATTGATATCCTCAAAAGTGACAAGCGGAGCGTCGACCGTTGCCCAAGCAAAGTTGCCCTTCGCCCCTTTGCCCCAGATTCCGCCTTGGGTTGTGAACCATTGACGGTTGGCGCCGGGAAGCATATCCGTAACCGGATCAATCCACCCGGTGGCTCCCTGGTATTTCAGTTGCGGTTGTTCAAGGCCAAAAGGAAAGGCGAAATAGATCCCTTCCTTTTTCAGTGTTGCAGTCTTTTGTACCTGGTTTTCAATATTGATCTGCTTTCGTGCATCGAGCAGCACACTTGTCGACACAATCTCCTGCGTATTTGGTGCTTGCGCGTGAACTGTAACCACGGTTCCCCAGGGAAACTGGCGTGCTTCTGGTGCGCGAGTCAGAACTGAATGGTCGATCGTAAGCGTAGGCAAGGGAAGCGTAATGTCATCGGCGAGAAGTCGGTTGTCCTTGAAACTTCCACGGATAAAATCACCCGGGTCGCCGCCACTAACGTACAGGTATTCGTTGAGCCCGTGGCCGGATGAAGAATTAACCAAATCCAGGCCTGACGATTTGTCGATCAAGTGCGCGATTGCTCCAGTCTTCGGATCGAGTTGCAGTTTGTAATATTGGTTTTCCACCGTGGGATTGGAAGGATCCATTGCCAGAACCTTCCCCTCCGGAACCTTCCCTTTTGTTATGGCGTAAAACTTGTATCCCAGAGCCGGCACGTCTGATGCCCAGCATCGCACTTCCTGATAGCGGCTGAACGACCTCATCGAGCCGCAAGGAATTGCTTGTTGCGTCGCCGGGTCCAGCAAGGCTTCGTCCGGCTCCAGCTCGAAATCGAAGAAATCGCTTCGCTGCCAGCTCTCTGGATTTAGCACGACCGTGCCTTGTTTATCGGTCCCGACCAGCTCGGCGATCTTATCCGCCGCCACAAGTCTCAGATCGCTGGTTTGTTGCAGTGCCGCTTCGGCCCAGGCACGATGGCTGGCTTCGCCTCCGCGCGTGCGGTAGCTGTCCGGTCGGCCGAAGGAATTTGCATCGCTCCATACATAGGAGTCGGCCAACAGAACATTCTTCCAGGCGGCATCAAACGGCTGTTTATCAAACTTGAGATGAGGCAGTAGCCAATTTGCGATACTTTCAAATTTCTCTGCCGCCGCCAATTGGGTTTGAGAAGTGCGTATCATGGCGGCGATTCTTGCATCGGCGCCAGCCTCATCTTCCCAGTAGGCGCCGCCATCTCCACGGAACGTCTTGATTTGCCCGGCGAAGTTTGTGGTGATATGAGTGAAAAAGTCACGCTGCGTGCTGGGAATGATCTTCGGATATGCATATTCCTTGTTCCACATCTCGATGACGTCGGCGTCTCCCCAGTGGCGCATGGGGATCTCGTCGTTGTGCAATCCGAAGAGAAGCACAGCGTCAAAGGGAAAATCTTCGCGTTCGTATTGCGAGAGAAAGAGCGGCAGAGAATGAGTCAAACCGAATAGAGAGGGAGCGTACTGTCCCGTTTGGACAGACTTAGCGTCCCAGCCACCCCAAGTCATGTCGTCCACGGCGGTGTACGAAATGCCGCTCCATACCAGAACCTTCGCGCCGGTGGCTGCCTCCCAATAGAACGGAGAATGAAAATTCAGATGTCCTATTGGATTCATCGCGCCACGAATTGGATCACTGCCGTTGGTGAAATATTTGATGCCGGCGTCGGCAAGAATCTGTGGAAGCGCCCATGTGATCGACGGCTCATCGGTCTGCGACGCGGAGTCGACCGGGAATCCCAGCTTCTTTCCTGTTCGCAAAGAGTAATCGAGGGTGCGAAACAGTTCTTCGGGAGTCGCCAAGCCGGTGAAGAAGTTTGTATAAAGCGCGTTCATGCCCCACTTTCCGTTTCGCAGATAGTCGAGCAGTTGTTTGCCGTGCGCCTCGTCGCGAGTTGCAAGGTAAGAATCGAGATTGGCCGCCGCATCCAGCGTGAACGAGTACGAAGGATATTTGCTCTGGATCTGCAAGGTTCGATCGATGAAGCGGTTCTCCCATTCGAGCGTACGGGCGGGCAGATCGTTATATCCAAAGTCCGCCTGCTCCATGGGCAGCGCATAGACCTGCCACCGCCGCCGAGGCACGAAGATCCCGCGATATACAGGGTCTTTCATTCCGGAAACACTCAGCGTGACGGGAAGCTCTTTGCCTGCTGCAGGTACTTCAATGATGGTTTCAACATCTCCAGCCTCGCTTTGGCTGACCTCGTTTTCAACCACGGCAGATCCGACGATGACCTTTAATTTTGTGCGGCCCAACGGACGAGTAGTTCGTATGTGTACTTTAGCCAACTCAACCAGGCCCGAGGAGCGGTCCTTATAAAGCACTGATGGTTCCACCCAGGACTCGGTGACGAGCGGAGGATTCGCGGTCGGGTTGTTCGCGAGGGACAGCTGGTCGTAGAAGATTCCGAATCCGTCGAGGCATTGGACGGACACCGTATTGCTTCCCTTGGCAAAGGCAGAAGCCGGGAAGTGCATGTCCAATGACTCGTATCCGAAATATTGCATGTTGCCATCGCTCTCGCCGCCATTCGGCCACCAGAGTTCCGGAGACGGCCGAGGATTGAGTTGGTAGCTTCCCCCGGGCTTCCCGTTAATGATGACGGCATAACGTGGTGGCGCAGGGCGCCGGTAGCGGAAGATGGCATCGAGATGAAGAGTGAAAGTTCCCTTGGGCGACGACGTAAGAGTGAAGACCACCTGGAAGGGCTTAAGAGAAGAATCCGGCGACGGTGGCTGTACGCTGATCCAATCGTGCTGCATCGTGCTGCGGCCGACGATCAGATCCAACGGGCCGGGCTGATAGGCGTACCAATCCTTGTCAGGTGAACTTTCGCCGACGTGATAAATGACAGGACGCTCTGGCTTATGGTTACGGACGAACTCGTTGGACGAGCCATCCTTGGTGCCGATGTTGAAAACCTGGGTGGTCTGACCAGGACAGAAGACACAGCCCCAAACGGTGAGAATGAGAGTCGAACAAATAAAGACGCCGGTTCTGCGCATCAGAAGCCTCCTTAGGTTCGCAACTAACCTAATTTCCGATGTGAGTAATGATCGATAATATATCAAAAATGTCTTTACATTGTCTGGGGTTGCACAATAAAATCCATGGGTTAGCGGCACAAGATATTCGTTAATAGATTTGAATTGGCCGACTCTTGGCTTTTCGTGTACGCCGGAATCGGCCGGTTGCGGTCACTGGTTCGAATCAAGATGAACGAATCGGGATAACCAGGAATCAGAGGGCTGGCACCGAGGTAAGAACCGTTCTCAACGCTGCGTAACGCGAACCCAGCACCAAGGAGATTTCAGTGGGCGGAAAGTGGCGGATAACTCCCAAAAATTGCTTGGTTCTCCTGCTCGAAATACTGACAATCTCGGCGGCGGCTGCGCAGAGCAATCGTCAACGCATTTCGCTGGATGACGCCGTCATTCTGGTTGACAGCAGCGAACCTTCTTACGTTCAGTACGCGGCTAAAGATCTAGCAAGTTATCTGTCCGAAATCAGCGGCAAGCCAGTGCAAGTGAGTCCATCCGTAGGAGTTGGCAAGAAAGCCAAGTCCGTTCTTGTCGTCGGAAAGACAATGGCGCAGGCTTGGAAAATCGATTTGCCATTGGCGGCCGATCTGGGTGATGAAGGTTCAGTGATTCGGTCTTTCGATCAGGCCGGGAGCCAGGTCATTGCAATCGCCGGGCTCAACCCGCACGGCACCAATGCCGGGGTCGCAACCTTCTTGCAGATGATCCGTGCCGAAGGAAAATCGGCTTACTTGGAGGGGCCGTTTGATCTTCGCAGCAAGCCGGGCTTCCCAATTCGCGGTATTCATCTGAACGGATGGCCGCTGAAATATCCTTACGCTTTCCGCTCCTGGAAAGAGGCAGACTGGAAGCACTTCGTGGATATCGCGTGGGTGCAGCGCATTAATCTGCTTTTCTTGTGGCCGTTCATGGAAATCATCCCTGTTCCACTGTCCGCGGAAGATGAAGCGTATCTGCAGGAAGTCCAGCGCGTGGTGGAATATGCCCAAAAGCAGCGTGGCATGGAAGTATGGATCATGCAATCGGCGAATCGTGTCGCGGTGTCCGACTGCGGCAGTAAGGATCCAAGATTTCGCATCTACTGGGTCCCGCGAGATTGTCAGGACGATATGAATCCTGCTGATCCGCAACAGTTCGACAATATTCTTACGCATTTTGAGGCGCTGTATAGGATCGTCAACAATGCAGATGGATTCACCTTCATCGACTCTGATCCCGGCGGTTGGCCCGGCAGTCCCTTGAGCGATCAGACCAAGATTTTCAACGGAGCCCGGAAACTATTGGACAGGTATAACGTCCACGGAGAGAAAACCAAGCTGATTGATTGGATGTGGCTCGGATGGGGTCGCCGTTCCACCGGCGAAGAGAGCGGAAAGTACGCTGTTGCGCTGATGCAAGAAACCATCCGCAACTTCAAGAGCAATCTCGTCGAACCCTGGGAATTGATTTCCGGAATGTCGCCATATTTGGAATCTGCCAAGAACGAGTCGGTCCTGGGTAAGACGATTTATCTTCACTACGGCGCAATTGAGGAGGAGCCGGCCTTTCCTGCCACCAATCTTGGGTTGGAATCAATGCAGGAAGTCTTCGATACCGCCTCCCGATACCCTGAAATCAAGGGAATCATGGGTAACAATGAATTGATGTCGTTACAATTTCCGCGCACGTTTTATTTCTTCAACCGCGCGTGGAACGGCGAATACAAAACGCGCCAGCAACCGGAGATGCTGTTGGACCTTGCCGAGCAGCTCTACCCGGACCACAAGCAACTCATCGCGGATTCATTTCAAAAATTGCGCGAGACCGATCCAGACAAGATCAGTCCCGTCCTTGCAGAGCTTGCGAAGATCGTTGAGAGCGGAGATGCGGGCCGCCCCGGGGCAATCGGTCGTTATCTCTTTCCTGATCGGTTGACTGTTGTCCACAACCTTCAACAGCAACTCGAAATTCGTCTCGCGCGCCAGCGCCTCATCAAAGCCATGGGAGGCAAGCCCGATATCAATGAGAGTGCGCGGCTCGTCGAGAACTATTTCGACAAGCTTCTAGCCTGGAACGAAGAGACCGGCTGGAGCAAGATGATCGACATCACGATCTGGCGAACCCCGATCTACGAGGATGGCAAAGATCTCACCAAAGCGATGACCGAGTTGAAGAAGGTTATTGCCCAGGGCAAGTCGTACACCAGCTACACGCAAACCCAAGACTTTTTCGATGGAATCAGCAAGCGCCTGTTGCAAAAGTACGGGCGCGATTCCGTGATGATCGGCTGCGTCGACCCATTTGAGCTCGCCCTGATTCAAGGTTGGTGAGATGTCGCGTGAAATCGGAGATCTCATGAAAACAACCTCAGATATCAAGCGAAGAAGATCTTCTATTCAATCGTGGTTTTTACTTTGGTTCCTGGTGATAAGCGCTTCGCTGTTTGCCCAGGGCACGGCCCGCATCGCGCTGGACGACGCGGTAATCCTGGTGGATAGCACCGAGCCTGCCTATGTGCAGTATGGCGCCAAGGATCTCGCTAATTATTTAGGGGAAATCAGCGGGAAGCCGGTTGTCGTCAATGCAAGAATGAACGCCGGCAAAAGTGCAAAATCGATTATTGCAGTGGGAGAAAAAGCCGCCCTGGGGATGGGCGCCGATCTGGGCGCTTCGAAGGAGCTCGGCGACGACGGTTCCGAAATCCGCTCACTTGACAAAGCTGGAACACACATCGTCATCGTCGCCGGACACAATCCTCATGGCACGAATTCGGGGATCGCAACGCTGATGCTGATGGTGCGCGCTGAAGGGAAAGCAGCTTATCTAGAGGGCCCACTTGATCTGCGAAACAGACCGAGTTACGGCGTTCGCGGGCTTCACCTCAACGGCTGGCCGCTGAAATATCCATACGCCTTCCGTTCGTGGAAAGAAGCGGATTGGAAGCGCTTCATAGACATCGCCTGGACCCAACGCGTCAATCTTTTTTATTTGTGGCCGTTCATGGAAATCATGCCGGTCCCACTATCCACTGAAGACGAAGCTTATCTTCAGGAAGTCCGGCGGGTGGTGGACTACGCGCAAAACCAGCGCGGCATGGAAGTGTGGATTATGCAATCGGCGAATCGCATTGGGATTTCCGATTGCGGCACACGCGATCCGCGATTCCGTCCCTATTGGGTCAATGAGTGCCAGAAGGACATGAATCCCGCGGACCCGCAGCAATTCGCGCGAATTCTGAAGTCCTTCGAGGCGTTTTACAAGATCGTCAACAATGCCGATGCCTTCTGCATGATCGACTCTGACCCTGGTGGATGGCCGCAAAGTCCGTTGAGCGATCAAGTGAAGATTTTCCAGTCAGCCCGGAAGCTATTGGACGAATACAGCATTCACAAATCACGAACCAAACTGGTGGATTGGATGCACGTCGGATGGGGTCGCCACAAGTTCTTTACCTCCAGCGATTCCGTAGTCGGTGCTTACGACTGGACGAGCAAGAATCCGGACGAAAGCGATGTCGCTTTCATGGGGGAGACGATTCGCAACTTCAAACAGAATCTGACAGAACCGTGGGATCTGATTGCTGGCCAGGCCCCCTATCTGCCGGTTGTCCAGAGCGAAGACGTATCTAAAAAGACAGTCTATTTGCCTTATGGCGCGATCGAGAGCGAACCGGCATTTCCCGCAACCAATCTGGGGCAGGAATCAGTCAAGAAGGTTTTCGACAAGGCCAGTCAATATCCCGGACTTCGGGGAGTGATGGGAAACAATCAGTTGATGCTGCTGCAACTTCCGCGTACTTATTATTTTTTCCAAACCGCGTGGGACAAAAATTACGAAGCAAGGCCGGAAGACAAGGTGATGGCAGATTTAGCCGGCCAACTCTATCCCGACCATCAACAACTCATTGCCGACTCGTTCCTGGCGCTGCGCGATACTGATTCCGACCGCATCAATGCCACGCTCGCCCGTCTAAAAGAAATGTTGCGGCAGGGAAATGCGGGACGTCCGGGAGCGATCGGACGTCTTCTGTTTCCCGACTCTTTGACGGTGGCTAGAAACCTTCAAATGCAGCTCGAGATACGCGCCGCGCGCCAGGCTCTGCTGAAAGCGTTGCGAGGTAAACCAGATGTAGGCGAATGTTCGAAGCTGGTGGAGAACTATTTTGACAAATTACTCGCGTGGAACAAAGAGACAGGTTGGGACAAAATGATCGACATCACGGTTTGGCCGCAACCCATCTATGAGGACGGGAAGGACCTTGAAGAGGGCATGTACCGGTTGAAACAGATTCTGGCGCAGGGTGCTCCCTACACCAGCTATGCACAAGTAAGCGCCTTCTTCAGCGGAATCGGCAACCAGCTCTTGCAAAAATACGGCCAGAATTCAGTGATGGTGGGTTGTATTGAGCCTTTAAAGCTCGCGGTTATTCAGAGTCAATAGGTATTGTGAAATCTAACTATGAAGTCCTCTAAAGCATTGTTTTGTAATCCTGCCTCCTGGCAGGGGCGTCAGGCCTACGTCCTCGGGAACAACGTCATCCGCATGACGACGCTGACCGGAGGCGGGCACATCGCTGAATTCCAATTTGAGGATACGCCAAGTGTGAGTCCTCTTTGGGTTCCTCCCTGGAAGACGATTGAACCGCAGGAATATCGCGAAAAAACTCACGCTCGAGATTACGGCACGATCACCGAGGGCAAACTCCTTTCCGGCCTGGTGGGTCACAACATCTGTCTGGATTATTTTGGTTCACCGTCGGTAGAAGAGGCACAACAAGGACTCTCGCAGCATGGAGAAGCTCCCTGGTCGAAGTGGCGGAAAAGCGGCATCTCGGTGAGTCAGCAAAAAGTCGCTTTAGAAATGTCCGTGAGGCTGCCCGTCTGCGGTTTGAGGTTTAGCCGGAAAATCGAGTTGCGGAAGAATGAATCCGTCGCCTATTTCAAGGAAGTTGTTCGCAACGAGAGAAAAGCCGATCACTTCTTTCACTGGACTGAGCACATCACTTTGGGTCTACCGTTTCTTTCGCATGAAGACGCTACGATTGCCCTCCCTGGAACAAAGTCCATCACCTTTCCCCACGGCTACGACGAGGGGAAGGCATTGCTCACCTCCAACGAAGAATTTCAGTGGCCCAACGCGCCTCTTCTGAAAGGTGGGAAAGTCGACCTCACCCGTCCCTTCCTGCAAAAAGGCTTAGGATTTGTTGTCGCCATTCTGCTGGATAAGAAAACAAACATCGGTTTTATGGCAGCCATCAACCGCAAACTGGGGCTTTTGATTGCGTATTGTTTCAAGCGCAGTGATTTTCCCTGGGTCGCCATTTGGGAGGAAAATCTGGGGATTGCCGCTGCACCCTGGAAGCAACGCACTCAGGCTCGAGGGTTGGAGTTCAGCACTACCCCGCTGCCAGTGTTGCGCCGCGAAGCATTTATTTCCCGCGGACAGCTCTTCGGTGAGCCTACATTAACTTGCGTGCCAGCCATGAGCGCCAAGACCGTTCACTATGTGTCGCTGCTAACCAGGGTCCCAGCGGGTTTCGCGAACGTCCGTGACATCAAGGTGGCTTCGAACCAGATCATGATTCACGGAGATTCAGGGCCCCCGATTGCAGTGCGGGCCTCTGGTATTAAGGATTCACTGCAGTAGTCGATTTCACGCCGAAATTGAATTGCAGCGCGGCGGGCCAATAATCCTTCGTCAATGGTCATCCAGATCAAGAGTCAGTACGGAAACCAAAGAACGGTAGGGTTTTGAAGGGCAGACCCGGTCTGTAGTAAGAAAGCGATCGCGGAGGTTGGACAGCTATGAGGTCATGTCGGGCTTCGCGGATTATGGTCCTGGCTCTCCTGTTATTTCCCGCGTTGGCGTCTCGCTCGGCGAGAGCAGCCTCGGAAACCGTCTGGCAGATTGGAACCTTCGATGAGGCTTCCATTGAATTCAAAAAGCGGACCGACTATACCAATCCCGCATGCGATCCGATCTATGTTGTAGGCAAGAGCATCGCTACCAAAGATTGGCCTGGGTATCAGCCCGGCTCCGCCAATGGACAAGCTGGGTATCGTCCTCATCCTTTTTCTATCGAGTTTGCCCTCCCCCAAAACCCCAACGGCCTGTACGTTCTGAAAGTGGCGTTTCTTGTGGATACGCCGCGGATTCCACACCTACAGGTGAACATCAATGGCCACAACTCCTGGTTCTACCCACAGCCAAAACTAAACTACAAGGCAGGTGATCCCACCGGGAACAGCCCAACCTATGCGAGTGACACGATCACAGTTGAATTGCCCACGCAATATCTGCGTCAGGGAGCGAACACGTTGGTATTAACAGCGATTGACGAGCCAGGCCAGCGTGACGATGCAGTGCCGCCGCCTGGACGATTGGGCGATTCCGGCCTTTTCTACGATGCCCTCGAATTAACGCATGACAGCTCTAAAGAATATCGCTCCGATGAAATTGAGGCCGAGGCTGTTCCCACCATCTTCTACAAAGAAAGAGCGGCTAAGCTTTTCGAAATAATTGAGGTAGGCGTCCACTTCGGGGAACGACCTGTTCAGGGCACTGTCAGTCTTACTGTCGGGAACTTCAGCTCAACCCAGGAATTCAAACCAGACCGCGATTTCGGCCAACAGAAGCTGGAGTTTGAAGTCCCCGAGTCCCAGGTTGCGGAGAAAGGTGCAGTTGTTATCTCCGAGCACGGGCGCTCGACATCGGTCCCCATTCAGCTAGCCCCGGCCAAAAAGTGGAACGTGTTCGTGGTTCCGCATGAGCACCTGGATATTGGGTATTCTGACTACCAGCCGAAAACCTACGAGGTACAAAGCCGCGCCCTCGATCAAGCGATCGATACGATCGAAAAACATCCATCCTTCCGTTACACTCTTGACGGCAATTGGATCGCGGAGCAGTTTCTGAAGACCCGCAGCGCTCCGCAACGCGATAAATTTGTCCAGCTGGTGCGGCAAGACAAGATAAAAGTTCCCGCTGACTACTTCAACCTATTGACCGGATTCGCTTCCTCGGAGGAGATGATCCGCTCGCTCTATTCCGGCTACAAATTTCAGCAGGAATACGGCGGCGGCTTCGACTATGCCAGCATTACCGATGTTCCGTCCTACAGCTGGTCATACGCATCGGTTTTGGCCGCTGCAGGACTGAAGTATCTGGTCGCGGCGAGCAACAACGAACGAGCACCGATACTCCGACTCGGCCATCTCAATGCCAGATCTCCCTTCTTATGGGAGGGGCCGGACGGCGGAAAGATTCCGATCTGGTATACGCAATCCTATCAACAGCTGCCCCATATTTTTGGGCTACCGCCGCAGGTCGCGGGCGGGCGCGACACATTGCCCATCTTTCTTCAGCACTACAGCAGCAAGGCATACACGTCCGACGGAGTCATCGTTTACGGCACGCAATGGGAAAATACCGCGCTCTATACCAGCCAGGCAAATCTCGATGACGATTGGAATAGAGTGTATGCATATCCACGCGTTCGATTCTCCGGCTTCGCCGAAGCGATGGACTACATAACTGGACAGACGGTTGACATGCCTGTCATCCGCGGCGACGGCGGGCCTTATTGGGAAGATGGAATCAGTTCGGATGCTTACTACGCCGCATTGGCTCGGCAGAATCAGCAGCGTGCGATTTCTGCGGAACAGTTCGCCACCATCAGCGCTTATGTAAATCCCAAAATTCGTCCCGACCGCGAAACTCTGGACTCGATGTGGAAAGATTTGCTGCTTTTCGATGAGCACTGCTGGGAAGCTGACCGCAGTATCCAGGACCCTGAGAGTCAGCTCAGTATTCGACAACGCGAGGTCAAGGAGTCACGGGCCGTTGAGGGCAAGAGCCTGATTGACGAAACTCTTAAGCGGGGACTGTCAGTAATCGCAGACTCGACGGATAACCCAAGCGGCACTGTACTGGTATTCAATTCTCTGAATTGGCCGCGCAGCGCACTGGTTGAGATGGACCTTGATAGACACAGCGAACTGGTGGATTTGTCCACAAACCAAATCGTGCCGTTCGAGGTCCTGGTTACTGGAAACGAATTTGAGCATATAAGATTCTGGGCCGAGGATGTGCCATCCGTCGGCTACAGGAGTTATGCATTGCGCCCCAGGCATGACAAGGAAGCCGCACCAGCCGTGACGGCATCTCCGATTTTAGAAAACACCTACTATCGTGTGATGCTCGATTCGAAGACGGGGACGATCCAGAGTATTTTCGATAAAGAGCTGAAGCGGGAACTCGTGGACTCGTCGAGCGCCTTCCACTTCAATCAGTACGTTTATGTCACCGGCGCGGATAAACAGCCGAACCGCTTGACCCGCTACTCGACAGTTCTGCCGGTACCGCAGATGGAACCACACCCACCCGGGGACGGCCGACTGATCTCCGTGACAAGGACGGCTTTCGGTATTGTGGCGCGTCTATCGAGCTCCAGCCTGAATACTCCTTCGATTGAAACGGAAATTGTTCTTCCGGATAAACAGAAAGCGATCCTGTTTACCAACCGCGTGCACAAGAAGAAGGTGTACACCAAGGAAGGTGTCTATTTTGCTTTTCCGTTCGCCGTGAAGCACCCGCAATTCACGTACGAAACTCAAAATGGATACGTCAATCCGGCCAAGGATTTGCTGCCGGGCGCCGGCCAGGAATGGTTTTCCGTGCAGCATTGGGTGGCTGTGAAAGAAGACGATATAACCGCCGCTATCGTGCCGGTCGACGCGCCATTGGTCGCTCTGGGCGATATCGTGCGGGGCACATTTTCCAACGAGTTCGGCGACCGCAAGGGCACGATCTTTTCTTATGCGATGAATAATTACTGGACTACGAATTACGTCGCCGGTCAGGGTGGAGATTTTGTCTTTCGCTATGTTCTGAGCAGCGGCAAGAATATGACCCCGGCGTCGCTCGGCCGTCTGGGTCGGGAAGCGATGTCGGACTTGGAGGTAAACGAAATATTTCCGCAGGATAAAGTAGATGATGCGCGTCGCCCGCTGCCTGCGTCAAAAGCCAGCTTCATGCAACTCGATCAGCCCAACGTGGTGCTAAACGCCTGGAAGGAAGCGGAGGATGAGAAGGGGACCGTTTTGCGATTTATGGAGCTAGATGGCAATGCGACTACGGTTAACGTGACACTACCAATCGTGAACCTGCAATCCGCATGGATGTGCAATGCGGTTGAAAAATGCCAGAATCCTTTAACCGTGTCTTCCCATGGTTTCAGTTTTGACATCAAGCCATTTCAGATCGTTACGCTCAGGATTCAAGGGAAGTAAGGGCATGAAACTTCCGGAATAATCGTTCTTACTGCGGCAATGGCGTGATCCCCACGCTTCGAAGAAAGTCTTGAATTGTCATCCACACGCGCAGGTTCTCCGCGGAATTGAAATCACCATGACCTTTGTCATGAATGGTAAGCAATTGGTTCTTCACTCCCGCTTTGGTTAGCGCTTCATGGAATCGCATGGCTTGTGAATAAGGTACATAAGGATCTCGGTCTCCGTGAATGGTAAGGATTGGGGGCAGTCCAGCGCGTACGTATGTTAGCGGGGACATTTGCTTCGCTAGCTCTTCCCGGTTCGCCTGACTGCCAAGCCACGTTACCGCGTAGGCTTTGGTATTGGGGCCGTGGAGCAGTTCGGCGACGTCCGTGATGCCAAACCAATTGATCACGGCCGCGACCTTTGCCCGATAATTCGACCACAGACCTGCACCACCCTTGTAGTCATCATCGTTCGCGCATTCCGCTTCAAATCCAGCCGAAGTTGGAATCACGGCGGTTGTCAGTGCCAGGTGTCCTCCGGCCGACGATCCGGCGACAAGATCCAGGTTGTACTCCTTGGCATGCCTTCCCACCCAGTGGAGAACGCAAAGACAATCCTCAACTGCCGCAGGTGCAGGAGAAATCCTAGCCAGTCGGTATTCCACATTGATTACGGCAAAGCCCATCGCCATGAAGGGAAGCGTTTCCATCACGACGTCTTCTTTCGTGCCGTTCACCCAGCCGCCGCCGTGAATGTAGATCACCACCGGCGAGGCGGTGTCCTTTGCCGGGCGGTAAATATCGAGTTTTGCTCGGTAGTTCTGGGCAGTCACATACGCGATATTCGGCTGGGCGATATAGCTGTCGGCGATGTGAACCGCAGCGCTCAATTCGTTCGAAGGGACTTGAGGCGGCTGGGCGAAAGCCGCGGTGCAGAAATTGACCAGTAAGAGCGCAACGAAGGCGTGTCTACAAGGCAAAGGCCAGACCTCAAAGAGCAATCATCGAGCAAAATATCGAATAAACATTGACAAATCAATGTAAATCATATGAATTGTACAGTGATGATCGGTCACGCCGCCCCCAAGCTGCCTCAACTCCGGCCAAAACGACTCATTATTAGGGCTCTTCCGGCAATTTTGATATTGGGCACATTTTTGATGTGTCGGCCGATGTCAAGGGCGAGGGTAGCCCTTCCGGAGCAGCGCATTACACTGAGTTCGTCAGTGATCCTGGTGGATGGCGATGAAGCAACGTACGTCCAGTTCGCGGCAAAAGACTTAAGTGTCTACCTCACCGAAATCAGTGGAAAACCGGTGACTCTCAGTTCCAGTGCTTCCCCTGATGCTTTGCGAAAAGCGCAAACAGTCATTGCCATCGGCGAAAAAATGGCACTTGCAATGGGTGCTGACTTGAGGTCCGCCGCCGAGCTCGGTGACGAGGGCTCGGTAATCCGATCATTTGACAAGGCGGGAACCAAGATCGTGGTTGTCGCCGGGATCAATCCTCACGGTACGAACTTGGGCGTGGCGACGCTGATGGAAATGATTCGCTGCGCGGCCAAGTCTCCATACCTCGTAGGCCCAATCGATTTACGGAACAAGCCCAGCATTTCCGTTCGCGGCTTTCATATGAACGGCGGATGGCAGTTGAACCATCCCTACGGTTTCCGCACTTGGACGGAGGAGGATTGGAAGCGCTTTGTTGACATCGTGTGGGCAGAGCGAGGAAACCTGATCTTTATATGGCCTTATGTGGAGACCATGACTGTTCCTTTAACCTCATCGGACAAAGCTTATCTTGAGGAGTTCCGCAGAATTACGGAATATGCGCAGCGGCAACGCGGGATGGAAGTGTGGATTATGCAGTCCGCGAACCGGGTTGCGATATCGGACTGCGGCGTTGCGGACCCCATGCTGCGTCCTCACTGGATCAATGGTTGCCAGAAAGACATGGATCCAGCCGATTCAGTGCAGTTCGAGAAGATTGAGAAATCCTTCGAGGCTTTATATCAGGTAGTCAACAATGCAGACGCCTTCTGCATGATCGATGCCGATCCTGGCGGCTGGCCGCAGAGTCCCATCAGCGATCAGCTAAAGATTTTTCTTGCTGCCAGAAAACTTGTCAATCGCTACAACGTCCATGCCGAAAAGACCAAATTGGTGGACTGGATGTGGATTGGCTGGGGGCGCCACAAATTCTTTACGGCCACTGACAGGCTGGTCACAGGGTTCGACCTGACGGACAACAATCTGGAGGAGAGCGACGTCGCCTTCATGAGTCGAACCATCCGAAATTTCAAAGACCATCTATCCGAGCCCTGGGAGTTGATCGCCGGGATGGCTCCGTACCTTGATTCCTCCAAACAGGAATCGACCCTGAATAAGACCGTCTATCTTCCGTACGGCACGATCGAGATGGAGCCGGCGTTTCCTGCTACGAACATGGGTTTCGAACCCGTCCGTAAAGTTCTCGAAAAGGCCGACTCCTATCCTGAACTTCGCGGCTGGATGGGCAATAACGAGTTGATGTTGCTGCAATTCCCGCGCAGCTACTACTTCATGAATGGGTTGTGGGACGCGAGGTTCAGGAAGCGGGGCGAAAGGGAAGTGCTGCAGGAGCTTTCCAGGGATCTCTATCCCGACTATCAAGACACCATCGCCGATTCATTTCTTGCGTTGCAGGAACAGGACCCGGAAAAGATCGGTGTGATGCTTCCGCGTCTGAAGGAGTTACTCCAGGGCGGCAATGCTATCCGTGCGGGAGCGCTTGGCCGCTTTCTGTTTCCCGACCGCCTTATCGTCGCCAGAACCTTGCAGATGCAGCTTGAGATTCGTCTGGCCCGCCAGAATCTGCTGAAGGCCCTGCAGGGCAAGCCGGACATCAAGGAATGCGCAAGGCTCGTGGAAGACTACTTCGACAAACTCCTGGCCTGGAACAAGGAAACCGGGTGGGAAAAGACAATTGACATTGCGATCTGGACATCGCCGATCTATCAGGACGGCAAAGATCTTACCGAAGCAATGTCGCGGTTCAAGGAAATTCTAGGCGCCGGTGCGCCATACACCAGTTATTCCCAAGTGAAGGCCTTTTTTGATCCGATCACGCGGGATCTCTTGAAAAAGTACGGAGAAGAGTCGGTAATGATCGGCTGTATCGAACCGTTCAAACTCGCCGTCGCCCAGACCCAATAATTCGAGAATACGAGGAATTCCAACCTCGTACCGGGCGAATGGGAATCTGCGGAGAGGCTTATATACCCATTATGATGAATGATCGATAAACAATCATCACAGATATTTTCCCCTGGCGGTGCTTATCTGTTAGTTTTATGCAGTGTTACTAGCATCATTGTTGACAGCATCAGGTGCTAGCGTTAGTATGATGATCGATCATAAGTTGTATTGCTTCAAATATGAAAATCACGCAGATTGATTGCCACGTACTCCTCGACCCTGGCTATGACGTGGGCGCAACCAGTTCTTCGCAGGATGACCTCGTCGTCGAGATTCATACCGATGAAGGTTTAACCGGGATTGGAGAGACCGACGTCAATCCCTGGATCGGCCGCGCCTGCATCAACGCCCCTGGCACTCATACGATGGGATTGGGACTCGCCGAAATGTTGATCGGCCAGAACCCCCTGCAACCCGAAGAGTTGTGGGAGAAACTCTATGTCGGTTCGGCGATGAACGGCCGGCGCGGGGCCGTCATCCACGCGATCGGAGCCTTGGACATGGCGCTTCACGATTTGCGTGGAAAGGCTCTCGGCAAGCCATGCCACGAACTCCTGGGTGGGGCGGTGAAGAAAAGCATAACGCCCTATGCCTCGCTTCAGCCAGAGGTTAGTTCATTTGACGCGTACCGCCGATCGATTGTGGAGTGGGCTCTACGCGCGAAAGCGCTGAACTTTCGCGCAGCGAAAATTGAGGTCACTCCTTGCGGCCCTTACGCTCACAAAGGCCTGAAGGCGTCCCACGAAGAAATGACCGAAGTGATTGGGGAAGTTCGTGATGCGGTGGGACGCGACATCACCTTGATGGTCGATGTGCAATATGCCTTTCCAGATGCCGATACTTGCCTGAAGGCTATACGTCCGTGGGTTGATTTCGATCTGTTTTTCATTGAAACGCCATTGCCTTCTGACGATCTGGACGGCTACGCACGTTTGAGCCAGGAACAGCCCATCTCCATTGCCGCCGGCGAGTGGCTGGCAACCCGCTACGAGTTCCTTGATCTGATGGATAGAGGAAAGATCAGCGTGGTTCAGCCCGACGTGGGCCGGGTAGGCGGTTTTACCGAGGCCAAACGAGTGTGCAATCTTGCCGAGCAGAGAAAGCTTACGATTGTTCCGCATCTTTGGAAGTCGGGAATCTCGATTGCGGCTGCAGCGCATTTGGCTGCGACCAGCGCAAGTTGTGCGTTCATAGAATTCCTACCCGACGAACTGTGCGAGTCCTCTCTGCGCAGGGAAATCGTTTCTAACGAGCTGCAGATGGTGAATGGAGAGATTGCGCTTCCGCAGCGTCCTGGGCTGGGAGTGGATCTAAATCGCGAAGCGCTTGCCCGTTTCAAGCGTGAAGCGGATGCCGCGACCTCAACCCTGTCTATCTGTTAGGAGCGTTCATGACTGAGCATCGCGTGGCGCTGGTGACGGGTGGCGCCTACGGCATTGGGCGCGGCATCGTCCAGGAGTTCGCCAGGAAAGGCGACGCCGTAGTGATCGCAGATCGCGATGCCGATCGCGGCGCGGTACTCGAGTCTTCCCTTCGTGCTCGCGGCAGCCAGGTTCTTTTTGTTCAAACTGACATTCGTATCGAGCAACAGATTCAAGCCTTGATAGCGAAGGCGTCGGAGGCTTTTGGCCGCATCGATGTGCTCTGCAACAATGCCGGCATTGAGCGCTATCGTCGGGCTGACGAATATACGCTGGATGATTGGAACGCCATTTCCGAGACCAACCTGCGTGGGGCCTTTCTATGCACCAAGTACGCTTATCCATTCCTGAAAAAGGCCCGCGGTTGCATCGTGAATATCTCTTCGGTGCAAGCCATTGCCAACGAGCCACAAATTTCCGCCTACGCTGCCAGTAAGGCCGGACTGCTCGCTCTAACCCGCGGTATGGCGCTGGATTTCGCTTCGGATGGAGTACGTGTGAACGCCATCTGTCCCGGCGCAATCCAAACTGGAATGATGGAACCCTTCATCAAGGACGAGCCGGATCCGGAGGAAGCCGTAAAGAAAATCGGACGGACCATCCCCTTGGGGCGTGTGGGCCAACCCGAGGATGTCGCGCAATCCGTCTATTTCCTTGCATCTGCGGCTGCCTCGTATATCACAGGAGCAGTGCTGGTGGTCGACGGCGGCCTGCTCAGCAGGCTTTCCACATGAAGACGGAGCGCGGAGCGTGGATTAATTTTGCAACGCTCATTGTGGTAAACCTGCTTTGGGCCGCGCAGTATCCAGCCTACAAAATCGCCGGCAATGGCATGGAGTCGGCGACCTTAAACTTCTGGACGTTGCTCTTCGCCGCGATCATGTTGATCCCGCTTTGGTTGCGCGAACGACGGAAACGCAAGAATGTAGCAAAGCCGCTGGGATGGACGACCTTGCGGGAGTATTTGCTGCTCGGCATATTTGGCATCGTTCCTCCTTCGGTGATGCTCTCGTGGGGCATCACCCATTCCTCGGCTTCCAATGCAGCCATCCTGTCTCTGACGATCCCGGTACTGATGACCGGGCTTGGCGTTCTGATGCTGGGAGAAAAGCTGAGCGTGATACGAGTGTTCAGCCTGCTCTTGGGTCTGGTCGGTACTTTATTGGTTTCCACCAGCGACCTTTCGCATGTTTCCTTCAGTCGCACTCTGTTGCTGGGAAACTTTGTCATTCTGATCGGAGGACTGGGCAGCGCTTTCTACAACACCTATAGTAAAGATCTCTTGTCACGCTACTCGGAGCTGGAGGTTCTTATTTTCAGCTACGCGGTCGGCGTGGTCGCGTGCGCCATCATCTCTACGGTATTCGAGACCAAACCTTTTTATCGCGTCACCGGATATTCCGTCGCGACCTGGCTGGCCGTCGCTTTCCTGGGCTTCTTGTCCTGGGGAATCGCGATGATCTTGTGGATGTGGGTGCTCAACCGGCTCGAGGTTGGGCAGATTTCGACCTCGATTTACTTACTCCCACTGTTTGGATTGATTCTTTCGATCGTGACCGTCCACGATCACATTACGCTGCCCCAAATTCTCGGCGGTGCGCTAACGGTGGCCGGCACCGCCACCCTCACGTTATTTGAGGGAAGACTCGCCTCTCAGGCGACGGAGTCCGGCTACAAATAATTTCCTGGAAGATTCGAATGCCCTACTGCTCCGTTGTGATCGACGATGGCAATCTCTGTGGGGAAAGTCCGCTGTGGGACGCGGCCCGGCAGAAGCTCTACTGGACTGATTGTGCCGGATGCAAGTTCTACAGCTTCGATTGGAAATCCAGGCAAAGAGAAACGTTGCTGGAGAATTTCGAAGTCAACGGATGCGCCCTGGACCAATCAGGGGGATTTGTCCTCGTCAACAATTCCGGAGTCTGGTCCTGGAACCGGAAGAACAAGCCGGAGTTAATTGCCGGTGCACTGGGAGACGTAAAGCTGCAATTGAATGACTGCATCGCCGATCCCCAAGGACGCTTGCTGGCTGGGTCCAACTTCTACAACCCGGCGGCTGAATACCCTCTGGGTATGCTTTTTAGCGTGCAACCCGACGGCGAAATCCGGATATTGGACGAGGGTTTCCATCTCGCGAATGGACTCGGATTTTCTCCAGATGGAAAGACGCTTTACTTTGCCGATTCGGTCGCACGGGTGATTTACGCATACTCTTACGACGCCAACGCCGGTCAAGTGCGAGATCGGCGTATGTTTGTGAAGGTTAGTAGCAATGCTGGACTACCCGACGGGCTGACCGTGGATGCGGAAGGCTTTGTGTGGTCGGCGGAATGGTACGGCAGTCGCATCTCACGCTACGACGCGGATGGAACGTTGGAACGCCAGATTTCCGTCCCTGCAAAGCAGAGTTCCTCGCTAATCTTTGGCGGTCCAGACTTGCGCGATATCTTCATTACTTCCGCGGCGAAATCAGAGCCTATGCCGGTTATGCCACCCGGATACGATCCGGATACCGGCTATTTCGGCGGCGCACTCTTCCAATTAAACGCCGGCATCCGGGGAAGGCTCGAATACCGCACCAGATTCTGGGTGCCGGACGGTTCGATTATGGGATGACCGACTCGCACAAAAAGTTGGAATGCTCACCGCGGCTGGAAATGGCATCGGACGGGCGACCGCGCTCGCATTTGCGAAGGAAGGAGCGACCCTCGATGCCAATCGAAATCGCACGAAACGATCTCAGCGACCCACCCACCTTTTCCTGTCACTTGCATTCAGCGGTCCACTGCAATGGCGCGTAAACAAACTTTCCATGTTCAGAACTCGCGGATCATCGAATATCAGATCATCGAATATCAAAGGACAGTGTCTTCATACTGCTTTGGCCGGAGAAATCAATCTTCACCGACCAGAGATTCTTTTGGTAATCCCAAAACCAACCCTCTTTAGCTTCGGCAAGCCTGTTTAAGCTACTAACCTCTTGCAGCTCTTTGCCCCCTGATCCGACCCAAGTTGGGCGCGCAGATGAATAACCCGTCACGACAGGATTCTCCGCCTGGTTTGATATGACGCCTACCCGGAGCGCCTGTCTTCCCTCGGGTTCCACAAAAGCGATCCTCATATCCGCCATCGTCACGAATTTGTCGACGTCGCCAATCACGGCCATGCCATTAGTCATCACGGGCGCAAGAACGAAATACTCATGCTTCACGTCCTTCTCCAGCTTGATCATCGAGTCCGCACTCCGAATGGCAACCGTCTTTGCGTCATAGCGGTAAACGGCCCACTTACCGTCTACGCCTAAATCCGAAGGCGCGAACTCAGGAAGGTAACCTGCCGAGGGAAGGCTCAATACGTAGTACCAGGACTGGCCGCTTATGTTTGACTGGGTGTATCCAACCACTCCGCCTTCTACATAGGAACGATCAAGCGGCACAATGGGTTGATCCGGCTTTAGGATTAGTCCATCTCCCACCCGGTAGGTTTTGGCCAGAAGACCAAAGTTGCATTCTCCAATTCGATGACCTAGTTGGATCTCCCCTCCCAGAAGGTTTGCGATTAGCGTATCTTCTTCGGCGTTCGGGTCGGCCACAGTCTGAATGTTGTCGCGGGAGGGCCAAATTCCAACCGCGCCATAGAATGCACTCGTAAAGAGCAGTTGCTTCCAGTCCACCGGGTCTTTGGTGTCATCGTGGTACTTCTTCTTTTCTGCCATGGGAACAAAATGATCGTCTGACCCTTGGAGTGAAACCAAAGTAGGATTCTCGGTCGACTCCATGACGTTTCGCGGCAGCTGCATGCAGTACTGCATATCGATACTTTGCTCCCCCAACGCCCTCGCCATGTTTTTGTAGTACTCATTCATCCGGTTAACGTCGGACATCATCACTGTGTTGCCCTCATACGTACTTAAAAAATCGTGTTGCAGCAGTATGCCTCCCCAAGAAGAGATCTTTTTGGCTGTGTCTCGCCAATAATCGAGCGAAGAGAAAACGTCACCCATCGAGTCGCCAGGAGGAGTGCCGGCACCTGTCTCCAAAAAGGAATATTTCTTTCGATACGGGCCGGGCGGCAGCCATGAGTAATACAGCTGGAGAGGCTTGCCCAGTTTTTCGTGCAGCCAAGTTAAACCATGCGGAAACAGATCACTTCTGGGCTCGAACAGACCCTCTTTATGACGTTGTTGTTCGAGATCCATAATGTGATATGTGCCAATGCGCAAGGTGTGTTTTCTGGCTTCGTCTTCCACTCCTAGGATGATGTCCTCGTATGATCTGTATCCGTTTTCCTTGAAGTCGTGATCGTAGTAGTACGCACCGTTGTCGTCCATGTACACGGGATACTTGAGAGTGTCATCTTGATACTTTGAGGGAACTTTCTTGCCGGCTTTTGCGAGAAGCGCGCCGCCCCACTCCTGGAAGGTTTTATGGATTCCGCGGCCCGCCACGATAATGTGCTTGTGTTCGAATCCAGCCGGTAAGTCCTCCACCAGTCCCTCAATGCCGCAATTTATGCTGCCCCTGGAAATGCCGTTGAGTGTGGACTGAGGCTCGCTCTGCTGTGTGGCCACAAGGTAATTGCTGAAGGGTGACAGAATGAGAGCGTTGTACGAGCGATCAGCGAGGAGTAGAAAGTCGACGGTGCCTTGAATTGTGTAGGCGTCCCCGTAGGCCAGTCGGTGCGACCATATGCCGACGCTCGTCCACGAGTACAGATTGTTTCGCAACCCCCAATTTTGTGACGTGAACTGGGGAAAGACTACAGCCGGCACGGTCCAATCGCCACTGGCATAGCCCTTGAAACCCTGCGGAAACTGTTGCACAAAAATGAGGTATGGATGATCTTGGTAGAGCCGGAAGCTGGTGATGAAGTTGATCTCCGTTCCTTCCACTCTCCAGTAAAGATCGACGAACTGGTAATTGCCTGATACGTCATGATCCGAGCCAGTCCTGGTGTCAGAAACCGAAAGTCTTCTGCTCTGGATCATCCCGAAAACCTGGGACTTCCCGCTCCGATACCAATGCTTGTCCACAAGCACACTGACGGTGCCGGGTCCAAGCCAGGAACCACCGTCGTACGAGACAAAATATTCACCCGTTTTCGGCTCCACTAATAACTCGAGCCCGAATTTGCTCTTGAGTGGATACGCTCCGTCAGGCTCTGCGCACCACGCAGGCAATGGCATCAAGAATATCAACAAGAGGACCGACGCTGCAGCGTTGTTGTTCATCCTTGGCACCCTCCTTCGCTGTAGCGGCTCAGCCGCCAAGCTTGCCGGTTTGAGACAAAGTTCGACCTGACTTGCTACGCCTTGCGCGGAAGAGCCAATGCCATATTTGTTGGAGCGGCCGGTACCACTCCCCAGGCCGCTGGATAGCGGCCTGAGCGTGGCGCGGTTAACAAGACCGGACGGTCTCGGACGAGTCCATCAAAATACCAGCCTCAGGGAAAACACATTCCAGGCCTGAAGGTATGGATTGCGCGAGTTTCCTGGATAACGCTGGAAATTAAGATCTCCCGGCGGTTGGCCCGCGGTGAGATTGAACCGGTCCCAGGTCTGGTAATTGGCGGTATTGTCCTCTGTCGCCGCCGGATCAGAGATCGAGCTTCTCTGCGGAGCGAAACTCGGGCTTGGAGTCGGCGCATGAATCACCAGCCGCTTCCCATCCAATGCGGTTTCACTCGCAAAAAGGCCCGAATGACATTCGACACACAATCACGCGGTCACGCTACTAGAACTGCAGCCGAAGTGAGAATTGGATCTCCCTGCTAGGCCCGGCGCCAAAGATCATTCCGAACTGCGGCGTGCCAAACGTGGTGTTTGGGTCTCCCAGGTTCGTGTGATTTAGCACGTTGAAGAATTCGGAGCGGAACTGAAGGTTCACACGCTCTGTGATGGGAATGCCCTTGAAGATCGAGAAATCCACATCCACCGACCCGGGGCCGGTGATGCTGGCGATGCGAGCGTTTCCAAAAGTGAATGGGGCCGGAGCCTGGAAAGCACTTGTGTCGAACCACTCTTTGGTCGTCTTGGGCCCGTTGTTCGGGTTGCTAACGACATTTGGGAGTGCGATTTGCGCACCAACATTTGGATTGTCAAAGGTGAGAACAGGGGTGAGGGGCTGCCCAGACGCGGCTGTCACTATTCCACCCAGCTGCCAGCCAGAGACTATCTTGCCGACGACGCCCGACGCATCCGACCAAAAAAGTTGTCCTTTGCCAACAGGAAGCGCATACAACCAGCTCAGTGTAAAGCGATTCCGCTGGTCGTTCTGATCCAAGCCACGGGCGGATCGCGGGTTATATTGATCCGAAACACAACCGCCACTGGGCGTGACAGTAAACTGGAAGTCACAGCCGGAAGCAAAGGCTTTTGACCAGGTATACGACGACAAGAACGAAAGGCCGTTCGAAAACCGCTTCTCTGCCTTGACCTGTAGACCATTATAGGATGAGTTCCCTATGGACTCCTCACCAGCAATTCCTGATACGTTCGTGTAAGGTCGTCTTGGATCGAGGGCCCCTGGGCCGGGGAGGAGTGGTTGGTTAGGAACGGTGTTCGATTCCTGGTGAGTTCCCTTGTTGCCGACGTAAGCTAGCTCAAGGTTGATCCCTGCGCCCAACGCGCGCTGTACAGCAAGATTCCAAGACTGCAAATATGCGTTCGGAGTATGCTCAGGAATATATTCAAAACCCAGCTCGCCACCCTGCGAAAGACCCGCATAGGGATTAGTAAAGCTGAAGTTTTGGAACGTCTGTGGGGTGTTGTTCACGGTAAAAGAGCCAACAAATGGAGGATTAGTTGCTAATATCGTGCTCCTCCCCATGAACTCCTTCTGAAAGAATATACCGTACCCCGATCGCACTACCGTACGGTCTCCGAGGCGATAGGCGAAGCCGATGCGTGGTGCAAAGTTTTTATTATTATTATCGAGGGTGCTTGGAGTTGAGGGCTTGTTTACCGTCAGACCACCAAGAAAACACTGGTGGCTCGGAAGAGCTGGTACACATTGGCCCGGCATTACTACCGTGGCGAGGCCGCCCCCCGGCGGCAAGCGCACGTTCGAGATCTCGCCAGTTACCGAATATGGATTTCCAATCCACTCATAACGCAATCCCAGATTCAAAGTCAGGTTCTTCGTTACACGCCAGTCATCCTGAACCCACGGCGAAAACGACCACGCACGCAAATTGGGGTCGAATAGATCCGGTGCACCCAACCAGAAGTTCGGAATACCTAACAGCATGTCGGCCATTGCGTACCCACTGAAAATACCGTTAAAGAAATATAGTCCGTTCGGTATGATCCTCTCTGGAAAGGTGTTATGCAGACGCGTCGCTGTAATACCATAGCGCAGGTCCTGCTGATTGTGGTGCGAATAGACACTGAAATGGTACTCATAGCGTTCGTTAATCCATTTCCGAGGCTCCGAAATATTGGAGGATCCGAGGGCATCGAAGCCAGCTACGCTAAAAAACGGTGCATCGGAGGAGCGGGGATCGTCCGGTATTCCCTGGATGCCCATTATGTCACGCGCAATGTACGGCGTGGTGTTCTCTAGATGGCCTCGCAGATCCTGCCAAAACCGCAAATAGCCGACACGGAAGTCAATAATTGTAGTTGGGCTTTTGACGTATGCGGCGTGCAGCATGATATTGTGGCTTCGGCTGTTTTGCGACGCGCCGAATATTGAGTTGAGCGACACGGGCAGATCCGTCACTAAGTTATAGACGTAATGGCCATCCAGGGAAAGTTTCTGTGAGAGTCGGTGATCGAGCCGGAGCATCCCTTGATCTATGTTGTTGTGGTGAGTTTGAGCTGTGACATAATTTTGGTTGAGGCCGGGGCGATTGGGCAGCGGCAGATACTTGGACAAGTAGGCCGGCCAAAAACTCAAAATACGATTGGGCGGAATGATGTTACCTGGAAAGGGAACGCCGGTTACCGGGTCGTTGATCGTGATCGGGCTCGGTTGATTCAGTAACTCGGAAAAGTCGCCCGTTCTCATTGCGGCTGTGGGGTAGGTGCCAGTGAGGGTCTGGGCACGTAGCTCACGGAACCCGTCATAGCTCACGAAAAAGAATGTCTTATTGTGAATTAGCGGGCCGCCCAGAGTGCCTCCAAACTGGTTGCGTCGCAGCGGCGGTTTCGGTTGACCGAAGAAGTTAGTGAAGTAATTGGCTGCGTCAAACTTGTCATTCCGAATAAACTCGTATGCGCTTCCGTGGAACTGGTTGGCGCCCGATTTCATTACCATATTCACTAGTCCGCCGGCGTTGATGCCAAACTCCGCGCTGTAGTTGCTGCTTTGCGTTCGGAACTCCTCGATTGCGTCAATTGAGGGATTGAAGGCGTTTGTGTTGTTTTCCCATTCCTGAAAAGAGACCCCATCCAGGAGGAAGTCATTGTAGATGGGTTTCTGGCCATTTACTGAGAAAGCTCCTCCCCCGATATCGGTCGTCTGAGCGTCGATCTTCACAGCGGAGAAGAAGCCGTTTCGACCCGGAGTAACGCCGGGCAACAAGGTCTGCAACTGAAGGAAGTTTCGACCGTTGAGTGGGATCTCGGCGACCATCTTGTTTTCCAGGAGCGTCCCGATGGACGATTGTTCGGTCTCAAGGGAACCCGGATTTGCAGTCACCCTGACTTCTTCCGCCAGTTGGCCGAGTTGTAGGGTGAAATCAACCCGGGTGATCAGTTGCACCTCAAGTCTAACTTGGTCGACAACGCCCCGACGAAATCCTGTCTTCTCAACCACGACTTGATAGACCCCGACATCCAGGCCGGGAATTGTGTACTGGCCGACGTCAGTAGTACTGGCCTGGTGTGTAGCCCCAGTCGCCAAGTGTTTCGCAGTTACCACGCCTTGTGAGACCACGGCTCCAGACTGATCGGTGATCGTGCCGACAATTCCGGCCTGTTGAGCTAGCGCTACAAAAGGCATGCCAAGCAGAAGAATTAAGGGCGCGAGTATTTTGCCTGAGAACATTGTCCAACCCTCCTCAAGATAACAACCCCTCCGCCACCACCACCAGGGAGCGACAGATTGGAAAGCCTTTCCTGGCGCGATGAACGATCATCAGGCGACCACTATAAGCACCTATTTATATCACTGTCAAGTTTTATCAACCTTTCAAGCGAATTTTTGATAGATTATGAGTCATAGTGTCCTCAGATTGGCGATCCCCAGGAATTTGTTCATTTCTCTTCTAGCATGATAAAGTATCGATCATGTTAACCGTCGCGCTGCTTAGAAACTCATTGCGGATTAGTGTGGTCGTACGCTTCTTGGCGCTATCGATTGTGTGCGGCTGGGGTTTCTCAGCGATCAGCGGCGCGGCCGAGAGCCCTCGATACCGGATCTCTCTCGAAGGCGGAAGCATTCTGGTCGATGCCACCGAGCCATCCTATGTGCAATATGGCGCCAATGACTTGGGCACTTATTTGAGCGAGATCAGCGGGGTTGCATTTCGCGTAGGCACGACCGCGAACAGCGCCCCGACGAGCAAGCTGACCATCGTGATTGGGCGGAAGATGGCCGAGACATTCGGGATCGATTTTAAAGGTAAAGTCGATTTGAGTGATGAAAGTGCAGTGATTCGCGACTTCAAGCGCAACGGGTCGTACATTGTTGTCGTCGCCGGATCCACCCCGCGAGGCACTAACCTCGGGATCGCGACTCTTCTACGCCTAGTTCATGCTGAGGGCCGAGTGCCTTATCTTGAAGCGCCGCTTAACCTTCGCAGCAAGCCCACGATGGCGGTCCGCGGTATCCATTTGAATGCTGGAGAATTCCTGAATTATCCATACGGATTTCGAAACTGGGGGGAGCAGGACTGGAAAAGGTTCATCGATATCGCCTGGACAGAGCGCGTAAATCTCATCCTTCTGTGGCCATTCATGGAGATCATCCCGGTTCCGCTGTCTTCAGAGGACGAGGCCTATCTTCAGGACGTGCGTCGCATCGTTGACTATGCTCAGACGCAACGAGGGATCAGGGTCTGGATCATGCAGGCGGCAAACCGCGTGGGAGTTTCTGATTGCCACAGCCGCGATCCCCTCAAGCGCAGATTCTGGGTTAGAGGTTGCCAGCAGGACATGAATCCTGCTGATCCCGAGCAGTTCGAGCGCATTCAGAGATCCTTCGAAGCTCTCTATAAGAACGTTAACAATGCCGATGGCTTCTGCATGATTGACTCCGATCCCGGTGGCTGGCCGCAAAGTCCGTTGAGCGAACAGACAAAGATCTTCCGCTCCGCCCGACAGATGCTCGACCGTTATAACGTGCACGGAAAAAAAGCGGTACTGGCTGATTGGATGTGGGTGGGATGGGGACGGCATTTTCTTGGTCCAAGCGAGGAGTTCCCGGCGGGGTACGAGTGGACCAAAAATGATCCCAGCGAGCAGGACGTAGCATTCATGGAGGAGACGATCCGCAAATTCAAAGAGGACGTTCCCGAGCCTTGGCAGCTTGTGGACGGTATGACACCCTATCTCAAAGCCGTCGAATCGCAGTCGGCGCTGGCAAAAACAACGTATCTGCCCTATGGGGTGGTGGCGCCCGACGGCTTTCCAGTTACTAACGCTGACTTTGCCTCCATTCGCCGGGTTCTCAATCAGGCATTCGAAGCTACCGGACTGAAGGGGCTTATGGGGAACGACGTGACGCTGCTTCAGTTCCCGAGCACGCAGTACTTTTTCGCGAGTGCGTGGGACCGCGAATATAGAAATCGTAGACAAGAACAAGTTTTGTTAGATATCTCCGAGTTGCTTTATCCCGAACACAGAGAGATTATCGCCGATTCATTTTTGGGCTTGCGCGAAGCGGAGCCTGACAAGATCAAGGACGCGCTGTTCCGGCTGGAAATCCTGATCAAATCGGGCGACCTCGGCAGGCCCGGAGCGCTCGGCCGCTTTCTCTTTCCCGATCGGTTGGTCGTTGCCAGAGGCCTGGCTGCCCAACTCAGGATCCGCTATGCCCGCCAGAACTTCATCCAAGCGATGCACGAAGGCAGACCTGACGTAAACGAAAGCTCGCAACTGGTGCAAGATTTTTTTGACGAACTTTTAGCCTGGGGTGAGGAAACCGGCTGGACGAGCGGCGGCACACCGATCTACGACTCAGCGCTGTTGCGGGAATGCGGCTGCCAGGACAAGGAGCTCATGAAAGCCCTGTCTCGCTTGAAAAACATTGTGCTTCAGGGGAACGAAAGCAGCAGCTATGCACGAATCAGCGCTTTCTTTGATCCGATCAGTAAAGCTCTCTTAAAGAAATACAGCGAAGACTCAGTAATGATCGGCTGTGTGGAACCGTTCAAGCTCTCCCTGATCCAGATACCTTAGTGAACTCAAATTGCGGCATGGGTTGATGGCCTGCCCCAGCAGGGCACATTGTTCAGACGGAAAAACGCCTTACTTTGCCGATTCGGTCGCCCGGATGACTTACGCATACTCTCTTACGACGCCAACGCCGGGAAAGTGGAGATCGGCATGTATTTATGAAGGTTAATAGCAATGCTGGACTACCCGACGGGCTGACCTTGGATGCAGAGCGGTTGACAACATTCTTCGGGATTTTGGCATTCGCTACGTAGAGGGGTCCATCCCTCCGAATTTCGCGGACCTCGTCGCTGGAGCGCCATTCGCCGAATAGCTTAAGCTCCACGACGAGTCGCGCTGAGACCAACATTCCTGGATTAGCAGGAGAGAGGGACGATCTCTTTGAGATAGCGGAAGACTCTGCCGATATGCTCCAGCCCTTCGCCAGCCCGTGCGACCTAGTTTCGGACTCATAACCCAATATCTGCCGAATTCATTTCGGATCGGCCAATTTGGGTCCGATCTGGGTCCGATAAGGCGGCCACAGACTTCCCTCGGGTAGCTTCTGATGATCAAGAACGGGCTGTCAGTACCGTTCAGTTCCAATCAGTTACATTGGCCAGCGACTCTGTCACAGCAGAGGCCTCATTTCGTCCAACTTTTTATTTGTCCTGCAATCCTGAATATTTCTACGCCGACGCTTAGGCGAACATCGGCGCTGGTCACAGAGTGGTCACAATAAAGGGGCCACCTTGATGAATTAAGTTATTGATTGAAAAAGGGCTTAGGCTCAAAGAATACAGCCCTGAAAAGGCTGGCGTCGGGGGTTCAACTCCCTCCCTGGCCACCAAAATCATTCACCTTCAATGGTTTACCCATCATTCTTGATCCGATACATCGCGCTGATATTCTTGTAAATCGATCATCTTCGATATTCATAATCCTCTGTGTCCGTTAGGGTTAACGAGTGGTAGAGAGCAGACCAGAAGGGCTTGGCGTCTGCCATTAGCATCAATATTAATAAGGTTGGTATTGCAGGAGTGAGGTCTATTTCTCGGGCCTCTGCCTTCTCGCGACAGAGGCCGAGGATTGTATTCAACGCCGGGCCCATGCATTCAATCGTTTAGGTGGTCATCCTAACTAACTAGGAAGGGTTTGGAGAGGTTCCATTGCTCCAAAATGACTGCGGTGGATTCCCGGGACTTCCCGCTACCTGGTACCAATATTTCTTGAGCTCATGAGCAGGAGGGAGTTGCGTTGTTTTATCTGGGTTGGAGATGAAAATGTTCTCTAGTTTGGGGTGCAGTCGAGGTCCTAGGCCCAGAATCGGAAACATCGCGTCGTGACTAGCGGTAAGATGTCCACAAAGATAGATGAGACGGTTCTTTCCTGGTGCCACTTCTTTTAAGAGTTGGTCTTGGGTAAGAGTTGAAAATATCTTGTCGCCTCTCTCCAGCACAAGTCGCCACGAATTGATTGCTACTTTCACCGATAATTGGTGGGATGTCATTTGAAACTCCCTCTCTTCCGAGTTCAGTATCCGGTTCACTTGCGGTGCCGATGCAGTGCGATTTTTTCCGACCCCTAATCTCACAATCCGCGACTGTAGAGCAACGCAACGACGACGCCAATGACCCAGCCCCCAAAAACTGGACCACTTAGAATGTGAGTTCTCCCGAACCAGACTTGTCAAGGAAGTTGTGTTTGCTGAGGTGCATTCTGTAGAGGAAAAAATGGAGGTACCTGCGGGTCGAGGCAATTGGGAATCGTCGCTCCTAGGCGATCCTAGCGCGAAATTTTTGCGTGAAAAACGAGCCGCAGGCAGAAAACCGAAGAAGTGCTACTGCACAGCTGGAGAGGAGAACCGCGAATGAAGGGTACGCGACACAGCGAAGAGCAGATCATTGCGATCCTGAAGCAAGGCGAGGCAGGATTGCCCACCACCGAGCTATGCCGCCAGCACAGCATCACAGAGCAGACCTACTACCGCTGGAAGGCAAAGTACGGGGGAATGGAAACTGGGGACGCTAAGAAACTGAAGCAACTGGAGGATGAAAACCGGAAGCTGAAGCATGTGGTGGCCGAGCTCACGCTGGATAACCGAGCATTGAAAGATGTGCTTTCAAAAAACTTCTAGAGCCTGTAGGACATCGGGCAGCCGTGAGTTATGTCAAGGTCGAGTACAGGATAAGCGAACGGCACGCCTGCAGGCTAGTGGGGTTAGCACGATCTACGAATCGCTATCGGGCACGGAAAGGCGAGCGCGATGCCGTCCTACGAACGCGCTTGAAGGAGCTGGCGGCAAAGCGCATGCGATTTGGCTATCGGCGGTTGACGGCGATGCTGTTGCGGGAAGGAACGGCGGTCAATCACAAGCGCGTGTACCGCCTGTATCGCGAGGAAGGATTGGCCATGAGGATTCGGCGGCGGCGGCGGATCCGCTGGAACGGGGTAGCGACGAATCCCGCGGCGAGCCGGCCTAACGAACGTTGGTCCATGGATTTTGTGAGTGATTGCGTGTGCACGGGAAAAGTGATTCGAATGTTGACCATTGTGGACGATTGCACGCGAGAATGTCCGGCCATCGAGGTCGATACTTCGCTGGGTGGATGCAGAGTACGACGAGTGCTGGATCGGATTGTGGGCGAGCGCGGACGGCCGGAAGCGATCGTTCTGGATAACGGTCCAGAGTTTCGCGGTCGGGTGCTGGCGGCCTGGAGCGAAGAACGCGGTGTGCGGCTGGAATTTATTCAGCCCGGCAAGCCAGTGCAGAACGCCTATGCAGAAAGCTTCAACGGCCGACTGCGTGACGAATGTCTGAATGCGAACTGGTTTACGAGTCTGAGTGACGCACGACGAAAGATCGAAACCTGGCGGCAAGATTATAACCAGCAACGCCCACATAGCTCGCTGGACTACTTGCCGCCCGCAGAGTTTGCCAGGAAAGCAGCGGAGATGATGGCATGAGGAACGCTAGTACAAGGCTGCCAGAGCAGGGGACTCAAACGCCGTCCCCTGCTCCGGACCTCATCCCCGCTAAAACCAAAAACCAAACAAGAACTTACATTAGGATTGGTGCAGCGAACGGGGGCACGTCAGACCGTGCGAAAACACGCCGTTCGAGTCTTTGCTGCAAAGAATGCTTCAAGCAGCATTGCGTGCAAAATCAAGAACCAGTTTGTCTTTCACCGAACCTTAGGACTTCGTCTAGGAAAAACTCGTAGACCAGTTTCTCTCCCGTCAATCTATCGTCTGCCATAACTTACCAATTCCCCCGTAATTCTGGGCTGTGATTGTAGCACCACAAAACCGACGGAGCACAATCTTTCGCATGAACCTGACAGAGATCGAAAACGCACTGGAAGCGGAACACCGTGGCGGTGAATAGTGGCACGGTATCAATCTCTGGTGGATCGAGTTTCTAGCTAATTGCGATGCGCTATTCTTGCCTTCCAAAGATTAGCTACCTTCGGTGGCCTGCATTATGATCGGCGCAGCGGTTTCGCTGAGCTCTTCGCCGCGATATTGGGCAGCGAAACGCCTCCACAGGAGCGCGCTGAAGAAAAACAAGTAGAGCAAGAGCCCACCCAAAGCTAGAAGGAACCCTGCTGGATGAAGTTGCGAGATTTCCGCAATAGCGCGGCCCGCGAGGGAGGGGGGGAACACAGCGAAGTAAGGCAAGAGACGCATAACAAGGGGGCGTGCTTCCGTGCCGTAGCGTTGTATGAGCGGGTTGACGAAATTCAGGGAAATCATCGAGAGAACAAACAGTCCCAGGAAGATCTCGCGGGTCCTGCGCCGGGACAACAGTTTTTCCAGCCACGAGCCAATCAATCGTTCAACCGTCACATTGAACAGCACGAACACGGCGACGATCAAAACCATGGCCGGCAAAATGCCCGGTTTAGCTACGGTCGCTCCAAGGGTCATGGACAGAAGCCAGCAGACCGACGCAATCGCGGGAAAATCGGCGAGCCCATAGGCCAAACCGATGACGTAAAAGGCGCTGAGACTCAACGGAAATCGCAAGAGCGCCCGAAACTCGAAGCTCGCGCCAAACCCGGCAACAAAAACCGGGAAGACCTGGCAGAAAAGAAAAATGCCCCAAAAGAGCAAGGCCATCCAGCCCGGCCGGCTCTGCTAAAGAAAGAAATATCCACCG
>Ga0137418_10000229_pt1 | contig 46847 bp, 37 predicted proteins | sample CZODoug3_1_2_16f_FD_122242 | JGI IMG/M metagenome (GOLD analysis project Ga0137418, IMG submission 122242) | Vadose zone soil fungal communities from Angelo Coast Range Reserve, California, USA - CZODoug3_1_2_16fungal (Hybrid Assembly) | ecosystem: Environmental > Terrestrial > Soil > Vadose...
CTTCAACCGCTCAAAAGCGAGTCGGATGCCGAGTCGTCAAGCTTCGCGAGGCATCGCCCGCTCGATAATCCGGCCGAACTCGACGCCCGCCGGCAGCGCGCCGAACTGGTGGTGCCCGACGCCGTCGAGCCGGGACCGGCAGAACGCGTCGGCCACCCAGCCTGGCGCGTGCTGCACCAGCAGCGCCGCCTGCAGGATCGCCGCCATCCGGTCGACCAGATCGCGCGCCCGATATTCGATGTCCGCGCCATCGCGCAGTTCGCCCCTCAGTTCGCCGATATGGCGGTCGAGCGACGCGTGACCGCCGCGTGACCGCGCCACTTCGTCGAAGTAGGCCTGCACCACGGCCGGTGTCTTGCGGATCGCCCGCAAGGCGTCCAGGCACTGGACGTTGCCGCTGCCCTCCCAGATCGCGTTGACCGGCGATTCTCGGAAAAGGCGCGGCATCGGCGAGTCCTCCATCACCCCGCTGCCGCCGATGCACTCCATCGCCTCCACCGCATGCGACGCCACACGCTTGCAGATCCAGTATTTCCCGATCGCCGTGCACAGGCGGGCCAGACAATCCTCGTGCTCGTCCACACGGCGGTCCAGCGCGCGCGCGATGCGCATCGTCAGCGCCAGCGCCGCCTCGGATTCGAGCGCCAGGTCGGCCAGCACGTTCTGCATCAGCGGCTGATCGACCAGCAGATGCCCGAACGCGCTGCGCTGGCTGCAGTGGTGCAGCGCCTGCGATGCGGCCATCCGCATGCCCGCGCTCGATCCGATCATGCAGTCAAAGCGCGTCATCGCCACCATCTCGATGATCGTGCGTACGCCGCGCCCTTCTTCGCCGACCATCCAGGCAAGCGCGCCGCGCAACTCGGTTTCGGCCGACGCGTTCGAGACGTTGCCCATTTTCCGTTTCAGCCGTTGCAGCTGCATCGGGTTCTTGCCGCCGTCCGGCCTCCAGCGCGGCAGCAGGAAGCAGGTCAGGCCCCCGGGCGCCTGGGCCAGCACCAGAAACAGGTCGCACATCGGCGCCGACACGAAGAACTTGTGGCCGACCAGCTCGTAGGGCTGCCCGGGCCCCGGCGAGGACACCGGATAGGCGCGTGTCGTGTTGGCGCGTACGTCGGAGCCGCCCTGCTTCTCGGTCATCGCCATCCCGACCGTCACGCCGGACTTCTCGTGCCCCGGCCGGTTGGACGGGTCGTACACGCGCGACGTGATCTTTGCCTCCCACAACGCCGCCAGGTCCGGTTGCAGCCTCAGGCTCGGTATCGCGGCAAAGGTCATCGTGATCGGGCAGCCGTGCCCGGCCTCGACTTGCGCTTGCAGGTAATAGCGGGCCGCGCGCGCAACGTGAGCGCCGGGACCCGGCTCGGTCCAGGGCGAGGCGTGCAGTCCCTCGGTGATCGCCGTCCGCATCAACGCGTGATAAGCGGGGTGGAAGCGGACCAGGTCGGTCCGATGCCCAAAGCGGTCGTTCGGCTCGAACTCCGGCGGGTAGCGATTGGCCAGCTGCCCGAGCTCCAGATACTCGGCCGTGCCGACCCGCCGGCCGAATTCGACCAGATCGGACTCGAAGGCGCCCGCGCCTTCGCGCGCCACCGCTTCGCGCAGCGCGCGATCGGCCGCGTACAGGTTGTAGTCGGCCAGCTCGATCGGCTGGTTGATGACCTCGTGGGTTACGGCCAGGAACCGGTCCGGCGCCGTCCGGCCCGAGCCGCTGGGAGTCGACGTATCCATCGCCGCACCCATTGTGCTCCTGTCGGGCTCGGCCGACTCAAGTCGGCCGGGTAAGCGCCGACTCCATGGAAGGCCGGCGCTAACTCTTTTGCCGGCCGCTTTTCACGGATTCTTAAGATGCGGGGAGTGCCCTCGAAGTCCTTCGATTCGCGGATGGCCGCGTTCACGCTGGTCGAGCTGCTGCTGGTGGTGGCCATCGTCGCCGTGCTGGCCACGATCGCCGTTCCGTCCTACTCGAGCTACGTGGACCGCGGCAAGGTCACGCAGGCCGAAGGCGACATCGTCCAGATCGAAGTGGCAATGGCCCAGTACGTGGCAGACAACGGCTCGCTGCCCGGCGCCTTGAGCAATCTGAACAACGTTCCCCTGGTCGATCCCTGGGGCAACCCGTACCAGTACCTGAACCTGGGCTCGCGAGGCGCGATGGGGCACGCGCGCAAGGACAGGTCACTGGTCCCGATCAACTCCGACTACGACCTGTACAGCATGGGCAAGGACGGACAAAGCTCGCCGCCGCTGACGGCCAGCGTGAGCAAGGACGACGTCGTTCGCGGGCGCAACGGCGATTTCGTCGGGCCGGGCGCCGACTTCTGAGGGCCAGATGCGAATTCAGGGCACCTTCCTTCCGGGCAAGGTCGCGCGCCGGATCCTGATTCTTTTCGTGCTGTGCGCGTTCTTGCCAGTGCTTGCTCTTGCGCTGCTGTCGTTGGGCCAGGCGCGCGCGGTTTTCACCGAGCACTCCCAGGCAGACCTGACCGCGGTCAGCAAGGCGTATGCGTTGAAAGTCTACGAGCGGCTGCTGCTGGCTAATAAGGGCATGCAACATACTGCGCTGGCTCTTCGTTACGGCGCAGCGCCCAGCGACAGCGTGCCGCCGACGCTGGACGGCATGTACTTGAGCTTGACCGTCGTCGGGCCGGACGTCCGACCCGTTCCGCTCTTCGGCCAGGCGCTTTCGTGGCCGCAGATCGGAGGGTTTGCCGTTGCCCACCTGGCGCAAGACGAGTCGGTCCTGATCGTCGAACGCGCCTCCGGCGTGCCACCCCGGATCGTTCTGCTTCACATGATCGACGCCAACCGGCCCGAGCGGTTTGCGCTGGCGGCCGAACTGAACCCGGACGAGCTCTGGGGATCCGCGGACGGTCTTTCCGATGCGATCGGCTTGTGCGTGATCGCCGAGACGGGGGCCAAGCTGTTTTGTTCGCCGGGCGCGCCCTCATCGGATGCGGCCGCCCCGGCGCGCGCCGTTACCGACGCCTCAGGCGGTTCCAGCATCGCGGCCGCAAGGGAAGCGATGATCGCCGGACAATGGCAGTTGTTCCTGAAGCCGAAGTTCTACACGCCCTACTGGACCGTGATCGCGACCGAGCCGAGCTCGGCTGCGATGGCGCCGGTCGAGAAGTTCAGTCGGGTATTTGTGGAAGTGATCCTGCTTTCGCTGCTGCTGGTCGCGCTGCTCAGCGTCAGTCAGATTCGCCGCACGATGGGGCCGCTGGACAAGCTGATCAAGGGAACGCGGCGACTGGCCGGCGCCGACTTTGCCCACCGCGTCGCGATCGCCGGAGACGACGAGTTCGGGCAGCTGGCGACCTCGTTCAACGACATGGCCGCCCGCGTAGGCCGGCAACTGGACACGCTGAAAGTCCTCGCCGGCATCGACCAGGTGATCCTGTCCAGGGCGGGCATCGATCCGGTTTTCGGCCTGGTGCTGGCTCACATCCTGGAACTGACGCCAGCGCGGTTCTCAGCAATCGTCGTGCTGGAGCCGGACCCTGCAGGGCAGGCCCGGATGTACACGCTCGCGGCCGGGCAGGCGGGTGGTCCCGAATCGAGCCGGATCCCCGTGCCGCCCGGGCTGATCAAGCGTATTGCCGACCACCCGGAGGGCGTCGCGTGCGGCCACCTCGCGGAGTTTCCGCCGGCGGAACCGCACGCGGCCGCAGCGGGCGTGCCACGCGTGTTCATGCTGCCGATCCTGGATCGGGGCCGTCTGTGCGCATTCGCCTGCCTGGGCGTAGCCACCGGCGACCCCATGGCCGAGGACGTGCTGGTGCCGCTGCGAGACCTGTGCGACCGCATCGGCGTCGCGTTGTCGGCGGCCGCGCGCGACGAGCAGCTGATCTACCAGGTCCGCCACGACGAGCTGACGGGCCTGCCGAACCGGCTGCTGTTCAAGGAGCGGCTTTCGCAGGAGATCGCCTCCGCCCGGCGCGAAGGCCGCAGGCTCGCGCTGCTGTACATCGACCTGGATCGCTTCAAGAGCATCAATGACAGCCTCGGCCACACGGCCGGCGACGAACTGCTCGAACAGACCGCCCGGCGGATGCGCACGTGCCTGCGCGAAAGCGATACGCTGGCGCGGCTGGGTGGCGACGAATTCGCGATCATGCTGCCGAACGTCGCCGGACCCCAGAGCGTAACGACGGTGGCCGAGCACATCGCCGAGTCGCTGTCGGATCCATTCGTGATCGGCCAGCAGGAAAGCTACGTCAGCGCCAGCATCGGCGTCGCGATGTTTCCGACCGACGGCCGGGACAGCGAAGAGCTGCTGAAAAAGGCCGATACCGCAATGTACCGCGCCAAGGACTCAGGCCGCGGCCGCTTTGTCTATTTCGAGGAGCGGATGAACGCAGAGGCAGTCGAGCGTGTGGCGCTGGAACGCGAGCTGCGACAGGCTCTGCTGCGTAGCGAGTTCGTGTTGCACTACCAGCCGCAGCTCGACCTGCGCACGGGTCGAATCAGCGGGGCCGAAGCCTTGTTGCGGTGGAACCATCCGACCCGCGGCCTAGTGCTGCCGGGCGTATTCATCGCAGTTGCCGAGGAGACCGGGCTGATCGACCAGCTGGGTCGCTGGGTGCTGCTCGAGGCCTGCGCGCAGCATGCGGCCTGGCGATCGGCGGGCCTGAATCCACCCCGGATCGCCGTCAATGTCTCGGGACGCCAGTTCCGCCGCAGCGACCTGGTTCACGTCGTCGAGGAGGCGCTGCGGCAGTCCGGCACGCCGGCTTCGGCGCTGGAAATCGAGGTCACCGAAAGCCTGTTCATGGACGAAAGCGCCCACGCGGTTGCGGTGCTCAGTCAGCTGCGGCAGATGGGCGCACAGGTCGCGATCGACGACTTCGGCACCGGTTATTCCTCGATGTCCTACTTGAAGCGCCTGCCGGTGGATGTCCTGAAAGTCGACCAATCCTTCATCGCCGACATGACCGACAACCACGACACGCGCGCCATCGCCAAGGCGATCATCAACCTGGCCCACACGCTGAACAAGTCCGTGGTCGCCGAGGGGGTCGAAACGGCCGAACAACTGGTGCTGCTGAAGCGGTGGCGTTGCAACCGAGTGCAGGGTTACTACTTCAGCCGCCCACTGCTGCCGGAGCGGTTCCTCGAACTGCTGCAGCAGCGGCGACCGGCATCGGAGCCGGCGGACGACGCCATCGCGCCGATCGGATCCGCGCCGCGCGCACCGCTACAGGCACCCTAGTGTCCCGAGTCGGACGTTCGACGAACCTGCGGGATTCGTAGCCGTGACGAGCCAGAGCGCGGCCGACAGCGGCACCGCATTTTCGACCTGGTGCTGCGCCAGCGCCGCGCGAATCGACTCGGCGGCCGCAGCCCGCAATGCCGGCGGTTGACCGTCCAGCGCCCGGCTCGCCGGTCCCATTCCCATCGCTGCGTCCACTGCCGCGTCCAGCCCCCGCCCGTTGGACAGATCGAACGTCAGATCGATCGGCTCCAGATCGATCGTCTCGAATCCGGCCAGCGCCAGAACGCGGCGCACACGGTGCGGATCCGCGAACGAGAATGGCCCCGGATCCTCGGGTCCGATCTCGGGCAAGCGCGGCACGTGCCGGTAAGCCTGCTGCAGTGGAACCATCAGCCAGGGGTTTTCGCGCGGCTGCCGCCAGCAGGCGAACGCCAGTCGTGCGCCACCTCGCAGGCCGCGCCGGATGTTGGTGAATGACCGCGCCGGGTCCGCAAAGAACATCACGCCAAAGCGAGAGCAGGCCAGATCGGCCCGGGCGGACTCGAACGGATACGCCGTCGCGTCGGACAGGACGAATTCGACCGGCAGTGCCGGCGGGGCGAGTTGGCGCGCCCGCGCGAGCAGCGGCTCCGAGACATCGATCCCGAGCACACGACCGTTGGGCACAACCCGCTGCGCCAGCGCGAAGGAGGTGGCGCCACATCCGCAGCCGATATCCAGCACGACTTCGCCCGCGCGCGGGGCCGCGCGGTCGAGCAGGATCTCGGCCACCGGCGCGAGCAGCGCGTCCTGCCATTGCTGCCGCTCCAGCCAGCGCCGGCCTCCCGGACCATTCCAATAGGCGATCTCGTCGGCGTTGCGGTCGTCGGCAGGGGACAGCATCGTTGCACTACCGGGTGAAGCAGCGACTGCCCCGAAATCCGGGGTCAGCATTGCAAGCCCGCGCTCGAGCAGCGACAATTCTAGTGGCACTACGCTAGTGGCACTGCGACCGTCGACTCGGAGGCTTGCCCGCCGTAGGGCTGAATTCGCGGATTCGGCGGGCTTGCCCGCCGTAGCGCCGCCAGGCGCGGAGGCGGGAGCGGAATTTCAGGATTAGGAACGGTTAATATATTGTGAACATACGCCCGCTTTTTGCCTTGCCGCGGAGGGGTCGATGGCACGAGAAGGGGACAGCGATCTGGCCGCAAAGCTGAAGGCGCAGGTGGCGTTGGCCGCCCTTCGCGGCGACAAGACGGTCGGTGAATTGGCCAGGCAGTTCAACCTGGATCCGGCTCAAATCCGCGAGTGGAAAAATCAGCTGGAGCAGAACGCCGAGACGGCGTTCTCCCCATCCGAGGTCCCACTGAGCGAGGCACCCACGCTTCCGAATTTACCGTTGCCATCGAAGTCTCCGACTCTCCCAAGGCCTCCCACGGTTCGTCCGCTGCCGCTCGCGTCGAGCGCCTTGCAGCCGCCGACGCTACCGACGCACGGTCGAGTCGCCTCGAACGCTGGCACGATTTCGGGGACCCTGCTCGACGACGACGATTACTGGAAAGAGGAGACCAAGACGGTCGGCACGGCGGCTCAGACCACTGCGGCCGTGCCGGCGCAGTTTCCGCGCGGGGAGCGCTCTGCCGACTGGGCGCGCAGGCTGCTCGGGCCGATCTTCGTCGGATGGCGGGAAAAGCACCATGCCGCAAGGACCAGTCGGGAACTGCTGAAGACTTACCACGCGGTGGCGGCCGCCCATCCCGGTCTGAAGCCGCCCGAGCTGTACCGTCATATCGTGATGGCCCGCATGGGCGGGACCCGGGCCGCGGCCGAGGCGGTCCTTGCTCGCGCGACGGAAAGCTTTGCGACCTGGCCTGTGGAGCGCGCTCTGAGGTTCCGCGATGTCGTGCATTACCTGGCCGTGTCGGACTACCTGGCCGACAACGAGGATGCCGCCGAGTGGACGCGCGAAAACCTGGGCCGCGTTGTTTCCTCGCTCGTGCCGGAGAACCTCTGACCCGCCGACCCGGTCGACCCGTCACGCCGCCTTGGCCGCACCGGTTCGCGCCGCCAGAGCTCCGCGCAGGCAGCGGCCGGTGTAGCTCGCCTCGGCGGCAGCGACCTGCTCTGGCGTTCCGCACGCGACGACGCGTCCGCCGTCCTGACCGCCTTCCGGGCCCAGGTCGACCAGCCAGTCGGCCGTCTTGATCACTTCCAGGTTGTGCTCGATCACGATCACCGTGTTACCGGCGTCCCGCAGCCGGTGCAGCACTCTGAGCAGCAGCGCAACGTCGTGGAAATGCAGGCCGGTGGTCGGCTCGTCGAGAACGTACAGCGTGCGTCCCGTGTCACGCTTGGAGAGCTCCAGCGCCAGCTTGATCCTCTGGGCCTCGCCTCCGGACAGCGTGGTCGCACTCTGGCCCAGCCTCACGTAGCCCAGTCCGACCTCGGCCAGCGTCTGCAGCCTGCGCTGTAGCGACGGCACTGCGCTGAACATCTGCCCGGCCTGCTCGACGGTGAGGTCCAGCACCTCGGCGATGTTCAGGCCGCGGTACAGCACTTCCAGGGTCTCGCGGTTGTAACGCCGGCCATGACATACGTCGCACGGCACGTACACGTCCGGCAGGAAGTGCATCTCGACGCGGATCAATCCGTCGCCCTCGCATGCTTCGCACCGTCCGCCCTTCACGTTGAACGAGAAGCGACCCGCTTCGTAGCCGCGCTCGCGCGCGATGGGCGTCGACGCGAACAGCTCCCGGATCGGCGCGAACAGCCCGGTGTAGGTGGCCGGATTGCTGCGCGGCGTGCGTCCGATCGGCGCCTGGTCGACGCTGACCAGCTTGTCGAAATTCTCCAGCCCGACGATGGCGCCATACGGCGCCGGCTGGCCGCTGGCCCCATACAGGTGGCGCGCCATCGCAGCCACCAGCGTGTCGTTGATCAGCGTGGATTTTCCCGATCCCGACACGCCGGTTACGCAAGTCAGCAATCCGACCGGGATTCGCACATCGACCTGCTGAAGGTTGTTGCCGCGCGCGCCCGACAGCTCCAGCCATTGCAGCCGCGGCGGCACGCGCGCCGCCGGCACCTCGATCCGCACCCGGCCGGACAGGTAGGCGCCGGTCAGGGACGAAGCCTGCCGCGCTATATGTTCCGGCGTGCCTTGTGCCACCACTTGGCCGCCGTGCTCGCCGGCGCCCGGCCCCATGTCGACCACGTGATCGGCACTGCGGATCGTCTCCTCGTCGTGCTCGACGACGATCAGGGTGTTGCCCAGGTCGCGCAGGCGCTTCAGCGTGTCGATCAGCCGCTGGTTATCGCGCGGGTGCAGCCCGATCGAGGGCTCGTCGAGTACGTACAGGACACCGGTCAGGCCGGATCCGATCTGCGATGCCAGCCGGATCCGCTGCGCCTCGCCCCCCGACAGCGTGTCAGCCGCGCGTTCCAGCGCCAGGTAGCTCAGCCCGACGTCGTTCAGGAAGCGCAGCCGTGCGACGATCTCATCGACGATGCGCCGGCCCACCTCGCGGCGCGCCCCGTCCAGTTGCAGCCGCTCCAGGTAACGCTGCGTCTGGGCCAGGTTCTGCCGCTCGATCTCGAAAATCGCGCGCCGCTCCTCGCCTTCGCCGATGAATACGTGGCGCGCCTCGCGCCGCAGGCGCGTGCCGGCGCAGACCGGACAGGGGCGAACGCCCCGCAGCTTGGCGAGCTCCTCGCGCACGGCCGGCGAATCGGTTTCGCGCCAGCGCCGCTCCAGGTTGGGAATTACGCCTTCGAAGGGGTGATGGCGGACGGACGGACGGCCGCCTTCGCGGGTGGTCGAAAAAGCGATCGACTCGTTGCCGCTTCCGTACAGAACTTCGTGCTGGAACGCGGGATCCAGTGTCTCCCACGGGACCGTGATATCCACGCCGCGATGGCGTGCCAGGGCCTCGAGCATCTGGAAGGTCTGCCGGTTGCGCGCGTCCCAGCCGCGCACCGCGCCGGCGTGCAGCGTCAGCTCGGGGTGGGCCACGACCCGGGATTGGTCGAAGAATTCGTTGATTCCCAGGCCGTCGCAGGCCGGGCACGCACCGAGCGGATTGTTGAACGAGAACAGCCGCGGTTCCAGATCCGGGGCCGCGTAACCGCACACCGGGCACGCATACCGGCTCGAAAACTGGGTCTCCTCGCCGTTGTCCAGATCCAGCAGCAGAGCACGCCCGTCAGCGATCCGCAGCGCCGTCTCGAACGATTCGGCCAGCCTTGAGCGGGCGTCCGGGCGCACTTTCAGCCGATCCACGACCACGTCGATCGAATGATGCCCGCCGCGGGCCAGCGCGGTGCCCTCGTCGGCTTCGACGATGGCCCCGTCGATCCGGAACCGGACGAAGCCGCGCGCACGCAGATCGTCCAGCAACTCGGCGAACTCACCCTTGCGCTCGCGCACGAGCGGGGCCAGCACGATCACGCGCGTCTCCGGCGGGCGGGTCAGCGTCCAATCGACCATCTGCGCCACGCTGTGCGAGCCGAGCGCCCGCTCGGGGTGGTCCGGACAGTGCGGCTGGCCTGCGCGCGCGAACAGCAGACGCAGGTAGTCGTGGATCTCGGTCACGGTTCCCACGGTGGATCGCGGGTTGTGGCCGCCGGACTTCTGGTCGATCGCGATCGCCGGCGACAGGCCCTCGATCCGGTCCACATCGGGCTTTTGCATCAGCTGCAGGAACTGCCGCGCATACGCCGACAGCGACTCGACGTAGCGACGCTGTCCCTCGGCGTACAAAGTGTCGAACGCGAGCGAGCTTTTGCCGGAGCCCGAGAGCCCGGTGATCACGACCAGCCGGTTGCGCGGCAGGTCAAGATCGACATTTTTCAGGTTGTGGGTGCGCGCACCGCGCACCCGGATGCGGTCCATTGGAGGGACAGATGCGGCCAGCGAAGGGCAAATCAACCACTATAGCCGGCCACCGCCCGGTTCGCAGTTTCCCTGCCCACGAGGCGCACCCTTGGAGCGGAACAGCGAGGCTAGCTGAAGAGCCAACCCCGAGTCAGTCCACTATAGGGTCGGTATCGTGGTCGCGCCCTGATACCGGTTGCCGCTCGGCGCTGGTGGCGCGCTCGGGGCGGCGACCGCCGCGCGCCAGCTCCACGCCCAGCTGCTTCAGCTTGCGGTACAGGTGGGTGCGCTCGAGCCCGGCGCGATCGGCAACGCGGGTCATGCTGAAGTTCTCGCGCGCCAGGTGATATTCGAAATACGCCCGCTCGAACTGGTCGCGCGCTTCCCGCAGCGGCTGATCCAGGCTGACCGGCACGCCGGCCACAGCCGCCGAGCCGAAGGCCGCCTGCGACCTGGCATCGGCCGCCTCGTGCACATCGTTGACCGGCACCGACACCGTCGAATTGCGCGCCGTCTGCGCGCTGTGGGCCAGGCGGCCGTGTTCGAGCCCGTGCTTCACCGAGGACAGCAGGCGCGCCATCGCGATCGGCTTTTCCAGAAAATCGAGCGCGCCGAAACGCGCCGCCTCGCTGGCCGTATCGATGGTCGCGTGACCCGACATCATGATCACCGGCATCGTCAGCTGGCCGCTGGCGGCCCACTCCTTCAGCAGCGTCACCCCGTCGGTGTCCGGCATCCAGATGTCGAGCAACACCAGATCGGGCGGTTCGGCCTGGCGCATCGCGCGTGCCGAAGCGGCGCTGTCGGCCGTGATGACCACGTGGCCTTCGTCGGCCAGAATCTCCGAGAGGAGTTCCCGGATTCCGATTTCGTCATCGACGACCAGAATGTTGGCCATGGCGATCGGGTCGAACGGTTCGGTTCCGGCTAGCCGGTCGCCCCGGCCCCAGTTACCCGCCGGAATACGACTGTCACGGTTGCGCCGGCGCCTCCGAGGCGATTGATCAGCTCGATCCGGGCATCGTGTTCGTCGACGATTTTCTTCACCATCGCCAATCCGAGTCCCGTTCCACGCGGCTTGGTGGTCACGTAGGGCTCGAAAGCGCGCCTAAGTATATTCGCCGGGAAACCGGGGCCATTGTCCTCGACAGAAAGACGCACGGCCCGCCAGGGCGTGTCGAAGCCGGCGATCGGCTCGTCGATCACGACCGATTCCGTGCGTATCACGATCTGGCCGGCGCCGGGCCCTACCGCGCCGGCGGCCTGCGCGCCCGCGATCGACTCCTGCGCGTTGGCCACCAGATTGTGGACCAGCTGGCGCAGGTGCGAGGCGTCGCCCTCGATCGTGGGCAGGGCGGCCGACAGCCGCAGCTCGATCCGGACCGATCCGCCTTCTCCCGCGCCGGCCCGACCCGAGCGCGCCTCGGCCCCGTACAGCGATCCGATCTCCTCCACCAGCGCGTTCAGGTCCAGCGGCGCCAACTGCGGCGGCGGCAGCCGCGCATACTCGCGGAATTCGTCGACCATGCGCTTCATCGCGGCGACCTGATTGACGATCGTGGAGGCGCCGCGCACCAGCACTTCGGCCTGATCGGCCGTCAGCTCGCCGGCGAGCTTCATCTGCAGTCGCTCCGCCGCCAGTTGGATCGGCGTCAGCGGATTCTTGATCTCGTGCGCAAGGCGGCGCGCGACCTCGCCCCATGCCACCGCGCGCTGCGCCGAGATCACCTGCGTGATGTCGTCGAACACGATCACCGAGCCCGGCCTGGCGTCCAGCGGCAGGCGCGATCCGCGCGCCAGCAGCGACAGCGGTTCCGCGCCCGGCGGAGCGCCGGCCCGGTCCAGCTTCATCTGGCGTTGCCACGAATCCTTAGGGGTAGCGGCCAGCGAATGGTCGCGAAACGCGCTCGAGACCTGCTCGGCCAGCTGAGGGTGTACGTTGGACAGGCGGTCTCCGACCCGGCTCTCCAGCGCCAGGCCCAGGATGCGCCCGGCTCCGAGGTTCGCGGTGACGATGCGCGAATCGGCGTCGAGCACGATCACGCCGGCCGACAGATTCGACAGCACGCGCTGCAGGAAGCCGCGCGCCGTCTCCAGTTCGCGCGATCGCGCCTCCACGGTTTCACGCGCATCCGAAAGCTGCCGGGTCATCTCGTTGAAGGATCGCGTCAGCACGTTCAGCTCGTCGTTGCCCCGAAATTCACGCACGGGACGATAGTCGCCCTCGGCCACCGCGCGCGTGCCCGCGGCCAGCTCGATCAGCGGGGCGGTCATCGAGCCGGCCAGCATCACCCCTGAGGAGATTGCCGCGAAGATCGCCAGCAGCAGCGTCAAGGTCAGCGTCAACCGGTACATCTTCTGCAATCCCACCCGCGACAGCGACAGTTGCTGGTACTCGCCGTAACCGGAGCGCAGGGCCTGTGCGTTGGCGGCCACGTCCGGCGCGACCGACCGCGTCAACTGCAGGAAGCTGGGTTCCTCGAAGTGGATCGCAGACTCCGAGCTGCGCAACCCTGTGGCGGCCAGCGCCGACGAGGTGGAGGCCGAACGCAGTGCGGGGGGCGAGGGCGAGGGCACCGGAACGATCACCCGCGTGCGCAGCCCGCCGCCCGGCTCGGTGGCCAGCTCGTCGCCCTCGATCACGGCAAGGCCACGCGCGGCCTGCGCCGCGCGCAGCGCGCTGGCGGTAGGCAACACCGGCATCAGGCGGCCGGCACGCCCGCTGCTGGAGCCGATCAGCGAGCCGGCAGCCGTCACCCACAGCGCTTCGTCGGCACCGGCGCGTTCACGCAACTGATCCAGCTTCCTGATCTTGTCCGAGGGCGGGGTGTCGGCCAGCTCCGCCGCCATCGCGCGCGCGCGGTTCCTCAGCTCGTCGCGCTGGGCTTCCAGCACGGCGCGGCCGAGCTCGAGTCCGGAACTCAGTGCGCCCTCGACCTGAACATTGAACCACGATTCGATCGAGCGCGATATGAACAGCGACGACACCAGGTAGATCATCACCCCGGGCGCCACCCCGATCAGCGCGAAAGCGAGCGCGAAACGGGTCATCAGCCGGGCGCCGAACCGTCCCTTGCGGACCCGCCCGGCCAGCCGCAGCGACAGGGCCATCACGACTGCCAGCAGAACCAGCGCGATCACGCCGTTCAAGGCGAGCAGCAACGGGTAGTTGCGCTCGAAAGCGGGGCTGTTGCCGCTCGACAGCGCCAGCACCAGCAGCAGCACGCCGGCCAGCGCGAGGGCGCCGATCAGACCGTAGCGAATGACGCGGGGCACGGCTCGATCAGCGCTGGGAAGCGGCCGCGATCGTCACCGGCTGCCAGTCGGACGCAAGCGCCCAGTCGCGGTTGGTCAGCGAATCGACCTGGAACGGTTTGGGCAGCATCGTCGTGTCCAGCCGGAGGCGAACGCGCGCCTGCAGGTGCTCGCCCGACTCGGCCGGCCCGCGGCCGGCAACCTTCCATCCACGCAGCGTGCGGATGGTCGCCAGCGCCTCGTCCAGCGAGTCGAACGGCTGGGCCAGCGCGCCACGCGACAGCCGGAACTGGCGGGTCAGCGGGCTGTAGGTCAACCGGTACTCGAGCGCAGACGAAGCCAGCCGCTTGTTGAACCAGTACCAGCGCGTGCGCACCAGCTCGAAGTCGATCGCGAAGTAGACGGGAATTCCGCGCCGGACCGCGTCTTCGATCGCCGGCGAAGGCTCGAACCCGAACTGCGCGCTCAGGTACAGGCCGGGCTCGGGATCGTCACGCACTTCGAGCTCGGCCGATTGGACCGAGACCGAGGGCTGCGCGCCCGCGCGCTGGGGCAGCACGAGCACCAGGGCCGCCGTCAACAGGCCGGCGAGCCAGATCCTGCGCCCCGCCTCCGCGCTGCGCGCTCCGGCGGGCGGGCCCGGCTCCGCGCCGGCCTGGGCCGGCCGGTCAGTTTCCTTCAGCAAGGCCTAGACCTTCTCGAACAGCGCAAAGAAAAAGCCGTCATGCTCGGTCGGCAGGCCGACAGTCTGACCGGGCTCAACGGGATCGGCGCCCGTCGGAAGCAGTTGCAGCCAACCGTGTCGTGTGCCCGGCAGCGGAGCCAGTCGAGCGTCCGGGTGGCGTTCGAGAAACGAGTCCGCCTGCTGGTCTGCCTCCTCGCGAAAAACCGAACAGACCACGTAAAGCAATCTACCAGCCGGTGCCAGCAGCGGCCACAGGGCGTCCAGCAAACCGGCCTGAAGCGTTGTTAATTGCGCAACATCGGCTTCGCGACGCAACCATGGGATATCTGGGTGGCGTCGCACAATGCCGGAAGCGGTGCACGGCGCATCGACCAGCATGCGTTGATACGGGTGCCCGTCCCAAAACGAGGGCACGTCGCGCGCATCGGCCGTCAGGATTCGAATGCGCGGCGCTGCCAGCCCGAGCCGCTGCAGGTTATCCGTGATCAGACGGGCTCGCGCCGGATCGAGCTCGATCGCGTCGATCCTCGCGTCCGACAGTTCGGCCAGGTGTCCGGTCTTGCCGCCCGGGGCCGCGCAGGCATCCAGCACGCGCATGCCGTCGTCCGCCTGCAGCCATGGGGCCGCCAGCTGCGCGCCGGCATCCTGGACCGAAACCAGCCCTTCGGAGAAGCCCGGTATCTGTTGGACCGGGCACGGTCGATCCAGCCGCACCGCGTACGGACCCACACGACGTGCCGTGACCGCCTCGCTGCGCAGCCGCGCCAGATACGCGTCGACATCGCAACGCCGCCGGTTCACGCGCAATAACAGGGCGGGCGGCTGGACCGCGCAGGCGAGCGCACGCTCCCAATGCTCCGGGTGCTCGCGCCGAACGCGTTGCAGCCACCAGCGGGGCACGTTCAGTCGCGTCGCGTCATCGAGCAGCAGCTGCGGCACCAGCACCGCGCGCCGTCGCAGAAACGAGCGCAGCACCGCGTTGACAAAGCCCGCCGCGGCGCTCAGGCGCCGGTCCGACCGCGCCGCCGCAACCGCCTGATCCACCAGCGCGTGGTCCCGATAGGCGCCGACGATCAGCTGCGACAGTGCAGCCGCCAGCAGCCCGGTGACCTGCGGCGCCGGCGCGCGCGCGATCAGGCGCGGCAACAGTGCCTCGATCAGAGCGCAGTGTCTGAGCGCATCGTGACTGACAGCGTGCACGGCTGCCCGGATCGGAGCCGCAACCTCGTGTTTCAGCGCCTGATCCTGCAGCGCGCGGTCGAGCGATTGACCGTCGCGCACCCGCACCCACACCGCGGCGGCCGCGCGAAGCACTTCAGCCAGCGGGGCGCCGGTGGCCACCGCCGGCCTCAACGCGGTGCCGCAGCCGTCGGCGTCTGCCAGCGCGTGCCCACGGGAAGCGGTGTACCCGCCAGAAACTCGCGCGCACGCAGACGCCGGCCGCCCGCCCGCTGCAGCTCGTGGATCATCAGCACGCCGTCACCGCAGGCGACGCCAATGCCGTCGACCGCGGCCGAGACCACCGTGCCGGGGTCGGCGGTCGCGGCGAGCGGCCCGGCTTCAGCGGACCAGATCTTTACGAGGCCTTCTCCCAGGAGGCTGCACGCGCCCGGCTCCGGATCGAACGCGCGCACGCGCCGCGCGAGTACCGCGGCCGGTTCATCCCAGCTGAGCCATGCCTCGTGCCTGGCGATCTTGCGGGCGTAGCTGAGGCCTGCGGCCGGCTGGGGCACTGACGCCCAGCTGCCGGCCGGCGCCTGCTTCAACCACGACACGATCAACCTTGCCCCCAGTTGCGCCAGCCTGACGGTCAGGGTTCCGGTCGTGTCGGCCGAATCGATCGGTATCGCCTCCGACAGCAGAATCGGCCCGCTGTCCAGCCCCGCTTCCATCTGCATCAGCGTGATTCCGGTCACGCGGTCGCCGGCCTCGATCGCGCGCGCGACCGGCGCGGCGCCGCGCCATCGCGGCAGCAGCGATGCATGGATGTTGACCGCGCGAACCACGCCACTGCGCCCCGCAATCCCGCTCGGAACGTCCAGAACGGACTGCGGCAGGATCAGTCCGTAAGCGGCCACTACCAGGAGATCAGGGACTGCCGAGCGCAGCCGGTCCAACGCTTCGGCGGCGCCTGCGGAGCCCGGGTCCGCGCGCAGCGATCCCGGCGACAGCAGCGACAGGCCCCGGGCGCTGGCCAGTTCGCTGACCGCGCTGGCACGCGGCTTCAGTCCTCGTCCGGCGGGTCGATCCGGCTGCGTCAGCACCAGCGGAACCGCGTGGCCGGCCTGCAGGATCGCCTCCAGCGCGACAGCCGCGAACGGGGCAGTGCCGGCGAAGGCGACTCGCATCGAGCAGGCGGCCGCGAACTACGCCTGCCGGGCGTGCCGCTTGCGCAGCCGCGTGCGGATCCGAGTCTGCTTCAGCGGCGACAGGTACTCGACGAAGACTCGACCCTCCAGATGATCCATCTCGTGCTGCACGCACACCGCCAGTGTGCCCTCGCAATCGAGCTCGAACGGCTTGCCGTGCGGGTCCATCGCGCGCACCCGCACGCGGGCCGGCCGGCGCACCATGTCGTAGACGCCGGGCACCGAAAGACAGCCCTCCTCGCACAGCGCCGTCTCTTCCGAGGCCCACAGCAGCTCGGGGTTCACGAACACGTGCAGCGCGTCCTTGTTCTCGGACACGTCAACCACGATGATCCGTTCATGTACGTCGACCTGGGTCGCTGCCAGACCCATGCCCGGGGCCGAATACATCGTTTCGGCCATGTCGGCAACCAGCTGGCGCAGCCGCTGATCGAACGCGGTCACAGGCCGCGCGACCCGCTTCAGGCGCGGGTCCGGGTATTCGATTATCGCGAGCTGGCTCAAGGCAAGTCTCCAACCTGGAATATCGTGGCGAAAGCCGTCTTTTTCATCGTTTCCCGGGCTGGCGTAGGGCGATACTTGCGCCTGATCACGTCCGGCCGGGAGGCAGACATCCGGCCGGATCCATTGCGATATCAAGGGTTTGGGCGGACAATTTTAAGGGACCCTCACCCCCCACCGAGGCCTTCAGCATGACGAACTTTCCGGTTTCCGCGCCTGCAGCCATTGGCCGTCCCGAGCTCGGGATGGTATGGAACAGGGGCTCCTTGCTCGCATGGCTGATTGTCTCGCTGCTGATTGTCGCGCGCGCGGGCCCGGCATGGGGTCAACAAGCGCGGTTTCCGGTCACCGACGACCAGCGCCAGACGGCCGAGAAGGTGGCAACGCAGGGCGTTCCCCTGTCCGAGCTTGCGCCGGGAGCGCCCGAGCGGTACACGATCAAGAAGGGCGACACGCTGTGGGCCATTTCGGTTCTGTACCTGAAGTCGCCATGGCGCTGGCCCGAGCTGTGGGGCATGAACCGGAAGCAGATCGCCAATCCTCACCTGATCTATCCGGGTCAGCAGATGGTGCTCGTGAAAACCGCCGAAGGGCGGGCCGTGCTGATGCTGGCCGGCACCGAGGGCACACTCCTGCCCGCGGCGCCGATCGCGCCGCCGCCCGCGCCCGTAGCTCCGGCTGCGCCGCCATTGCCCATGCAGAAGCTGGAGCCGCGCGTGCGCGATCTCGGCGACGTCAGTGCGGAACCGATCCCGAGCATTCCGAACCGCCTGATCGAGCCCTTCCTGTCGCAACCGATGATCGTGTCGGCCGAGGACCTGGCCAAGTATCCGCGCATCGTCGGCACGCCCGAGGACCGCGTGTATCTGGGCCGCGGCGACCAGGCCTACGCGCGAGGCATCGAGGACCGATCCCTGACCGACTTCCACATATTCCGGCCGGCGCGGCCGCTGTTCGAGCCGGACGATTACAAGCACGCCAGACCGGTCGCGTACGAAGCGTACTTCCTGGGCAGTGGACGGGTGGTCCGGCGCGGCGAGGTCACGACATTGAAGATCACCGATAGCCGCGCCGAAATCGGCGTCCAGGACCGTCTGGTGCCGATCCAGCGCGAACCGCTGATCACGTACGCGCCGCATCGGCCGCTGCGCCCCGTCGAGGGCTGGCTGATCTCGGTGTACGGCGGTATCGGCGACGTCGGCGCGAACGGCATCGTGACGCTGGACCGGGGTGCGAGCGACGGGCTCGACATCGGCACCGTGCTGGCGGTAAACCGCAGCGGCAAGACCTTGCGCGACATCACGGTGCCCGGAAACGAGTTCGTCAAGCTGCCGGACGAGCGCATCGGCCAGATGTTCGTGTTTCGGGTATTCGACCACATCGCTTATGCGCTGGTGATGACGGCCATCGGACCGATCAAGGTCGGCGACCGCTTCAGCCTGCCGGACCGGTCGGACAGCGCTTCGTCGGCCGACCCGTCGTCCTCCGTTCCCGTCGCCGTCGCACGCTGAGACCGCGTGCTCGCGGCCGTCTGGCAGGCTGGCCTGCTGGCGCGCGATGGACGAAGCCGAACGGCGTGCCTGGCTGCGCCTGTCGCTGACCCAAGGCCTCGGCCCACGAACCGCGCGCAACCTGCTGTCGGCGTTCGGACTTCCCGGCGCGATCTTCGATGCCGGTCACGCGGCTCTGACCGGGGTGGCCGGGGAGAAGGTGGCGAGCGCGCTGCGGGCGCCCGAGGAGGCAGCAGCGATCGACGGCGCACTGACATGGCTCGCCACGGACGCCTCGCGATCGTTGATCACGCTGGCCGACGCGGACTATCCGGCGCTTCTTCTTCAGCTTTCCGACCCGCCGCCGCTGCTGTACCTGCACGGTCGCCGCGAACTGCTCGGGCAGCCTGCGCTGGCGATCGTCGGCAGTCGCAGCGCGAGCCGACAGGGCGAAGCCAACGCCGAGGCGTTCGCGGCTCATCTTGCCCGATGCGGCTTGACGATCGTGAGCGGTCTGGCGCGCGGTATCGACGCCGCTGCGCACCGCGGCGCGCTCGGTGCAGAGGCGGCCACGATCGCGCTGCTCGGCACCGGTGCCGATGTCGTGTATCCGGCGTCCAACCGGACGCTGTCCGACCGGATCGCACAGCACGGGCTGCTGATATCCGAATATCCGCTCGGCACGCCGGCGGTCCCGCACAATTTCCCGCGCCGCAATCGGCTGATCGCCGCGCTGGCCCGAGGAGTTCTGGTGGTCGAAGCCGCGCTGCACTCGGGCTCGCTGATCACGGCGCGCCTGGCCGCCGAGCTCGGGCGCGAGGTGATGGCGATTCCAGGCTCGATCCATTCGCCAGTGGCGCGAGGCTGCCACCGGCTGATACGGGACGGCGCTCGCCTGGTCGAATCGGCGCAGGACGTTCTCGAGGAGCTCAGGATCGGCGGCGTACAACAAGCTGCGCGGGTCGCGAGTCCGCCGGAGCCCGCGAGCGATGCCGATCCGACGCTGCTGGAGGCGATCGGCTACGACCCGGTCGATCTGGATACGCTGGCGCGGCGCACCGGGCTCGCCCCGGGCCTGCTGTCGGCACGCTTGCTCGAGCTCGAGCTGACACAAGATATTGAGCGCCTGGCCGGCAACTGCTACCAGCGGTTGAGGCGCGGTTGAAGTTTCCTATTGCGCCGCCGTCGCCGGCTGCGTTACATTGGGGAGGCCCATGTTCGACGTGCTGGTCTTTCTGTACGAGAACTACAGCGCGCTGTCCGCGTGTCCGGACTTCGACGCGCTGACCCGGCGACTCGCCGATGCCGGCTTCGAAGAGGACGAGATCACCGACGCGATGGTGTGGCTGCACGATTTGGCCAGCGTCACGCTGTCGTCGTGTGCGTCGCACGGCCCCGGCCCGCAGGCCTTGCGTGTCTACACGAGCCAGGAGTATCAGGCGCTCGGTGCGGCCGCGATCGGATTCATCGCTTCGCTCGATCGCGACGGGCAGTTGAACCAGGCGCAGCGGGAAATCGTGATCGAGCGGGCCGCCGCGCTGGCCGAGACGCCGATCACGCTCGAGCGGCTGAAGATCATCGTGCTGATGGTGTTGTGGAGCCAATCGGTCGACGTCGACCTGATGCTGCTGCAGGAACTGCTCGACGACGATCCGGGACCCGCGCTGCATTAAGTCAGGTGGAAAAAACCACCGGGGGACCCTCACCCCCGGCTTCGCCGGGATCGTCCTTCGTTGGCGGAGCAGCATCACCACGCCCACCCACCCCGCGCGGCGGCTTCCGGCAGCCGGCTGGGTTATCCTGAAAAAAGGGGTGCCGGCCGGGCGCCGCCTCCACACTGATCTGGCGCAATGTCCAAGAAGACCTTGATCATCGCCGAGAAGCCTTCAGTGGCCGCCGATATCGCGCGCGCGCTGGGTGGCTTCGACCGCAAATCCGATCATTTCGAAAACGACGAGTACGTGCTGTCGTCGGCGGTCGGCCACCTGCTCGAGTTGCACGAGCCGGAGCAGTACGAGGTCAAGCGCGGCAAGTGGAGCTTCGCGCACCTGCCGGTGATTCCGCCCCATTTCGACCTGCGGCCGATCGAGAAATCGCACAGCCGCCTGAAGCAGCTCGAAAAGCTGATCAAGCGCAAGGACGTGGCGCGCCTGATCAACGCCTGTGATGCGGGTCGCGAGGGCGAGCTGATCTTCCGCTACATCGTGCAGCACACCGACGCGCACCAGCCGATCACCCGGCTCTGGCTGCAGTCGATGACGCCGGCCGCGATTCGCGAGGCGTTCGCCGCGCTGCGTTCCGACGGCGAGATGCAGCCTCTGGCCGATGCCGCGCGCTGCCGCTCGGAAGCCGACTGGCTGGTCGGAATCAACGGCACGCGCGCGATGACCGCGTTCAACAGCCGCGACGGCGGATTCTTCCTGACCACCGTGGGCCGCGTGCAGACCCCGACGCTGACGATCGTGGTCGAGCGCGAGGAGCAGATCCGCAAGTTCGTCGCTCGCCATTACTGGGAAGTGCGGGCCAATTTCGACTGCGAGGCCGGCACCTACGAAGGGCGCTGGTTCGATCCGGCCTTCAAGCGCGACGAACAGGATCCGGAGGCGCGCGCCGAGCGGCTGTGGAACGAGGCGCAGGCGCGCGACATCGTGGCCGCCTGCGCGGGCCAGCCGGGCAAGGTCAGCGAGGAATCCAAGCCGAGCACGCAGCTCTCGCCGCTGCTGTTCGATCTGACGTCGCTGCAACGGGAGGCCAATTCGCGGTTCGGCTTCTCGGCCAAGACGACGCTATCGCTGGCACAGGCGCTGTACGAGCGGCACAAGGTGCTGACCTATCCGAGGACCGACTCGCGCGCGCTGCCCGAGGACTACCCGGACGTCGTGGTCAAGACGATGCAGATGCTGGCCGGCAAGGGGTCCGCGAAAAACCGGGTCGAAGCGCCCGCGCTGCAGCCGTTCGCGCCGCACGCGCGGCGCGTGCTGAAGGAGGGGTGGGTAAAACCGAACCGCAGGATCTTCGACAACTCCAAGATCTCGGACCACTTCGCGATCGTTCCGACGCTGCAGGAGCCGGGTCATCTGAACGAAATCGAGCTGAAGCTGTACGAGCTGGTGGTGCGCCGCTTCCTGGCCGTGTTCTTCCCGGCGGCCGAGTACCTGGTGACGACGCGCATCACCGAGGTGAAGACCCATTCGTTCAAGACCGACGGCCGGATCCTGGTCGAACCGGGCTGGCTCGCCGTGTACGGGCGGGAGGCCCAGGATGGGCAGAAGTCGCTGGTGCCGGTCAAGCCCGACGAAACGGTCAAGACGGCCTCGATCGAGGCCACCGCGCTGCAGACGCGTCCGGCAGCGCGCTATACGGAGGCCACCCTGCTGTCGGCAATGGAGGGCGCGGGCAAACTGCTCGATGACGACGAGTTGCGCGCCGCGATGGCCGGTAAGGGCCTGGGAACGCCGGCCACCCGTGCGGCGATCATCGAGGGGCTGATCACCGAGCGCTACCTGGTGCGCGACGGGCGGGACCTGCACCCGACGGCCAAGGCCTTCCAGCTGCTCACGCTGCTGCGCGGGCTGGGGGTCGACGAGCTGACGGCACCGGAGCTGACCGGCGAGTGGGAGCACAAGCTGGCGCAGATGGAGCGCGGGGCGTTGAAGCGGACCGCCTTCATGCGCGAGATCGGCCAGATCACTCGCAAGATCGTCGAGCGGGCCAAGAGCTACGAATCCGATACGGTGCCGGGCGACTATGCGACGCTGAAGACCCCGTGCCCGAAGTGCGGTGGCACGGTCCAGGAGAACTACCGGCGCTTCGCCTGCACCCGGTGCGATTTTTCGCTGCCCAAGCATCCGGCCAGCCGGACCTTCGAATACGAGGAAGTCGAGCAGCTGCTGCGCGATCGCCAGATCGGGCCGCTGACCGGTTTCCGCAGCAAAATGGGACGCCCCTTTGCTGCGCTGCTGAAGATCTCCGCCGAGTTCAAGCTCGAGTTCGACTTCGGCAACGCCGATGGCTCGGGCGACGACTCCGAGGCGCCCGATTTCAGCGAACAGACGCCGCTGGGCGCGTGCCCGAAGTGCGGCGGGCGCGTGTTCGAATTGCCGATGGCCTACGTGTGCGAAAACGCGGTGGGTCCCTCCAAGCGCTGCGATTTCCGCTCTGGCCGCGTGATACTGCAGCAGACCGTCCAAGCCGAACAGATGCGCAAACTGCTTTCCGAGGGTCGCACCGACCTGCTGCGCGACTTCGTTTCGAACCGCACCCGCCGCAAGTTTGCGGCGCGCCTGGTTCGCAAACCGGACGGCACGATCGGATTCGAGTTCGAACCGCGGCCCGCACGTGCGGTCAAAGCGGTCGCGCCCGCGGCCGAGCCCGCTGAAGCTGAAGCACCCCGCAAGCCGTCTCGCGTCACCAGCAAGAAACCGGCCAAGTCAGCCACGACCCCAACACGGGCGAAGGCCGTCGCGCCCAAAACTGCCGCCAAAAAGCCGTTAAGACGCAAAACCTCAGCGAAACCCGACAAGAAAAAGCCTGCACGCGGCGTTGCCTGACCCCGAAAAAAGGGGGTACAAAAGCCCATTGCGTCTTCATGCGTGAAGCGTGAGAATCGGGGACGCACCGATACGTGATACGTGATCGCGTTATCTCCGCAGATCAGCCGAATCGGTTAGCGCGTACGCAAAGAGGGATGCGATGCGGGCACGGTGGGTCCGACGTCGCGAGGCAACGCGGTAGCAAAAGTAGATCGAAGGCGATGCAACGATCGGACGTCCTGACGACGGAGCGGCCGCAGTTGGACGGCGAGCCGGCGGCGGCAAAGCCAAGTCCTGCTCGGCTGCACGTGATCACCTTGGAGGAATTTGTGCAGCGGATGCCGCTCGTGCAGCCGCCGTGCGCGTACCGCTTGAGTCTGGACAGCGGAGTCGAATTCAACAACGTCAAGCATGCGTTCGAACAACCCATGGCAGTGCGCCTGGACACGTGGCTGCGCCTGCTCCGAAGTCTGGGCGTCAGCCTGGTCGCCGCCGCTCGCCGCGAGGACGTCGGGTCCGACGACCCCTCGGTCGCGCGCGTGCTGATCGGCGCAGCGCGGGAAGACTCCGCACCGCAGCTGGCCCCCTGCCGGCAGTCTTCGCTGCAGGACTGCCGGCGCGTACGCAATCTGAGCATGGCCGCGCTGGCTCACCAGATCGGCGTATCGATCGACACCGTGACCTCGGTCGAACGGGGCCGCGGTCTGCTGCGCAACGTCGCGCGAGTGTGCGAGCAGTTCGGCCTGCGTCTTTTCGTCGCGCTTCCGGGACGGTTCCATTCGGTCGACGAGCTGTGGGCGGCTCACGCCGAACGCTATCTGCTGGCTCCTTCCCAGTTTCCATTGCGCCGGCCGACGCGCAAATTCGAGGCAGCGGCGGCAACGCCGATGCCGCGCCGTCGCACGGGACCGCCGCGCAAAGTGCGCCCGAACGACGCTTGAATCAGTCCGGGCGGTACGGGTTCGACAACTCGTCGACCAGCAGGTGCAGCGCCTCGCGCACCTGATCCTCGCTGCATCCCATCAGCAGCGCGTCCTCGAGCGCATCCTGCGCGATCTGGCGCAGCTCCGCGTAGTTCTCGTTGAGCACCTTGATCTTTTCGACGCAGGACACCGGCGCACCGTCGCTCTGGCGCCAGAGCGGCGCGGCGGACCGGACCGACTTGATCTTGTTCACGGCGGTGGCTTCCAGCAGTTCGTCTGGCCGGAATTATGCCAAGACCACCGAGCGAAGTGCCGGCGACGGCCGGATCAACGAATCAGCGACTGCAGCGAATCGGCCGTTGCCAGCGCGTGCAGCAGAGCCCGGTGGACGTCGGCCGGATCGACGTTCAGCTCGGTCTTGATCCGACCCAGGGCGCGCGGGTCTGCCGCTTCGAAGCCGCGTGCGATTTCGAGCAGCGGCGCGTAGGGACCGACGGCCCCGAGCAGCGCATCGGCGATCGGACCGGACAGGTGGATGTCCTGCAGCAGGTCCCTGAGCGGCTGGCCGGTGATCGCGTCCAGCAGCGAGAAGGTGCCGACGATGAACCCCTCGTCGCGCTGGAGCCGTGGGCGCCCGGCAGCGGCACACAGGTTCTCCAGCAGCTGGCCGCGCACCACGGCCACGTGGATCAGCGGCGCGGTGCCCTGGTTTTTGCCGGCGATCGCCAGCAACAGCACGAGCCATTTGATCAGTCTCTGGTAACCCAGCAGCGAGATCGCGTGGCCCAGCGACGATACGGGGGTCGGACGGCGAAACGCGGCGCTGTTGGCAAGCGTCAGCAGAAGGTAGGCGAGCAAAGGCTCACCCTTGAACACGCGTTCGAGTGCGCGCACCTCGGCGTCGGCCTGCACCAGCCGGATCAGCTCGAACACGGCGGTCTGCGCCGGCGAAAGGCCCAAGGGTTCGGCCCGGGGGAGTGCAAGCAGGGGCCAGCCGGCCGTCGCATGCACGCCGGAGGCGAAGCCGGCGTCGATGTCCTGGTGCGTCGAATCGGCCAGCGTCAGTATCGAGACGTTGCGCGGATCGATGCCCGGCGGCAGGCTGTGGCGCGATGGCGCGACCAGGTACTGGAAATACGACAAACGCTCCGGTGGCGGCGCGCTCGGCTGGTCAAGGCGCAGCGCAATGCGCACGCCCTGCTTCTCGATCTCGAACATCCGGCGCAGGCGGTCCTCGTCGTCCAGGTCGTCCTGACCGAACTCGAGCAGCACGTTGCGGGGAGCGCGCCAGCTCGACATCGCCGCATCGACGTCCAAATTCCGTGGCGACAGCACGATCAGCCCGTGCGGGAAAGTCGACCGGCCGTCGGATTCGGAGGTCAGGCCCGCGAGCACGCCGTCCAGCAGCTCGCTCAAGGGCGGCGCAGCCGCGTTCGCTCCGTCACAATCCAGCGTCAGGCGAATTCCGATCGGACGCCGATCGCGACCGACCAGCACGCGCCAGCCGGGGCTGATGGCCTCCAGCGCGGTCGGATCCGGATCGCGGTCCCGGGTCGGGCTGACGTCGGTGAATTCGAACAATCGCATTTCGGGTAAGCGGCCGCTCCGTCCAAACGCGAACACAGGTCACGCCATCGTCCTTACGGTAAAGCGGCGGCGGCAGCGCGAAGCGGGGATTAAGAGCGGGAAGTGCTGCTTTCCCCCCGAATCGGCAGTTACATTCCACCTGGTGCGAGAATCGCGGCCACCGTTCGTCGCGGCGGCCGCCCGTCATTTTGTCCATGGTGCTGTACTCCGCTTCGATCGCCCTTTCGGCGCTGCTGCTGTTCCTGGTTCAGCCAATCATCGCCAAGCAGATCCTTCCGTGGTTCGGAGGGGCCGCCGGCGTGTGGACCACGTGCATGGTCTTCTTCCAGACGCTGCTGCTGGCCGGATACGGATACGCGCATTGGCTGGCACGCCGGCTCTCGCCCCGCCAGCAGTGGGGCTTGCACACGGCGCTGCTGGCGGCGAGCCTGGTATGCCTGCCCATCATCGCGGCGGACCGCTTCAGGCCTTCCGGAGGGCAGGACGCGGCCGCTGCCATCCTGGTGCTGCTGGCCGCGACGATTGGCCCGCCGTATTTCCTGCTCGCCTCAACGGGCCCGCTCTTGCAGTCGTGGTTGGCGCGGCGCTGGCCCGCGCGCTCGGTGTACCGGCTGTTCGCACTGTCCAATGCGGGCTCGCTGGCGGGCCTGCTGTTGTTCCCGCTGCTGATCGAGCCGCGTTACGGATCGCGCGCGCAGGCGCTCGGCTGGAGCGCGGCTTACGCGGTGTTCGCGCTGGCCTGCTCGAGCGCGGCCTGGCTGGCCTGGCGCACCACCGTCGTCCCAACCCCTCTGCCTGAGGCAGGAGGGCTGTCATCTCCCCTCGCCCACGACCCTCACCCCCGACCCCTCTCCCACGCGGAGCGCGGGATAGGGGAGCCAAACGGTTCCTTCTCCCGCGAGGCGGGAGAAGGCCAGGATGAGGGTTTGGGAGAGGGGCCGGGGGTGAGGGTGGCAGTTGGCGCAAGGGCGCCGCTGGCGTGGTTGGGACTGTCGGCGCTCGGGGTCGTGATCCTGCTGGGCGCCACCGCGCACATCTCGCAGAACGTCGCCTCGGTTCCGTTCCTGTGGCTGGTACCGCTGATCCTGTATCTGCTGAGCTTCGTGCTCGCGTTCGAAGGACGCGCCGGCCACGGCTGGTACAGCCCCGGTTGGGGCATTCCGGCGGCCCTGGTTGGCGCGATGCTGATGGCGCTGGGACTTTCGGCCTCGCGCGGCGTGCTCGACGTCTCGCTGTCGGTTCCGCTTTACTGCGCCGGAGTGCTGTTCACCTGCCTGCTCTGCCACGGCGAGCTGGCCGCCCGTCGCCCCGCCGCCAGTGACCTGACGCGCTTTTACCTGATGATCTCGCTGGGCGGCGCGCTCGGCGGCATCTTCGCCGGGCTGGTTGCGCCGCGAGTGTTCGACAGCGTTTATGAGTTTCCTCTCGCGCTGTGCGGGGTGTGCGTGGCCGCGCTACTGGCGGCCTGGACGCGGCCGCGACCGGATGGCCGGCGGCGCTGGGTCGTGTGCACGCTGGCCGCGGCCGCAGTCCTGGCCACGGCGTACTGGGATCTGGCTTTCGTTCGCTTCCTGCGATCCGACGTAATCCTGATGCAAAGGAATTTCTACGGAACACTGCGCGTGCGCGAAGTCGGCGAGGGGGACCAGCAGGTGCGCCGCCTGATACACGGCGTGATCCTGCACGGCGAGCAGCCGACCCGGGCGGCCGACCGGCTGGAGCCGGGCTCGTATTACGCGCGCAGCTCCGGAGTCGGGCTGGCGATTCAAGCGGCGCAGCAGCGTCGGCCCGCCATCCGGCTGGGCGTAATCGGCCTGGGGACCGGGACTCTGTCCGCCTACGGAAGGGCGGCAGACACGGTGCGCTTCTACGAGCTCGATCCCGACGTGGTCGCGATCGCAAGGCGCGAGTTCACTTACCTGACTTCGACCCCGGCTACCGTGCAGATCGCGCTCGGCGACGCCAGGCTGTCGCTGCAGCAGGAGCTCGACGGCGGCCAGAACCAGCGATTCGACGTGCTGGCGGTGGACGCGTTTTCGAGCGATTCGATCCCGGTGCACCTGCTGACCCGACAGGCGATCCAGATGTACACGCGGTGCATGGCCGACGGCGGCATCATCGCGGTGCACATATCGAACCGGTTTCTCGATCTGAAACCCGTGCTCGCGAACCTGGCGGCCGACCTCGGCCTGAATGCGCGGCTGGTCGACGACGATCCGGACGATGAGAGCCGCGCCTCCCGCTCCGACTGGGTGCTGATCGCCGCACGGCGGGACGCCTTCGAGCCGGCGCCGTTCGCCGGCCGGGTCGAGGCGCTGAGCCCCGATCCGCGGGTCGGACTGTGGACCGACCAGTTCAACAACCTGTTGGCGATCGTCAAGAGCCGCCCGGCCCCGGCGCTCAGGGCGCTGTGGTCTGATTGATACGGGAGTTCTCTGCGATGCAAGTTTTGCGATACTCCCGTGCGCGTTGCGCCTTCCATTTCCGCTTGATCACCCGATCGTTCAATATCGATGCCAGACGACAGCAGCAACGCCGCCACGAAGTCACGCCGCAGGAAGATTCTCGTTCGCGATTCACGCATCCATGGCCGTGGCGTGTACGCGGCGCGCCGGATCCGGCAGGGCGAGCGCATCATCGAATACCGGGGCGAGCGCATCACATGGCGGCAAGCCGACCGTCGGCCGCCGTCGGACCCGGACGACCCGCTTCACACGTTCTTCTTCTCGCTCGACGACGGCCGCCACGTGATCGACGCCAATGTCGGCGGCAATGCCGCGCGCTGGATCAATCACTCGTGCGAGCCGAACTGCGAGACCGAAGAAACCGACGACGGGCGCGTCTACATCCAGGCGATCCGCGACATCCGCCGAGGCGAAGAGCTCTCGTACGACTATTGCCTGGTCGTCGACGAAAGACTGACCCCGACGCTGAAGCGCCAGTACCAGTGCTGCTGCGGCAGCACGCAATGTCGCGGTACGATGCTCGCTCTTAAAAAACGCAACGGAGTGAGCTGATGCGCGCTTCCATGTATTCGCTGTCGATACCCGTATTCCGGAAGTACCTGAGCAGCCTGTCGACGATCCTCGACAAGGCCGCCGCACATGCGCAGGAGCGCAAAATCGAGCCGGCGGCCCTGCTGGAGGCGCGCTTGTATCCGGACATGCTGACGTTCACCCGGCAGATCCAGCTGGCGAGCGATTTCGCCAAGGGCGCCGCCGCCCGGCTGGCCGACGAAGCCCCGCCCAAGTTCGACGACGTCGAAGTGGGGTTCGAGGAGCTCAAAGGACGCATCGCCCGCACCATCGCGTTCCTGGACCGTTTCAGCCCGGCCAAAATCGACGGATCGGACGAGCGCGCGATCGAAGTGAAAACCGCGACCCGGACGCTGAGCTTTACCGGACTGGAGTTTCTCGCGCACTTCGCGCTGCCGAGTTTCTTCTTTCACGTGACGACCGCCTACGCGATCCTGCGCCACAACGGCGTGCCGATCGGCAAGAGCGACTTCCTGGGTCGAGACTGAGGCGGGCGCAGTCGGCCCGGCGGCCTGCAGTCTGCCGGATGGGGTGTCCGGATGTTCGCGCCGCGCACCTGCTTCGTCGATGTCGAGACGACCGGCACCAGCCCGAAACGCGATCGGATCACCGAGGTCGCGGTGGTGGCGGTCGACCGCGACGGACCCGCGCTGCGCGTGACCGAATGGTCGTCGCTGGTGAACCCCGGCGTACCGATTCCCTCGGACATCGGCTGGCTCACCGGCATCAGCGACCAGATGGTGCGCTCGGCGCCGCCGTTTTCCGAGGTGGCGGAGCGGCTGTACGACACGCTCGAGGACGCCGTTTTCGTCGCGCACAACGCGCGGTTCGACTTCGGCTTCCTGAAATCCGAATTCGCCCGGGCCGGCGTCGCTTGGACCGCACGGATGCTGTGTACCGTGCGGCTGAGTCGGCGGCTTTTTCCGGACCGCGGCAGCCACACGCTGGACGCGATCGCGGCGCGCTTCGGGCTGGACGATTCGGAGCGCCACCGGGCGCTGGGCGACGCTCGGCTTCTGTGGCGCTTCGCGCAGCGGCTGTACGACCGCCTGCCGCGCAGCGAGATCGAGGACGCGGTCCGTTCGCTGCTGGTGCGCCCCGGCCTGCCCGCGACGCTCGGCTCCGACGCACTGGACCGGATTCCGTCGGCGCCCGGCGTGTACGTGATGGTCGGGGCGGCGGAGCACACGCTGTACGTCGGCAAGAGCGTTGACCTGAAGAGCCGCGTCGCGGCCCACTTCGCCGGCGATGGGTGGGACGAGCGCAGCCTGCGGCTGGCACGCGAGGTCGAGCGGGTCGACTGGGAGCGCACCGCCGGCGAGATCGGAGCGCTGCTGCGCGAATCCGAACTCGTCAAGCAACGGCTGCCCGCGCACAACGTGAGGCTGCGTCGCTGCCTGGGGCAGGGAGCGTTGAAGCTGCGCGCGGGGCGGCCGCGCTGGGTGCGCGCGGCCGACCTGCCCGAGCCCGCGCGCGAGGACCACTACGGGCCATTCGCCTCACGCGCAGCCGCGCGCGCCGCCGTGATCCGCCTGGCGGCCGAGCACGGGCTGTGCTTGAGAGCGATGGCGATGGAGGGGCGCCGCAGCAACAACGACGGACCATCGCCCTGCTTCAATTACCAGCTGCGCCGCTGCCGCGGCGCCTGTGTCGGGCTGGAATCGGGCGAGGCGCACACGCTCAGGCTGTGCGAGGCGCTCGAGCCCTGGCGGATGCCGGCCTGGCCGTACGCCGGCCCGATCGCGCTGATCGAAGACGCGGGCATCGGCGCCGGGTGCGACTGGCACGTGATCGATCGCTGGCGCTGGCTCGGAACCGCGCACGACGGCACGCAGGCACGCGCGCTGGCGCACGCACCGCAGCTGCCCCCGTTCGACGCCGACCAGTTCCGGATCGTGCAGACCGCGCTCGAGCGCGTTGCGCGCGGCGAGCTTCAGTGGATCCAGTTGCCCTAGCAGCCGAGCGGTCGCAAACTGCCGACTGGGCGGTTACAGGCCAGCGGCTTCGATCGGCACCAGCACCGACAGCAGATCGCGCGCGATCTCGGCCCAGGAGCGCTTGATCACGGCCGTTCGCACTTCGGTGCGCGGAAGCTGCAGCGCCTGCAGGCAGGCGCGCCTCAGATCGTCGTCCAGCACTCCGCTGACACCGGGGGTGACGACGTCGATCGGCCCGGTCACCGGATAGGCGGCCACCGGGCAGCCGCAGGCCATCGCTTCCAGCATCACCAGCCCGAACGTATCGGTGCGGCTGGGAAACACGAACGCGTCGGCGGCGCTGTAGTAGCGGGCCAGCGAATCATGCGGTTGGCCCCCGAGCCAGTGCACCGACGGATAGCGCGCCCGCAGCCGGGCCAGTTCAGGCCCGTCGCCCACGACCACGCGCGATCCGGGCAGATCCAGCGCCGCGAACGCTTCCAGGTTCTTCTCCGGTGCCACGCGCCCCGCGTACAGCAGGATCGGCCGGGGCAGGTCCAGCGCGTCGCGCGGCCCCGGCGCGAATCGCAACGAGTCGACTCCGCGTCCCCAGACGCGAGTACGGTCGAATCCGGCGCGCTGCAGCTCGTTGCGCATCGCCTCGGTCGGCACCAGGATTGCCTGTGATTCGCGGTGAAACCGACGCAAGATCGAGTACGTCAAGGCAGCCGGAAACCCGAAGCGTGCGTTCAGGTACTCCGGAAAACGCGTGTGGTAGGAGGTGGTGAACGGCCAGCCGGCCGCCCTGGCCATCGCCCGCGCCGCCCAGCCGAGCGGGCCTTCGGTCGCGATGTGCAGCGCAGCCGGCGTTCTGGCTCCCAGCACGCGCTTGAGGTGGCGGGCCGGCTCGGTCGACAGCAGCAGATCGGGCTCGCCCGGTACGCGCACGCCACGCGATCCGGCCGGATGGATCACGTGCAGCGAATGACCTAGCTGATCCAGTTCCCTCTGAACGTAACTCCAGGTGTGAACGACCCCGTTGACCTGCGGGTGCCACGCATCGGTGACCAGGATGAGGGGGCGGCGCGCGGTGACCGGGGGGCGTTCGCGGGACAGAGCCATCGCGGCCCGATTGTCCGGCCAGCCGATGACTGCTTCACGACAGCCGGCGCTGACTTACTTGCCGATCTCGGTCGGGCGCGGATCGATTCGACTCGGCGGCCGGTCGTCGAGCGACATCACCGCCCGCCAGAGCGCCTGCGCCGCTTCCAGCGCGACCCATGCCAGCAGGGCGGCCATCAGCGCACGGACCGACGCGGAGCCCAGCGAGTGCAGCGAATTCACGGACGGGCCGCAGACCCACTCCAGGCAGATTCCCGCGCAAATTCCGAACTTGAGCATCTCAGACCCGAACCCGTGAATGCCGTCACCCCGGCCCCTGCGGATCGGCATTGCGCGAGAAAACTTGAGACCCTGGCGCCGGACCCTCCGGGGCAGTACCGGGTGCGGTGGAGCGAGGTCACTGCACGCACTAGCCCCCGTCACTGGCGAAGGGCGTAACGCGAGCGGAACCGCACCCGGTACTCCCCCGGAGGGTCCGGCGCCAGGGTCAGCGCGGCAGGTCGATGCTGTCCAGCGCGCGGCGCAACTGGCGCAGCTTGGTCTTGACCCGCGCCTCGTTCTCCGGGCCGAGACGGATCAGGATCTTCTGGCCGGCCGAGGCATCCTGCAGATCCGGGTCCGCATAGTCGAACATCGCCCGCGGCGCCACCAGCGAGACCGGCGGCTCCGGCTGCGGCGCCTCCAGCAGGTCGTCGATCGCCTCGACCAGCCGGTCGTTGAACTCGCCCTTCGGATAGCCGAGTTCGCGATAGGCTTGCTGGAACAGCGGGTAGTAGCGCCGATAGGTGGACACGAGTTCGGCAGTGTCCAGCTGTGAAACCAGGTTCACGTACCGGGCGTAGCGTGCCGCGTTGGCGGGGCTGATCGTCAGCCGTCCACCCTGGTCTGACGTGCCGAAGCTGCCGCCGGGCGGACGCACCGGGATCACCTGTTGCGGCACCTTGTCGCCGGGCAGGTTGTCGACCGTCGCGACGATCCGGTGCACGATCCCCGGGCGCAGCAGCAGTGCCTCGGCGCCGGACCCGAGCAGCCGGTTCAGCGCCTGCAGCATTTCCGCGTCGCTGTCGGCCAGCGCGGGAAGCGGTGGTCCGCTGGGCACGGTGCGAGGCGGCGGCGCCGGGGCCGGTGCCGGCGCGGGCGGTGCGGCAATCGGAGCCGGCGGCGCGGGCTGCTCGCGCAGCACGAACCAGTAGACCGCGGCTGCCGCCACGGCCAGCACGGCGAAGACCAGGAAACCTCTGAGCCCAGCGCTCATATTTCGACATCCTTTTGGTTCATATTCGTCAGTGTCGAGCCCGCCGATCACTCATGATCGTCGCCGATGATCGCGTCGATCCGACTCATCATCTCGGCGTCGATCCTGGGCGCCACCTCGGCCGCCAGCATGTTCTCCCGGACCTGGGCGGGCGTGCGCGCGCCGGTAATCACCGTGCTGACGTTCGGGTTCTTCAGGCACCACGCGATCGCCAGCTGCCCGACCGAGCATCCCAGCTCGAGCGCGGCTTCCGCAAGTTCCGTCACCTTGGCATTGCGTCGCGGGTCGACCAGCCGCTCTTTCAGGAACGCGTAGCCCTCCAGCGCACCGCGCGTGCCCGGCGCAACGCCGTCGCGATACTTGCCGGTCAGCAGGCCCGACGCGAGCGGGCTCCAGGTGGCCAGGCCAAGGCCACTCTGACGGTACAGGCGCAAATACTCCTCCTCGACACGGCGCCGGCAGAACAGGTTGTACTGGGGCTGCTCGGTGACGGGCTTGTGCAGATGATGCCGGTCGGCCATCTCCCAGGCCGCACTGATCTCATCGGCACTCCACTCCGAAGTCCCCCAGTAAAGCGCCTTGCCGCGCTCGATGATGTCGTGCATCGCCCAGACCGTCTCCTCGAGCGGAGTGTCCGGGTCGGCGCGATGGCAGAACACGAGGTCGACGAAGCTCAAGCCGAGCCGCTCCAGCGATCCGTCGATTGCTCCGAGCAGGTATTTGCGGTTCAGCGTGTTGCGCTCGTTGGGACCGCCGGTCAGTCCCCAGAAGAACTTGGTGGAGATCACGTAACTCGCACGCGGCCAGCCCAGCTCGCGCAGCGCCGCGCCCATGATGCGCTCGGCCTGGCCGCCCGCATATACTTCGGCGTTGTCGAAAAAATTTACGCCCGCGTCGCGCGCCGCCGACATGCACTGCACGGCTGCGCGCACATCAAGCTGGTTGCCGAACGTGACCCAGGCGCCCAGCGACAGCTCGCTCAGCTTCAACCCGCTCTGACCCAGTCGTCGGTACTGCATCCTCGCCTTTCAAGAGCCAACGGTGATGCGCCGCCGGGATCGGGCTTGATAGCGCATTTCGGCCGCCGCGGCTAGAGCGGGATGTTGAAAAGCGACGGCTACAGGTCCGACAGCGCATCCAGCACCGCGCCTTCGGTCAGGATTTCCGGCAGAAGGTGCGGCCGCCCGCGCGAGTCGTACAGCACGTACAGCGGTACCCCGGTGCGCCCGAAGCGGGCGAGCTCGTGAGCAATGGCGTCGTTGCGATTGGTCCAGTCCGCCCGCAGCAGCGTCACGCCCCGGGACGCGAACGCAGCGGCGACCCGGCTGCTGTGCAGCACCAGCCGTTTGTTCGCCTGGCAGGTCAGGCACCAGGCTGCCGTGAAGTCGACGAACACCGGGCGCCCGAGCGACAGCGCCTGAACCTGTGCCGGCGGCGACCACTCGGCCCACCCATGGCTATCGGCCCGCAGCGTGCCGGCGCGCGCCGACGGCAGCGTCGCCTGCTCGGTGGCCGCGATCATCACCAGCGCCGAGGCAACGGCCGCCACCGTGCCGACCCAGCCGAACGCGCGTGCGCCGCGCTGCGCCTGGCCCGCCGACCAGCCCGCCAGCCCGAGAGCGACCAGCGCGGCCAGCACCCATGCCAAGGCGTCGACGTCGATCTGTTGCGCCAGCACCCACAGCAGCCACACACAGGTGACGAACATCGGAAATGCCATCAGCTGTCGCAGGTGTTGCATCCACGACCCCGGACGCGGCAAGCGCTGCAGCAGCGACGGCGACAGAGTCAACGCCAGATACGGGGTCGCCATGCCCGCGCCGAGCATCGCGAACACCGACAGCGCAACCGGTGCCGGCTGCCACACGGCGTAGGTGAGCGCGGCGCCCATGAACGGCGCCGTGCAGGGCGAAGCGACCAGCACGGCCAGCACGCCGGTTGCGAAGCTGCCGCGCAGATGATGGCCGTCGAAACGCTGCACCAGCTTCGAATTGACCAGGCCCGTTCCCACCGACACTTCGAAAGCCCCCAGCAGATTCAGGCCGATGCCGAAAAACAGGGCGGTCAGCAGCGCGATCATCAGCGGTGACTGCATCTGGAATCCCCAACCCAGCTCGGAGCCGCCGGCGCGCAGCGCAACCAGCACGCAGGCCAGCAGCACGAAGCTCGCCACCGCTCCGGCGGTGAATGCCAACCCGTGCGCCGCAAGCGACGGATCGCCCCGATGACGGTGCTGGACGAGCGCCAGCAGTTTCAGCGAGAGCACCGGAAACACGCAGGGCATCAGGTTCAGGATCAAGCCGCCGACGAACGCTCCCACCAGCGCGGTGATCCAGGACATCGATGCGCCCGGCTTGGCCGAGGCTGCTCCCGGCTCCGCCGAGGCTGCGCCGGGCTGCGCCGGGGCTGTGCTCCCCGCGGACGGCGGCGCTGCCGGCAACACACCCGCCTTCAATGGCAGCTCGATCACCCCGGCCCAGCCGGAGCGGGCCCCGCCCGCCCGACCGGGCCCGCCGTCGGCCACCAGCACGCCGCGCAGCAGCTTGAAATCGGACGCCACCGGTTGCACAGCCAGCAGGTCGAGCGTGGCCCCCGCTGCGGCCACGTTCAACGGCTGCGCAGCGGCTGCTTGCACCCGCATCGGTTCCAGTGGGAAGAATTGGAGGCGCTCCGGCGCCCGGTCCGGAACGAACTGCAGCCGTATCCGCGTGCCGTCGAAGATCGCGCTGGCGCCGCTCAGCGCGATCGGCTTCGGGATCCGTGCCGCCGCGACCGCGAATTCGCCCTGATAGCGGCTGGGTGCCGGATGCCCGGCCGCCTCGACCGGCAGAACCAGCGTCAGGTCCGCGCTCTCCGGTATGCAGATGTCGGCGCACACGAGCCAGTCGGCATGGGCCGCTAATCGGACCGTGCTGCCGGGCGCCAGCGCAGCGGGCGTCCTTATCGTCACCGGCAACAGCACGGTGCCCTCGTAGCCGTAGTTGGCCAGCGATCCGACCCGCAGCAACTCGGGCACGGGCCACTGGATGGGACCGGCCTGGACGCCCTGCGGCAGCTGCCACGCCAGCCGGGTTGGAAGCCCGGCATCGCCTGGCACCGTCCAGTAGGTGTGCCAGTGCGGCTCGTGTACGAGGCGCAACCCGACGCTGGCCGCCTGACCCGGAGTCAGTGCTTCGAATTCCGATACCAGTTCGGCGGCAACGTGCCCGGAGCGCGTTTGCTGCGCGCCGGTTGGACCCGCCGCGGCCACTGCAACCAGCGCGAGCAACGGCGTCGCCAGCCTAGGAAACATCGTCAACTCGTTCTCCAGGAACCCGATGGTCGTTCACATGCCCAACACCGTGTGGCGCCGTCCGCTCGGCAGCGCCCCGCCCGGGTGCCGTGATGTTGGACCGGCCAGGCACGTCCGGGTTGCAGGCGTGCGGGGATGTTACCGCCGGTGACGGACGGCCGATCGAGACTGGGCGCGTGTAACCACCCAATCGAGAGTACCGAATCGACGGTTACGGGCCACCCGTCGGTCCGAAAAGGGCCCTCTTACCGGATCTTCAGGAGGTTTCGCCGGGGAGCCTTCAGCTTAAGAGTATCCGACCGGTGACGATGTCTAAGGTTAGCCGGCCACCGCACGGCGGATCCGGGCGGACTCCGGTCGGATCAGTTTTTCCTTTGCTTTGTGCGGGCTTAGACTAACTCTTAAGCGACGAGGATTTGATCGTGCGTATCCTGATCGTAGAAGACGACGCCGCCCTGGGCTCGTCGACGGCACGCGGCCTGGAATTGGAAGGCTTTGTTGTTGATTGGCGACAGGACGGCCCTACAGCCGAAGCGGCGCTGGTTTCACAGCGGTTCGACGCGATCGTGCTGGACCTGGGCCTGCCCGGCACGTCCGGGGAGGAACTGCTTCGCAATTGGCGCAACGCCGGTAACGTGACCCCGGTACTGGTGCTGACGGCGCGCGGCTTCGTGCTGGATCGGGTGCGGGTGCTGAACCTGGGTGCCGACGACTACCTGATCAAGCCGTTCGATCTGCTGGAGCTGAGCGCCCGCCTGCGCGCTCTGAACCGGCGCCAAAGCGGCCAGAACAATCTGAGCCTCGAATTCGGCTCGCTGCTGCTGTCGCACAGCGAGCACATCGCGATCTTCAACGGCACCCGGGTCGACCTGACCAAGCGCGAGCACCGGATCCTGGAGACCTTCCTGCGCAACCGCGACCGCGTGCTGAGCCGCCGCCAGCTCGAAGATGCACTGTATGGATGGGGCGAAGTGGTCGAGAGCAACGCGATCGAAGTGCACATCCACAATCTGCGGCGCAAATTGTCACGCACCTTGATCCAGACGGTGCGCGGCGCCGGTTACCGGCTGAACCAGGACAATGTCACGTGAGCCGGGCGCGGAGAGCCGCCAGCCGGTCTGGTCGCTGCGCCGCAGGCTGCTGCTGCTGATCGCGGTTGCCACGCTGGTCGCCTGGGTGGCGGGCGGCGCCGCCACCTATTTCATATTGCACCGTCAAAGCGTCACGCTCAGCGACCAGCGGATGCAGAGCGTGGCGCAGACGCTGCTGACACTGGCCGACCACGAGATCGACGAGATCCGGCTGGCCGGCGGCGGGATGATTCACGTCGACGAGGATCCGTCGCTCGCGCATCGATACCGCTACCAGGTCTGGCAGCCGGCGCCCCGTCAACTGCTGCTGACCAACGGCGGCGACGCCACCGAAGGGCCGATCGCTCCGTTCGATCAGGTCGGCTTTGTCACGCGCGACTTCGAAGGGGCACAGGCGCGCACGGTCGTGTTCTGGTCGGAGGATCGGGCCAAGCTGATCCAGATCGCCGAACCGCTTCAACTGCGCGAGGCCTATCCGTACACCGCGCTTGCGAGCCTGTTCGGGCTGTTCCTGTTTTCATTGATGGCGTTGCTGATGATCGACGCCTGGATGATCCGGCGCGCAACGCGCGCGCTGCAGGAATCGGCCAGCCAGCTGACGCAGCGTTCCCCCAACGACCTGCGCCCGATCGAGGTCAGCGCCCCGCCGAGCGAGGTGCAGCCGCTGGTCAACGAGATCAACGCGCTGTTCCGTCGCTTTGCCAACGCGCTCGAAAACGAGCGGCGCTTCACGTCGGCCGCGGCCCACGAGCTGCGCACGCCGCTGGCGGCGGTCAAGGTGCACGCCCAGGTGGCGCAGCTAACGCGCACGGCGCCCGATCGCAAGAAGGCGCTGAGCCAGCTGGTGCTCGCGATCGATCGCGCGTCCCACATGGTCGACCAGCTGCTGACGCTGTCGCGGCTGGACGGCATGCTGGCGCTGCGCACCAGCGCCACGCCACTGCGACTGGACCAGATCGCAGGCCACGTGATCGACGAGGTGCGGCCGTTGCTGGGCCGGCGCGGCCAGCGGATCGAGGCCGATCTGGCGGCGTGCCAGATCGACGGTATGGAATTCGGAGTGGCCTCGCTGCTGCGCAACCTGATCGACAACGCGATGCGCCACGGGCCGGCCGCCCGTGAAATCCGGGTGACGGTCCGCCCCGAAGAAGGCCTCGGGCTGGCGATTGTCGAGGACGCCGGGCCCGGTATTCCCGAGGAGGAGCGCGAGCGGGTATTCGAGCGCTTCTATCGCCTGTTCGGGGACGGAGACGGATGCGGGATAGGGCTGTCGATCGTCCGCACGGTAGCTGACGTCCACCACGCGAAAATTGACCTGGACAGATCTGCTCTCGGTGGTCTGCGTGTCAGGGTTGCCTTCCCCATGCCAACCCCCCCATCCGTACCGGTCAGACCCTAAGCTGGGTACCCGCCCATCCCACATGTAGGGCCATGCTACCGGTTGTCGCGTAGTTGCAGAGGATGGTTGCTAAGGGAAAAGTGCTGGGCTAATCTTCTCTCCCCGGGCGTTATGCCAAAGAGAGGGGATGGGGATACACACTCATCCCCTGTTTCTGGAGAGCGTCCTGGTCGCCTGGGCAGCACTAACAGCCGGCGCCAAATTTTTCGATTCGGAGGGTTCAGTGGAAGTGCATTTGACCCCAGCAATGTCCGCGCAGGCGCCTCGGCGCTCGAAGCGTGGCGCGCACGGATTCACGTTGATCGAACTGCTGGTCGTGGTCGTGATCATCGGACTGCTGGCCGGCATCGTGGCTCCCCGCTATTTCGGCCAGGTCGGTAAATCGAACACGACCGCCGCTCGAGCACAAATCGAGCAACTGGGCAAAGCGCTGGACACGTACCGTCTTGATGTCGGCATGTATCCGACCACCGAGCAAGGCCTGCAGGCACTGGTCGCCAAGCCCGACGGAGTGGACCGGTGGCAGGGACCCTACCTGGCGAAGCAGCAGGTCCCCGGGGACCCCTGGGGGCGCGCCTATCGGTACAAGACTCCGGGGGATCACGGCGACTACGACCTGACCTCGTACGGCTCCGACGGCCAGCCTGGCGGTACCGGTGAAGCGGCCGACGTGAATTCCTGGGACTCGGCCGCCCAGGTCAAGACGCAGTAGCGATCCGCCCGATTCGAGCCCGCACTCATCCGCGCCTCCTTCTCAATGAACAGCGCCTCCCAGTTCCTGTTCGAAGTGGTCGCAGTGTCGCCGCAAGGCTCGCTGCTCACCGAACGGCTGCGCGCCTCCGATGCGTCCAAGGCCAGCGAGCAGCTTCAGCTGCGCGGCCTGCGCGTTCTGTCGTGCCGCGAGATCCGGACCTCGAACTGGAAGGGGCTGCGGCGCCAGCGGCTGGATGTCGGCCTTTTCACCGACGAGCTGGCCGCGCTGCTCGACGCCGGGCTCGGAATGGTGGACACCCTGCGTACGCTGTCGCAGAAAGAGCGGGACTCCTCCGGGCGCCAGGCGCTGGAGGCGGTCACGCGCGACGTGATCGAAGGCTTGCCGCTGTCGGCGGCGCTCGCCAATCGAGGCGATACATTTCCTCCGCTGCTGGTGGCGTCGGTTTCGGCCAGCGAACAGACCGGCGACCTGGTGTCCGCGCTGCGACGCTTCAGCACGCACCTGGAATCGATGCGGATGCTGCGCGGCAAGCTGGTCGGGGCCGCGATCTATCCGGCGCTGTTGCTGGCAGTGGGGTCGCTGGTCGTGATTTTCCTGCTCGGCGTGGTCGTGCCACGTTTCGCCGTGCTGTTGGAGGGCGCCAGCAAGAAGCTGCCGCTCGCCTCGCAACTGCTGCTCGGCTGGGGCAAGTCGGTGGCCGCCCATCCGGCGCTGTTCCTGGGCGGCTTCGTCTGCGTGGTCACGCTGCTTTCGTTCGGCATGCTGCGCGCCGCGCGCAGCGGCTGGCAGATTCCAGGCCTGCAGCGGGCCTGGCTGATCGGCCCGCTGGTGCGGCTGTTCCGGCACGCGCAGTTCTACCGGACCAGCGCGATGCTGGTCCAGGGCGGCATCCCGGTGCTGCGCGCATTCGACATGGGCCGCCGGCTGCTGTCCCTGGAAGACCAGCTGGCTCTCGATGGCGCGCGCCGGCAGATCGCCGAGGGTCGTCCGATCGGACCCGCGCTCGCGCAGGCGCAGATCGCCGACACGGTCGCGTTGCGGATGCTCGAGGTCGCGCAGCGCACCGGGCGCCTGGCCGACGTGCTGTCCCGGATCGCGTCGTTCCAGGAGGCTGCGTTGAATCGGGCCATCGATCTGACCGCTCGCCTGGTCGAGCCGGCGCTGATGATCTTCATTGGGCTGGTAATCGGAGCGATTGTGGTGCTGATGTACATGCCAATCTTCGACCTGGCTACCAGTCTGCAGTAGCCCTTCACCACTGACGCCGAGACGAGAACTGGAACGAGGTAAGGGAGCTCACACGATGAATGCACCGGCGAGCCTGAACAACGTGCTCAGTGACGAGCTGGTGCGGCGCGCGCTCGAGCAGGCCGGAGCGCGGCGTCCGGTCGAGGCCCTGTCCGAGGCGATCGGCCTGACCGGGCCGCAGTTCGTCGCTGCCGCGGCCGCGTATTTCGGCTTGAAGCCGATGGGGCTGACCGACCTGCGGGCCTGCACGCCGGACTTCGAGGCGATCTCGTTCCTGGAGACCAACCAGCGGCTGACGATCGCGCTGACGACCGCCGACCAGCGCACGCTGGTCGTGCTGACGGACCCGCTGGACACCCGCACCCGATCCTGGGCCGCCGAGCGGATGCGCCAGCGCCGTCGCAACAAGCTCGGCTGGGGCCTGACATCGGGCGAGGATCTGCGCGCCTTCCTGGCGCAGGCCGAGCGCTCGATGCGCGCGATGGACGCGGTCGAATCGGTTTCGGCCGGCCCCAGAAGGAACGATTCGCAGGCAGTGTCGGTCGCGCTGGCCGACATCAGCGCCTCCAGCAGCCCGATCGTACGGCTGGTGGACTCCACGATCCACGATGCGTTGAAAGCGCTCGCGAGCGACATCCACTTCGAGACGCACAACTCGGGCCTGACCATCAAGTACCGGGTCGACGGCGTGCTGGAGGTGGTCAAGCGGGTCGACGGACTGGAGGCGGCTCACCACGTGCTGTCGCGGATCAAGGTGCTGGCCGAACTGGACATCGCCGAGCGGCGCGTGCCGCAGGACGGCCGCATCAAGGTCTCGGTGGGCGAGCGCGAGATCGACCTGCGCGTGTCGGTGATGCCGAACATCTTCGGCGAAGACGCGGTGCTGCGGATCCTGGACCGCAACAACCTGGGCGGCGAGGCCCGCCAGATCAAGCTGGACAACCTCGGCTTCGAGCCGGCTGTGCTGGACTTCATCCGGCGCCTGTCGACGCTGCCGCACGGCCTGCTGCTGGCGACCGGCCCCACCGGCAGCGGCAAGACCACGACGCTGTACGCGGCGCTGACCGAGATCAACACCGGGCTGGACAAGATCATCACGATCGAGGACCCGGTCGAATACCAGGTGCAGGGCGTGCTTCAGATCCCGGTCAACGAGAAAAAGGGGCTGACGTTCGCGCGCGGTCTGCGCTCGATCCTGCGGCACGACCCGGACAAGATCATGGTCGGTGAGATTCGCGACCCCGAGACGGCCCAGATCGCGGTGCAGGCCGCGCTGACCGGGCACCAGGTGTTCACCACCGTGCACGCGAACAACGTGTTCGACGTGATGGGGCGCTTCACCAACATGGGCGTGGACAGCTACAGCTTCATGTCGGCGCTGAACGGAATCCTGGCCCAACGGCTGGTGCGGCTCAACTGCTCGCGCTGCGCCACACCGTACCGTCCGCCGGCCGACCTGCTGGCCCGTTCAGGCGTGGACAAGCGCGCCGCCTACACCGCGCGCTTCCGGCGCGGCCTCGGTTGCACGCACTGCCGCGGCACCGGATACAAGGGTCGCCGTGCGATCGCCGAGACGCTGGCGATGAGCGACCGGATGCGCGATCTGCTGGGCGAGCGCGCTCCGATCTCGCAGATCAAGGCCGAGGCTCGCGAGACCGGCTTCGTCGGGCTGCGCGAGGCGGCGCTGAACGCGGCCATGTCGGGCGACACCACGCTGGAGGAGATCAACCGTGTCACTCCCGTCGAATAGCAAACCCGCGGAAGCCGTGGACGCGGCGAAGCCCGGCAAGCCCGCCGTAGCTGCGAAAGCGGCGAAGGCGGGGGCCGGCTTTGGACTGAGTCGGCGGCTGCGCTTGCGGGTCGGCGCCGAAGGCGCTCGGCTCGACCTGGTGGCTGGCTGGCGCAAACCACGGGTCGCCGCCACCCAGCAGATCGAGTATCGGCCCGGTGTGGCGACGGTGTCCGAAGCGATCGTGGCGCTCGACCCGCTGTTCGCGGCGCTGGTCGCCGCCACCGGTCCGATCAAGGGGCTGACCTGCGACGTGTTGCTCGGTGATGCCTGGATGCTGTATGACATCGTGCGGGCCGATCTGCGCAGCTTGTCGCCGCGCGCGGCTGACGACGTCGTGCGTTCCGCGCTGGCCGACGTGGCCGGCTTGCCGCCCAGCGACGTGGTGACGCGCTGGCAGACCCAGAGCGGCGGTCAATGCACGGTCGCGTGTGGGATGCCGGCGGCGGTGCTGCCTTCGCTGCAGACCCTGCTGCAGCTGCACAAGCTGCACCCCGGCGAAATCGCCGGCGAATTCGTCCATGAGTTCAACGCAAACCGTAATCGGCTGGCGTCCCGCAGCGCGGTGATCTCGCTGGTGCGCGAAACGGGCACTCAGCTTGCGGTGGCCGCAGGCGGCGTACTGACGGCGATGAGCTTCGAGCTGGGCGTGCGCGCACCGGAGGATCTCGAAGTGCGCGGGCGCAGCCTGTTGCGAAGCGCCGGCATGTCGCTCGACGCCGATACGCGCTTTTTCGCATTGCTGCCCGCGGGCTGGACACCGCCGCCGCCGTGGGTCGCACTGGCCACGGTCGTTTGAGGGGGCCCGAATCATGTCGAGCAAAGTGGTCCCGAAGAACCCGGTCGCGAAGAAAGTGGCCGCGAAGAGGTTGCCCCGACTGGATCTGGATTTTTCGCCGGCCCGGCGCAACCGGCCGGTCGGCTGGGTGCTGCTCGCCGCCGGCCTGGCCGCCGCGCTGATGGCCGCGGTGCAGTTCCAGTCCGCGCAGGCAGCCCGGATGGCGCTGGCGAGCGAGCTGAGCTCGGCCAACGGGCGCCTGGCCGGCGCGCGCGGCGAGACGGTGCGCTCCGGACCCCCGCTGGATCCGCGCGTCTCGAAGGCAGCCAATCAGATCGCGAAAGAGCTGCAGATGCCGTGGGCCGAGATGCTGGCGGCGCTGGAAGCGGTACCGACCCCCGAAGTGGCACTGCTCGGCGTGGAGCCGTCGGCCCAGCGCCACGTGGTGCGAATCACGGCCGAAGCCAAGAACTCGGCCGCGATGCTCGACTACCTGCAAGCCTTGCAGGGCGGGCGGCAGTTCTCCGACGTGTGGTTGACCTCGCACCTGGTGCAGGTGCAGACGCCGGGCACACCGGTGCGGTTCGTCGTGCAGTTGAAGTGGAGCGGCGTATGAACCGGATGAATCTCGCGCTGCATGCGTTGAATCGTTTGGGACGGTGGGTCCAGCTGCGGCTTGGCACGGCCGGGATCGCGGGCGTCGCGCTGCTGCTGGTGGCCGGAATCGGGCTCACCTTGGCCACACTGGCCCATCGCGAGAACGAATGGCTCAGCGCGCGCGCCGAGCAGGTCCGCGCGCGGATGGCGCAGATCGGGATCGCGCACGTCGAGGATCACACCCCGGCCGAACAGCTGGCCCGGTTCCAGCAGTGGTTTCCTCCGGCGCGACAGTCCACCGCCGACCTGCGGGTGATCTTCTCGGCGGCGCAAGCGGCTCACGTCGATCTGGGGCGCGGCGAGTACTCGGTGCGAACGGTCGAGGGCTCCGGGGGCCTGGAGCGTTTCGACGTGATCCTGCCAGTGAAGGAACACTACGCGCCGGTGAAGGCCTTCGTGGCCGAGGTGCTGAACAAGCTGCCGCACGCGAGCCTGGACGAGTTGCGCGTCGAACGCCCGGGCTCGACGGCCGACCAGTTGGAATCGCGCGTGCATTTCACGCTGTTTTACCGGGAGCGGGCATCATGAGCCAGCGCCCCGCCTGGGTCCGGCCGGCGATCCTGGCCGCAGCCGGCGCCGCCACCTTTGCCGCGGCCTTTCACTTCTCGTCGGACGAGGGCGTCGTTCAGTCGGTCGCCCGGACCGAAGACGCTTCGAGCGGCAAGATGAGTGCCGGCCGGGAGCCGGCGCAGGCGGCGCCCGCGACAAGCGCGGCTCCGGCGGCGCTGGCCCTGCCGACCCGCAGCAAGATCGAACAGTCGGCGACCAAGGACCCGTTCGCGGCCCGGGGATGGCTTCCGCCGCCTCCACCGCCCGCACCGGCAGCGGTGGTAACGGTCGAAGCGGCGGCCGCGCCGCCGCCGCCGACCGCGCCGCCGATGCCGTTCCGCTTCGTCGGGCTGCTGGAGGAGAAGTCGTCCAAGCCAGCCGCCTTTATCGCCAAGGGCGATGCACTGTACGTGGTGCACGTCGGCGATGTGGTCGAGAGCACCTACCGGGTCGAGTCGTTCAACTCGGCCCAGGTTGTCGTCACGTATCTGCCGCTTCAACAGCGCCAGACCATTGAAGTCACCGGAGGATGAGCATGCAGTGCTGGCGTTTGCGCGGATGGATGGGAGGGGCGGCCATGCTGGCCGCGGTGGGGCTGCTGGCCGCTTGTGCGGTATCGCGCCAGCATGCCGAGGGGCTGCAGGCGATGGCCGCGGGGGACCGTGAGAGAGGCCTGGCGGCGCTGGAGGCCGCGAGTAACGCCGAGCCGACCAATTCGCAGTACCGGATGGACTACCTGAAGCAGCTGAGTTTTACCGTCAACTCGCAGCTGGCGCAGGCCGACGAGGCACGCCGGTCCCGCCAGTACGAGGCGGCGCGGCAGCTGTACCTGAACACGCTGAAGATCGATGCGGGCAACGACCGGGCACTGCGCGGGTTGTCGAACATCGAGATGGACCAGCGCCACAACGCGCTGCTGGCCGAGGCCGAAAAGCTGCTGGCGGCGCATGACCTTGCGGGAGCGCGCGAGAAGGCTCACGCCGTGCATCAGGAAAACGGCGAGCGCTCCGACGCCAAGGCGCTTGCCACGCGGATCGCCGACGAGATGGACAAGGCCGAAGCCGCCAGGGCGGCACAGGTCGCGGCCGGCTCCGTGATGAAGAAGCCCGTGTCGCTGCAGTTCCGCGATGCCAACCTGAGGATGGTGTTCGAGGCGCTGTCGCGCACCACGGGGCTGAACGTGATCTTCGACCGCGACGTGCGCAACGACGTGAAGACGACCATTTTCGTGCACGACGCGTCGGTGCAAGACACGGTCGACATGATTCTTCTGCAGAGCCAGCTCGACAAGAAGGAGCTCAATGCCAACACGCTGTTCATCTACCCGGCCACCGCGGCCAAGCAGAAGGAGTACCAGGACCTGAAGGTGCGGGTGTTCCAGCTGTCCAGCGCCGACGGCAAGACGGTGCAGAACGTGCTGAAGACGGTGCTGAAGGTCACGGACATGTCGCTGGACGAGAAGACCAACACGCTGGTGGTGCGTGGCACAGCGGACGTGATCTCGGTGGCCGAGAAGATCGTTGCGGCCCAGGACAACCCGGATCCGGAGGTGATGCTGGAGGTCGAAGTGCTGGAGGTGAATCGCGATCGGCTGCGGGACCTGGGCATCGAGTGGCCAAGCACGTTCGGACTGTCCACGCCCAATGTGAACACACTGCATGATCTGGGCCACATTCCGCTGAACAAGCTGCTGGTTAGTCCAGGCACGTTCGGGGCCACGGCCAACTTCAAGCTGTCGGACAACGACGCCAACGTGCTGGCCGCGCCGAGGATACGCACGCGCGACAACCAGAAGGCCAAGATCGTGATCGGCCAGAAGCTGCCGGTGGTTTCATCCACGATCACGCCGTCCACGGGCACGCCGGTCGTCAGCAACAACGTGACGTACCTGGACGTGGGCATCAAGCTGGAGGTGAAGCCGCACGTGTACCTCGAAGGTGACGTGGGCATCGAGCTGAACATGGAAGTCAGCAGCGCCGGGCCTCCGCAAACGATTTCCAACCCGACGACCGGAACTCAGATCGTCTACACGGTCGGCACGCGCGATGTGACCACCAATCTGCGGCTGCGCGACGGCGAGACGCAGATCCTGGGCGGGCTGATCCAGGACAACGAGACGCTGGCGGCCAACAAGGTGCCGGGGCTGGGCGAATTTCCGCTGCTGGACCGGCTGTTCGGATCGAACCGGCACCAAGACACGAAAACCGAGATCGTGCTGTCGATCACGCCGCACATCCTGCGCGCGCCAACGGTGGCCGACGCGCGCGAGCGCAACCTGTTCAGCGGCACCGAGTCGGCGGTGCGCGAGATGCCGCTGCGGCTCGATCCGGTCGGCTCTGTGAGCGGCGCCGCCCCCAGCACGGCCCCCGGCGCCGCCCCCACGCCCGGCTTCGTCGGCGGAGGCGGCTCCGGTGTTGCCAATCCGGCGCTGCCGTCGAGCGCGACCGGCGTTCCGTCCACGCTGCCCACTCCGAATCCGAACTATCCGCGCAACGACCCGCGCGTGCCGGTCCCGCGCCATGAAGTGCCGCCCGGCGTGACGCCGCCGCCCTGGATCGCGAACCCGCCCGAAGCCCCCGCCCCGGTGGT
>Ga0137418_10000230_pt1 | contig 46841 bp, 33 predicted proteins | sample CZODoug3_1_2_16f_FD_122242 | JGI IMG/M metagenome (GOLD analysis project Ga0137418, IMG submission 122242) | Vadose zone soil fungal communities from Angelo Coast Range Reserve, California, USA - CZODoug3_1_2_16fungal (Hybrid Assembly) | ecosystem: Environmental > Terrestrial > Soil > Vadose...
CGTGTGGCGCCGACCGACGCCTCAGTGTTCATCACCGGCGAGAGCGGCTCGGGCAAGGAGCTCGTCGCCCAGTTCATTCACCAGCACAGCCGGCGTTCCAGCCGGCCCTTCGTCGCGGTCAACTGCGCCGCGCTCCCGGAGGCACTCCTCGAATCCGAGATGTTCGGACACCGCAAGGGCGCCTTCACCGGCGCCGTGCGCGACAAGCCCGGCTTGCTCGAGACGGCCAACGGCGGGACGCTGTTCCTCGACGAGTTGGTGGAGATGTCCAAGCCGATTCAGGCCAAGCTGCTGCGCGTCATCCAGGACGGCGTGGTGCGGCGCGTCGGCAGCGAAACGACGGATGCCGTGGTGAACGTCCGGTTCATTGCGGCCACGAACGGTGATCCCGAAGCTGCCGTAAAGGCTGGCGCCATGCGACCAGACCTCTACTACCGCCTGCGCGTGGTGCCGATCAACGTGCCCCCGCTCCGCGAACGGCCCGAAGACATCCCGTTGCTCACCGAACATTTCCTCTCGACGTACTGGATGCGGCACCGCAGGCAGGGGGCGTCGTCTCCCAAGCTGTCCGATGACGCGATCCGCACGCTGTGCAGCCACCCCTGGCAGGGAAACGTGCGCGAGCTGCAAAACGTGATCGAGCACGTCGCAGTACTCACCGAGCCGGGGGCCGCCATTCGGTCTGAGGATCTCCCGCTCACCATCGAAGCGCGGTCGCCCGTCAGTGCGAACCCGGCATCGCTCATCTCGTCGATGCTCGAAGAGAGCTATCATGGCGCCCGCGAACAGGTGATCGCGCAGTTCGAGATGCAGTACCTGACGTGGTTACTCAGCCGGGCGGGCGGGAACCTGTCGCAGGCCGCCCGGATAGCCGGCGTCGACCGCACCACCCTGTACCGCCTGATGGAGCGGCACGGCCTGCAGCGCAGCCCCAACGCCGCGTGGGTGGTGGAGCGTGAGCCTGCGCAAGAAACTGAACCGACTCTGCAATCGCAACCGGAACCGGCCGCCTGACAGCGACGTGAACGGACTCAGCCCAGACCCTCGCTGTTCTCGCGACAGCGCCGGAAAAGGTCAGCGGTAACCTGTACATTCGGTTCCTGCAGCATCACGTCACCCTCGCAGCCGACCGGGGCGCAGTGCTCCTCGATCTCCCCCGCGACGTGACGCCAGCGTCGCGACAGGTTGCGCGAGCGTAGCCAGCGACGGTTCGGGACGAACAGCGTGAGCCGGCCGCTGAAATGGCGCGGTCTGTAGCGGCGCAAGGCGAATAACGTCGCCTCCACGACCTGGCCGCGCGAAACCAGCGCCGGATCCGGCACCGCACCGCGACTCGCCGCTCGCTGCTCAGCGCGCTGACGCAGTCGTTCCGTGATGTAGCGGCGAATTCCCCCGTATGAGAGCGATGCCAGCGCACGGGCGTGAACGCGGGCCTGCCTCGTCAGATACGTGACGCGCTCCCGCAATTGTGGTAGAGACCGGTACCAGCTTGGGTGGGGGCCGGCGAACAGCGCGACGAAGCTGACTGCGCCGCCCTGCTGCACCAACTGGCGCGCCAGCTCGAATGCGATCGTACCGCCGGCGCAGAACCCCGCAATCACCACAGGCCCGTCGTTGTGGAACGCGCGGATCTGTCCGGCAAAGAACGCCGCCAAATCTTCGATCCTCGTCAGGGGCGGGCTCAGCCCATCAACACCCGGAGGCTGGAGTCCGAAGAACGGCTGATCGTTGCCGAGGTGATGCGCCAGAAGACGGTAGCAGAAGACATCGCCGTTATGGCCGCCCACCGCAAAAACGGGAGGGCGCACGCCGTCGGGTTGCAACGGGATGATCGCACGCTGCTGCCGGGCAAGGGTCTCCGCGGAGCGGAGGAACTCCAGGATATCGTTTTTGCGCTGCCGCAGGCGATCGCGGATCTCGGGCGTGAGCGCGCCTGCGGGCGCATTGCAGCGCAGCTGGTCGCCATCGGCCCAGACCTCCATGTCGCGACTGCGCAACTCCGCGAGCAAGGCCGCAACACTCACACCGCGATCTCCTCCCGATCACCAGCCGCATCCGGCTGGGGGTTCGGGCGTGCCAACCACATCAGCGCATCGATGGCCTCGGCCAACGTCGCGACGGTCGGGCGTTCGAATAGATTGCGCAACGGCAGGTCCACGCCGAAAACGTCGCGAACCCGTGACACCAGCTGAATCGCCAACAGTGAGTGGCCGCCCACTTCGAAGAAATCGTCGTCGATACCGATATGCTCCACCTTCAGCAGCCCAGACCAAATGGCGGCGAGCGCTTGTTCGGTCTCGGTGCGCGGCGAGACGGACTCGCGAGCAGGCCGTGCATTGTCGGACGTAACATTCGGCAGCGACTGACGATCGATTTTGCCATTCGACGTCAGCGGGAATTCCTCCATCAGGACCAACGCCGACGGGACCATGTATTGGGGCAACCGCGCGGTGAGGTACTTCCGCAGGGTCGCGGGCGTCAGAATCTCCTCGTCCACGGCCGGCAGGGAACGTTTGTGCGCGTCGGGCGCCTGGTCCCGTATAAGATTTGGACCCGCTGCCGACGGGCGAATTGCGTACACGTAGCACAGCTCAGTGGATCGCAGCGACGGGTCCTGCTCCACGAGTACGTCGAAGCCCTGCCGCTTCAACAGGGTCGCGATGGGCTCCAGGTTTTTCCGCAGATCCACCTCGATGACCAATTGGCGAATCTTGGGCCAATCACCGGCGCCGAGGCCGAGCAGGACATCGAGCTCGCTCTTTTCGACATTGATCTTGAGGAGGTCAATACGCTCGATCCCCTCCTCGGCGAGGACGCTGGAGAGAGTCCGCAGTTGGGCAGAGACGGTCTTTGCATGGAGTCGATCATCGATCAACGCCTCGATCTCCGTCGCCCATCGCTCGGTGCCCGGTGGCTCAGCTTGTTGGTTGAACACGTAACTCTTGATTACGTCGCGTTCCGTCGCAGCGTCCGCGTAGAAACCGGACAACAGGGACAATCCCTCGAAGAATGTCAGATCCGCTGAGCCATTGTCGCGGGAGAGTCCGACCGGGAAGCATTTCACACCGGGTCCCCAGGCGGCGGCGTTCGCCTGCAAACAGGCAAATGCCGCAGGATTGGGCTCAAACGAATTGATCCTGAGGTGCCGGGCCAGGCGACTGACAAACATGCTGAACAACCCGATGTTGGCGCCTGCATCCACGACGCAGTCGCCATCGTTGATCGTAATTCCATGCCGCAAGTACGCCTGCAGCACGAAGATCTCGTTGTAAATGTAGTCCGTCTCGCTCTTGTTCAAATGCGCGACCGGCGAGCCATCGGGCAATACCTGGAGCGACGGCCAGGCCCACAACGGTTGCTGCGCCCGTTTCGGCACGACATACGCGACGAGCTGCTTATCGCCAGACTCCGTCGCGCGCGCGAACACGACCGCGTCGCGCACACCGCGGTGCTCGCGCAGGATCCCGTCGATTTCACCGGGCTCGATCCGGTAGCCGTGAATCTTCACCTGGTCGTCGATGCGACCGCAGAACTCGACAGTCCCGTCCGGGAGGTAACGCGCAAGGTCGCCGGTGCGATACAGGCGCGCACCAGGATCCGTGCTGAATGGATCCGCGACGAATTTGCTCGTGGTCAGATCAGGGCGGTTAAGGTAGCCCCTCGCCACTCCCTGACCACCGATGCAGAGTTCCCCCTGCTCGCCGGTCGCCACGGGCCGCCCCTCGCCGTCGAGTATATGGATGGAGACATTGGGCAGGGGCGTCCCCAACGGGAGCGTGCCGGACCGCGTGTTCGGCATGTGTGGGCCGACTCGATACGTCAGGACGCCGACCGTGGTCTCCGTGGGGCCGTAGTGATTGTAGAGTTCGCAGTCCGGTGCGAGGCGGCACAGACCCTCAGTCCAATCCAAACGCGACGATTCGCCGCCCAGGATCAAGCGACGCCTCGGCATCACCTGTTCCGGATTCCTGCCAGTCTGTAATGCCGCGAGATGCGAGGGCACGATCTTCAGCACATCGATGTTCTCGCGATTGAAATACTCGGCGAGCATCGCCGGGCTCTCGGCTCGCTCCTGTGAGATGACATGCAGACAGCCACCGGTGGTCAGCGCCGGGAACACGACCGTATTGCCGAGATCGGCGGCGATGGTCGATACCGTCGCGTGATTCATGCCGGGCTCGAGTCGCAAGCGTTCGCTGATGCCGAGAACGTAGTTCACGATGCTTCGATGTTCGATGCAGACGCCCTTGGGACGACCCGTCGAGCCGCTCGTATAGATCACATAGGCCAAGTCGCTCGCCTTGATCAGCGCATCGTCGTCTGACGGTGGTTCTGACTGAGTCCAATCGAACGAGTCCAGACAAACCACTGGCGGGCTATCGCTCGGGAGACCTGCCAGGAGGCTGCGTTGCGTGAGCAGCACCGTCACCTTGGCATCCGTGAGCACGAAGGCGATTCGCTCCTGCGGATTCGCGGCATCAATGGGCACGTAGGCTGCTCCAGCCTTCAGGACGCCCAGGATGCCCACAACCATCTCGAGCGAGCGCTCAACGAACAGGCCGACGAGTGTCTCCGGCCCACCGTTCAGCGTCCTCAGGTGTCGCGCGAGCTGATCGGCGCGACGGTTGAGCTCGCGGTACGTCAACCGCTGTTGCTCGAAGACCAAGGCCACCTGATCGGGTGTGCGCTGGGCCTGCTGTTCTATGAGCTGGTGCAGGCAGAGAGTATCGTTCACAGCGAGCACGCGATCAGCTCCTTCATGATTTCGTTCGCTCCCGCGTAGATACGCTGCACGCGGCTGTCGGCCCACATTCGGGCGATCGGATACTCCATCATGTAACCGTAGCCGCCGTGCAGCTGCACGCATTCGTCGACGATGCGACACTGGCAGTCCGAGAGCCAATACTTCGCCATGGCAGCCGTGGTATCGTCGAGCTGGCCGGCGATGAAGCGCTCGATGCAGTTGTCGAGGAAGACACGGCCGATGTGCGCCGCCGTCTTGCATTCAGCCAACGTGAAGCGCGTGTTCTGAAAATCCATCAGCGTTTTGCCGAACGTCGTGCGCTCCTTCACATATTTGGTTGTGACGGCCACAGCTTCTTCCGCGGTTGCGACCGCGGTCACGCCGACAGCGAGACGTTCGTACGGCAGGCGCTCCATCATCTGGGCGAATCCCTGGCCTTCGGCAGGGCCCAGCAGGTTCGCCACCGGAACGCGTACGTTGTCGAAGAAGAGCTCGCAAGTGTCCTGCGCGTGCATGCCGATTTTGTCGAGCGAGCGCCCGACGCGGTAGCCGGGAAGACTCTGCGGTTCGACAACGAGCAGCGAGATGCCCCTCATGCCGGCAACCTTCGGGTTGGTCTTGACAGCGAGGCAGATAATGCTGGCATGCCGGCCGTTGGTGATGAAGGTCTTCGAGCCATTGATGACGTAATGGTCGCCGTCGCGCCGGGCGGTGGTCTGGATCCCCGGCAAATCGGAGCCGGCGGCCGGCTCGGTCATCGCGATCGCGCCCACCAACTCACCGCGGGCCATGCGCGAGAGCCAGTCGCCTTTCTGCTCCGCTCTGCCGTATGCGAGGATGTAGTGCGCCACGACACTCTGGATGAGGGCGCCGAAGTGGACTCCCGCGCGGGCAAGCTCCTCCAACACGACCGCTTGGTGGGCGAAGGTTCCGCCGCCACCACCGTACTCTTCCGGAAAGTCGGGGAGCAGGATGCCGGCCCCGCCTGCTGCCGTCCAGGCCTCCGCATCAGGGTAGCGCTGCTCACGCCAATGAGCTTGACGCGGTGCGAACTCCTTTTGTATGAACTGCCGGACGGTGGTGCGGAACATCCGCACATCATCGGTGGCCCACGGAGACTCGTAGGGAATAGGACACGCCAGCGTAGAGGCCGTCACGACGCTTTGCTCTCCGTGACGACGGCCCCGACAAATCCGGGAGCGGGCACAAAGCTCATCATGCACCAGCCGCAGCTGTCCCCAGACATGTGCCCGACCCGGAGAATCCTCGCCTGCTCGTCCGGCCTGAGCGAGACATCGAAGCGATCGAGTGGATAACCAAAGCCATCGCCCAGCGCTTTGATGAAGGCCTCCTTGCGGGTCCAGCAGGTCAAGAATCCCAGCGGCCTGTCGGGCGGATCCAGGGCCTCGTAGGCCGCGCGCTCGCCGTCTGAAAAGAACCGCGCGGCGAGATCGTCAGCGTCACCTACCGGACGGACGGCTTCGATGTCGACTCCGATCTCGCGGCCGAATACAAACACGTATGCCGCGACATCATCGCAGTGCGATACGTTGAAACGCAGGTCCGACTCCGCGAAGCGCGGTGCCAGCGCAGGTTTGCCTTGCGCCCCATAGGCCAGCTCGACGGATTCAGGCCGAGCACCCAGTCGCGCCCCCAGCAACTGTCGCAAACGCCCCCGTGCGACAATGAATCGGCGGCGGTCGCGACCGAAGGCAATGCGACTCGCTCTGCGTCGCTCCGCGTCCGAAAGAAGCGCGTGCAACGCGCTAACGCGTTCGGGCACCACATCCAGGCGCGTCGCCACCACGTCTGCTGCGTCTACGATGACGGAGTCCCCCACACAGGCACGCACTGCAGGTCCCAAGCCACAACCGTTGAGGGCGTGTATTTCATTGCGATTTAACGAGATAATCCGATATCCCTCGATGCTCGCATTCACCCGGGTGCAGCGGTCACGCTTCAGGTGTCGAACCTCGGCAGCGTGGTAGCGGCATCTGGTCTGTTCATGGTCATGAAGCCCGCACCGGGACTCCGTGCCTCACTAGCCGGTAGATCGCTTCGTAGCGTTGTAGCCAGGGCACGACGCTGAACTCCCGCGTTTGGCGGGCATGCGCCGCGCGGGCGCGGTCTCGCGCTGCGCCTGGGTCGTCATACACGCGACGGATCTCGGCCGCGAGCGCCACGGGGTCCTCCGACCGGATGACCGCGGCTTCCGCTGGCGACACGACATCAGGCACGCCGCCCACGCGGCTCGCGACGATAGGTACTCCAGCCGCCATCGCCTCAAGCAGCACCACCGGCGTGCCCTCGGTGCGTGAGCTCAGGACGAAGACATCGAAAGCGGTGAACACCCGGGCCGCGTCAGCGACCGCCCCGTGCCAGCGGATCCGCCCATCGACACCGAGGTCGCGTGCGCGTGACTGCAGCGCGACCAGCTCGGCTCCCGTACCCACCACCGATACGGTGAGTGGTACGCCACTGAGGCGTGGCAGCGCACCGACTAGCACGTCCGCACCTTTTTCACGACTCAACCGGCCAACCCACCCGACCACGAAGCCGTCTCGGGGGATCTTTAACACGTCGCGCGCAGCCTCACGTTCGAGCGGCTTCGCGAACTCGCTCCACGCGTTGGGAACGGCATGAATTCGCGACCGAGGGACCCCGACGCGTGCCAACCGCTCCGCCAATGGGCGGGACACCGCCACCACCGCGTCGAATCTCCGGAACGCCCGCCGTTGCAGCCACTCGTAGAATCGGTTCTTCCAATCACCGCCGGCAAAACCGTGAACGGTGGTGACCACCGGAATACTTAGATGGCGCGCGACGCCCGAGTGGAGCACGTCCGGCCGATAGCCATGAGTGTGAACCACGTCGGGGCGAAGCCGGCGGAACAGATTGGTGATCGCGCGGCGCTCGCGCCCATACGCCCGGTCCGGCATCGTGAGCGCGTGCGTCTGAACGCCGGCTTTTGCCAGCGGCGCCAGAAACGGCTCAACTGCTCTCGGCTCTTCGACAGCCACGACGTGCACAGTGTGGCCCAAACCACGCAGTCCGTGTCCGAGCATCTGCACCACGCGCTCCCGACCGCCAAACTCCCCGGGCGCGACCACGTGCATAATCACCACGTGCCGCTCGAGACCGGCTCCGCAGTCCGCGTCGCTCCGCGACCACCCCCACGCGTCAGCGCGGACGCAACCGCGGATGCGACCACGGCTGCTCCGGCGGGCGTGTAGTGGTCATGGTCGAAGTAGTGTCGCAAGCCCCCGTTCAGGAGCGCTCGCAGATCATCAAGGTGCGGGACGGCCAGCGCGTCACTCACCTCGATGACACGGGCCTCCACAAGCGCCAGGAGGCGATTGATCACGTCCAGGCTGTAATACACGCTCACGTGTTCTTTCCACGGCTTCCCCACGCCGCCGTGCCAGAAGTGGGCGGCTTCCTCGGCTGTGTAGTCCTTTTCGAACCAAGGTTGGCAAACGATCAGGACGCGATCAGCGTGAGCCGTCGCTCGACGAAGGAGCCGCCGGAAATGCTGATCGAAATGGCTGAGCAGGACGGTGGGATCGGGCATGGTGTCCCGGATCTCCTTCGCTTCAGCGCGCATGCGACGTGCAGTTGCGTACCAGGCCCCGGCTCGTTCTCTCACTTCGACACGACCAAACCACGCGCGGTGCAGCCGGCGGAGGACTTCCACCATGGCCCACCTCGAAGGCTTCCAGCCAAAGCGTTGTCCCGGGTAGCAACCGAACAGCATGCCCTCCGGCACTGCGGACGGTGGACGAGAGGCCGGCGCTCCCTCCTCGAGCCAGTGGTACACGTCGCTGGCTGCCACCATGATGAGAATGGCATCGAGGTGGCGATACTGAGGAAGGATGCGATCGAGAATGACGGCGAGCTCAGCCGACCCCACTCCCGAGTGTCCCACGTTGCCAACGTGCACTCGCCGAGCCCCAAGCGCCCTCAGATTCGGCGGCTCGTTGAGCCGTCGTTCGAGCAGGCTCGGCCATGCCTTGGATTGGTCCAACGCAAAGCATTCGACGGCGCTGCCGCCCACAGCGAGAATACGATAGAGTCCGGTCGCGTCACGGGGCGCTTTCTCGCCACGCTCGCCGTCCGCGTTGACGTCGAAACGCGCTCGCGGATCAAGCTGGGGGAAAACCTCCGGGGCCGGCCGGGTGTCGAGCCTGGTCCGAGGTGGCCACACGTAGTAGCGCGACCGGCGACGAATCCACCAACGGCATCCTGCTTCGACGATGACGAGGGCCAACACCGCGACGCCGGCGAGAACGAACCGGAAGGTCATGCTCCCCCCAGCCGGGGGAGCCGGGAGCGCAGGTCGATGTACGGATCGTTCCGATACACGAAGAACACCCACGTCAACGCGAAAAGGAGCACAGCAGCGACTCCCGCGCCTGCCAGCCCAGCCAAGCTACGGACGTCGAGGCCGACCTTGAACCACAGCAGCAACCCAAGCACCGGGATGGCGCCGAGTGCCGCGCGCGGAAAGACATATCGCAGGTACGCGGCGACGGGCACCTCCAGCTCCCGACATACGTGGACAAACAGGAAGGCTGCGTACAGGACGTTGGGAATGGCGGTACCCAGCGCAACCCCCGCGAGCCCAAGCGGTCGCACGAGCACGATACTCAGCACGAGGTTCGTGACACCAGCTATCAGGAATCCGATGGTCGGCAGACGCGCTTTCCCCAGCCCCATGAGAATCGGCAGCGCCACGCCACGCACGGGAAGGAAGATCAGATACGAAACCATGAGGATTCGGAGCACCTGTCCCGCGGGCTGCTCGAACGACGGATCGATCCACCAGGCAATAAACCGAGGCCCGAGCACAATCAAAAAGAGTCCGGCTACCACGGTCAGGGACAACGCGATCTTGGACCACTTCAGAAAAATCTCGCGCAGCTCGCCGTGCCTGCCCTGCGTCTGGAGCCGCGTGGCCATGGGCATCACCACTGCTGCGATGGCGATCAGAAACTCCATCAGGTAGATGACGAAGCTATTGGCGACGGTGAAGTAAGGAATCGAGCCCACGTCCATGAACTTCCCGATGACGAGGGCGTCCGTCTCGAACGCGAGCCGAGCACCGGCGTTCAAGACGAGGACATACACACTGAAGGCGAAGATGCTGCGGGCCATCGGCCAATTGAAGTCAGCCAGCCGGATCCTGGTCTCGGGGTATTTGCGCCGTACGAGGAGCCAGCAGAACACAAAGTCGAACGCGAGAAGAACCAGCTGCACGAGCGCGAGGATCGTGAGCGAGGCACGGAGAGCCAGCAACCCCATCGTGAGCACCAGACGGAGCAACACTCCAGCCAGGCGGATGTTGTTGCGCGGGACGAAGTCGTCGTGTGCCGCCAGAATTCCGTTCGGCAGGAGGCCGATGAAGCCGGCGGCCACGACTATCACCATCACGCCGAACGCCCAACGGGCGTCCGTGTGCACCGTCACGGGGATGTGATAGCCGAGCGTGAAAAAGGCGTACATGCCCACGCCTGCCAACAGCGCCAGTCCGCCCAGGAGCAGGTACAGCGCCGTGCAACTCCCGATCGCCTCGTTCAGCTTGCGCACGTCGCCCGTGGCGACATGCTGTGCGAAGTAGCGCACTGAGGCCATCGGAACGCCGAGCACGAGCAATCCCAAATACCCGGTGATTGAATTGATCAGATTCCAGGTGCCGTACCCATTCTCGCCCAGCGTGTGGAGTGTGAATGGCGTGAGGAGATACATCGCGACCACGGTCACCAGGGTGACGATCCAGTTGCTCCCGATGTTCTTCAGCAAGTCTCCGGCCTCCCCTGTCGGAAAGCCGCCGCCGCATCCAGTGCGCGGAGCCAAAGGCTCTGCCACCCTGCCCGGATGACGACCGTCTCGGTAGTCACCCGCCCCGCCCGCGTCCACTCCTTTTTGTAGGGATCGTCCCCGCGCAGGAAGTCAAAGACGCGGTAGCCCCGCTCAATCGCGCGCCGAATCATCATTCCCATCAACACCCCCCCAACGCTCTCGCGCTGCCAGCGAGGATCGCGACCACCCTGGTAGAAGTACACCGTGTCGTCGGACGCAAAGCCGTACCAGGCTGCCGCCGGTTGGCCGTCCAAGTCCAACGTGGTAAGCCAGAGTCGCTCTCGCTTCGCCATCTCGCCGGCGAACGCGCGCTGCAAGCGCTCGGCGCGCGGGTCGCGGAACGCTCCTCCCCCGGCACCGTCCCAGCGCTGCTCGTGCAGCCGCATCAGGTGGCCCCAGCCCTCGTCGAGCCTGTCATCCTGGTAATCAACGAGCCTGGCGGCGTAATCTCGAAACAGACTGCGCTCCTTGCGCCGCAGGATTTGCCGACGGTTGGAGCTGAGCGTGGCGAGATAGGCGTCCCACGAAGCGGGAAGCTCGAGCGAGGGGCAGCTGAAGAGCGGACTGTGCCGCACAGCGTGTCCGCGCTCCTCGAGCGCGTCGCAGAGATGCTTCGCGTTCGGGGCTCCTTCCGCGAGGTTGCTCAGGATGATCACCTGCCAGGGCAGCGCTTCAAGAGCAGCCCCAACAGCCGGCCAGTCGGCGTCCGGCACGGCCGGCACGTCGAGTTCATCCGGGCAGCCAACGTCTCCGACCGCCCATATAAGCGCCCGCACCCAGACCCGGCGGAATCGAACCCGGGACAACCGAACGGGCAGTAATGCATGCAGCGATCCCTCCGCGCCGTGAAGCGCGAGGGCGTTGCTCGCGTTCAGTTCCGCCAGCGGCGCGGAGTCTGCCCATGCACGATGCCATGCCCAGCTCATGAATGGTGACGGCGATTTGGCGTGCCCGAGCAACGCATCCCACGCGTCTGGGCCGAGCGCCAAGGCTTCCGAGAGCGACATCCCCGTCACCCCGACGTTTGTCGGCGGGCTGTCCATGACTAGCGGCGGACCTTCCAATCCCGGTGTCCTCCCGATCGGTGGGGGCAGCGTGGCGAGCAATCGTGATTCACTCCGCGGTTCGTGCAAAAGCCACGCCGTACGGGGGTTCCGTTGCGTACAGGCCGTATTGTTGCGTCGAGGCCACACTCCGCCCACTCCTCCGTCATGGCGCCACTCTTGCACTTGGCCCAGGCGTGATATGCGGGATTGCAGGGATCGTTTATCGCGAGCCGGATCGGCCGGTCCCGGCAGCGCTGGACGTCCAGCGAGGCCATGGGCATCAACGACCGCCCAGATAAGGACCCGAGCTTGTTGAAGCAACTTGCCTTTCGGGCGCTCAGCTGGGAGCCCGTCAGCCGGAGCTGGACCCGCGTGACTCGCGACCGGGCCACGATTTTCATGCTCCATCGCTTCCGACTGCCGGGCATGTCTCACGTGGGCCACGAGCCAAAGGTGGTCGAAGAACTTCTAGCACACTTTCGGCGCTACCGGTACCAACTCATGAGTCTGGAAGACGCCGTCGAGCGGCTGCGGGATCCCGTGGCGCCGTTGTCCCGCGCGGTGGTCTTCACGGTCGACGACGGGTACGCGGATTTCGCCGACGTGGGCGCGGACGTGTTTTTGGCGTACGATTGCCCGGTGACGGTTTTTGTCACTACGGGCCTGATCGACGGCGTGTCGTGGCATTGGTGGGATCAGATCGAGTACGCCTGCACCGCTACTGCGAAGCGCGCGATCTCGGTCCGACTCGATGGAGCGACTCACGAATTCGTTCTCGACAGTGATCGTGCGCGTCGCGACGCGGTCGAGGCGTTGAAGATGCACTGGGGACATACCACCGACGCGTTGCGGCAGGCGCTCGTCGACGATGTGGCGCGGGCTGCGGAGGTCCTTCTGCCGACAAAGCCACCTTCTCAATACGGTGGGATGAGTTGGTCCACCATCGCGGCGCTCGAGCGTCGGGGAGTCCGTTTCGGGCCGCACACGCACACGCACCCCGTTTTGCCCAGTGCGGATGCGCTCAGTTCCGCCCGCGAAATCGAGGACTCCTGGTTCATTTTGCGCCAACGGCTCGCCCATCCCGCACCGATCTTCGCGTATCCCCACGGATATTTCGGGCCACGTGAGGTGACGACGCTTAAGAGCCTTGGTCTGATCGCAGCGGTGACGACGCGCATCGACCAGGCCTGTCGGACTGACGTCCGTTCCTCGCCGAATGGGATCTTCGCGCTTCCCCGAATCGGGTTGCCGTTCGACGTCACCACGGCTCGCCTGTTCGCATCCGGGTTCGAGCGGCTCAAAGACATCGTTCGCACGGCCCTTCCCCGGGCGCTGGAACGCAGGCAGAAGCCCGTCAAATGTTGAGGTCGATCTCGCTCAGGCCCGATACCAGGCGGTCAACGACCTGGCTCCAGAGGAACTGGCGCCGGACTCGTTCGCGCCCCGCTTCGCCCATGCGCGCGCATAGATCAGGAGAGCAGAGCAGGGCGATCAGACGTTCTGCCAGCGCCGACGCATCTCCCGGCGCGATGAGGTAACCATGCTCGTTGTCGCTCACGATTTCGGACATGGCGTCGACTTGCGAGCCGATGACAGGCAGTCCGTGAGCCATCGCTTCGATCACCGCTAAGCCAAAGGGCTCGCAAACCGAGGGCAGGACAAAAACGGTTGCCTCTGCGAAGAGGCGAGCGAGATGATCTCGATCGGACACGTGACCAAGCCACTCCACGCGGGCCTGGACAGGCCCCGCGTCCGGACCGACCACCAGCAACCGAGCGTGCGGGAGGTGCCGGACGACCTCGCGGAAGGCCCGAAGAACCGTCGGCCCGCCCTTCCGTTCGAAATCGATGCCCACCATCAGCACGGTCTGCTCGTCATACGTCTTGTCGCGGTGCTCGACGGTTCGTGACACACCCTCTCCGATGACAGTGACATGATCGCTCGGCGCGCCGTAGTGGAGGATCAGCGAGCGACGGGTGTTCTCGCTGGCGGTGAAAATGCGGGCAGCCCGGCGGTAAAGATCGGTCTCTAGTTCGTACCAAGCTCGAGCGCGTCGGGGCTTCAAGCCAAACCACGGCGGGTAGTTCTGTTCGGCAAGCTTCGTCGTGTAGTCGCAGACCACGGCCAGGGGACGAGGGAAGTCGTGGTCGAAGGATGCAAACAGACCGCCCACCTGAAGCACGACGTCATAGTCGTCTACGGAGTGGAGCAGTTGCTTCGCCACTACGCGGGAGCGACGTCGGAACGACTCTGGTGACTTCGTCATCGCGTGCTGCCAGGCAAAAAACCAGCGGCGCTTCGGCAGGCGGAACGCGGCCGCGAGCATCAAGGCGCGCCAGGAGGGCGGGAGGTCTGCGTGGCAGACACCGGCGAGTAGACCGCGCTGGTCAAGCCCGCGGAACAGCGCGTTGTCGAGCCCGGAGAACGCGTCTCTGATCGTCACTCCCATCGCGCGCATCTCAGTACTGCCTCGACGAAACCAAGTCGTGGATCGGTGTCCTGCAAGCAATGGCGAGCACGCGCTCCCATGGCGTGCACGTCCTGTGCCAAGTACAGCTAGGCTGGTGGGGCGGCGCCGCGTCAGCGGCTCCGTAGCGCCGGCACACCGCCTGGCGTGGCACCGGGTCCCACCACGATACCTCCAGAGCGTCGACCCCCACATGCCGGTTAAAGGGGGCACGGGTCTTGCGGCCAGTACCCGAGGGAGTGCGCGGCTATCACGGGTCGATTGGTCAAGAAAACACCTCACGTTGATGGAGCTTAGGGCTGCTCCAAGGGGGACAGGCGTGAGCGCAGCGCGAGCTCGTCTCAAGGTCCTATTCGTGGTTCCGGACCTGCCTCGCCCTTCGGTTTCGGTGCGCGGGATCACCGGTGGAACGGAAGCGCTCAGCGGATCCCACGTCTCTTTCCTCCTTGTGGCCGACCATCTCGCGGGACGAGGGCACGAGGTTGGGATCTACATCGGCTCGGGCGACGTGCTCACCGAAACCCATGCTCGGCAGTTCGGCCAGCTAGAGTCGGCACTGGCTTGGCTCGGCGACGGACGCGTGGTCCTATGCTCGTGGGATGAGCCGCACACCGCAGAGAAGTTGAAGCGCGCGGGGGTCCGGCCGGTGGTGTGGCTCGAGGTCGATGTGTCTCGCGCCATGCTGCGCGCGCTCGAGGCGAACGAGTACGAGGGGCTCCTGGTCGTATCCGACACGACCAGGCTAACGTCGCTCCGGTCGCCAGCCCGGGACCGCATCGGTCGGGTGTACAACCCCGTCAATCCCTTCTTCGGATCTGGAATCCCTGCATCGCCGGACCGCTACGCCAGCGGATCGCTCGTCTCGGCGGGCTACTTCGGCGAGAGTAAGGGGGTGCATCGCCTGCTTGCGATGTGGCCGAAGATCCGGGCTGCTCGTCCGACCGCGGTGCTCTCGATCGCTGGGTCCAGCCGGTTGTACGGCGAGGGGCGCCCGGTGGGCAGTCTCGGCCTCGCTGACCCCGCCTTCGAGGAGAAGTACCTACTGCCGCTCGTGCGGCAATTCGGGTCCCTGGAAGCGGCCGGTGTGAGACCAGTTGGGCTGCTCTCGCCTGATGGCCTGCGCGCGCTGTACTCGAAGAGTGCCTTAGGCGTGCTCAACATGAATTGGGACAACTATATCGAGACGTATTCGTGTGCGGCCGTCGAAATGCTGGCCACGGAGCTGCCGGTCTTCGGGGTCGCCGCGGGCGCTCTCCCCGAGACCGTCGGGCGGAGCGGGGGAGCTGTTCTAGCCTCCACGCCTGATTTGGGAGCGGCCGCCGACGAGATCATCGGTCTCCTCGACCGTCCCGACCGTCTCGCCGAGCTCGGGCGCCGGGGGCGCGAGTTCGTGCTCGAGCGCTACTCGCTGCAGGGCATCGGAGAGACGTGGGAGCGCCTCCTCCGGCGCCCCGCTTCCGATCTCGCCTCAAGAAGCGGACGCTGGAGCGGCAAGAGAGGGCTGCGCTATTGGATCGAGTGGACAGCCGGGGCCGCCGGGCTTGGTCGTGTCCTCGATCAATTGGCTCGCTGGCTCAAGGGGACGGTGGAAGCAACACGCTGACCAGCCCAGCAGTGAGACGCGGGGGAGCCGTGCTCGCCGACACGCCGGATCTGGGAGCGACCGCCGACCAGCTCATTGGTCTCCTCGACCGTTGCACCGCTTCCGATCTCGCCTCAAGAAGCGGACGCTGGAGCGGGAAGAGAGGGCTGCGCTACTGGATTAGCATGCTAATCGTGCATCGGTTGCCGGCGCTACTTCGCCAGTGACAGGATGAGACTGCTGGATAACGGCCGTAGTGCCCAGAACCGCTCACATTCCAGCAAGCCGCTGTGCTGCAGGTCCTGACGCATTTCCAGTTCCGTTACAGGATAGCGCACACCGCCCGCCGGTTTGCCGGTGATCCAACTGGTAAATCGCAGAAATCCGCCTACACACCCGTACTGGACAATCACGGGGCGACGGCTAATGCGCGCCAACTCTTTCAGAACCGCGACGCGCGTGCTGGCGTCAAGATGCATCAACAGACCGATGCACGTCACTACATCGAACGAGTCATTGTCAAAAGGCAGACGCGCCGCATCGCTCTGAAAAAACTCGACGTGCGGAAGGCGACGCTTTGCAACCTCCATCATGGCGGAAGACACGTCACTGCCGACGACCTCGGCGAAGCCTTCTCTGACGAGCAGCGCGGTGACGCGACCAGTGCCACACGCGACGTCGAGAACGCGACGGTTTCGTCCGACAGACCTCAGGGCCCTCCTGATCGCGTGCTCCTCCGCGACGCAATACAGGCGCCCCCAATGATCGCCGAACCGACCACGATCATAGTGCTCTGCATGTGTCGTGACTTGCCAGAATTGACGTGGGTTGTCGACGACGCGACCGTCCTGCTTCAAGAATTCCTCGCTCACAAAGGTCGGGGGTGCCTCTTTCGCACGATCTGTGCCAGCCGCCGCCGAAGGAGACATATGGATTGACCCTTCACTATCGGCCCGGTGTGTCGGGCGTGACGATGCCGAGCCATTGCAGCGTCTCAACGGCAAACGGTGCGGGGTCCTTCCAGCGCCATATCTCGCTCCGACCACCCTGAAGGAAGGCGCTCAAAAAGTCACGCACCGCGCTCCAACGTGAGCCGTGCCCACTACGGATTCGGAGATATAACTGGTCCACATCCCCCCAAAACCAGCGGCTTCGAACGCCTACACGGTAGGCATGGCACGGCCGCACGGACTCCCCCATGGCACAGCGCACTAGCAGGGTTGGGAAATCGACCCCCGCGTCAATCGCCAGTTGGAGCGATCCCCATAGCCGCCCGTTTACTTCCATGAAAACGTGGCGCCCGGTTTCCGGATCGCGCTTACACTCGATCATGGCGACACCATGCCAGTTCAGAGCCTCGAGCAAGCGCCGCCCGGCGTCCACCAGCGACGCGCTAGGCGCGATGCTTTCGCGGTAGACGCTGACGCCGCCCTCCGGTGGTTTTTCCCGTAAGCGACGGTGGGCAAACTGCGCTACGATCTGGCCATTCCACCGGAGCACGAATAGACCCTCGCCCGCGCCCCGGATCCGGCGTTGCAACAACACCGGAAAGGCGCTGACTGGTAACGCGTCGAGCACCGCACGGCACTGATCCGGGGTGTCGACGAACCGCACAGCGAGATGGCGCCGACCATGGTTGTTCTTCGCTCCATTGTTGCTATTGCTGCGTTCGCCGTCACCATACGCACTCCACGACACGACGGAGCGATGTGGTTTGGCGACGGCAGGGAAAAAATCGGATTGCGGCAGCTCTGCGCCCGCAGCCGCAAGCACGATGGTCTCGGGGACGACCAACCCCGCCGCGCGAGCGTATTCGAGCATCGCGGCCTTATCGGAGGCCTTGCGATAGGTCTCCAAATCAGGGAACGGCAGGGCAACGGAGGAGGGACGTCGGGGGCAATAGTCGAGGACCGCCTCCACGGACGCGTCGGTGACTGGCAGAAGCACACGAGTACCCAAGCGCTGCGCGAGACAACCCACCTCCGCGGCGTAGGCATCGGGATCAGCGAACGGATCGGTCGACAATCGCAGGCGGCGCACACCACGCGAGACTCCGGCCAGTGTGACGCCGCGTGTGGCGGCAACGCCGACATCGAAGCCCGCTCGCACCAGCGACCGAGCGGCCGCGAGTGCGGCGCGCTCATTCCCATCCGTTAGCAACACGTCCATGATCGTGGCACCGTCTCCTGAGAGAACCGTGGCGAGGATTTCAGCCGGTGATCAAGACCCGCATGTGAGCTTCCTGGCCACGCAACATGCGGGCCGGGGGCGGGCTGCCCGACACAGCCAGCGTTGAGGAGGCGGTGTCGCGTCAACGCAACAGCCGTTGGGGGGCGCCCCCACTGATCGCGGGGGCCTTGGTCTTGCATGAGTGAAGGTACATGGTGAGTCCCGCACGGTGGCATAGCGCGCAAGAGTACGAACGCAGTTATGGGGAAGCGCTGGCCAGGCGCATCGCCGACCGTTCCGCATCTCAGCTGGATTGGTATCAATGCTGGGCGGAGCAAGCGCAACCGACCCGAGCGGGCTGAGGGCATGCGCGATTCCCGCACGCTGCGCATCGCATTCATCGGTGCCGGCAACATAGCCGGCCATCACCTCCAAGCGCTGCGCCGCGTGCCGACGCCCCACGCCGTCGTCGGAGTTTACGACATGCGAGCGCCGGCTGCGCAGGCGTTTGCCCGCCGAGCCGCGAGTCAGGCCTTTACCACGCTCTCCGCCTTGCTCGAGCAGGCTCAGCCCGACCTGGTGCATATCTGTACGCCGGCAGCAAGACACTTCGAGCCCGCGCGCCAAGCGCTCCTCGCCGGGGCGCACATCTACGTCGAAAAGCCGTTCGTCGAAACGTCCGAGGAAGCGGAGGCGCTTTTCGGCCTCGCGCGCGAGCGCGGGCTGTTGATCTGTGCCGGCCATCAGCTGCTTCGCGATTGGTCCTTCGAGAGGTTGATGCGACATGCGTCGGAGTTGGAGCCCGTCGCGCTGGTGGATAGCAGCTTCGCGTTTCGGCCCCCGCAGCTCGATCCCTATCAGGCGAGCGGGGCTTCGCTCGCGAGACAGCTGTTGGATGTCCTGCCGCATCCGCTCTACATCCTCGTGGCGGCATTGGAGCGCTTCGGGCACCGGAAGGAAACACCCGCCCCAACGCCAATCGACATTATGCACGCGGCAGCGACCCCCACCGCCCTGTATGCGCTGCTCCGCGCGGGTGAGGTGACTGGTCGCCTCGCCGTTAGCCTACGCGCGCGACCGGTCCTCTCCACGCTCACGATAGCCGGGGCCAAGGGATCGCTAACGACCGATTTCGTCCGCAGCATTCTGGTCGGCGCTGGGAACGAGGGAACGAGCCCGGTCGAAAAAATCGCCAACCCGTTTCTGGAGGCGGGTCAACTCGCCTGGCGAAACACCGCGAGCTTGATCAAGCGCATTGTCCGGGGTGTCGATTATCCCGGACTCGCGGAGCTGCTCCGGGATTTCTACGACGCGGCCGCAAACGGCGGCTGCTCGCCTGTGAGTGTCGACCACCTACGACGCGTCACGGTCGTCTACGAAGAGCTGGCCGCGAATCTCCGGAGCGTCGTCAAGCCCGCCGTAAACGTCACGACTCCGCGCACGACTGCTCCGGTGGCGGTGCTCACCGGCGCCGGTGGGTTCTTTGGACGGGCGATCAGCCGGGAACTCACGTGTCGCGGCTTCTGCGTCCGTGGCATTGGCCGCTCCGAACGACCCGATAATCGCGACATACACGAGTGGGTGCGCGCCGATTTGGCAAACCCGTTGGGGCCGGAGGTCTTGGCCGGCGCCACGGTCGTCGTCCACGCTGCGGCCGAAACAGCCGGCGGCTTCGACGCCCATGAACGCAACACGATCGGTGCGACTCGCGAACTGCTGCGCGCCATGACGAACGCCGGCGTCCGCCGCCTCGTCCACATCAGCAGCCTTTCCGTCCTGCGCCCTCCCCGCCTCTTCTGGGAGCGGCAGGGAGAGGCAACGCCGCTCGCGGAACGCGCGGAGCGATTCGGTCCATACACCTGGGGTAAGTGCGGCGCGGAACAGCTCGTCGCCGGCGCGCACGCGCGCAGGGAGGTCGAGGCTCGCATCATTCGGCCCGCGGCACTGGTCGACTGGACGCAGATCGAACTGCCCGGACTCGTCGGGCGCCGTCTGTTCGACCGGTGGCACCTCGGGCTCGGCCGCCCTGGCCTTCCGTTCGCGGTGTGTGACGTGTCGACAGCTGCCGCCGCCGTCGCGTGGTGCGCTGACCGTTTTCGCGAGGCTCCGCCTGTCATCAACCTGATCGATCCAGCCATCCGCACACGTGGCGGTCTGCTCGACAGGTTCCGCCAACACGGTTGGCGTGCGCGCGTGCTATGGACGCCAATCAGCTTGCTGGCTGGCGCCGCCATAGCCGCGCGGTTCGTCATGACGGTGATTCGGCGAAAACGTCCGCAACCACTGGCGGTGTGGTCGATTCTGCGGCCTCGTCGCTACGACTCCGCTGTATCGAGCACCGTCCTCGCGGCGCTGCGCGAACACATGCCCGCTGCAGAACCGGCTCGAGCTCCGATCGCGGCACCCAGCGTAGAGGCATATGGCTAGAGTCCGGATAACCCGCGAGGCACCGGCTGTGGCCCCCGTCGCACCCGTGCCGCGCATGACGCCCGCCGCTTCATCGGTCTCCAGGGTCACCGCGTGGGATTTGCTGCTCATTTGCGTCGCCGTGTACCTCGCGACATCCATCGGCCGGATCCACCAGCTCTTCCCGATCCTCAGTCTTTTCAAGCCGGTGCTGCTTTCAACCGTGCTAGCCAGCGGCCTGTTTCTGCTCCAGCGGTCTGGGCAACGGCGCATCGGCTTGCTCAACTCGGCCACCACAACGTGTCTGCTCGGGTTGGTGGTGTGGGGCGCCTTGGCGATTCCCACCGCTTTGAACCAAGGGGTCGCTTTCCAGTTCTGGATCAACTTCGTACGGACAGTCGTGATGACGCTGGTCATCGCGGGGAGCGTTCGTCACGCGCGCGACCTTTCGCGCCTGATGTTCGTGTACTGCGGCGCGACCGTGGTGTACACTGGCGTGGTTCTCTCCCGGTTCCAGCTTGGCAGCGGCGACAACTGGCGTCTCGGGCGGCTCTACTACTACGACGCGAACGATATGGCGACGTTGCTTGCAAGCGCGATGCCATTCGCGCTGTACTTCCTCCTCGGACAGCGACACCGGGTGGTGCGAATCCTCGCCGTCGTCGGACTGGCCATCCTCGCCGTGGGGTTGATCCGCTCGGGCTCGCGAGGAGGGTTCATCGCGCTTCTCGCGGTCATCATGTTCGTGCTACTCGGCTTCACGATGATTTCGGCACGGGCCCGGCTGGTTGGGTTGATCGGCATCCTCGCGGTAGTCTTCGCCTCCGCGAGCGATCGGTACTGGAAGCAAATGCAAACGATTTTCAACCCCCAGCAAGATTACAACCTCACGTCTGACGCCGGGCGTTTGAAGGTGTGGAAGCGCGGGCTCGGTTATATGACCGATCACCCGATTGTGGGCGTCGGCGGCGACAACTTTGGAATCGCTGAGGGCACCATCTCTCCTCTGGCCAGGCGCGCCGAGCGTGGCCTCGGCGTACACTGGGGTGCCGCGCACAACACCTTCGTCCAGGTGGGAGCGGAGCTCGGTGTGCCGGGGCTGTTGCTGTTCATCGGACTGATCGTCACGGCGTTCCAGTCCCTGCGGCGTGTAACGCGACGTGCGGCGCGCGCCGGACCTGCCGCGGCCGACCTCTCGCGGCTCGCGCAGGCGCTGATGGCGGCTCTCGTCGGCTTCGTGGTGGGATCGTTCTTCCTATCACTGGCCTACACGGACATGCTCTACACGCTGATCGCGTTGACTATTGCGTTGGCGAAGGTCGCGCGCGTCGCAACGGCACCAGCGCGCGTATAGGAGTCCACCCGCGATGGCATCTCGACCCCGCCTGCTCTTTCTCGCGCAGTGTCTTCCGTATCCGCCTCACTCAGGGGTGACCGCGCGCACCTTCAATGTTCTGAAACAGCTGCAGGAAGGCTACGATATCGATCTCGTCGCGTTCTATCGGAGGAACCACCAGCAGGATAGCAGCGCACTCGTCGCGGCGCGTGAGATGCTCGGCCGCGTCGCGGCATACGTGGCCGAGCCGACACCGATTCCGAACGAGCATTCGGCCCTGCGTAAGCTGTGGGACCATGTGCGCAGCGTCTTCAGCGGGCGGGTTTACACCTACTACGAGTACGACAGCGCTGCTTTCGGGCGGCGACTGCACGCCGTACTTCGCGCGCGCACGCCCGACCTCGTGCACCTGGACAGTCTCGATCTGCATCGCTGGTTACCCGAGGTCGCGCGCGTGCCTATCGCCTGCACGCACCACGATATCGAACCTGATTTGCTTCGCTTGCGGGCGGCGCGAATCCGCCAACCCATCCTGCGCAACTATGTGAAACTTCAGGCAGCTCGGAGCCAGCGCGTGGCGCGCCGGCTGTGTCCTGGCTTCGCTGTGAACGTCATGATGTCGGAGACGGACGCCGCCCGGCTACGCAGTCTTGCGCCGGGCGCGGCCACGCTGGTCGTCCCAAACGGCACAGATACCGAGTACTTCCGGCCGAATGGTGTGCAAGCGCTCGCCGGGCGCGTGGTATTTGTGGGAGCGACGTACACATTTCCCAACAGGGATGCAGTGGAGTTCCTGCTCCGGGAGATCTGGCCTCGTATCCGTACGGCGGACCGTGCCGCGTCATTAGAATTGATTGGCCGCAACGCTCCAGGTGATCAGGCGCGCTACGCCGCCGAATCTCGGGTGAGCCCGCTGGGTCACGTCGCCGATGTTCGGCCATTCCTCGCCGAAGCCAGCTGTTGCGTTGTCCCGATCCGTGTCGGCGGCGGGACGCGGCTCAAGATTCTCGACGCGTGGGGGATGGGAAAAGCGGTTGTTTCAACCTCATTGGGCTGCGAAGGCCTCGACGCCAGAGACGGAGAGAACATTCTCATCCGCGATACCGCCGACGCCATCGCGGACGGCGTCGCACAGGTCCTCGGCGACGCGCAACTGCGTATGCGTCTCGAGCGAAACGCGCGGCGGACCGCGCTCGAAACCTACAGCTGGCCAATCGTGGGCGCCCGGATGCGGGCCGCCTACAGCGAGCTGCTCGCCCGAGCCCAAGCACCGTCCCCCGCCGTCGCGCGTTAGGGGTCTGGCCACCAGTCAGTGCGGATTTGCACACCAGCGAAGTACCAGGGCAAGCCGGTATCCACGGCCCCCGTCTGCCCGTTATTGCCCAACCCAAAACTCGTGACTGCTGCTGGATCGACGCAGAAGCTGTGCCCGGCTTTGTAGTACGACGCCAACGTCCAGTCATTCCGCCCATTCCACATCGCGTTGCCGAAATCCGACTGCTGGAAGTCTGCCTCGGACAGAATCTGCCTACCACTCGCCTCGTGCACCCGGGCATGCACCTGGACATGCGTGGCATCGACGAAGTCCACGTAATACTCGAAGCGATACCACGCCCCGCGTGTCAAGATGGCTTTGGGGCCCCAATGCCCGATCGGGTACGTAAACCCGCAGCCATAGAGACTGATGACGAACTGCCAGCCAGTGCTCGTGTTCCACTTCCGGAGGAAGGTGAGGCTTCCGAACTTCCAGGTGTCTACAGTGACGACGTGATCGCCCGCCGCGGAGGTGTCATCGTTCCGGAAGTAAAATCGAACGAAGAAGCTTCTGGAGCGCGGCACGACGTCGTTCTGTTGCAGATTTGCGGCGTAAGTCGGTCCGCGCTGGACCACCTTCAGCGCATTGCGGCCCCCGGGTCCCCCCGGGACCACCGATAGAAGCTGGACGCCGGTACCCCGATTGAACTCCCAGTAATTGCCCCAGCGTTTGCCATCGGTCACGGCTTGACGCGACGTGCCGGTGTCGGTGTCCCAATTGCTCTCGAAGACGACTCCCGCAGCGTGGGCATCGGTCAGCAGACCACACCCCGTCGCCCGCAGCAGCGCGACAGCCACGCCCAGGCCGAGCGCGATACCGAGCAGCCACGCAGCGCGCCGCCACAGCGGAAACCGAGCGTATTCCCTGGTCTGCGTAAATGTGTTCAAGCTTGGCTCTCCGTCACCGATTCCGGGTCGTCTCTAATACCCCGAGGTAACGGATTTCGACGTCCCGCGTCGCGACTCGTTGCGCCGACGCCACATATCTACCTACGTGAGGCGCTGAGCAGCATAGCCGGTAAGAGAAATCCAGCGGAAGAGCGGCGGGGACGCCATCAAACTCCGCCGCTCTTCGTACAATCAGCGGCTAGGCGTTACGGACCCGGCCAGCGGTCGGTGCGGATCTGAATACCGGCGAAGTACCAGGGGAGCCCGGTATCGGCGGCGCCCTGCTGCCCGTTGTTCCCCAACGCAAAGTTCGTCACCCAGACCGGGTCGACGCAGAAACTGTAGCCCGCCGCATAGTAGGACGCCCAGGTCCAGTCATTGCGGCCGTTCCAGGCGAAGCCACCAAAGTCTGTCTGGTTCATGTCGCCGTCCCCCAAGATCTGGGTGCCGGCCGCATCGTACACGCGCACGTGCACCTGCACATGCGTCGCATCCACAAAGTGCACGAAGTACTCGAAGCGGTACCACGCCCCATTGCTCAACGCCACGCTCGGCCCCCAATGCCCGATCGGATACGTGTAGCCGCACCCGTACAAGCTCGAGACAAAGCGCCAGCTGCTGGCCCCGCTATACTTGCGCATGAACGTCAGATTCGAAAACCGCTGGTAATCCACCATCACGATGTGATCGCCCGCGACCGAGTTATCGTCGTTACGCATGTAGAAACGGACGTAGAAGTCCGTCGAGAGCGGCAGCACGTTGTTCTGTTGCAGGTTCGCGGCGTAGCTTGAGCCGCGCTGCACCACTTTCAGAGCATTGGCATAGCCCGGGGGACCACCGGCCACCACTGACAGCAGCTGGACGGTCGTGCCGCCGTTGAATTCCCAATAGTTCAACCAGCGGTTCCCATCGCGCACCGCAGTCGCCGACGTCCCCACCGCCGTACCCCAATCGCTCTGGAACACCACACCGCCCGAAGGAGGCGGCGGCGGGGGCGCTGGCGGCGGCGCCGGCGGAGGCGTCACCGTGCCCGATTCCGTGGTCCCGTTCGCCACGTTGGACAGCCCACCAAACACCGCGTCCACGTTCAGTGTCCCGCGGAACGCCACCATCTGGAACTGATATCCCGTGCTCGCGGTCAGCCCTACTACCGTGCAGCTGTATCGAGCGCCCACCGCGGTGCCCGCCACCGGGACGCGACAACTCCCCTGCGTTACAGCCTTTGCCGAGCCCCAGGCGATCACGCCTGCGGCCCAGCGGACGTCATAACTCGCCGGCTGCCCGGCGCCATTACCTACTTCCGTGAAGGACAGTGTCACTGAGCTATCGGTCGCGCTCGCCACCGTGAGATCGCTCACCGTGCCGGGCTTCGTCGGCAGAGGACTCGTCACCGTCACCGCCGCTGTCCCCTGCACGCCTTCGCTCGTCGCGGATAGAACGGCCGTTCCCGCCGCGATCCCTGTCACGAGTCCGCTGGTGGACGCCGTTGCAACGGCTGGATTGCTCGATCCCCAGATGACGATACGACCCGACAGCGTCGAGCCTGCACTATCCTTGAGAGTCGCGGTCAGCTGTTGCGTAGCTCCCGTCGCAAGATTCGCGGTCGAGGGACTCACCGTCACTGACGCAACCGGCATGACTTTGGCCGCTGTCGTGCCGCTCGCCACATTCGACAAATCCCCGAACACCGCGTCGAGGTTCAACGTCCCCCGAAACGCAACGAGCTGGAACTGATAGCTGATCGAGGCGCTAAGGCCCAGCACCCGGCATGTCCGCCTCGCGCCGATCGTCGCGCCGGCCAGTGGCACCCGACACGAGCCGCGGGTGACACTCGTCGCCGAGCCCCACGCTATGGGGGCCCGGGCGAACCGAACATCGTAACGCGCGGGCAATCCCGCGCCATCGGCGATCTCTGTAAAGGAAAGAGTGACGGACGTATCCGTGACCGCTGACACAGCCAGATCCGTCACTGTGCCCGGTTTGGTCGGCGTGGCGCCCACGGTCGTCCCACTCACTACGTTCGACAAGCCACCGAACACGGCGTCAACGTTCAGCGTCCCACGGAAGGGGACCAGCTGGAATTGATAACCGGTGAAAGGCGCGAGACCGCGCACGTCGCAACTCCGCTTGGCGCCAATCGTAGCCCCGGCCATCGGTACTTTGCACGAGCCCAGCTTCACGTCGGCCGCTGAGCCCCACGCGATCGGCGCCTTAGCAAAACGGACAAGGTAGCTCGCCGGCTGTCCCGTTCCCTCGCTCACCTCCATGAACGAGAGCGTCACCGCACTGTCCGTCACGCCAGCGAGCGCGAGGTCGGTTACGGTCCCAGGCTTGGTCGACGTGGGATTCGTCACGGTCAACTCGGCCGTTCCTTGCACGCCTTCGCTGGTCGCGGTAATCGTTGCCGAGCCCGCTAGCACGCCCGATACCAATCCAGTCGCACTCACGGTGCCCACGCCGTTACTGCTCGACGCCCACGTGACGGTGCGTCCAGTCAAGACATTTCCGGCCGAGTCCTTGGTCGTCGCGGCGAGCTGTACGGTGCCTCCAGCAGCTACGCTCGCCGAGGCAGGGCTGATGCTGACCCATGCGACCGGGACGCTCGGCGGTGGCGGCGGCGGCGCGGGCGGGGGAGCCGGGTCACTCGCGATTCTGCCCGATGCGACGATGAGGTCGTCGACCCACATGGTCTGATTGACCGGTGAGCCATCGCCGATGTAGGGCGCGATCAGGAACTTGTCGAACTGGATCGTCGGTCGAGCCGCGGTTCGAAACAGGATGTCGTGCCGGTCGATGATCAGGGCGCCGTTGAACCAGTACTGCATCACGCCGTCGGCCACGCCCTTCTCGCCCGTAATCGAATTCAATGCGAAATAGGCCTCGACATGATTCCAGTCACCTTTGTAACCCGGGCCGGCGCTGGGCTGGAAGGTCACCTGCGACGCGTGCACTTCCTTGTCGTTGTACCACGGCGGCATGTTGAAGCAGGTCGTCACCACGTTCGCTTCCACCACGCCGTTACAGCCCGAGGTCGAGCGGTTCTCGGTGAGGTTGAACAGATTGATCGGCAGCGCGCCGAGGCTCGTGTTGATCGCCTTGTTGTCCTGCAGCTGAAGACGCGGAATTCCGCCGTTCTGGTAGTTGTGCTCGACATAGGCGGCGAGCCAGCTCTGCGAGGGGCCATCCCACGTGCCATCCTGATCACTCACGATCAGGAACTCATGCGGGTGATAGGGCTGCCCCGAGCCCACCCAGTTGCTGCTGTACTTCACCCAATAGCTGACATAGACGGTCGGCCACGCCGTGAACTGGCGCCGGGCTGCGCCGCCCGCTACGGGCGTGGTCGCGCCGGCCACGTAGCGCAGCTCCAGGGCCCGCGTGCTGCCGGGCAAGTGCTCCGCCGTCGTCGTCACCAGGCTCGTGTTGTCATACCAGCCCCGTGACGCAAACGCCCCATCCTCAAACGACTCTTGGAAAAGGATGGTCGGATCGCTGGTGATGTTGTCGAAGCTCGGTGGCGTGGGCCCCTCGCTGGGACCGTTGATTGGCCGATCTCCGATACACGCGAAAAGCACGAGCCCGGTGAACATCACCGGCGCCAGCCACCACGAAATCCTCAACGACCGTACTAAGTCGACTAACTCGGGCGTCTCGTTGAGTCTTAAGACTCGAGAATTAGGGCGAGATGTATTGGTGCTATCGCTGTCGGTGCTCTTACTGAAGGTGGGTTGGGTGGAACTACTGAATGGCCGATATCCCGCCCACGCGAGCAGCGCGTGTGCGGCGAACATCACTACTTCATCCCGCATCAGGGCCAGTCGCTTGGACAGCTTGTGCTTGAACGTCATTTGTCAGTCTTTTCGAGTGAAGGAGTCTAGGGGCGGGCTGTGGCGACGATGAGATCGTCGATCCACATGTACTGATCGACGGGCGAGCCGTCGCCGATGTAGGGTGCGATCATGAACTGATGGAACTGGATCGTCGGTCGTGCGCCGGTACGAAAGAGGATATCGTGCCGGTCCAGCACTAACACGCCGTTGAACCAGTACTGCATCACGCCGTCGGGTAGTCCGATCCCACCGGCGATCGAATTCAGCTGGAAGTAGCCCTCCACATGATTCCAGTCGCCTTTATAACCGGCTCCCGGAGTTGGTTTGAACCACACCTGCGGAGCTGACACCTCCTTGTCGTTGTACCAAGGCGGCATGTTGAAGCAAGTCGTTACGATGTTGATCTCCATCACGCCGTTGCACCCGGCCACCGACCGGTTCTCGGTGATCGCGGTCAAATTGATCGGTAGTGTGCCGTAGCTCGTGTTGATCGTCTTGTTATCCTGCAACGCGAGCCGCGGGATGCCGCCGTTCTGGTAATTGTGCTCGATGTACGCCACAAGCCACCCGTTCGACGGTCCATCCCAATCGCCGTCCTGATTACTCATGATCAGGAACTCGTGCGGATGATAGGCCTTTCCCGAGCCGACCCAGTTGCTGCTGTACTTCACCCAATAGCTCACGTAGACCGTCGGAGTTACGGCGAACAAATGCCGCATCGCGCCGCCGGCCACCGGCGTCGTCGCGCCGGAGGTGTAGTGCATTTCCAGCGCACGTGTGCCGCTGGCGTGCTGTGCTGTCGTCGTGACCGCCGCCGTGTTGTCGTACCAGCCGCGCGCCGCGAATGACGCGTCCTCAAAACCCTCCTGAATCAGCACTCCCGGCGGCGGCGGCGGCGGCGGCGGCGGCGGCGGCGGCGGCGGCGGTGCCATCACAGTAATCGAGGCTGTGTCCGCTAACGTCCCCGCGCTTTGGGTAGCAATCAGGCGGTATGCACCAGGCGTGGAACCTGCAGTGTAGAATCCGCCCGTGGATACGGTGCCGCCAGTCGCATTCCAGATGACCTGGACGACTACGCTATCGCCAGCCTGTGTGCGACCGAAGGCCAGGAATTGTTGCGCCTCGGATGGATTGAGTGCGACGGCGTCTGGTGACGTGACGACCTGCACCACGTTCGGTGGGTTCGGATCAGTGACACGCTTGCCCGGTACCTGACAAGCCGCGTATATCGCGGCGGTCGCAAGAACAACCGCTGCCTTCATCAGCGCCAGACGCACCGAGAGTTTGAACGTGAACGGCATCGCTACGGCCCCGGCCAGCGGTCGGTGCGGATCTGAATACCGGCGAAGTACCAGGGGAGCCCGGTATCGGCGGCGCCCTGCTGCCCGTTGTTCCCCAACGCAAAGTTCGTCACCCAGACCGGGTCGACGCAGAAACTGTAGCCCGCCGCATAGTAGGACGCCCAGGTCCAGTCATTGCGGCCGTTCCAGGCGAAGCCACCAAAGTCTGTCTGGTTCATGTCGCCGTCCCCCAAGATCTGGGTGCCGGCCGCATCGTACACGCGCACGTGCACCTGCACATGCGTCGCATCCACAAAGTGCACGAAGTACTCGAAGCGGTACCACGCCCCATTGCTCAACGCCACGCTCGGCCCCCAATGCCCGATCGGATACGTGTAGCCGCACCCGTACAAGCTCGAGACAAAGCGCCAGCTGCTGGCCCCGCTATACTTGCGCATGAACGTCAGATTCGAAAACCGCTGGTAATCCACCATCACGATGTGATCGCCCGCGACCGAGTTATCGTCGTTACGCATGTAGAAACGGACGTAGAAGTCCGTCGAGAGCGGCAGCACGTTGTTCTGTTGCAGGTTCGCGGCGTAGCTTGAGCCGCGCTGCACCACTTTCAGAGCATTGGCATAGCCCGGGGGACCACCGGCCACCACTGACAGCAGCTGGACGGTCGTGCCGCCGTTGAATTCCCAATAGTTCAGCCAGCGCGTGCCGTCCCGAACGGCCGTGGCACTGGTGCCGACAGCGGTATTCCAATTGCTCTCGAATATCACGCCACCGGGAGGCGCGACCGTCACTGTGATGCTGCCGGTGCCGCTCTTGCCTTCGCTCGTAGCCGTGAGCGTCGCCGTCCCCAGCGCTAGCGCGGTGACGAGTCCGATCCCGTTCACTGAGGCGACGACGGTGTTGCTGCTCACCCACGTGACCGGGCGGCCGGTCAAGGTCGCACCTGTGGCATCCTTAAGCAGAGCGGTGAACTGTTGCACGCCTCCGAGCACCACACTCGCGCTCGTCGGATTCACCGTCACCGTCGCTACCGGCGCTGTGCTCGACACCGTCGTCCCGCTCGCCACACCGGACAGTCCGCCGAACACCGCGGTCACGTTCAACGTCCCCCGGAACGGCACCAGCTGGAACTGGTAGCCCGTGCCCGACGCCAGCCCCAGCACCGTGCAGCTGCGACGGGCGCCGATCGACGTCCCCGCCATCGGCACACTGCAGCTGCCCCGGGCCACGGAGGGCGCCGTCGGCCAGGAGATCGAGCCCGCGGCCCAGCGGACATCATACTTCGCCGGCACGCCGGTGCCGTCGTCCACTTCCGTGAATGACAGCGTCACCGAGCTGTCCGTCACACTTGCGACCGTGAGATCGGTCACGGTGCCGGGCGTCGCCGGAGGCGGCGGGGGCGGCGGAGTGGTAACCGTCATCGCCGCCGTCCCACTCCGACCCTCACTCAAGGCCGTGACCGTCGCCGCTCCCGCCGCGACCCCCCGTACCAGGCCGCTACCGTTCACCGTGGCGACGGACGCATTGCTCGTCGTCCAGGTCACCACACGCCCCGACAGCGGACTCCCACCCGCGTCCTTCGGCGTCGCCGTGAGCTGCGCTGTCTGCCCGACCTGTACGCTCGCCGTCGCCGGACTCACCGTTACCGAGGCGACCGGCACTACGGTCACAGTGATCGCCGACCCACCAGCTTGCCCCTCGCTCGTCGCCGTGATCGTCGCGCTGCCTGCGGCCACACCGCTCACGAGGCCGCTGCCGTTCACCGTCGCGACGGCCGGAGTGTTCGTCGTCCAGGTCACGACCCGCCCAGACAGTGGGCTCCCGCCCGCGTCCTTCGGCGTCGCCGTGAGCTGTGCCGTCTGCCCCACCGCCACGCTGGCGGAAGCGGGGCTCACGACTACCGAGGCCACCGGCACCGCCGTCACCGTGATGACCGACGTCGCGCTCTGCCCCTCGCACACCGCGGTGATCGTCGCCGAGTCTGCCGCTACACCGCTCACGAGCCCGCTGGCCGTCACCGTCGCGACGGACGCATTGCTCGTCGTCCAGGTCACCACACGCCCCGAGACGGGGATCCCACCCGCATCCTTCGGCGTCGCGGTGAGCTGTACCGTCTGCCCCACCTGTGCGCTCGCCGGCGCGGGACTCACGGTGACCGACGCCACCGGCACCACCGTCACCGTGATTGCGGACGCGCCACTTTGCCCATCGCTCGAAGCCGTGATCGTCGCGGCGCCTGCCGCCACGGCATTCACGAGCCCGCTGCCGTTTACCGTGGCGACCGCCGCATTGGTCGTCGCCCACGTCACGGTCCGGCCAGACAATGGATTGCCGTTCCCATCCTGCGGCGTCGCCGCGAGCTGCACCGTCTGTCCCACTGCCACGCTCGCCGAGGCAGGACTCACCGCCACCGATGCCACGGACGCCACGGTCACGGTGATTGAAACCGTGCCGACCTTCCCTTCGCTCGTCGCGGTGATCGCCCCGATGCCGGTCGCGACACCGCTCGCCAGCCCGCTGGGGTTCACCCCCACCACCGACGGATTGCTCGACGCCCACGTCACCGCACGCCCACTGAGCGGATTGCCGTTCCCATCAGTTGGCGTCGCAAAGAGCTGCACCGTGCGCCCGACCGGTATGCTCGTCGTCGCCGGACTGACCATCACCGCCGCCACCAGCGCGTGCGTAACCGTCACGACCGCGGTGTCCGCGAGCACCCCCGGCGTCTCTCTGACGACCAGTTTGAGCGTTCCGGTGTCCACACCGGCCCTGTAGCGTATGTAATGCTTGCCGTTGATCGAATAGCGGTCGGAAATGAGGCCGCCGGTGACGCTCCAGACCATGAGAACGTTGGCGGCCGTATCGCCCGCACTCGTGAACGCGATGGCCTCGAAGTCGGCGGTTTGGTTCTGCTCTAGCGTGAGAGAACTGGGGGAGATAGCGATCTGGGACGCTTGGTCCACTTTGGGTCTGGTGGGCACGTTACAAGCGACAAACGCGGCGATGGCAAGCGCCACAGCCGGGGCAACGAACTGCGGAAGTCGCATCCGCGCTAGGCGCTGGGACAGCTTGAACGTGAACGGCATCGTTCCCCCCCCCCCACAAAAAAGGCCGCCAGTTTCGACCCTGAGGTCGAATCGCTGGCGGCCCGGCGGACATGGCGACGGACGTCGCGGTAGTCCCGTAGCTCTGCGTCACCGTCTTTCGACGGTTTTGCTCTGAGCAGCACGTTTTAGCGGGGGCGGTCCGCGTTCAACTTGATGAGGGCGCGCAACACATGCCGCGTCACCTCGCCAACCGCCGCATTGTAGTAGTTCGCTAAAACGCCGCAAGAGCGCGGTGTAACCAAGCGCAATCATGTGAGTTGTTGGACTAGCAGCGAACAACCGAACGGTGTTTTGCTTGGTGCCCTGCATCACACACCCTGTGGTTGGGCTTTCGACGGCACGGAAGTTGCCGACCTACGCGGCATCCTAACTGTGGGCGTGACTTGAGGTTAGCATCGCTGTACTACGCCGCGCTGAAGCGGTCAGGGTTGACTGCGGTCGCTCGCTGGTTTTCGAAGGGCGGCCTGGTTCTGTGCTATCACAACGTTGTCGCCGAAACCGATGCGGAGTCGTCGGACGCGCTCGGTCTTCACATGCCAATCACCACGTTCACGCGACAGATGGGTTGGCTCGCGCGCACGTACCACATCGTTCCACTGGCGGAGCTCGTTAACCGCCTCCGCAATGGCGCGACGCCGGGCCGGTTGGCCGCCGTGACCTTCGACGATGCCTACCGCGGAGTATTTGAAAATGCCTGGCCTGTGTTACACGACCTCGACATTCCCGCAACCGTGTTCGTCATCGCGGAGGCCGCGGAACGTGACACGCGCTTCTGGTGGGACGAGCCCGACGTGCTGCGGACCTTTACTCCCGCGCGGCGACAGGAGTGGCTCACCACACTACGCGGCGACAGCGCGGCCATTGCAAACTCGCTAACATCTCAGGACCGTCCTGCGGACCGTCACCCGCCACCAGCCTGGAGCCAACACGCGAACTGGTCGACAATCACGGAAGCCACCCGTTCCGGTTTACAGGTCGGTGTGCACTCGGCGACGCATCGGACGCTTCCGGTCCTAGATGAAGATGAGCTGCAACACGAGGTCGTGACCAGCCGCGAGATCATCAGAAGCCGCACGGGGATCACACCCGAGTTTTTTGCTTACCCCTATGGTCTTTGGGACGACCGCGTCCGGGACGCGGTACGTGCGGCGGGGTACCAAGCGGCGTTCAGCCTGAAGTTCGGTCCTCATTCCGCCACCAACGACCCCTGGGCGATCCCGAGAATGAACATCCCTGCTCGCATCGATGACGCGGCATTCCACGCATGGACGGCGGGCCTGAACCCGCGACGCGGGGACGGAGCGTGATGACACCTTCCCTGCCTCCCCCCCAAGCCACCCGGCTGCGCGGCATGCGGTTCGCGCATCTCATCGAGGCTGACGGCCCCGGCGGAGCGGAGCGGATGCTGGCCAGTCTCGCGACTGAACTACAAGCCGCCGGTAGCCACAACGTGGTCATCGCACCGGCCGGCGGCGAAGGGTGGTTAGCGGGCGAGCTACGCGGCACCGGCGTCCAAGTGGAGCTCTTTCGACTCGATCGGCCGCTGTCACCAACCTTTGCGCGCTGGCTCGCGGAGATGCTGCGCCGGCACCAAGTCGCCCTTGCCCACAGTCATGAGTTCACCATGGCTGTCTACGGAGCGTGGGCCGCTCGCCGTGCCCGCGCGGCGCACGTGTTCACCATGCACGGCAGCCGATATTACGCCGAGCGTTGGCGGCGGCGCATTGCCTTGCGCGTCGCAGCCATGCTGAGCGACTCAGTCGTCACCGTCTCCCACATTCTGGCGCAACACCTGCGCCGGGATCTGTGGCTGAATCCCGCGCGCATCGTCACCATTCCGAATGGCGCCCGCCACACGCCAGTCGCGCGTTCCTCGCTGCGAGACGAGTTGCAGTTAACGGACACCGATCAGCTCGCGGTCGCGGTCGGGAACCTGTATCCGGTCAAGGGTCACGCGTACCTCTTGGAAGGGCTCTCGCTTCTCAGCGACCGCTTTCCACGGCTCCACGTCGCGATCGCCGGTCGCGGGGAATTAGAGCAGTCGTTACGCGCGCGCGCGCGCGAGCTCAATGTCGCCAATCGCTTCCATCTTTTAGGGCTCCGATCAGATGTCGGCAACGTTCTGGCCGCCGCCGATGTGTTCGTGTTGCCTTCCCTCTCCGAGGGCGTGCCGCTCGCGCTGCTCGAAGCGATGATGGCGGCGCGGCCCATCGTGGCGAGCGCAGTGGGCGAGGTACCAACCGTTCTAAACGGCGGTCGTACCGGTTCACTGGTTCCGCCCCAGGATGTCGGTGCGCTGGCTGGCGCCATTGCCGACCTGCTCGGCGATCCGGCGCGTGCCCGTGGAATGGGGGCTGCAGCGGCGGCGCGCGCCGCCGAGTTCTACACGCTCAACGCAATGATCGATCGGTATGCTGCGCTGTACGCCAGGTATCTGTTGCCAGCCCAGCGTCCGAACCCCCAGAGCAAGCCTCTGGAAACCGCGAATCCTACGGGCCGCCTACTTCCCGGATCCACCGCTTCAGCCGATCAATATCGAGACCCGTAAGGCGCCCATGCGTCGGAAGGGTACAAAGGCGCGCGGCGAGCATCCGGCTCCCGGGAAATGCAGCGTCGCGATTCAGGCAGCGATCGCCGAAGCGTTCCAGGTCGCCGAGCACTCTCGGATAGCCGCGGATGACGCCCAACCGGCGCGCCGCTGGTTCCTCGACGGCGCGTCGAACAATCGGAGATACCAGCACCGGGAGTCGCAGATATCCGGGGCGGGTGTGACGAGTCGTGACAATCGTTTCAAAGCCTGGCTGCGCCCTCAGCTCGAGCAGCAACTCCGCCGCGTTCCGTTGCCGCCCTTCCGACTCTCTTTCGGCAAGCTGCCACGTGGCCGCGACCACCGAGCAGGATGCTCGAGTCGGGCGCCGTAGAGGACGCGGCGCCCGATAGATGCTCTCCCCGAGGTGGAGAAACGGCAGCGCAGCTGGCAGGGCGTAGACATTGGGTCGTTCGAGAATGAACTGGGCCGTTGCGGCCAAGAGCTCCGGCCATCCCCGTTGCGCGTCGCCCAGCAATCCGCGCGCGATATTGAGGATCCGCTCACCGGCACGGTCATGGGCGAGGAGAGCACCGCCACTCCCGCCGGTCAGGCCTTTGCCGCGCCCGAAGCTGAGGACCGCAAGGGAGCTTTGACTCCCGGCTGGGCGGTCGCGAACAGTGCCCCCAAGCGCCTGAGCCGCATCTTCGATCACGACCGTGCCATGCGTCGCCGCCGCGCGATTGATGTCGGCCAGATCCACCGGGCAGCCGTAGAAGTGCGCGACGACGACGGCCGCCGCTCCTTCACGCATCGTCGCCTCGAGCTGCGCCAGATCAGGAGCCAGAGTGCGCGGATCAACGTCATAGAGCAGCACGGGCGCGTCGGCACCATCGCCGGCCGTAGCGAGGTCGTAGCACCCATACGCGGGGAGCCCCACTGCGGCCTTCTTCCCTCCCCGGTCCTTCAAGATCGCGATCAAAGCCGCCGTCAGTGCCGCGGTGCCGCTATCGGTCAGCAGCACGGCCTTGGCCCCATAGCGGTCACGCAGCAGCCCGGATAGCCGCTCCGCGGCTTTCCCGGGCGTCCCGTTTCGAGACACCGCGCTCCACGCGCCGGCGAGCAGCGCCGCAATCGAGAGCGGCGAGTGAACGGGTGCTTGGTGCCGCAACCCTTTCACGGTAAGAAGCGAACGAGCCGTGGTCCGAGGAAATTCGCGATCGCCAACGGCAGATGACGCCACAGTCGGGGGCCCCACGAAAACGCCCCGTCATCCGGCGATGGCGTGGCTTTGACGCGTCCCGGCGTGTACTGACACCACGGCAACGGCACGTCCACACCACCCCATTGCCGCTTGAATTGATGAGTGCCTCCACCGGGAGTGCAGCGTCCGAAATCGAATACCCGCACGCCGCGCGCAATCATCTGCTCCATGAACGACCAATACAGCAGCATGTTGGCCGAGACGGGTCGCGACGCAGGCACCGCCCCGGCCCACGTCATCTCGAATTCGCCGCGCCAGATGAAGCCGCACCCGGCCGCAAGCGGCTCAGCGCCGCGGTACACGACGCCAAACGTCACGAGATCGGGGAACGTGGTGGCGATGCGCTCGAATAGCGCGCGCGGTAGGACGGGCGTGCCCAGGTCACGCATGGTCTGCGCGAACACTTCGTAGAATGGCTCGCGTTGATCGAGACCAAAGCGAGCGGACAAACCTTCCTTCATAGGCCTGCGGATCTGACTGCGCAGCTTGGAAGGAAACGACTGAAACAGCTCCTCGCTGGTGGATGGCAGCGGCCGGACCACCGTGATCTTTCTGGACGACACCCGCAAATCGAGATCACCGCGACTGCGGGTTCGCAGCTCGAGGAGATCCACCCGAGCGCGCAAGGCCCCGGACACGGCGTCATTCACGAGCTGCTGCTGCGCCGCCCGCGAGCCCAGGGGTCCGCCATGATTAAGGAAAGGGAGCGAGACCAGATAATGGCCAAAGAGCCTGCTCTTCACTCTGACGAGCGGTAGCACACCCTCCAGATTCCCGCTGCCATTGGTCGCGACGCTGTACAGACACTCGGCGCCAAGCACGTCGCTCATGATGTCGCGCCAGCCAGAGAGGTGGCAAAAACTGCTCTCCGCGGTGCGCCCCACGAACTCGTCCCACGCTCGCGTGTTGCCGTTCAGCGGCTGCGTGATCATGCGGCCTCGACAACCGTGCTGTCGTTGAACGCGGCCACCGTGTCTCGAATGGCGGTGAAGCGGAACTCCCGGAGCAGCCGCTCCAGTCGTCGCAGCGTCCCGCGGAGCCCTCCGTAGTGACGCACGCGCGTGAGCCACGAGACGTCGAGCCGCGGCTGCGCGGCATCGAGCTCCCACGGATGGATGTAGAACGTCCCGCTGACTCCACGACGCTCATACTGGCGGAACGCGGCCCGCACGACTCTGTACGGCAGCAGGCGGAAATAGGCCCCTCCAGCCGCCGGCAGACGGACGCCGCACCAGCGCAGGGTGGTGGGCGGAATTTCCGCGAGCCGCCCCGCTGGCCGCTCGAGCCAGTGCGGGTCAGGCAATCCGTTGGCATAACCGTATCCTCCGCCCGGCCGGCGCACGGGAAACAGGCTGGAGTCGTAGCGATAGCCTTCCTCCACGAGCACGTCGAGCGCCCACTCTCGACCGGCGACGATCGAAAAGCTGGGCGCGCGGAACCCCAACACGGGCGCGCCGGTGATTGCTTCCAACAGATTCTTCGTGCGTCGAATCGAGTCCCGAAATTGCTGTGGCGTCTGATCGGTCACGCGCACGTGGTCCCAGCCGTGCGACGCGATCTCGTGGCCCGCGCGGGCGATTCTACGGATCAGCTCGTGTTGGCGGTTCGCCACCCACCCGAGAACAAAGAAAGTCGCGCGCGCCTCATGCCGCGCGAGCAGCTCGAGCAAGACATCGGCTTGCTGGACGACGCGCGACTCGAACGACTGCCAGTTGGTCCGCGCGACGCGGGACTCGAAGGCCGAGACCTGGAAGTACTCTTCGACGTCGATGGTGAAATGATGGGCGATCACGACGAGAAGAAGAGCAACGGTCGTGCCCAGATGCACAAACGACGCGCCGATTCGATCAAGAGGAATCGGCGCGTCGTTTGTCGCGCAAGCGCAGCAGCCATCGCGGCTACGCTATAGCAGCAACACCGAAACCACCTTCGTGTCGGACGCTGCCGCGCCGGATGCGTCCCTGGCGGTTACGCGAATCGTGTAGTTGCGCGGGAAGATCGTGACGTACGTGTGTCCTCTGCTGAACGAACCCTCGCCCGAAACGGTACCGCTCGACGTTGTCCCGTCGCCCCAGTTGATCGTGTAGGTCCACGGACCGTTGTGGTTCGCGTCGGTGAAACTCCAGTTGAGCGTGTAGAAGATTCCCGTCACCGCGGTCTCGTCGGGCCCCGCGTTCACAACGGGCGGCGCGTTGCAGTTGACCGAGTAAGCGACAGTGATTGTCCCACCGGACGGCACAGTCACCGTGCGAGACGGACCACCGCTGACCGTACAGTTCGCGGGCACGGAGAGAGCCAACGTGTGCGTCCCCGCCGACAGGTTCGTGAACGTCACGCTGCCGCTACTCGCAATCGTCCTGTTTTGGGTTCCATCGACGGTCGCTGAGTAGCTGCTCGGAATGTTCGCACCGCTACTGCTTGTGTTCACCGCAAGGTTGCCCGGTGGTGTGACACAATTCACGCTAAAGGGAGCTGTCACGGTTCCACCCGACGGTACTGTGACGGTCTGAGGATTTGCGCCACTCACGGTGCAATTCGCTGGGACCGAGAGCGCGACCGTATGATTCGTCGGCGAGAGCGCCGTGAAGGTCATGCTGCCCGTGCTCGCGATCGTCTGGCCCGGGCCGCCGTCCACGCTCAGCGTGTACGTGCTCGGGATGCTCGAACCGGTGCTGGTGGTGTTGACCGTGAGGTTACCGGTGGTCGCCGCACAGCTCACCGTGAAAGCGGCTGTCCCCATTCCGCCCGAGGGTACGCTCACAGTCTGAGGATTCGCGCTACTGAGCGTGCAATTCGTCGCGAGGCCGGAAAGCGCGACGTTGTGATCGCCGGCGCCGAGCGCGGCAAATGTCACGCTCCCGTTTACCGAAATAGCCTGGCTCGCGCCCGCATCAACCGTGACGGTGTAACCATCCGGGTCCATACTGGCACCCCCCGAGGTGGTCGTCGTTGCGGTCAGGTCCCCTGGAGGACTCTGGGGACTCTGCGCCCTGTTCAGCGCGAGCGTGGTAACCAGCCATGTGTCGCCCGAGGAGCCGAAGAACCAGCCCCACTGCGGATCGACCGTGCCCGCCGCGGTCTGTACCGCAAATGCCGCGTCCTCTTTCATCCTGGTGTCGGAAGCCCCCTGACCGGTGGTGGCATATCCTTGCGGGCGATCTAGGCCCCAAAGGCCGGACATCGTCACGGTGTAAACAAGCGCGTCTGCATTGACGCCGATCGGGTCGGCATGGGCAAACATTGGCTCGGTCCCCGAGCCGGACTTCGAGTTATGTTGGCCCAACGCGAGCGTGAAATTGTCTTCCACTCCTGTCCACGCGGACAGCGTCACGCCACCAACGCTGATCGCCTCCCTCAGGTATGCGCCCACGGCATATATATCGCCGCCACCGGGATCGGTATTGGGATCCGGGAAGTTCTGTATGTTCGTGGCGATATACGTCGCCATCGAGTAATTGCCGGCCCTGACGAATTCGACCAGCGTGAACGAATTGCCGACGCGCGTGTACGGGCTAGTGGTCAGGACATCGACGACGGAGTCGATGATGTTGGTACTGGTCGCGCTGACCCAGAAAAACGTCGCGATGACGGCATCGCCGTGATGCGGGTTACCCGCCCCGTTAAAGCCTTTGATGATGAGCTGTCCATTGTAACCCACCAAACCAACCGACCTACTGAGCGTGATGCCATTCGTCGAGTACGAAAACGAAGGAACGAATCGGGTGCGCTCCGGACTGACGGAGTCGGTACAACTCGTGGCGACCAGCGCGACTGCTAGCAGCCCCGCATAGGAAGCGACGGTCATCCTGTTGCCCATGGTCATGCCCTCCTCCGAAATCAGAACGCGCCGATGTTGAACGTCGCGCTCTCCGCGCTGGTGATACCTGCGCTGTTGACGATGAGTGTGTAGCCATTGCCCATCTGATCGATCGAGAGGTCCGAGAAGGTGGCGACCCCATCAACCGCCGTGACCGTCTTTCTACCGGACAACGTGCCCCGCATGACCGGGCCGCCGTTCTGTCCGATGGCGATCGTTACCGTGCCGTTGAAGCTGGTCACTCGGTTGCCATCCGCGTCCAATGCCATGACCTGAACCGCGGGCTCGATCGGGCGGGTGGGCAGCGTCGTGCTCGGCTCGATGATGAACTCGAAATGCAGGGGTGGGTTGAGCGCGAGCACCGTTGTGAGCCAGGCGCTCGGCGGACTGTCCGCGAAGTGCCAAGTCCACTGCGGATCGACCGAACCCGGCGCTGTTTGAACGGCGTAGTTCGCCTCGAGGGCCAGTACGGTGTCCGACACCGCGATCACCGGGTTGAAGCCCTGGGGCGGGTCGCGCCCGGCCAGGCTATGCGCCATGGTCACGGCATACGCGAGGGCGCCTGGCCCGACCGCGATTGACCCCGGACCTACGGTCGTGATGCCTGCGCCTGAGCCCGTCGCGGCCCGATGTGCCCCCAACCCTTGCGCGGTGACGACGTTGACACCGGTCCACGCCGAAAGCACGACACCCGCATCGCTGACCGTGTCCGCGAAGATTGCATCAACGTTGAGAACAGATTCCGGGTTGGGGTTCGGATCGGGAAAGTTCTGCACGTTTGTCGCCACATACGTCGCCATCGAGAAGCCGCCCGCCGTAACGTACTCGACCAGCGCATAGCTATTTCCGACCGGAGTGCCATCGGCGAGGTGGTCGACAACCTTCGTAATCGTGTTCGTGGTGCCGCGCCAGAAGAATGTCGCGATGATGGCATCGCCCAGGTGTGGGTTGGTCGGATTGAATCCCTGGCCGACCTCGGCATAACGCTCGCCTTGGACGGCGGCGTATTGATCGAGGGTAAGGCCGGTCGCGGCGGTCGCGAACGAAGGAGGTCTTGGGATCGCAGCCTCAGGCGGCGGCCCGACGGACTCACTACATGCTGTAAGAACAAGGGCAGCGCCTATGAGGGCAGCTCGTCTCAGCATTAGAGCGGTCCGATATTGAATTGCGCGCTCTCGGCGCCGAATACATTCGCGGCATCCACCACGAGCGTGTATCCGTTTCCTGGCTGATTGATGCTCAGATTCGAGAACGTTGCGACGCCGTTGACCGCGTTCACCGTCAGCGTGCCGGACAGCGTCCCGGGCATCAGCAGACCACCGTTCTTTCCAATGGCGATCGTCACGGGCCCGTTGTATGACGTCACCGGATTCCCCGAAACGTCCTCTAGTGTCACCTGCACCGCCGGCTGAATCGTCATCAGCGGGAGCGTTCTGCTGGGCTGAGCCGTGAACGCGAGGTGCGCCGGCGGATTGACGGCAATGACCGTCGCGAGCCAGGTGCTCGGCGGGCTATCAGGAAAACCCCAGAACCATTGTGGATCGACTGAGCCCGTCGCCGACTGGATGGCGTACGCCTCATCGACCACGAAGAAATTGTCCGAGCCGCCGTACAGGAAGGTGAATCCGAGCGGCGAATCCTGGCCGGCCAGCGTCCCTGACATCGTTACGCCGTACGTCAGCGCACCGGCACCCACCGGGATCGAGCCCGGACCGGCGAACGCGGAACCCGAACTAGTCCCCGACGCCGAGCGGCGCGCTCCAATCGCCTGCGCCGTAACCGCACTGACGCCGGACCAAGCTGACAACGTCACGCCACCGGCGGTGACGGGTGCCGACATGTACGCCCCCACGGCGTAGATATCACCTTCACCAGGATCGGTGTTCGGATCCGCGAAGTTCTGCACGTTCGTCGCGAGATACGTCGCCATGGTCCAGCCGCCGGCGCTGACCTGCTGTACGAGCGTGAATCGGTTGCCTACCGGCGTGTAGGGATTGGTTGTGATGACGTCCGCTACCGAGTCGATCGTTGCCGATCCGGACCAGTAAAACGTCGCGATGACGGCGTCCCCATGGTGTGGGTTGCCGAAGTTGAAGCCCTTGATGAGCAGGTTCTGTCCGTTCCCGCCAAGCGTGTTGGCGGTCCGAACGAGCGTAATCCCTGCCGAGGTCGTGGTAACGGCAAAAGACGGCGTCCCAAACCGGGGAGCGTCCGAAGTCTGGCCAGATGGTCCAGCTGCGTCACTGCACGCGGTCGCGAGCAGCGCGGCCGCCAAAAAGGCGGGCATGGTTGTAATCGTGGTCCGTAGGCTCAAGTGATCCTCCTTGCCGCGCGCCTCTTGGGCAAGGTTCGGACCAACGCCCGGCACACATGATCAGGGCCGAGACTACGGGAAAGTCAGGCAGCGGGGCTGCGGCGCGTCCTCGACGGCTTATGGCCTTCCTGCAACAGGAGTTGGCTAATTCTGATCGCTGCGACGGGTTAACCGGCGGCGCTACGAAGCACGCTCGCCAGCTCCCGCACGCAGCGTGCGATCCGCTCATAGACGGTATCGAATACTTCGCGATTCTGCTCCACGGGATCGCGGATGGTCCGCGTTTCGACCGAGTCAGGGTCGAGATCGCCGAGGAGTATCACATCGCCGGGCCGTCGCCCGAAGCGCTCACACACCTGACGCCGCTGCGTCGGATCCATCACGACGATGAGATTGGCGGACCGTACCAGATCGGCAGTCACGAGGCGCGACCGGTGATCGGCGAGGTTCACACTGTGACGCTGCGCCGCGGCCACAGCCGCGGCGGGTGGCGGCCGGTCAAACCCGATGAAGCCGGCGGACTGCACCTCGACATCGAGTGAGGCGAGCTCGCGCGCCAGCAGCGCCGCCGCGACCGGGCTGCGGCAGATATTCCCGTGGCACACCACGAGAACAGTCTTCGGCCGTCCGCGCGTGCGCAACGCTTCGAGCAACTTGCGCCGCTGCAGCGGATGCAGGAGGCGCTCGGGGGTACGCCGCAGACGCCGCAGTAGATCACGCATCACACGTTGCTCCCTCAAGGATTGGAACGGGCCAACACCTGTGGTTCGCGCGCGACAACGCGGCAAACCCGACCTTCCGCGGGCGCGGCAAGAAATACACCGAGCCCCCTGGCCCGGTTCATGCCTCAACGAACGGCGTGCGATACCTCGTCACTGGTGGTGCCGGATTCATCGGCTCGCATCTCGTCGATCGCCTCGTGCGGGACGGCGCGGAAGTCACGGTCCTCGACGACCTCTCGACTGGGCGCCGCGAGAACCTCCGCTCGGTGCGCGACCGAATTCGTTTTATTCGCGGCAACGCCGCCCGGCTCGAGGCCTGTCGCCGGGCCGTGCAGGGCGTGGATTGCGTTTTCCATCTCGCCGCCGTGACCTCGGTGCCGCGAGCAACCCGCAACCCGATCGGCGCCCATCATGCCAACGTCACCGCCACCCTGAACATTCTGCTGGCGGCCCACGATGCGAAAGTGCGTCGCGTAGTCTACGCCGCGTCCACGGCAGCCTATGGGGACGCGGCCGAGCTGCCCAATCACGAGGGACTGTTGCCCCGTCCGCTGTCGGCATACGCCGCGGCGAAGCTCGCAGGCGAAGCGTACTGCCAGGCGTTTGGGCGGACGCACGGGCTCGAGACGGTGATCCTGCGCTACTTCAACATCTTTGGACCACGCCAGAATCTCGACTCGCAGTACGGAGCGGTCGTGCCGCTGTTCATCGCGGCCGCGCTGCGTGGCGTCTCGCCGATGATCTTCGGAGATGGCCTGCAAACGCGCGACTTCACGTTCGTCGCGAACGTCGTCAAGGCGAATCTGCTCGCGTGCCAGGCGCCTCCGGAGCAGGTCGCCGGCGAGATCTTCAACATCGGGTGTGGTACCGCCACCAGTATCAACGAGCTTTGGCAACGCATCGCCGAGCTCGTCGGCGTCGAAGTCGCACCGCAGCATAGTGCAGCGCGAGCCGGCGACGTGCGCCACTCCCTCGCGTCGATCGCGCGCGCCCGCGAGCAGCTCGGCTACGCGCCCGCCGTGAATCTCAGCGACGGACTCGAGCGGACGATCGACTACTATCGCGACGGCATGCGCGCGTCCGAACGGATGCGAATCGCCGTGTAGGTCGGGAGTCCCCTTCAAACGAAAAGCGCCGAACAGAACCTACGGTTCTGTTTCGACGCTTTCTTCGACGTCGTCGTAGCATCCAGTGGGCCTGGGTAGAGTTGAACTACCGACCTCACGCTTATCAGGCGTGCGCTCTAACCACCTGAGCTACAGGCCCTGTATGCTACTCCCACTCCCTCTTCGGTCCCTTCTTGGGCCGGAACTCGTCCTCTTCCCCCTCGTCGAACTCATCGTCGAGGTCGTCGTAGTCGTCTTCGTCGCCATCCTCATCGTCGAGCTCGTCTTCATCCAGATCATCATCGAAGTCTTCGTCGAGTTCCTTGTCCTCTTCGAATTCTCCGAACTCCTCGTCGACGTCGTCGCTCCTGCGCTTGAGCGACCAGTTCGCCGACGTCTCGCGGGCCAGCATTGCCCACCTCCGGGTGAGGTTTACGTCGAACGACCGAACTCCGGGACCCGTTCCCTGCTCCTACTCCTCCGACAACGCCCGCTTCTCGCTGCGGGCCAGCTTGCGGCGGTCGCTCGCGCCCAAGAGACGCTTGCGGAGCCGCAGCGACGACGGCGTCACCTCGATCAGCTCGTCGTCTTCGATGTACTCGAGCGCCAGCTCCAAGGTCATCTGGCGTGGCGGCTCCAAGATAATCATCTCGTCCGACGCCGTGGTGCGCATATTCGTGAGCTTCTTTTCCTTCGTCGCGTTCACGTCCATATCGCCGGGCCGCACGTGCTCGGCGATGATCATCCCCTCGTAAACCGCGTCGCCCGGCTGTACGAACATCGTACCGCGCTCCTGAAGATTGAAGAGGGCGAACGCCACGACTACCCCCTCCCGGTCCGCCACCATCACACCCCGATTCCGGCCCGACAGCGGACCGGCCCACAAATCGTACTCGAAAAAGCGGTGGTGGATGATCCCCGTCCCCCGCGTATCCGTCAAGAATTCCGACCGGTACCCTAGCAGCCCGCGCGCCGGGATCTTGAACCGCATCCGCACCATCCCGAGTCCGGGATTCTTCATGTCCAGCATCGTGGCGCGCCGCGGCCCCAGCTTCTCCATGACTACCCCGACGTAGCCCTCGGGGCAATCGATCATGAGCTCCTCGTACGGCTCCAGCCGTTCGCCGTTCGGTCCCTCGCGCGGAATGATCCGTGGCCGGCTGACCTGAAACTCGTACCCCTCGCGCCGCATTGTTTCCATCAGGATGCCGAGGTGGAGCTCGCCACGCCCCGATACTGTGAAGGCGTACGGCGTGTCCGTGTCCTCGACCCGCAGCGCCACGTTCCGCTCGAGCTCGCGGTACAGCCGCTCGCGCAGCTGCCGGCCGGTCACGAACTTGCCCTCGCGGCCCGCCAGCGGCGAATTGTTGACCAGCATATCCACCGAGATCGTCGGCTCCTCGACCGCGATGCCGGCCAGCCGGTCCAAGTGATCGGGCGCCGTGACCGTCTTCCCAATTTCGACACCGGCCAGCCCCGCGACGGCGACGATCTCGCCGGCGGCCGCCGTCTCGAGCTCGGCGCGCTCCAAACCTTCAAACGCAAAAAGCTTCACGATCTTGGCCTGCTCGAACGCGCCCTCACCCACAGGACCCGGCTCGCCGATCGGCAGTAACGCGACCGTATCCCCGACATGTACCTGCCCCCGCTCGATGCGCCCGATCCCGATCCGTCCCAGGTAGGATGAATGATCGAGCGTCGAGATCAACATCTGGAACGGACCGGCCTCGGTTGCCTTCGGCGGCGGAATCGTTTCCAGAATCGTGTCGAACAGCGGCGTTAACGTCGTCCCCGGCTCGTCGAGCTCCAGTGTCGCCGTGCCCAGTCGACTCGACGTATAGAGGAAAGGACAGTTGAACTGCTCCGGCGTCGCCTCGAGGTCCATCAGCAGCTCCAGCACCTCGTCGTGCACCCGCATCGGCTCCGCGTCCGGCCGGTCGATCTTGTTGACCAGCACGATCGGCTTCAGGCCGAGTGCCAACGCCTTCCCCGCCACGAACCGCGTCTGCGGCATCGGTCCCTCGGCCGCATCGACGAGGAGCAGGAAGCCATCCACCATCCGCAGGATGCGCTCGACTTCACCGCCGAAATCGGCGTGCCCCGGCGTGTCCACGATATTGATTTTCGTACCGCCCCAGCGAACCGAAGTATTCTTGGCCAGGATCGTAATTCCGCGTTCACGCTCGAGCGGGTTCGAATCCATGACGCGCTCCGCCACCTGCTGGTTGGCGCGGAACACGCCAGCCTGGCGAAGCATCTGATCGACGAGCGTAGTCTTCCCGTGATCGACGTGAGCGATGATGGCGATGTTACGAATCTTCACTGAGTTACGGTCTCCTGAATGAGGGGCGCAGTATAAACGGGCTGACGGCTCGGAACAAGGGATTCGGTCACGGACGGTAGATAAAGCGACGGTAAAGGACGGTAAGAGACGGTACCTGGGTCGGCTTACCCGTACCGTCCCTTACCGTCGTCTCACCTACCGTCCCTTACCGTCGTAGTTAGTCACAAGTGGGCTCTCTCTCCAGCTGTACCGTGACGTGGTTGATGCCGAGAGCCTGCATGCGCTCCTGAACCTCCTCCAGCACGGGCTGATTGTCGATCGGGTTCTTGACCACGAGATGCCCGCTCATGGCGACGACCCCGCTCGTCACGGTCCACAGATGCAGGTCGTGCACCGACTCGACGCCCGGCACCGACGCAATACGGTCGTGGACATCCGAGAGCGCAATGTGCCGCGGCGCGGCCTCGAGCAGCACATCCGTGCTTTCCTTTACCAGCCGCCAGGCGCTGATGAGGACCAGCCCGCCGATCAGGACAGAAATGAGGGGATCGGCCAGCACCCAGCCTGACGTGATGACAATGACCCCGGCGATGAGCGCGCCCACCGACCCGAGCAGGTCGCCCAGCACATGGAGGTAGGCGCCGCGCTGGTTGAGCGAGTGTTCATGCCCGCGGTGCAGGATAATGGCGGCCCCGAGATTTGCGACGAAGCCGACCGCCGCGACGCCGAGCAGCAAGGGCCCGTTTACCAGCTGCGGAACG
>Ga0137418_10000232_pt1 | contig 46816 bp, 47 predicted proteins | sample CZODoug3_1_2_16f_FD_122242 | JGI IMG/M metagenome (GOLD analysis project Ga0137418, IMG submission 122242) | Vadose zone soil fungal communities from Angelo Coast Range Reserve, California, USA - CZODoug3_1_2_16fungal (Hybrid Assembly) | ecosystem: Environmental > Terrestrial > Soil > Vadose...
TGCTCCGCCGGCGCCAATTGCACTGTAGGAGCCTTCAATTGAAGCCGGCCCCTGCAGATTGAGGGCTCGTCCGACAAGCTTGGTGGTTGAAGCACCGATCGTGAAGCCGACGCTCATGCCTGAGACGGTGAAGGGATAGCGCTTGCCTCGGAAGACCAGCACGCCTTCGCCGCCGCCGACGCCGATGATGAATCCGCCCTTGGTGAATACGACCGCGACCTGGCCGGTTTCAGCCCGCGATGGCGTGCTGACGGCAGCTACGCCCAAGAGCAGTGCAACCAGAGCAACGCTTGCGGCAAACTTCCTCATGACTCTCTCCCTCTGAATTTCCGATGCCGACCTATTGTGCAAGGATCATTGAAGTAGCCCCGGGCGAGCAGGATGCCCCAAGGCCTAACCAAGTGGGAATCCGAGCTTCGTCCTGCGATCCACTTCTCGACCGACTTGGGTCACCTCGCTGGAACAGATTTTGATGCCTCATACATGTCTCTGTAGCCGCGGGCGATCGTCCGAACGCCCCGACCAATGTCTTCGTAAGCTTCGTCAGGCAGATTCGCGAGCGACACGCGCATCGACCAGTTAGGTGCTTCAAATCCGCCACCGTTCAGCAGCACGATCCCGTGTGCCTCGGCCAGCCGAAAGGCAAGATCGAGCGGGTGGACGTTCTTTTTGAGGTATTCAACGGCTTCATCGCCGATGTTCTTCCGGGCCCAGAACTCGAAATCGATGAGGCCGTAATAGGCGTCGTAGTTCGGGTTCGGGCTGAGCTCAAGCGCCATGCTGTCGATCATGGCCTTGGCGCGCCGGTGCACGATCTCCATGCAGGCCTTCTGGTAATCCTTCTTTTCGTCCATCAATTCGTAGAGCGAGAACATCGTCATCATCACCTGCTGCGGCAGCGAAAGCCCGGCGGTGTGGTTGAGGCCGATGTCGCGACTGTCGGCGACGATGCGGTCGATGAATTTGAATTTTCGCGGTTCAAGCGTGATTGGGCCGTAGCGCTTGTCAAGCGCCTGCACGTGCTGGTCCGGCAATTTGGCGATCATCTTATCAAAAATGTTGTCCTCGTGGATGGCGATGACGCCAAGTCTCCATCCGGTGCAGCCGAAATACTTGGAGTAGGAATAGACGCCAATCGTGTTCTGCGGAAGCTCGCCAAGCAGGGAGCGGAAATCGTCGACGAATGTTCCGTAGACGTCATCCGTCAGCAACATCAGATCGGGGCGCTTGGTCTTAACGAGCTTCACGATCATGGCGATCGTCTCCCTGCTCATCCCCATGCCACTGGGATTACCGGGATTGACGATGAAGAAGGCCTTGATTTTCGGGTCTTCCAGCTTCTTGATTTCCTCCTCCGTATATTGGAAGCGGTTCTCTTGCGGCGCTCTGATTGGTACCATCTTCAGATCGTAATCCTCGAGGTGCGTCATCTCGAGGTAGGGCGTGAAGATCGGCGTGCCGAGCGCGATCGAGTCGCCGGGAAACAGCAATCGGTTGGCCTTCAGCGATTTGAAGATGTAGCACATCGCGGCGGTGCCGCCCTCGACCGCGTAAAGATCGAACTTGCCGGAAGGGCGCGGCTTTCCGCACATCGCCCACATTAAATACTCGTGCACGATGCGCTCGTTGTGGACCAGCATGCGATCGGGCACCGGATAACGGTCGCCGATGATCGAATCGACGAGCTCGTGGACGAATGCATCGGGATCGAACCCGAAAGTCTTGATCGCGAACTTCACCATAGAGGGCAGAAAGTCTGCACCGGGCATATCCAAGTGCTTCGCGAGCCATGCGTCGAGGCGAGCCGCGATGCCTTTGGCCTGCGGCATGCCACCGATCCCAGGAGATTCCTCCATCGTCCGTTTGCTTTCGGTGATGGCAAACTGGCCGAGCAGGAAGAAACCTTCGCGCGGCGTGGTGGCGACCCAATTCGGATTGCCGCGGCCAGCGTCCAGGAACGCGGACTGAGTCGTCTTCGACGTGGCTTTGGCAAGGTTGATCAGCTCGTTCTTGATCTCGAATGGGCCCAGAGCCTCGAACTTCTTTAACGTCATAAGGTCGGCCATGGCTTTCTCCTTTTGCGGGAATTCCGTCGACGGGGGCGTCATAAAGGGAAGTCGATGAGCACGGCCTCACGGGCACATGCTCACCGGAATTTCTCGCCGCTAGGTCAGCAGGATGACCAACACCATGCCCCAGACGGTCAGCAGCGTGTTTCCGACGGCATAGGTGACGGTGTAGCCGAGACCGGGAATCTGGCTCTTGGCGCGGTCGTTGATCATGCCGAGCGAGGCCGTCGTGGTGCGTGCACCAGAACAGCACCCGAGCACAATAGCGTCGTCGAACTTGAAGAGATACTTGCCGACATACATCGCCAGGATCAGCGGCACCGTCGTGACAGCGACGCCCCAGAGAAACAGGCTGAATCCGAGCTGTTGCAGCCCGGCGACAAAACCCGGCCCCGACGAGATTCCCACCACCGCAATGAACATGTTCAGCCCAACCGAGTTCATGAACCAGACGGTCGGTGACGGGATTCGGCCAAAGGTCGGACGGACGGAACGCAGCCAGCCGAAGAAAAGGCCCGCAATCAGAACGCCGCCGGAGGTCGAAAGCGTGAGCGGCACACTGCCGGCCTTGTAAACGAACGCACCAAGCAAGGCTCCGATGGTGATCGCCGCACCGATGAACGCGACGTCCGCCACATCGGTCGCCCGGTCCGGATGACCCAACATCTTGGTCCCGGCCGCGACGTCCTGGGTGCGCCCGACGAGGGTGACGACATCGCCTCGCTGCAACTGCGTGTCCGCCAAAATCGGGATGTTGGTTGCGGTCGCACCGCGGACGATCCTCCGCAGAAACACGCCGCGCGCTCCCGGCAGATTTGCCAATTGGGCCAACGTTTTTCCGTCGACGTCTTTGTTGGTCACATAAACGTCGACGCCTTCGATCGGCACCGCCAGCAGTTCCCGATCATTAACTTCATCGGCACCAGCACCAACGAGACTTACCAACACTTCGCGGCGGCCGGCCACCGCCAGGACGTCTCCGGCGTGGATCACAGTGTCTGCCGTAGCATCCAGGATCTTCCCGTCCCGCCGAATAGCTTGCACAAACACACGCTGGTCTGGAATCAGCGACTCGGCTTCTGGTGACGTCTTGCCGACAACAGGCCCTCGCTCCTTCACGCGAAACGCACGCAACTCAAATTGATGCCAAGCCGTGCCGGGGCCGCCGGCTTCCTTCTTGCCCCCGTGCTTCTCCTCATACCGCTTGCAGGCGGCTTCGAGATCGATGCCGAGGAGTGCCGGACCGATCAGCGCCAGAACAACGGCGGATCCGACCGTTCCAAAGATGTACGTGACGGCGTAGGCTACCGGCATGGCATCCAGGGTTTTCTTGGCTTCCTCGGGTGACAATCCAAGGCGGCCGATCGCATCGGTCGCCAGGCCCATTGACGCCGAGATCGTCTGCGAACCGGCATAGAGCCCCGCTGCAGAGCCGACGCTATAACCCGCCAGCTTCGCACCCACATAGGCGGCCCCGAGACAGAAGAAGCACACCACGACAGCAAACAGCGCCTGCGGAATGCCGTCCTGCGCGATGCCGCGCACGAATTGCGGTCCGACGCCGTAACCGATGGCAAACAGGAACAACAGGAAGAACACCGGTTTGAGAGGACTTCCGATCGTGATTCCAAGCTGTCCGATGATCACCGCCGCGATCAGGGTCGCGGTTACCGCGCCGAGACCAAGACCTTGATAGGTGAAGGACCCGAAGTAATAGCCCAGGGCCAGAGACAGGAAGATGGCAATCTCCGGGTAGCTGCGAAGCGTCTGCACGAACCAATCAATCATGATGTCACCCTCCCCTCTTCCAGCGCCCTTATTCCGCGGCAGCCTTGATCCCGTGCGCGCCCGAATGGCGATCACCGAGTTTCGCCAAAGCCTCTGGCCGCACGAGCTTCAGGCCCTCCATGGCGTCGTAGCCATGGATTTCCTTGACATCGAGCTTGCGCATGAAATCGATGGTTTCCTGCGTGATGACCTGGCCCGGCACCATGATCGGGAAGCCCGGCGGATAGGGAATGACGAAGCTCGCGGAGACGAGATCGGGCCCGCTCTTCAGCCGGCGATCGATCTCAGGATCCGCAAGGCGGATATACTCGCATCCCTGCGCGTCATAAGCGGAGAAGAAGCCAGCGCGAATATTGCCTTCATTGGTCTTTGTGCCGGCATCGCTGCGGAACGCTGCGTGGAAATGCGAGAAGTTCGGCAAGTCGGGCACGTCGGTCATCAGACTCTTGACCCGCGCTTCAAAGGTCTTTCGCGCATTCACCCCGCCCTGCTTCAGGCCACGGTCGACGTCACCGGCGATTTCGGCCAGCACCCGCACCAGATGCGCGATGTCACTGCGGGTGTTGTTGATGTTGGACTGGAGGAGAACCGAGTTGCGAGAGGTCTTGTTGACCTGGATGTTGTACTCGTTGGCCAGGATGCCCTTGAACTGCGTGCCGTCGTAGCCGGCGGTGCCGCACACCAAGGTCATGCGGGTCGGATCGAGGCAGAACTCATCGTCGTCCAGGCTCTTCAGGACGCTCGCCCAGTTCACGCCCGGCGCCAGATAGTCGGAGAATCCGCTCAGCCGGTACGGCGCCGGCACCATTTTGTCAGCGCCGAGGATGCGGAAATATTTCGAGATCAGCGGGTTATTGTTGACCGCTCGTCGGATCGCGAAGGCGACCTCTATTGCGTTGGCAACGAGGCCATACCCTTCGAGCTCCATCTGGCGTCGTGAAACGTCGAGACTTGCGATGAGCTGCTGGTTTGGACTGGTCGAGGCGTGTGTGAAGACTGCCTCCTTGAACTGCGCTTCGACCGTGTGGAAGTCGACGTCCTTGACCGACAGCATCGAACCCTGGCGGATGGCGGACATCGATTTGTGCGTCGAATTGGTCTGGTAGACGCGCAACCGGATCTGACGCGGATCGGGGATCAGCCGGGTCTTGAGCAACACTTCATCCGAAGGGTTCTTGCCGAGTTCGGCTTGTTGTTTCTCATAGGCTGCGACCGATTTCGGATCGCGCATCCAGGCCTCGATGTCGTTGGCAGCGCCCATCGCGGTGCGCTTCCTCAGGAACGGCGAGAAGCGCGCAAAGCCGAACCAGGCTTCATCCCAGAGGAAGATCAGGTCGGGCTTGATGGCGAGGCATTCCTCCATCACCCGGCGGGTGTTGTAGATGTGGCCGTCGAAGGTGCAGTTGGTGAGGTCGAGCATCTTGACCCGGTTTAGCCGGCCATCGGCCTTCGCACCCAGAAGCGCCTGCTTGATCGTCTTTAGCGGCACGGCGCCATACATCGAATACTCCGTCATCGGGAAGGCTTCGACATAGAGCGGCTGAGCGCCCGACAGCACCATGCCGTAGTGATGCGACTTGTGACAGTTGCGGTCGACGATCGCGATGTCACCCGGCGCAAGTAGCGCCTGGACTGCCATCTTGTTCGACGTCGATGTCCCGTTGGTCACGAAGAAGACGCGATCCGCGCCCAGCGCGCGCGCTGCCTTATCCTGCGCCTTCTTGATGTTGCCGGTCGGCTCCAGCAGGCTGTCCAGGCCGCCGGTGGTGGCGCTACTCTCGGCCAGGAACAGGTTCGGGCCATAGAATTCACCCATGTCGCGAATCCAGTCCGACCTGAAGACTGATTTACCGCGCGCGATCGGTAGCGCATGGAACGTCCCGACCGGACGCTGTGCATATTTCTTGAGATTGTCGAAGAACGGCGTGTCGTAGCGATCCTGGATACCTTCCAGGATGGAGAGATGGAGTTCCAGAATCTCTTCGACCGAATAGAAGATCCGCCGAGCCACGTCGGCTTCGGGGTTTCCAGCCATCTCCTCGACGTTGCGGTTGGACATCAAATAGAGATCGAGTTCGGGGCGCACCCGCTTGATGATGTGCGCGAGCCGGAGCGCCGAAGCGTCGGACTCGTCCTTGAGGCCGGCCGCCGCCGTCATCGAACGGAGCACGGGCGCCCCATGACGCGAGCGCAGCGCAAAGCCTTCGTTGATGATGACGGCTGCAATGTTGGGATTGACCATCACCGCACAGAAGGCGTCCTCGAGGCTTCCGACGATGACCGGCTCATAGATGAACGCGTCGACGGGACGCCGCAGCCGCCGCCATTCGGTTGCGAGGTTTTGCCAGTTGGTGGCGGCAACGCCCGTCACGATCAGGGTCTCGAAATAGGGTCGGCGCGCCTCGCTGCGGCCGAACGCGGGCGGCAACAGGTCTAGGGCGCCGCCGTTGCCGTCTTCGTTCACACTCCAGTCGCCGGCGTGCTGACGGAACGAGCGGGTCATTAGCGCCTGCACAATCCGGGTCGACAGCGCCAATGATGTCGCGGCATCGACGGCGGCGGCGCTCTCCTTCAGGGCCGCCATCAATTGCAGGCCGGGATAGCCGTGAAACTCCTCGATCACCGCGAGGTCGTTGAGCAGGGCCTCATATTTGGCGCGGTCACCGGTGCCGCCCGCCCAGGCCTTTGCCGCTTCGACCAGGTCGCGCCATTGGTCGGCACGCGCTCCGGGCCCCGAGAAGAACTGATCGATCCGGTGATCCTGAACTTGCGTTTCCTTTGTCATCGTCATCGCGCTCTCCCGCTCGCGTGTATTGGCTGGAGCAGAAGTTGTTGTCCCCGGAACAGCGGAGGCTTGATCCAAATCAAGCCACCTGTCAGCTTGTTGTTTGCTTAGTCGGGATCGAGCCTCCTCGTTGCTCGCAACGCAGCAAGGCGATCAAGAGAAATGTCACGGGGATACCGAGGGTCAACGCCGGGACCTGGACGGTCACATACGCACCCGTCGCCGCTCCGATACCAAAGGCCGCCAGGATCGTCCCGAAAACCATGGGGCGTCCGAAGGGACGCGGATCAGAACAACCTGCAAGAGCGTTGAAGAAGCTTTCGATTGCCCGGCGAAGATTGGTCGTTGCCATTACCGAGCTGTAACTCCACGCTTCAACCCGAGGAAAGCTTGCCGCCTGCATCGCGGCGACGAGGGAAATGCCGAGTGTGCCGGCCACGCCGGGAGTCCGGTTGTGCAGAATCGCGACCACAATCAGGAAAATAATTTCGACGAGGAGGCTGATTGGTGCGGCGCGGGCGCCAACGAGGCGACGGAGCCAACAAGCCATGATCACGCCGATAACAAACGCAGCCAGTGACGGAAGGTAGTGCAGGGCCCTCGCCCACTCTTGCTCCATTGCGTTGATCCACAGAAACAGCATGTTCGCGGTCTGCGCATTGGCGAATACGCGGTGAGTGATCCAGCTATAGGCGTCGATATATCCGCCGGCGAGCGCCAGCAGCGCCGCAATGGCGAGGGTTTCCTCGCGGTTGAAATCCAGGTCAGTTGCGCGATTTCACGATATGTCCTGATCCATTCGCAACCGACTCTAAAACCGGCACTAGCGGTGATCCGAGTTGGGATCTGCCTGCCCAAACGGCTTGATCTGAATCAAGAGTTTCTCGAGACGCGATCCGACCTTGGAACCGACCTGCTGGGAGGATCGCTCCAATGGACACCATCAAATGGGTCATTTCGACCGCGCCGGAAATTTTTCTGCTGCTGGCAGTAGCGCTCGGAACGATGCTTGGGCGAATGCGGATTGCAGGATTTTCAATCGGAACCACCGCCTGCACATTGATCGTGGCCGTGATACTTGGACAACTCGGAAACTTCGTCATCCCTCCCTTGTTCAAGTCGATCTTCTTCAGCCTGTTCGTATTCACGATCGGCTATAAGTCGGGGCCGGAATTTTTTGCTTCGCTGAGCATCCGGACGCTGACGCAAGTGGGCCTGGCCATGGTCGTGGCCTTCACCGGCCTTGCCATCGTTCTCGCCTTCGCCTTTTCCTTTCATTTGGATTCGGGCACAGCTGCCGGTCTTGCGGCCGGCGCTCTCACTCAGTCGTCCGTGATAGGAACGGCGTCGGGTGCGCTTGCGCAGCTCGATCTGCCCGACGATGTCGTGCGTCAGCAGCAGGCGAATATCGCGGCGGGTTATGCCGTGACCTATATTCTTGGCTACATCCTGACCCTGATGTTTGTTCCCTTTGCCGCACCCTGGCTTATGGGCGTCGATCTCAAGGAGGAAGCCGCCAAGCTCGAAGCCGAGCTGTCCGGCGGCAAAGCGCCGAAAAGTGGAAATCTCGGGTACCAGAAATTCAAGGCGCGAGCTTACCTTGTCGCGGTAGCTGCCGGGCAGACGGTTGGTACGATCGAAGATCGTATCGGTAATCGTGTCGTCGCCGAGCGAATCGTTCGTGGCGGCAATGACGTCGAACCGGTCAGGAAGACCGTTCTCGAAGCCGGCGATGAAATCGTCCTCGCCGGACCGACAGCGGCCCTCGTCCGGGCCGGAGCCTCGATCGGCCCCGAGATTGAAGGCGCCGAGGTGCTGCGCGAAGTCCTGGGCGATGCGCTCGGTGTCCTCGTCAATAATCGGGCACTGCATGGCCGAACCTTGCGCGAAATAGCCGATAGCGTCGGTGACGCCGCACGCGGTGTATTTCTGCGCGACCTGACCCGCATGGGACAGGAAGTTCCGGTCACCCCCGAAACCAGGATCTATTTGGGCGACATCATGACGCTGGTCGGCGCTACCCACGACGTGGAACGGGCTGCGGCAAAGGTCGGACAGGTGCTGCGCTATGGTGACCGGAGCGATATCGCCTTTCTCGCCGCGGGAATTGCCGTCGGCCTGCTGACGGGACTGCTGAGCTTGAAGATCGGCTCTTTCGCCCTGACGCTCGGTGGCGCCGGCGGCGCCCTGCTCGCTGGCCTCGTGTGCGGCTGGCTGCGGTCGCGCCGGCCGACCGTCGGGAGCTTCCCGCCGGCCGCGCAGCAAACGTTGAGCGATCTCGGACTTGGCGGGTTCATTGCGGCCATCGGGCTTGTCAACGGGCCAGCAGCGCTTGCGGCCATTCAGGCGCACGGCTGGATGCTTCTCAGCATGGGCGTGGTCGTTACGCTAGTTCCGCTAACTGTCGCCACCCTTGTGGCGTATCGCGTCCTCCACATGAACCCCATCATCATCTGTGGTGGACTCGCCGGCGCGATGACGGTGGATGCGGCGATCACCGGATGCTGCGAACGAGCGGACAGTCAGACCCCCGTGCTCGGGGTCGCCGTGCCCTATGCGGTCGGAAACGTACTTCTGACGATCCTCGGCCCCGTGATCGTGGCAATCACCTATACCGGGTGAAGCTGTGACCGCGGGCCCCATTGATCCAGATCAACGGTACCGGGTCCCGTCAGGAAAGGCTTTCGTTACCCCGGCCACGGCCAGGTTCGGCAAAATCGGGATGCACGCCATGCTTCGATATCTGGTGCGTGTTTTTATCATCTACACGGCCGTCGTTATGGTGCCAGCCGTTTCGGCCTTCGCTGATGAGCGGCCCGCGGAGCAGACCATCCAGGAGGAAGTGTGGGCGATCCCGGTCACGCTGCCTACGATCGCGTATGTCGTCCGTCCCGTCGGCAAGGGTCCTTTCCCGCTCGTGGTCATGAACCACGGTGTTTCGCTCAACCAGCGAGAACGTGGATTCTTTCCGCTCGTCGAATTCAGGGACGCGGCGATGTGGTTCGCGCGGAGAGGCTACATGGTCGTTGCGCCCTCCGGTACCGGATATGGCGCAGCCGCCCTCGATGACCCGGAACGCGGCTTGTACTCTCTGTTCTTTTCAAAGGTCGGCGGTTGCGACAATCCGAACTTCCGGGATGCCGGACGCGCCGTGGCTCTGATCGACAAGTGGATCATCGAATACATGAGCGACCAAAAGCTGATCGTGCCGGACAATGTCATTGTCGTCGGCCAATCCGCCGGCGGCTGGGCCGCCATCGCGCTGTCGAGCGAGAACGTCCCGGGGGTGCGCGCGATCGTTACATTCGCCGCTGGCCGCGGCGGCCGGGTTGGCGGCAAACCGAACAACAATTGCGCGCCCGACAGATTGGTCGCGGCGACCGGTGAATTCGGACGCACCGCTCGCACCCCCATGCTGTGGATCTACATCGAGAACGATACGTTCTTCGGTCCAGAATTATCCAGGCGAATGCACGCGGCCTATACCGGGGCCGGCGGAAACGCCGAATATCACCTGCTTCCCCCGTTCGGCAATGACGGACATTTTCTGGTCAGTTCGCCCGATAGCCTTCCGTTGTGGACGCCGCTGGTCGGGGCGTTCCTGGACAAGCACAAATAGACTGACGCCGGCAGAGCGATGGAGGCGAGCGATGACAAGGCAACAGTCCTGCCGATACCACGGCCAATCAAGCGTGGTGACTGCACTGTCGGTCCTGACACTGCTGAATTTCGGTATTGGGACTGCTTCCGGGCAACAGGCCGCGAAGCCGGAAGGCAGCCCGGCAAGCGAGAAGCCGGCCGGCCAGGAGTTCGCATTGCGTGGCCAGCGCGCGGCACGTGAGATTAAGTATTCGGATTGGCGCAAGTTCTGTTTCAAGACTCCTGGCACGAACATGGTGTGCCGGACATCGATCAGCGGTACGTTTGAGACAGGCCAGTCCGCGGTCCGCATCGATCTGACCGAACGCGAGGGCGACAAGGCCGCGCGGCTGCAAATATTTCTTCCCGTAGGCCTCTACCTGCAGGCCGGCGTAAAGATCACGATCGATCAGGGCGCCGTCCACCGGATTCCCTACATCTGGTGCCTCACCAACACCTGCATCGCAGCCGACGTGGCCGACCCCAAGTTGATCAAGGAAATGGAAACAGGCCAGAAGCTCCTGCTCGAGGTCGTGGACTCCAGCGTCTTGACAGTGACCACGGCATTGCCAGTCAACCAGTTCGCCGCGGTTCGGCAAGGAACTCCGACGCAAACGTTCGAGCAAAGTATCGATGAATGATGCGTAGCGTTCGCGACAGCAAACAACCTACGCCGCCCCGGCCACTACCCTTTCGATCGGCTCGATCAGGGACTTCGCCCCGAACGGCTTTGTAAGATAGGCAATGCAGCCGGATTCGATTGCGGCCACGCGGACGGCGGGATTGTCATTGGCGGTGATGTAAATAACTGGCAAGGAAATGCCCGCCGCTTTGAGACGATGCCGCAGTTCGATTCCAGATTCGTTGTTCAGGTTGATGTCGAGAACCACGCAACACGCCGAAGCGAAATCGCCGTGATTCTGGAACTCTTCGGCGGACGAAAACAGAACGCTGTCATAACCGTGCTGACGTAGCAGCCGCTTTACCCCCTTGAGCATGCCAAGGTCATCATCGACCACAAAGACGACATTCCGATTTCGCAAGGTAGCTATCCTGATATGTCCATCACGCTCTGGGATCTTTCCAGAAAGCGATCTGAAAGTTGTCGGGTCCGCCGAAGCCCATCAGGTCGTGGTTTCCTCGACTCATCACACTATTTTGGTAAGCTCTGAGTCCCGCGTTTCCTATTGTCCCGTAGGACAATGGAGACCCGTTTTCTGTTGATGAGTTTCTTAAGTCGTCTGTCCGGTACCCGACAGATCTCTCAAAATCCCAGCACGCTCGGCAAGGGAGACCAACTCGGCGAGGGACTGGACTTGCAGCTTCTCCATCACCCGGTGGCGATGGGCCTTGATCGTGCGTTCGGTCGCGCCCAATACGTTGGCGACCTGCTTGTTGGTCTTGCCGCGAATGACAAGATCGAAGACTTGGCGCTCGCGCGGCGTCAGCGTCGCGACATGAGCACGCACGACGTCAAGCTTGCTTCTCTGGCTGCGCGCTGCCTGATGGTGAGCCAAAGCCCGTTCAACTGCACCAAGAAGCTCCTCTGACGATACCGGCTTGGTGAGAAAATCGTCCGCGCCTGCCTTGATGGCCCGCACCGTCGTCGGGACATCCGCATAGCCAGTGAGAAACACGATCGGCAAGGTCGAGCCGATTTCGCTCAGACGCCCCTGCAGCTCCGGACCGCTCAGTCCCGGTATTCGCACGTCGAGCAGAATGCAACCCAATTCACTTTCGCTCGGCAAGCGATCGAGCAAATGCTGAGCCGACGGATAAGTCGCGACCTCATAACCGGCTTTCTTCAAACGACGTTCGATCGCCGTCCGAAAGGAAGCGTCGTCATCAACAATATGAACAAGCCCCGGCAATGGACACCTCTAGGATAAAGCTAGCAGCAGAGACAAACGAAACACCGCGCTACCTTCATTCTGATTTTCCGTCCAGATACGTCCCTTATGCGCCTGATAATTGCAGAGATGAAATTAGGTTCGATGAGGGCGAGCCCTCACCTTCGCCGTGAAAAATTACGCTGAGATGTCTGCCGAAGTGTCCGGCCACATCCCCGAAAATAGTCCACCCATCCTACCCGGACATTGGCCTTCCGGTCATTGTCCGAGAGGACAATGACCCTCGATACAATAGCTCACCGCCACATGGTCTGGTTTAACACGATCCTGGCGGGAGCCAGCTATTCAATTTTAGGTAGTTGACAAGGCCGGGCCTCGGGGATGCGAACAAATTGTCTCAAACAGGGACAGGTCCATGCTTGTCAATGTCAACGCCCATCCTGGCAGTAAGCCGAAGCCGCTTGGGCAGCTCGGTGAGCTTTCGCGCGCACGGGTAATCCCGAGCGAATTCAAATACAACAGGGGAACGGAGATCTTTGGGGAGACGGAGCCTGCCGACTATATCTACCAGGTCGCGGACGGTGCGGTTCGCACCCACAAGCTCCTGTCCGACGGCCGCCGCCAGATCGGCGCATTCCACCTGGCCGGCGACATTTTTGGGTTGGAGAACGGTGCGGCCCACCGGTTTACCGCGGAAGCAATCGTCGATACGACAGTACGGCTGATGAAACGATGCAGTCTGGAGCACGTTGCGGAAACCGACGCGCTGGTGGCGCTCGATCTCCTCAATATGACAACGAGCAACCTCCGGCATGCCGAGGACCACATGCTGCTGCTGGGGCGCAAGACCTCACTCGAGCGCGTGGCCGCATTCCTGCGCGAGATGGACCCCCGGCTGACGGCCGCCGGAGTGATGGCGCTTCCGATGTCTCGCCGCGATATCGCCGACTATCTCGGCCTGACGCTCGAAACGGTCTCCCGGGCGCTGTCACATCTTCACGGCATGGGTATTCTCGGATTTCTCGGCCAGACCCAGCGGCAAATCGTGCTGCTGGACCGGGTGCGATTGGCTGAGCTGGACCTTTAGCGCGAAGCTAGCTAGATCGCTACTTCAGTTCCCGACAGCCCGCCGAACCAGGCGCCAAAATAGCCGGCGTAAAGAGCTGGCGATTCGAGATTCATCGAATGCCCAATGCCCGGCACCGTGACTAGCCGACAATCTGGCATTGCTGCTGCCATAGTCTTGAGATCGGCAGGAGCAATCCAGCCATCCTTCTCGCCCCACAACACCAGATGCGGATGCCAGATCTCCGCCATGCGCCGTTCCAGGTCGCCGTTCTGCCGCTCAAGATTGAGGTTGAAGGGCGTACCGAGCCAGACGCCCTCGGACACACCGAATGTCTGCTCCAGGATGCGTTCGTAGAACGCCTGGAGCTCAAGGAGGCCCTCGCGAAAGCGCGGCTTGGTGTTTGGCGCAAGGCTCTCGGGGACGAACAGAGAGGCCGCAGCGGTAGCCATGACCGCGCGCGTCACCTCCCGGCTCGTCATCATCATGCGAAACAAGTCGGTCTGCTCGGCATTGAAAGCCATGCCCAGCGGCGTGACCGGATCCAGCGCGAACACCCTTCCAAACCGATCGGGCTGCTTGAGCAGCATGCGTGCCGCGATGATGCCGCCCGTGGAGTGGGTGGCGAGATGGCAGAAGGAAATCTGCAACTCATCGAGGGCGGCCAGCATGTCGAGCGCGTGCTGGCGCATGGAGTAGTTGGAAAAATCGGGCGTTGGCGGCGGCCGGTCGCTCTCGCCGCAGCCGCGCCAGTCGATGCCTATCACACGGACGCCGCTAGGAAACAGCGGTGCGGCGAGTTCGATCCAGTCCTTGCTGGCGAGATTGCCGTGGATGAAGACGACGGTGACATCACCTTCCCCCCATTCTCGCCAGCCGAGCTGGACCTCGCCCGCTCGCACCCTTGCCACGATCAGGCTCCTACTTGTTCAGGCCGGCGGTCGGCGAAGCGCCGGGCGGCGTTGGTGCAACACCGACCGTCATCTCGTTGGAAGGGCCATTGACCAGACGGTCGATGGCGATCGGCGAATTGACGACGACGTTGCCGAGCTCGACGAAGTCAACGACATCGGTCGGGAATTGCACCGGATTGTCCGTATGGATGAAGTGACCCGTATCGGGGTAGATCTTCACCGCTGGACGATTGCCCGCGGCCGCCATGCGCTCGATGAACGGAACGATGACACCACCCGCGAGATCCTTCAGCCCGTTCAGGGCGGTCCCCGGGATGAACGGCTCCTTGGCGCCGAAGGCGAGGAAGATCGGCGCCTTGATCTGCGTTAGATGCCGGTAGAGGTTCTTCGGGTCGTCCTTCTGCAATTCGACCACCATTCCATAAATGTCGAAGATGAAGACATTCGACCATTGCTCCAGTTCTTTCGGATTGCCTTTGGTCAGGCCGACCCGCTGCTCTGTATGCAAACGGGCATATTCGCTGTCGTTCATGAAGTACCCGCTCTGGGCCTTCGACACGGCGCCCGTCGCGGGATCGCGCTTCTTGAAGTAGTAGAAGTCGCGGATGTTTTGCTCGGTGCGTGCGATTTCACTGTCGAGAATGCCGGTCTGGTCCCACACCGCCCGCCACTTGCTGAAATCGCGGCCAAACCCGGGATCGAACAGCTTGGCCGTCTTGCCGGGGGCGAACGCGACTTCGGCCGGATACTCCTCCAGTCCTGCCGGCGCTTCGAGAATAAGTCCCCGCACCGCGTCCGGCCAGTTGAGCGCATAACCCAGGATCACCTGCCCGCCGAGCGAGTGACCCAGGTAGTACGCCTGCTTGAAACCACCAGCTCGTGAACGACGTCCCGCATATCCTGCATCGATCTGGCCGGGTTCTTGTCGAGATTGCCCGGACCGGACATGCCATAGTGCGGCAAGTCGGGCGCAATGACGCGAATGCCGCTTTCCACGGCCTGTTTGATCACGTTGCCGTAGTGTCCGGCAAACGCACCCTTGCCATGAACGACCACCAGGACCGGCGGATTGCGATCGGTGCCGGCATACTCGTCCATATAACCGATCTGCCAGGATGTAGCTGTGCTGTCCTTGACTGTCGCGTATTTGACCGGGAACGGATAGGTCACGAAATCCTTCCAGAACGATTTCTTCGGGTCGATATCGGTCGCGACCGACGCCACGCGATAGTTCTTCGCAACGAACTGCTGCTGCCTGTTCAGGCGCGCCACATCTTCGAGGAAGGCCACGAGCTTTGCATCGTGCTTCCTGTTGTTGATGATCGAGAACACCCCGTAATGCGCGACCGGGGATTCCTCGGCGATCAGGTCGGCACCGGGAATTTTGTCGACAGCGCGTTGCGCCAGCTTGAAGTTGAGCCATAGGTCGTTGGTGATGTGCATCACCAACGTCCTCGACCTGATACGGTCGAGATACGGGTTGATGTTGTGGGTTTCGCCGACTCGATTGCGCCAGACGAGGTCAACGGCGTCGTATATCGCAGCGCGCTTGGTGACACTCGATCCGGCCTTCTCGTTCGGCGGATCCCAGTAGAACACTTCCGGTTGAACCGCCGTGAAGGCCTGCGACGTGCGATACGCCAAATCGTAGCCCGTGAGCCCGAGCACCGACCAGCCGAAGGCGACACCCGGCAATGGATGTTTCTCTTTCGGCAGATTGTAGTAATTGCCCTTGGTCGCTTGCCATACCGGGTCCGATTCGATCGCGGCCGTCATCAGCTGGAAGGTCCAATTACCCACCGGATCCTCAGCGTCGGACTGCGTGGTGCCACCGATCGGCATCAGGGCTTGAACGTATTCCGGATGCATGACGCCCCAGACGTAGGTCTGCGTTCCTCCCATGGAAACACCGGCGGCCAGTGCGACATTCGCTACCTTCAGATGATCGCGCAGCATGCGGAAGTTGGCCTGCACCATGTCGTAGTAGCTGTATTGCGGGAATTTTGTCCCGAGCCCGTCCGACGGCTTGCTGGCGCCCCACGTGCCCAGGGGATCAACCATCACGACGTAGTAGCGGTCGGTATCGATCGGGCGACCGGGGCCGATGATGGGAACGCCGCCGGACAACGCCGTACCCTTGACCCACTGCTCGTACATATCGGTGGAGTCGCCGGAATAGTAGGAACTGATGACCACCGCATTGGTGATTTCACCGGCCGCGTTGCGGCGCGGGGTGCCGACGGCGATGTAGGCCGTTCTCAGCTTGCCCGCACCGAGGGATTCCAGCGTCGTGCCGCCCTCGCCGCCGAATTCCCATTTCGATGGATCGGCGAGCTCGTAACGCCCGCCCAGCCGGAAGTTCGGAATCTCATAGTACTGCTTCAGCCCGTCGTGCTGCACTTGCGACGATCGGCGCGTGAAGGGCTGCGCTACCGCAAGCGAGGTAGCGACCAGAAGTAACAGAAGGCTGACGATGCAACGCTTCATGATCTCCTCCCTAAAGGACGGCCTCGACCAGTACTTTTTTGGAAGGCTAAGGGAAGCGCCCCCAGGCCCCCCTTGACATATCTCAAGGCTCCTTCGTCAGGACGAGACATCCAATGCCTGATCTCGTTGGGTGCTTCATGCCGTTCCTTGCCGTCGGCTCCTACCGCATACGCTACGAGCTGGACGGGCCCGAGGCTGGGCCAGCTTACGTGCTGGTCAACGGGTTGACGCAGTACGCAGAACTGTGGGGCGGCTATCGCGACGCGCTGATGGCGCGAGGATTCCGCGTCGCCACGTTCGACCTGCTGGGCCAGGGCGCGTCGGACAAGCCCGCGCTGTTCATCAGTCAGGATGACCAGGTGGCGGCGCTGGCTCTGCTGATCGACCGGCTCGGCGATGCCCCGGTTTTCCTTGGTGGCATCAGCTTCGGCGGGCTTATCGCGTTGCGGTACGCGATTGACCATGGCGACCGGATAGCCGGACTGGCGCTCATGAGCACCTTCGCAGAGCTATCGCCGCAGTTGCTACTACTCGGCAACGCTTTGCGTACCGGTCTGATCCTGGGCGGGACGGGCTACCTGCAGGATTTGTTACTGCCAATGAATCTGTCCGACGCATGGCTTGGACCGCAGCTTGGCAACCTCGAAGCGATCAAACGACAGGGCTGGCTTACCAATGACGTCTACGCCCTGCAGAACCTGATGGAGTCCTTTCTCGAATTCAAACCTCTGACGCCTCAGCTTCATTCGATCGGCGTTCCGACGATCATCCTGAACGGCGAGTTCGACTTTCTTACCCCGCGCGCCGTTCACGATACCCTGCGGCTCCAAATTCCCGACAGCGCGCTCGTCATCATTCCACGCGCCTTTCACGCTTTCACACTCGAAAAGCCGGCGCTGACGGCCCACCTGCTTTCTGGATTTGCCGAGGATGTTCTCTCCGGAAAGTGGAAGGGCGACCGCTCGGTGTGGATCGCCCCAGAGAATCCAGGAGATCCGCTCATCCCATTTCCCAGGGGGCACGACCATCTGCGCGCAATTCCCGCGCACGAGGTGTCGCCATGAGCGCGTTCCTGGGTCCCCTCGATGCGACAGGTCGCGTGCCGCCCCAGCAGCAGACGCGCGTTGCCACGTTCCTGTTGTCCTGTCATGCCGCTATGGTCAGACAGCTTGCGATCGCCCTCGCCTTGCAAACGAAAGCCGCATGGCACACGGAATTGAATTCGCAGCTCTACCGCGAATCCGAAATCGTCTCGCTGTTACTCCGAGCGACCTCGTGGGCGCCCGATCCGGAACTACTGTTTCTGCTTCCATCGTGGGAAACAGCCTGGCTGCCCAGGCCAACCGAAGGCGTCGCCGATCGCGCGCAGGCGTTCATTATCGACATGGCCGCGCTCGGCCATGCCCTGCATGCCGTCATACGGCCCGCGGCCCTACTGCCGGAATCAGGGCCATTGCTGGATCCATTCGCGCTGGCCTTGCGGAAGATCGAGTTTGAAAGCAATCGGCTGATCCAGGCGCAAATCCTGTTCCTGAAAAGCGCCGATCTGCTGCCGTTTCGCAGCGCTGTGAACGCGGCCGTCGAAAGCCGTCACGCGCAGGTGCGAAAGCTGTGGGACGACATGCTGTCCGGCATCGGTGTGGAACGCGGCATCGACCGATAGACAGCGATCCCGGCAATGGCTTCGAATCCCAAGGCGGAAGCCTTGATACAGATCAAAGGTTCATGCCGGGTCCGCTCCACCCTCGGTCACGCGCCTGCAAGTGCAAGCGATTTCGGAGTGTCCAATGAAAGCCGTCTCCGTAGAAGAAGCGGTCGCCTTGATACCCAACGGTGCCACCGTGATGGTCGCCGGCTTCATGGGAGTGGGAACGCCGGAGCGACTGCTGGACGAATTGGTCAGGCAAAGGAAATCCGAGCTCTCCATCATCAGCAATGACGCCGCTGTCCCCGGCAAAGGCGTAGGGAAACTGTTCGACGCAGCGCTGGTCTCGACGTTGACCACGAGCCACATCGGACTCAATCCGAACGTACAAAAACAGATGATGGCCAACCAAGTCGCCGTCAACCTGGTGCCGCAGGGCACGTTCGTCGAGCGTATCCGGGCTGGCGGCTGTGGCCTCGGAGGCGTGCTGACGCCGACGGGCGTCGGGACCATGGTCGAGGAAGGCAAGCGCAAAATTGAAGTCGACGGCAAGCATTTCCTGCTCGAAACGGCGCTTCGCTCGGATTTTGCACTGATCCATGCGTTCCTGGCTGACTACCTCGGCAACCTCGCTTACGCCCTGACCGCACGCAACTTCAATCCCGTCATGGCAATGGCGGCCGATACCGTCATCGTTACCGCAGAGCACATTGTTCCTGTCGGCGTCATTGCGCCCGACCATGTCATAACGCCGGCGCCGCTCGTCGACTACCTCATCGCCAACGGGTGATCCATGGATGCTCAATCGATCATCGCGCGACGGGTGGCACGCGAACTTCGCGCAGGTAACCTTGTCAATCTCGGCATCGGAATTCCAACCCTGGTCGCGAACTTCGTCCCGTCCGATCTCAAGGTGTTTTTTCAGTCGGAGAACGGATTGATCGGCACGGGACCCATACCGGAACAAGGCATGGCCCACCCGCTGCTTACGGATGCCGGCGGACGGCCGATCAGCGCCCTGCCCGGCGCATGCGTCTTCGACAGCGCGATGTCGTTCGGATTGATCCGCGGCGGTCACGTGGACATAACGGTCCTCGGCGGCCTTCAGGTCGACGCCGAAGGACACCTCGCAAACTGGATGATCCCCGGCAAGATGGTGCCGGGGATGGGCGGCGCGATGGACCTGGTGACCGGGGCCAAGCGCGTCATCGTCGCCATGCAGCACGCCGCGAAAGGGAAATCCAAGATCGTGCAGAAATGCGTGCTGCCGCTAACCTCTTCCCGGCCGGTCGACCTGGTGGTCACCGACATGGCGGTAATCAGCTTTTCCGGCGGAAGGATAACGCTGCAGGAGACCGCGCCGGGCGTCACCGTGGCCGAGGTAATGGCCGTGACGGAAGCGGATTTGTTCATTCCAGCCAACGTTCCGGAAATGAGGATCTGACCCCCGCAACGTGCACGTTCGAGGATCTGACATGCGCATCTTCAGCGATTTCAGTGAGTTCAAGGCAGCAATTGGTAGCGAAGTCGGAGCCAGCGAATGGATTGAAGTCACCCAGGAACGCATCAACCTCTTTGCGCAGGCAACCTGCGACGAGCAATGGATCCATGTCGACCAGGAGCGAGCGAAGAAAGAGCTTCCGGGTGGCATCACCATCGCCCACGGGCTCCTGTCGCTCAGCCTTGCGCCGATGTTCATTCGTTCCGTGATGGGCCTCAAGGGAATGCGCAACACCTTGAACTATGGCGCGGACCGGATCCGCTATCTCTCCCCCGTCCCGGCCGGCTCACGGATCAGGGGCCGCACCAGCATCGCGGAAGCAGAGGACGTCCCGCCCGACGGCTTGCGGGTCAACTATCACATGGTGATCGAAATCGAGGGCGGCCAACGCCCCGCCTGCGTCGCCGAGCTGATCGCGCTGCACTACCGCTGAGCGTGATGCCGGAGAAGGCCGGGTGGCGGATCCAACGGAATCATCGGATGAAGAAGCATACTTGGTATGTGACCTTCGAAATCCCATGGAGAGGCAAAGCGGTCCGAGGGCGGCGCTCTCGGTCGACCCTAACGTTTGAGACCGAAATGGAAGCCAGGAACTTTGCACGCGCCAAATTCGACGAGGGATTGGTCGTGACCGCCGGAACAATCATTCCTCATTTGCCGAGACGCGCGATCGCATCGGGAAGCATTCCGTCATGGCTTGAAGAAGGACGGGAACAAGACAGTGGCGACCCGGCGGAAAGTACTGACCCGCAGTCAGGGAAGACCGAATAAACCGTAGGTTCCAAAGGCCCGCAGAGCTCTCACGGTGCACGGCCGCGCCTCCCGCCATAAGCAATAATAAAGCGCGCTCACTCGCCAATTGCTCTTGAGTGTTGCCATTTTGGTACAGGGCCTTTCGCCTAAAATACGTAGCATCCACGTTGCAAGTTGGAATCGATGCAACGCCTAAAAACACCGTAAACACTGTTGGCGGGGACGAGTTAAAGCCGACGGGCATGGAGAGTAAAAATGAAGAAATTTCTTTTGGCTACGATTGGTCTGGCAGCATTGGTCGGCATCGCCGCCCCCGCATCCGCTGCGGATATGGCCGTCAAGGCACGGCCACCCGCGCCAGTGCTGCCTCCGATTTACGACTGGACCGGCTTTTATATCGGCGCCAACGGCGGCTGGGGCGAGAGCCACAACTGCGTGAATTTCGCTGACGATTTGGGAACCTTCGGTGAGGCCTGCCGCGGGCGGTCCGGGGGCCTCTTCGGCGGCCAGGTCGGTTATCGCTGGCAAGCCAATCAATGGGTGTTTGGCCTGGAAGCCCAGGGCGATTGGGCGGATCTCAACAACACGCGCGTCAGCTTGATCGATCCTACGCTCTCCACTCGCGCCAAAACCGATGGCATCGGCCTCTTTACCGGCCAGATCGGCTACGCCTGGAATGCAGCGCTGCTGTACGTAAAGGGCGGCGCCGCAGTGACAAGCAACCGCTTTAGCATCTTCAATAACATTACCGGCATTGAACTGGCCGCGGCAAGCTCGACCCGCTGGGGTGGCACCGTGGGTGTTGGATTAGAATACGGCTTTGCACCGAACTGGTCGTTCGGTGTTGAGTACGACCATCTGTTCCTGGGCGATGCCAATAATTCGTTCTCGATTGTCAATCCGAATGTTGTCGGTGTGCTCAACAGCCGGATCACCCAGGACGTGGATATGGTCACCTTGCGCGTCAACTACCGCTTCGGCGGTTACGGGGCACCAATAGCGGCCCGCTACTGATCTCTCCGGCGAGCTAGAGCCCCGGCACCGCGCCGGGGCTTTTTCCGCGCATAGATTTTCGCGAGACAGGTGAACCTTGGCCATAGGCCACGCGCCCGCAACAAGATTGCGGGTGTCATCACCAGATGGTGTTACCAAACCAGCCAAACTGCGGCTGCCTCGCGACGAGGAGCGAACGCGGCATCACGTGCCGCTTCACGATTTTGCGTTGCCGTTGCGGCTTCAGTTCTCGCCTTCCTGGGGCGGATGGTTCCAGCCGCTTCGCATTGGATGGTTGCATCAACGCAAATGCCTCGCGCTCCCTCTCCTTTACGGCGACGTCGGTGACCGTCACAGGGCTGGGGACGCGGTGTTCCACGATCGCAGTCGGTGCGGCAACGATCGTTGGAGGGGTGGTATCGAAAACGATGCGCTCCGGCCATTTCCGGTCGGAACGAATGCGGATAATGGGCGAATTGACGTGCGCGCTCTCCATGACCGGCAATTTGGTTAGGCATGCGTCCAGAATGAACACCAGTGTGAGCAATACTCCGCCGACATAAAGGAAATATCGCGCCAGTGGCATACGCTACTCCGCCGCGGCCCCGCGCCCGCTTCGAGGTCGAACTTGGGTACGGTCGTGTCTTGGCAAGAGCCGCTTCACCTCGACGTCGAGCAATCCGCGACATCAACGAGGTGCTATTGCGGCAAGCCCTATCAGCGCCGGCCGACGCGATCCACCGGACCGCCACGGTTTGTGGGTGTGCCTACTCGGCCGACCCCGGGGGTCGCCACCGCGCGCGCGACCGGCCGCGGACGCAGCACGACGCCTGCCCTTACGCTGCAGCCCGCGGGATAGTCGACATACTGGCAGTATACGATAGCGCTGGCCGGTTCCGTCGTTACGGCCATGAATCCAGTAATCAGCAATGCCGATAACGCGATCGAGAGTTTCATGTTGCTCTCCCTGTATCAGAGGCTCCAGATGACCCCGGAACGCTCGGCACTTCGATGCAGCTCTCTCAAGGCCCAATCCCGAGCGCGATGGAAAGCCTGACAACGGCCTCTCCTGCTGGATTGATACAGATCAAGGGTGCGCACGGCGTGCGTCGGGCTACTTCGACCATCCCCGCTTCGGTTGAACTCCCTCATCGCCTGCCAGCAAGGTCATGCGCAACACCTCAAAAATCACCGCAGTGGACCAGCCGAACAACAGAACGCCGTTCATAGCGGTCATCGGCCCAAGCAAATTCCAGCGCTTGACCGGCGTCACGTCGCCATAGCCGAGCGTCGTGTAGTTCACAAAGGCGAAATAAACGAGGTCTGAGCCTTCGGGCGTGACGCCGAGTATCGCGTAAGTCAGTGCCCAGACCATTATCTCGGCAAGGTGGGCTATCATCAGGACCGTCACGGCGGCAATCATCACCGCAATCAATCGCAACGTTTGATATGCCGTTGCCAGCTCATCCGCGCGGCGCGTCACTCTTATAACGGCCACCATCACCAAAGCATGGATCGCAATGTTGCATCCGCTGGCGGCGGCGCCCACGAGAAACTGACGCAACATCAACTTGCCTCCGGAGATGGAGCGCCCTGCCGGGACCGGCAATCACGACGACGGGATATGATTGCGCTATGACACTACGTCTCAATCGATGATGTGATATCCACCGTCGATATACATGACGCCGCCGGTGATTAGCTTCGCGCCGTCGAGCGCCAGGAACGCCGTCGCGGCACCAACGTCGTCGATGCTCACGAGACTTCGCGCGGGCGCGGTGGTCTGCGCCTTGTCCATCAATTCGTCGAATTCTGGAATCCCAGACGCCGCGCGCGTCGCCAGCGGCCCCGGCGAAATCGCGTGCACACGGATGCCCTTGGGGCCCAGTTCGGCCGCGATATAGCGGACAGCGGCCTCAAGGCCCGCCTTCGCAACGCCCATGACGTTATAGTTTTTGACCACCATCTGGCTGCCGTAATAGGTCATGGTGAAGAGTGTGCCGCCGTCCTTCATCAGCGGCTCCGCCAGATGCGCCATCCGCATGAATGACCAGCAGGAAACATCCATCGTCTTGAGGAAGCCGTCGCGATCGACATCGACCACGCGCCCGTGCAACGTTTCCTTCGGGGAAAAGGCGATCGAGTGAAGCAGAAAATCGAGCCGTCCCCACTCCTTCTTGATCCGCTCGAACACCTGCTCCGTTTGGCCTTCGGTGTTCACATCGAGCGGCATGAAGATCGGCGCCTCAAGCTCCTTCGCCAGCGGCTCGACGTGCTTTCGTGCCCTTTCATTCAGATAGGTGACTGCAAGGTCCGCGCCTAATGCTCGGAACGCCTTGGCGCATCCCCAAGCGATCGACTGATCGTTGGCGATCCCGATGATCAGTCCTTTCCGTCCCTTCAGCGCAATCTTGGTCTCCGGAAATACGGGAATTGTCATGACGCTCTCTCGCGTTTCGGTCTGGAGGAAGAGTGCCGATTCCACAGCAGCGACAATGTGTGCCGTGCAATCATGAGTTCTTCATCGGTCGGCACGATGTAGACCGGAATTCGGCTATCCGCGCGCGATATCCGCGGCGCGTGGCGAGCGTTCTCGACCGGATCGAGCGACACACCGAGCCATTCGAGCCGCTCGGCGATCCTCGTTCGGATGCCGACGGAATTTTCGCCGATACCTGCGGTGAAGACAAAACCGTCGAGACCTTGCAGGGCCCCTGCCAGCATTCCCGCCTGCAGAGCAACCCTGTAGACGAAATAGTCGACGGCAAACACCGCGTGGGCATCGCTGCTGTTCTGAAGCTCCCGCATGTCGTTGCTGACGCCGGAAAGCCCCTTCAGCCCGCAATCGCGGTAGAGAAAATCCTGCACCTCGGCAGGCGACATGCCCTTTGCGATCATCAGGTACAGAAGGACGCCGGGATCGATCTGGCCGGTGCGCGTTCCCATCGGGAGTCCATCGAGCGCAGTAAAGCCCATCGTGCTCTCCACGCTGCGTCCGCCGTGTATGGCGCACATGGAGGCGCCGCTCCCGAGATGCGCCACGATCACCCGGGCCCTGGCGATTTCGGGTGCAACGTCCGGCAGGGTCTTTGCGATGTACTCATAGGAAAGACCATGAAATCCGTAACGACGGACGCCCTCCTCGTGCAGCCGGCGGGGTATGGCGTAGTGGTCCGCGACCTCGTCGTGGTCACGGTGAAAGGCCGTGTCGAAGCAGGCGACCTGGGGCAGAGCAGGAAAATTGGCAAGCAGGGTTCGGATCGGCGCCAGATTGTGGGGCTGATGCAACGGTGCAAGTGCCGTCAGCCGCTCGAGACGCGCGATCACACCGTGGTCGATCAATACGGGGCGGTCATAATCAGGACCACCGTGAACGACCCGATGGCCGACGGCGAGCGGGTTCAATTGATGCTCGTCCCGTAACCAGGTGCTTGCGAGCATTAGGGCCGCCGGAACGTCTGGCACACCCTCGATCGGATAGCATCGATCCGCCAATGCGTCGCCCGCTGCGCCGGTTGCACGTAGGCGTGGACGGCTGCCGATCCCGTCCATCTGCCCCTTGATTTGCCGGCGCAGTCTGCCGTTGCCATCCACGGCAAACACCTGGAACTTGACGCTTGAGGAGCCGCCGTTGACGACGAGGATTGTGTCCATAGCCATCACGCGGCAATTGTCTGGGCGCGGCGCCGCCGGGCATCCGCATAGAGCGTCGCAACCGCACAGGATGCCATGCGCGCTCTCGGTGAATCGGCCCGCGACGTCAACACAACAGGAACGCGGGCGCCCACCACGATGCCGGCGCTGTCCGCCTTGGCAAAGTACGCCAGGTTCTTGGCCAGCATGTTGCCGGACTCAAGGTCCGGCACCACGAGGATTTGCGCCCGTCCCGCAACCTCCGACTTGATACCCTTGATCCTTGCCGCCTCTTTGTCGATCGCGTTGTCAAATGCGAGCGGTCCATCAAGCAACCCGCCCGTGATCTGGCCGCGGTCCGCCATCTTGCAAAGCGCGGCGGCCTCGATGGTCGAGGGGATCTTCGACGTGACGGTCTCGACTGCCGAAAGGATGGCGACCCGCGGAGATGTGCCAAATCCGGCCTGCGTGTAGAGATCGATCGCATTTTGCACGATGTCGCGTTTGCCATCGAGATCCGGAAAAATGTTGATCGCTGCATCAGTGAGGAAGATGGTTTCGCTGTAGGCCGGGACATCCATCACGAATACGTGGCTGATCCGCCTTTCCGTACGCAGACCGCCGGCTTTTGCAGTAACGCTCCGCATCAGTTCGTCGGTGTGCAGGCTGCCCTTCATCAGCATCTCGCCCCTGGCCGCGTGAATCAGCTCAACGGCCTTCGCCGCGGCGGCCTCGCTGTGCGAGACATCGATCAGCTCAAATCCGCCGATGTCGATACCGTGCTTGGACGCAATGGCCTTGATCTTCGCGGACGGTCCGACGAGTATCGGCTTGATGATGCCGGCCTCGGCAGCATCGGCAACGCCGCGCAGCGAGCTTTCGTCGCACGGATGGACAACGATGGTTGCTGCCGCCGGAATCGCCTTCGCCGCCGCGATCAGACGATCATATTTGGCGCCTGGTTTGGCTTGGTCCGCGTGCTTGGATGCAATAGCCATATCCCACTCTCCGATCTACTCGCCAAGGCCTATGACGCTTTCGCCCGCGATTCACTGGCGAGGCCGAACAATTGTGCCACGCGATCGAGCCGTTTTGCGGTCTCGCCGGATATCTCCGCGCTGGCCGAAAGCACGTCACGAATGGAAGCCAAGCCGGCGCGGCGCGCATCTTCGCCCGACGGCAACAGCTTGGGGATGGCAGCAAGGCTCGCCTCGGGTTCGAGCAACAGCATGAAGAATTGCTGGCGCACAATGGTCTTGAACTGCGCGAGCGTAAGACGCGAGCCTTTGTCGTCCGAACGGGCCCGCCGCAATGCCTCCAAGCTCCGTTCGTCAACCATTCCCCGTGACATCCCGACATAAAGCAGGCCGCGGATGACGCATTCCCTGAGACCACCCTTGCCGACCTGCGATTTCAGCTCGGCGATGCGTGCCTGCAAACGCTTGCTGTGCTCCGGCGACATCTGCGGTTTTGGCGAAACTTCCGCATTGGGCGTGATGCCGACCGCAGCCTGAACCATAGGCGACCCATAGATGCTGAGAAAGAGCGCTTCACTCAGCGCTTCCTGGGTGTCGCGCCACTTGTCGAAAACGTCGATGATGTTCTTCGAGACGGTCTCCTGGAAAGTGAGGAACGGGTTGTCCTCCGCTGCCGGCTTACGCTGCTCGCGAATCTTGTCAGCAGCTTTCGCGACGCCCTTCATGGCGACCGTATCGCCTCCAAAGGCCTCGTAAGAGACGCGTAGCGGATGCCCTTGGCGCATCCAATCCGCCACTTGGGGCGTAACCGTCGCACGGACCCACGGCTGCACGAAATTCCGATAATTCGAGAGATTGATTTCGGATACACGCGCAGCTGTCGCAAACCGCCGTTCGTCTTCGGCCGCATTGCCGCCCATGGCCCTGATATCGTCCAGCGTGCGCCGTTCGCATCGCATGATCCACTTTCCAACGACAAGCTCCGCATGGGCCGTGTCGGCGGATTTGGCTTCGAAGGTCGCCTCGTAAAGCCCGGGCGGCAGCACGTCGATCAGGTCGATGTTGCTTGAGAATTCACTGTGCTCCTTCTTGGCGACGCCACCGGAGACAAAGATGCCGAGATGCCCGACAGTCTCGTGAACGGTGTAAACGATGGTCTGTCCATACGCCCGGATCTCGTCGACATCGCTGTAGAGATCGAGAATCCAGCCGAGCGCCTGCTGCGGCGGCGTGATGTTGTCACCCTTTGAACAGAACACGACGATAGGGGAAGATATTTTTCTGAGGTCGACGACCTGGCCGTCCGACGTCTTGATGCGTCCGGCGGCGAGGTTGTTGCCGACGAACAGCTCGTCGACAATGAACTGGATCTCCTCGGCATTCAAATTGACGTGCCCGCCCCACCAGCGTTCGAATTCGAGATAGCGATCGGCTTCGCTGTCGACTTTCGAATAGACGTTGTACTGCTTGGTCCAGAGCGTGTTCGAGGGATTCATGTTCTCGAAGTTCTGGACAAGCCACGCCCCGTCGAACTTGCCGCCGCCAAGGTCGCTGGTGAGCGCGGTCAGCCAGCTTCCGCCGAGCAGGCCGCCCGAGTAGCGCATCGGGTTCTTGCCACGGACGCCCGCCCAGTAGGACAACGGCGCGCCGGCGATGATCAGCGGGCCGAACAGTTCCGGCCGCAGCGAGGCTAGGATCATGACCGCCCAGCCGGCCTGGCAGTTGCCGATCACGCACGGCTTGCCGTCGGCTTCCGGATGCAGGGCGATAACCTTCTCGATAAAGACGGCCTCGGCTCTCGCGATGTCCTCGATGGTCTGACCGGGCATCGGTTCGGGCAGGAAGCCGATGAAGTAGCAGGGATGGCCGGCTTTCATCGCCACGCCGATCTCGCTGTCGGCCTTGAAGCCGCCGATTCCCGGCCCGTGACCCGCACGAGGATCAACCACCACGAACGGACGGCGCTTGTTATCAATCTCCACGCCACTTGGCGGAGCAACGCTTACCAGCGCGTAGTTGACTGGTCGCCGAAGTGTTCTGCCGTCGACGATCAATTCAACTTCATAGTTGAGGACATGAGGCGCGGTTTCGGTGATATGTTCGCGGTATTGCAGTCCGCGCTGGCGCATGACATCGAGGAACAGAACGCTGCGTTGCCCGGTATCCACCAGATATTCGAAGGCGGATGCAAAGAGCCTGGGCAGCGAATCGCCCGAGATAGCCGGCTTGTCGGTAGACATGCTCAAATCCCTCACTGCTTGCAGCCCATTGCATCAAGATTGCGCGAGGCTCGACGGGACCATTGACATAGGTCAAGGGAAGGAACGTCCGTTGGATGCGCAGTTGCGTTCAGTTGTCGGATCCGGCATGCGGCGAAAGAAGGTGGATAGCTGGTCGAACGCTGCGCCTGAGCGCTAGGCTTCGGCTGCGAGTTTTTGTGTGCCCGGTTCAACATCAGGCGAAGCCACCTCGGCCCGCTCTTCGTGGATCCATGCCATCATCAATTCCCAGGTCACCGCCAGGATGATGGGCCCGACAAACAGGCCGAGGATTCCATGCGCCAGCATGCCACCCAGGACACCGATGAAGATAACAAGCATCGGCGTGTTCAGCCCGCGCCCCATGAGCATCGGTTTCAGGACATTGTCGGCGAGCCCTACGACCAACAGGTAGATCGTCAGCGGGAGCGCCACGGCGAAATCCTTGGTCGCCCAAATCCATATGATGACGGGAATAAGGACAACGGCCGACCCCATCTGCAGGATTGCAAGAATCAATACGGCGAAAGCCAGCACGCCCGCGTGAGGCACCCCTGCAAGCTTCAATCCGATTCCCGCCAGCAGCGATTGAAGGACGGCCACGCCAATGACCCCCTGAGCCACCGTGCGTATCGTCAGCCCGGCCAGCGCGACGAAATCCTGGTTTCGCTGCGTGATCAGCCGCGCCTGAATTCTCCTTATTTCCGCAACGAGCCGCGGGCCATAGTGGAACAGGAAGCCGGAAATCGCGACCGCCGCAACGAATTTGAGCGTTCCGAAGCCTGCACTGCCGGCAAAGGCGAGTACCGGACCTGCCAATGGCTTCAGGTGGGGAGCGAGTTCGCGTAGCGCAGCCCTGAGATTTGTCGAAGCATGGTCCCAGAGGGTGTAAATCTGCCCGCCGACGACCGGCCAATCCTTGACGCCTTCGGGAGGCGACGGAATGGCTAGGGTGCCGGCGCCGAGCTGGCCCGCAAGGCCTTGCAGGCCATCAACCAGGCCGAAGCCAAGCCAGGTAACCGGTCCGATAATGATCGCGAGAATGACAACCGTGATGGTCGCGGCCGCCAGCTTCGGCCGATCGCCAAGATGCATGGATAGCCAATCGTACGGCGGGTACAGGGCGACGGTCAGGACCATGCTCCAGACCAGTATCGGAATGAACGGGCGGACGAGAACGAACGACCAATAAACCAAGAAAGCCAGCAGCCCCAGGCGAACCGCCAGCTGGATGATTTCGTCGCCGGACATGTTTTGCCGAAATACCCTCGGGGCCATCGCTTCAATACCTCGTTCACTCGCGCGCAACAAAACGCCCGAACCGGATGAGCACGATAGAATTTCCCTTTGCGTCTGAAGCCTATCGGCGCTCGCCCAGGCTCGCGCTTGATCCAGATCAAGCACGAATACGCAAAAGGTCATTCTCGCTCTTTGGGAATATTTCCGTTGGAGACCAGGAGCCATCCATCATGGCTGAAGCCGCCGATTATTCGGCCCTAGAGCATCTTCGCGACGGCCGTCCGGTTAAAATCCGTGCGCTTCGTCCCGATGACCGGGCCGAAATGCTCGCGGCGATCGGACGGACCAGCATGCAATCGCTTCAACGACGCTTCTTCGTACCAAAGAAGGGCTTTTCCGAACGGGAAATGGCCTTTTTTCTCGATATCGATTTCGAATCCCATGTCGCGCTCGTTGCGCAAATCGACGAAGATGGACATCCGATCATCGCGGGCGGGGGACGATTCATCGTCGTCCAGCCAGGCCACGCAGAAATCGCTTTCGTCGTGGTCGATGACTATCAGGGTCAGGGCATTGGGACGATCCTGATGCGCCATCTGGCTGCCCTGGCGCGTGACGCAGGTCTCAAGGAACTGATTGCGGAAGTGTTGCCCGAGAACAGCGCGATGTTGAAGCTGTTCAAGAAGTTCGGCTTCAAGACCGCCTCGAAAGGCTCCCCACAAGTGATCCATCTTGCATTGCAACTACCCTGAACCGGTACTTCGCTTCATGGTTCACTCGATTGGGACACGTTACCGCAACCCTAGAAGCGAGCGGCGATATCCGCCGGCGCGAGCTTCCTCCTGGCACACGAAACTTCCGGTAAAGCCGCGGCCATACCACCGCTGCCGCTTCGAGTAGTAGATCCCCTTACGGAGATCGAGCCAGACGATGACGTCCGCAGGGCAGTACCGCTGCGCTTGCGATTCATACCGGAACGGCGTCAGCGGAATCGCAAAAGCGCTGGTGACACCGCAACCGACCAACAGGGCGGTGATCACGCTCGCAGCGCACAGCCGGAAGTTCTGCATCAATGCAACGCCTGCGTTTGCGTGACGTAATGATGGCAGCAGTTCGATCGAAGAACAATCGGCCTTGTGCTCGCCGATGGGCCAAGAGCGAGGGAGCGCACGTTTAAGAGACGCCCTACGTCACCCGAATGGCACCATCGCGACCCGCGTGGTTACATTTCAGCGGCAGACATACGAGCCGTTCACCAGCACGCGGACGCAGGCGGTGCCTGCAGCGGCCGCACCTACGGCCGCTCCGCCTACCACCGCGCGGCGCGTCGTCCGCCGTGCAACGCCTGCGACGCTTACCGGGGTCAACGGCCGCCCTACCCTGGCCTGCGCGCTTTCAACGGCGACAGAAGGAACCCCGCCCGGTGACCAATTTATCGATGCAAGGGTTCCGAAAGCGAGAGTAGCGGTAGCCAACAATGCCTGCTTGATGCTGATTTTCCTCATTGCAACCTCCTGTGCTGAACAAGCAAACGATAATGATCCGCGGTCAGCGGGGTTGATCTAGGTCAAGGGATCCGTTGGCCGGCGGGTGCGAACAGCAAGCCGTTCAACGGAGCCGCGACCCTGGCCGACAGAACCGCACGAGTATGCGCCGATCGAAGCGGCTCGGACCCTGCCGAATCGCGCGGTTCTATAGCACCTCAAATCGTGCTGTTATGTAGCAGTCGAGCGATGACGAGGCGACGATGAGCAAAGGCGGATCAATCGGTCCGATCTGGGAGTCACGCGAGGATTTGGCACGCGTCTTCGCCTTGGCCTGTTCACGGGCGCGGCTGTTATGCTCCGGGCCGCCACCGGCGCCAGCCTGGCCGGGAAAGAGCCACGCCATGAAACTGCGCGCCGCGCTCTTGATTGCATGTACGAGCCTGGCCATGTCAATCGCCGGCTGCTTGCCGGTGTTGGCTGCAACGCGGCATGTCGTTCTGCTTTTTGACGAACGTGTCGAATTGCCAGGTCTGTCGCTCCTTGATGCAGAACTGGTCAACACACTTCGGTCCAACTCCACCACCGAGCCGATCGAAATCTATCGCGAAGTGATGGATTTGTTCCGATTTGGCCCCAACGCCTACAAGGCGCTCCTGCGAGATTTCTTTCGCACAAAGTATGCTGACAAGAAGATTGACCTCGATGAGCTCAACGATATCGTGGACGATATTCTGCAAGATGACCGACGCGCCAGCGAAGTGATTCGGAGAATGCGCAGCCTGTTGAGAAAAACACCCTTCGAGCCGAAAAATATCGACTTCAACGACCTGGTGCGAGAAACGATCGGCTTTCTTTCAGCTCTCGCCGTTGCACAGAAAGTCGAGTTAGCCAGTTTGATTGCGCCGGCCCCACTCCCGATCGTCGGCGACCGTATCCAGCTTCAGCAGGTCATTCCAAACCTAGTCGTCAATGCGATCGACGCGATGTCAGGCACGCCCGGCAAAAACCGCATCGTCAGCCTGCGGACTTCGCGTGTCGAGAACTTTGCCGAACTTTCAATATCGGATCGCGGGCCGGGGATTCCCGCCGAGAGGCTGAAGGATGTGTTCGAACCGTTTTTCACCACCAAGGCGGAAGGGATGGGCATAGGGCTTTCCATTGCGCGAACCCTTGTGGAAGCGCACAACGGGCAGATATCCGCGGTTAACGCGCCCGAAGCCGGCGCTGTGTTCCGGGTTAGATTGCCGATCGCTCGCCACACAGCTGCTCCCGCTCAACGGGCGCTCGGCTGACCGGGATACCCGGCGGCGGCACAATCACGGCTCTGTTTTCACACAACGCTTGCTACGCCAGGATGAACAGGAATCTGGTCGATTGCGCGTGCAAACGCGCCAAAATTCCGGAATCAATCTCTACGCTGTCCTCGCGGTGAGGCTTCTTTTTCGACAGGCGCGACCAATTTTCCGCCTCCGCCATCCAGAGCGTTCGGTTGGCCGGCTCACGCTGTGCCAGCTTTCTGCATAGTGCAGCGCGCGAATTGAGTTCCGACTGATCGGTCACTTGCGCCCCCTGCCTGAGCGAATTGTTGCCGAAAGCGTACGACAGGTGCGCATCCGGAACTATTGCCCCGATGGCCAATGTCCTAACAGGCATGTGGACTCCTGACTGAAGCAAGTGTCCCTTGGCCAGGCCGACACCAATCGCCGCAGCGGTTGATCTAAGTCAAGACCAGGCACTCCGAAAACGCAACGACATGCATCGCTATCGTGTTCTATGCACAACGGAGGAGACCATGAAACAGAGTACGAAAAAAATTACTCTCGCTGCTTCCGCTTTTGCGTTTGCAGCGCTGTTTTCGTTCAGCTGGTCAGAACAGAGCGGCATCGCGCTATCGATCGAGAGCGCTCAAGCACGGGTCGGTCGCCCGCTTACTCCCGTCAGCGTTGCCGGCGTCGCGCGCCGGCAATACAGGCGCGCTGCAATCGGCACCGCGGCCGCTGTAGGTGCCGGTGCGGCTTACTATGGCGGTGCCGGTTACTACGCGGGCAGCCCTTACTACAGTAATACGGTCCGGGGAGCCCGCGCAGCCTACGCGGGTGGCTACGCCGCAAGCGTCCCGGAAAGCCGCCCTCACTATGCAGTGAGCGCCTATTACACGGGTGGCCCCTGGTACGGCTACAGCGGGTGGGATGACTACGCAACCCGCAACGCCATCAAGTGCACGCCCGGTACCACGGTCAAGCTTGACGACGGCCTGATGCACGTCTGCCAATAAACATCTGAGATCCGGCCGAGGCGGTTGAAAAACCGCCTCGGGTCGACTGTACAGCCCGTGGGAGGAGAACAATGCTCAAGTTGATCGCTATTGCCGGCTTCGCCTTAACAATTGCAACCTCGGCACAAGGCATGACGCCTGCACCGCTTGCTCCGCCGGACGATATGGTGACACAAGTGGCCGTCGGATGTGGCCTGGGCAGGACCAGAATCAACGGTGTATGCGTCGCGCGGACGACCGTACGCCAGACTCGCCGCGCCGTCCGCAGATGCGTGCGATGGCAGGGCGGCGCCTGCGCCCGATATGAGTGAGCCGAGAGGCAGCACGACGTCAGGAATCGCCACGGTACCGCCGGTCGGTTGTAAAGGGCCCCGGCGGGTGCGGCCGGTTTTGCACGGGCGGCGTTTCGCCGCCTACGAGCTTGCGGAGTGTTTCACTTTTGCAGGCAGATTGGCCTGAGCGCGTCCTCCAGCCCACGGGCCTTGGCATCCTGCGCCAACGCAAGCCGGGCTGCCTCGCAGCGCTCTGCACTGGTAAATTCCTGGGTCGATACGGCGGCGCCATTTACGGCCCCGCCGAGCCAGCTGACGACGATCAGGACATAGCTCACAATAACCTCCATGGTCATGGTCTGCGGCGGCCGCGTTCGGCTGCGATCCGATCTGGTTCCCGACTTTTCGCCGAGGAGAGCACCGGCAAGGCGCGCCGATGTCCTTGATCGGTTTAGTCAGCGACATGGCCGAGCAGCGCGGTTAGCTGAGGTTTGACGCAGCCGCGGGCGATTCGTATCTCGGCATCCGTCGCGCCCTTGCTGCGAGCCCACGCCTCGGCAGTAGCCGCCGTGTATCTGGCGACGTAATTAGACGCTTCAACGATTGTCTTTATCACGCCTACGTTGGTGCTGCTCGAGACGCAGTCTCTGCGTTCGCATGCGCTCTATCTCTTCACCGAGTGCGTCGATCTTGTCGTTGAACAGCGTGTCCTTCGATTGCTTTGCATCACCCGCACGTAATTTATTGAGCGCCTTCTCAACAGAGAGTTTGTTGATCTCAGCCATGATTGCTGCCTTCCTCGAAGGCGAAAGGCAAAGCGACTCCGCATGGACAACCGCAGGAAGTCATTTCGCCTGGATGTTTCGTTGCTCGCGGCACCCCGACAAGGCTGCCTCGCCCTCATCGAGGATTCGGGTGGGCGGAGCGAAGCAGTCTCATCGAAGGCGCGCTGGCCAGTGCGGGATGCTCTCAGCACAGAGATAAAATCCCGTCTATCACCATGGTTGCTGAAATGGCCGGATCGTTGATCTAGGTCAAGCCTCCAGCCGCTCATCGTCGAAGGCTGTCCTGGGGTGCGGATCGCTGCGGGCCTTGTATTGTTGGACCCGTACGCATGAGAGGAGAAACGGCCATGTTTCGAAATGCCCTCGCTGCACTGGCAGCAGTCGTTCTAGTCGGCGCGACCCTCATGCCGGATGATGCTTTGGCACGTCGGGGCGGTGGCGGCGGCTACCGGGGTGGAGGCTATCACGGAGGTGCCGCCCATTTCCGGGGTGGAGCGGTTCGTGGTGGTCGTTACGGCGTTGCCGGTCGGGGATACGGAGTTGCGGGACGCGGCTATGGATATCGTCCAATACCCGGCCGCCCGGTAGCACGCGCGGCGGTCCGCGGAGGCGTCTATCGCGGAGCGGCTTACGGGGCGGCGGCCGGCGCCGCGGCAGCCGGCGCGTACGGCTACTACCGCGGTTCTTACAACAACGGCTGCTATCAGGATGGTTACGGCAATACGGTCTGCCCGCAGCAATATCCCTATTGACCGGAAGCCGATCCATGAGGGCGGCACTGAGCAATGCTTGCAGACGCCGCTGCGATTCAGCGGCGGCTGCAGGCCAAGCATGGCACAGATAGTCCGCGAGGCCTTGCGGCGCCATCTTGGTGAAGTTGTCGCGTCAAAATTGTTCGCACCACAAAAGGTCGAGTATGCCCGACGATCCCAAGGATACGATTGAGTTCGCGATTCGCTCAGCCTTTGTTAGTTATCCAAAGGAAGACGACCCGGATTGGCGAAGTCCGCACTGGATCAGCGGGAAGGAATCCGCATATTTGGCGATGGCCATCGTACTGGAATTGCAAGCCAAGGGCTTTCAGATCGTGAAGAAAGCGTCCTGACGCGCCGCGTATAATGAGTCCAAACGTTTCCGGCGGTCAGCTCAATTACTAGGTTGAGCCAATAGAATGCTTCTGTTCGGGGACTTGCCCCCTGGGATAGGTCGGCGATGCGCTCGCTAATGGCCCTATCATTCCTATCATTTCTCGCGTGGGCCGTCGTTGCTTCGCTGGCGATCACGATCCTGCTGGGGATGTCGGCGTCTGGTCATGCCGATGGCGACCACAAGCGCGTAATGATCCTCCATTCGGTGGGACGGGAATTCCGACCCTGGAATGTCTATGCCAAGGACATTCGAGCCGAACTTGATCGGCAGACACGATGGCCGATTGATGTGCAGGAGCATTCGCTGGTCGCGGCGAGGTCGGGTGACCCAAGAGCCGAGGAATTATTCGTTGAATACATCAAGGCATTGTACGTGGGCGCGCCGCCTGATTTGATCGTCAGTATAGGCGCACCTTCGGCCGCATTTTTTCAGCGCCGCCGAAAGGACCTCTTCCCCACAACTCCAATTGTATTCACTGTGTTGGAAGATCGCCGCGTTCAGTACTCGAACTTGACCGAGAACGACACAGTTGTCTCTGCCAGAAATGATTTTCGATTCTTGTTCGAAAGCTACCTCGGCATCGCACCAGACACCAAGATTATTGCAATTATCAACGGCAACTCGCCGAACGAACAATTTTGGCAAGGGGAACTGCGACGGGAGTTGAAGCCACTGGAAGATCGCATCGAGATCAGGTGGTTCGACAAATTGTCTTACGAAGACACATTGAAGCAAACCGCTTCATTGCCGCCACACTCTGCGATTTTCTGGTATCAGATGGTTGTCGATGCGGCTGGCGTGGCGCACGAGGGAGACCGGGCGCTGACGAGGCTATATGCCACGGCCGACGCGCCGATCTTTACCCATGATGATGCGTTCTTCGGCCAAGAGATTATCGGTGGACCGATGTTCTCGGCTCTTGATCTGAGCCGTAAGGCTACAGCCGTCGCCATGCGCATCCTCGGTGGGGAGAAGGCTGGTGACATCAAGACAGCCGTAAACAATTTTGTAGCGCCCAAATACGATTGGCGAGAGCTTCAACGATGGAACATCAGCGAGAGCCGCCTTTCCCCGGATAGCACAATCTACTTCCGGGAACCAACGGCGTGGGAGCAGTATTCATGGCAGATCGCATCCATCGTCGCGGTCATCCTGACACAGGCCGGGCTTATCTCGGTCCTGCTGCGTGAGCACCGTCGGCGTAAATTTTCCGAAGTGCAGTCGCGGCAGCGCATGGCAGAGCTTGCTCATGTCAACCGCTTCTCGACCGCTGGCGAACTGACCGCCTCAATTGCGCATGAAATTAACCAGCCGCTGGGCTCTATTATGACCAATGCTGAAACCGCAAACGCGATCCTGAAGTCGCCAACGCCGGACATTGCAGAACTCAAAGATATTGTGAACGATATTTTGCTGGATGACCGGCGCGCCGCCGAAGTCATTCGGAGAATGCGCAGCCTGCTGAAAAAGGCGCCTTTTGAACTGAAAAATATCGATCTTAACGACCTGGTACGAGAAACAGTCGAGTTTCTTTCCTCGCTGGCCGTTGGACGAAAGTTTGAACTGGTTAGTTTGACCACACAGAATGCGCTGCCGATCCTCGGCGACCGCATTCAACTTCAACAAGTCATTCTGAACCTTGTCGTGAACGGGATCGACGCGATGAGGGATACGCCTGGCGAAAATCGCATCATCAGCGTCCGGACCTCGCGCGTCGAGAACTCTGCCCAGCTATCTGTGTCTGACCGCGGCTCGGGCATTCCCGAAGACAAATTAGAAAAGGTCTTCGCACCGTTTTTCACCAGCAAGGCGGAGGGAATGGGCATGGGATTGTCCATCGCGCACACCATTATCGAGGCGCACCATGGGCTGATATCGGCAAAAAATCGGGATCACGGCGGCGCGACGTTTAGGATCAAGCTTCCTCTTGTGGGGGTTGGCTGACCAACGGCACCTTCCAACGAGATGCGACTTCCGCAGTTGGCCCGGTGCGTGCGTCTGGCGGGTCGGCCTGCTCGGCCCGGTATGCTCAATATCCGTCGCCCCAACGGTACTGCCACGCGACGCCGACCGCGGTGAATTCGCTGCCGGTGCGCGACGTTATGCCGGTGCTGGCGGAAAGCTTTAGTGAATTCTGGCGGTCGATCGGCAAGGCGACGGTGAAGCCGGCCCGCGTGTTGCGCTGCTCGTTGTCGCTCTTCACGCCGTTCAGGCTGGTGCGACCGCCTGAGAAATAAACCCCGTCCAGGGCGAACCACGCACCGGACTGGAACGTGTAGAGGATATGTCCCTGCACGGCATAGAACGGCGCTTGCACGAAATTATTGCCGCCGAAGAAGTTGGTGTTGTCGGTGAAGATGGTCACGCTGGGAGCGAGCTCGAACGTCCACGGGCCCACGGCCTTCGAAATCCCGAGCTCGGGCTTGAACGACCAGCGATTATTGCCGAGGTTGAGCAGCTTGCTGCTGTCGTACTGCCCAAGTGGCGCGGAAACCTGAAGGCTGATGCCAACAATGAGATCCTGCCGGTAGTTCGCAAAGTCCTTCACCGACAGCGCCGGAGCCCCGATCAGATTGACCGAGACACGAAATCGCGGATCACCCAGGCCCGCCATCTCGCGCTGCCGTGGCTGGCCCTCGACACGCCCCCAGGCGGAGAAGGAGGACGCCGGTACGATCACATCGAACTTGGCCGACTGGCCTGCGAAATCGAATGAGCGGATGTAGACCAGCAGGCCGGTCTTGGAATGGAAATTGGCATCGGCGACAGACAGGTCCGGATCGAACGCCAATTTGCCTGCGGAATAGAGCGCGCCTGCGATCAGGAAGTTCAGCCCGATCGGCGTATTCGAATAGGATCGTGGCTCCGCATCCTGAGCCTTCGCAACCGTTATCCCGAGCAACGCTATTGCGCCGAACGCCCCGCAAAGCGAGAGCAGGCGTACGGCAGATGCCTTAACTCCTCCGCGGTTTCGATTGCCCATCATGGGCGCGCCCACCGGCGCCGAGATTTGACGGTGCATGCGGACGCTCCGGACATGACGACGCGGACCGGCTTCTCAAAGGAGCAGGAACGCAGCGGCGCAGCAGAAAATCAGAAGTGTCTGGCAAGTCGCCCTGAAAAGGCTTGTCAGTCCGGCCTTGACGCTTGTTTCTACAGGCGAGTGGTTGTCGTTTGCCGGAATTTTCTGCGTGCGCAACAAGACGTCGGCGATCTTTGGCGACTGACACATCGGCACGATAACGTCCTCCAACGAATATCGACGCTTTTTGCGGCACTGTTGGCAAACAATGCCGTCGCGATCCAAACGCAATGACGCAGATCAATTGGTAAATAATACTGATCGAATTGCCTCAAATCGAAATGGGGCGGGAGGTGCTTGTGCGCAGAGTTTCTCTGCCATAAAAACGAAATCGGCCAGAACATTGATCGAAGCAGGCCCTACTCTTCGTCAATCCTGAGTCGGATGAGGGTTTGCCGCCGATCGCAGCACTGGCATTCACGCATTGGCATAAGTGCCGTGCTCAGGCAGACCCTTCAGATGCAGACCGGAGGACACCAGCACGATGGAACCGCCTTTACGCAGTAAAGGCAGCGCCTTCTGGACCGTGAAATACACACCGCGCGCGTTGGTGGAGAAGGTCTTGTCGAAATGCGCGGGCGTTACGTCCTGGGTGAGGACGCGTTCGACAAAGCCGGCACTCGCGACGATGATGTCGACCGCACCCTTCTCGTCTTTCACGGTTCGATATAGCCGATCAAGATCATCGAGATTGGCGACGTCGCCCTGTACGGTTGTAACGTTCTTGTCGATCTCGACTTTCGCCTTGTCGAGTTCGCTCTGCCGGCGTCCCGTGATGAACACATACGCGCCCTCTTCTACGAACTTCTTCGCGGCCGCCAATCCTATTCCGCTTGAATTGGTAACGATAGCGCCGGCAATCGACGCCTTCACCAGCATGTACTCTCCGAAATTAGCGATGGAAACATCGCACCGGGCAGCAGTGCCATGCTTCAATATTGTTGGCATTGCGCGATCGCTTCCCGCGAGGTGCTATTGTTATGCCTGACCCACCTTCGACGCTTAAGGTTGCGGCCGTCACCGGCGGAATGGGTGGGATCAGCCAGGGCATTGTGATCGCCCTGACGCAGCCAGACTTCGACGTGGTCGCCGGTGACCGAACGATCGATCCTGCGATCGCCGAACGCATGACAACCAATGCGACAACCAATACAACCAATGCGGCCCTTGGCGCGCGCCTCTCCTTCATCAGAAGTGATCTCGCCGATCCCGGTGATCTTCCCGCGTCGTCGATGCAATACTCACTACCTTCATTCACTGCCTTTGGCCACATCGAGCGTTTGGTCAATAATACTGGCCTACCTGCGAAGTCACGAGGCGAACTGTTCGACGTCTCCGCCGAGAGCTATGACCTTCGCCGTGAATGCGCGCGGTGCGTTCTTCCTGCCCAGGCCATGCTCGCTGCCGAGGCCGACTTTCCCGAAAGCGCGCGGAGGAGTATGCGATGTCCAAAGCGACGGTCGCCAGACGGCTAAGCTGTTTGGCATTCGCCTAGCGCCGAACGGTATCGCCGTATACGAGGTTCCGACCCTGTCTGATTCACACGCCGATGATCGATGTGGCTCAATCGCGTTTTGACATGCTGCTTGTGGAGGGATTTACTCCATCAACCGCCGGTGCAGGTCCGAGGATGTCGGACGCGCGGTCGCGGCCATGGCCGCGGGTGAACTTCCCTTCACAACTGGCACCGCAATTCAGGTCGATGGTGGAATGATGCACATCCACCAATACTGAACCGGAATCTAGAACGAGACGCACGACAAAAGCGATCAACACAGTCCAAAGAAGCCCGTCGACGGGACGCGATCAAAGCAATTTCGGAGGGGACGGAGATGGCAAACGCCACATATGACGAACCTCACGGCATGAGTCAGTCCAAAAAGGCTGCTGCAAGCGGTTGGATCGGCTCGGCGCTGGAGTACTACGACTTCTTCATCTACGCGACGGCGGCATCTCTGATTTTTCCGCAGATCTTCTTTCCATCGGACAATCCCACGACCGCCATCGTCGCGTCACTCGCGACCTACGGCGTCGGCTATGTTGCTCGGCCCATTGGAGCCTTTGTTCTTGGACATTGGGGCGACACGCATGGTCGAAAGACGGTGCTGATCGTGTGCATGTTCCTCATGGGGTTTTCAACGATGGCCGTCGGGCTTCTGCCGACATATCAGCAGATCGGCGTGCTCGCTCCAGTGCTTCTCGTGATACTGAGGCTCATACAAGGCTTCGCTGTCGCCGGCGAAATATCCGGCGCCAGTTCGATGATTCTCGAGCATGCTCCGTTTGGGCGGCGCGGCTTCTACGCCAGCTTCACCCTCCAGGGCGTGCAGGCCGGGCAGATCCTCGCCGCGGCGATTTTCCTGCCGCTCGCGCATTACATGCCTGAGGAAGCGTTCAACACCTGGGGTTGGCGAATTCCCTTCCTGCTCAGCTTCTTCGTCATCATTGCGGGCTACATCATTCGCCGCAACGTTGACGAGACTCCGGCATTCGCCGAAGAGAGTGAGCACGGCGAGGTTCCAAAGGCGCCAATTATCCAAGCTTTCCAGCTTAGCTGGAGGGACATGTTGCGAGTCGTCTGCATGGCCCTGATGAATGTCATCCCGGTGGTCGCCTCGATATTCGGTGCAGCCTACGCGGTCCAGGCTGCGTATGGCATCGGCTTCCAAAAAGACGTTTACCTTTGGATTCCGGTTCTGGGCAATATCCTGGCGGTGCTCGTCATTCCCTATGTCGGCAACCTGTCGGACAAAATCGGCCGCAGGCCTCCGATCATTGTCGGTGCGCTCGGTTCGGGGCTGCTCGCGTTCGGCTACCTCTACGCGATCAGCATCCATAGCGTACCGCTGGCGATCGTCATGTCGCTGCTCATGTGGGGCGTCGTCTACCAAGGCTATAATGCCACTTTCCCGAGCTTTTACCCCGAACTCTTCCAGACCCGCACCCGCGTCTCGGCGATGGCTATCTCGCAGAATGTCGGCACCACGATCACAGCCCTGCTACCGGCGCTTTTCGCAACCGTGGCGCCGCCTGGCTCGACCAACATCCCGCTTACCATTGGGGCGATTACCTTTGCTATCACGACGATCGCGGCGGCTGCGGCCTGGAGCGCCCGCGAGACCTATCGAATCCAAATCAAGGATCTCGGTCAACCAGACGCTGTTCCCGTCGACAAGGATGATTACGACCGCATGCGGGCGGCAGGCTCAGCAGACGCCCGGCTGGCCAGAGCATGAGTTCGCCCCATGGTGATGATCTAGCGTCCACCTGTTTTTATCAACAGAGGCGACGGCGGGACCTCCGGACCGTCTCGGTTAAGCGCACGTAAGGGGGCGAAGGCATGACGCCTGAAGCCGAATTTCACCAACGAGACCGCGATCTCCATCCGCCGGCGCATACGCCCATCTACAAGACCAGCGTGCTGCGCTCGCCGCGCATCCCGCTGTGGTCGCTACAGAACTCGCTGTCGGAAGTGACCGGTCCGACATTTACGCCCGATGAACTTGGTCCGCTCGATAATGATCTGATCAATAATTACGCCAAGACCGGTGAAGCGATCGGAGAACAGACCATCGTCCACGGCTATGTTCTCGATGGCAACGGTCAACCGGTGTCCAACACGCTGGTCGAGGTGTGGCAGGCGAACGCGGGTGGACGCTATCGCCATCGCAACGACACTTATATCGCCCCCATCGATCCCAATTTCGGCGGTTGCGGGCGGATGTTGACCGACGTGCACGGCTATTACTTTTTTCGAACGGTCAAACCGGGCGCTTATCCCTTTCGAAATCGCGTCAACAGCTGGCGGCCGGCCCACATTCATTTTTCTGTTTTTGGGACGGGCTTTGCGCAGCGGCTAATCACCCAGATGTATTTCGAAGGCGACCCGCTCATCCCTCACGATTCGATCATCGCAACCATCCCCGACAAGTCGGCTGCGGACCGCTTGACCGCCAGGCTCGATCTCAATGCATCGCGGCCGCTGGAATGCCTCGCTTATCGCTTCGACATCGTACTGCGCGGACGACGCCAGACCTTGTTCGAGAACAAGCTGCAGGGGAGCTGACATGACACCGACGCCTTTCATTCCGACCTATCTGCCGGAGACGCCATCGCAGACGGCCGGTCCGTATGTCCACATCGGTCTCATACCGAAGCAAGCCGGCTTTGAAATCTTCGAGAATAATTTCAGCGGCGACATCGCAGGTTCCGGCGTGGCCGGCGAGCGTATTGTCATCGAGGGGCGCATCTTCGACGGCGCAGGCCACATTACCAAGGACGTGCTGGTTGAGACGTGGCAGGCCAATGCCGCCGGCCGCTACAATCATCCGTCTGACAAGCAGGACAAGGCGCTCGACCATGGCTTCCGTGGCTGGGCGCGGACCGGGACGGATTTCGCGACCGGTCTCTACACGATCCGCACCATCAAACCGGGAAGTGTGGCAGGTCGCAAGGGCCGCAAGATAATGGCGCCACACGTCAATTTCTGGCTCGCCTCCCGCGGCATCAACGTTGGCCTCGCCACACGCATGTATTTCGGTGACGAAGAGGCCGCAAATTCCGAAGACCCAGTACTGAATATTATCGAGCAACCCGAGCGCCGCAAAACCCTGATCGCTCCGCGATCAGAACGCGACGGCGCTACAGTCTACACATTCGACATCCATCTGCAGGGCGATCGCGAGACAGTTTTCTTCGATGTTTGACGAGGGTTTTTGCGACGCGGCCACACTTTGGTCGGCATGACCTTTGGCAACAGGAGGCTCACATGACGACAGACGAAGAAGTCCTGGCATCTGTGACGCGGGGCAAGCCGCCTGCCGATTGTGCCGTGATCGGAACGTGGAGTCTGCGATCCTATGTTCGTGAGCGCTTGTCCGACGGGCAGCGCCACAATCAATTCGGCGACGCTCCAGTCGGCTACATCGGCTACGCGCCGGACGGCCGCATGTACGCGATCTTCACGCGCGATGACCGCATCGCGCCGCGCGACGCGGTGCCAACGGACGAAGAAGGCGTGCAACTGCTGGGTACCATGGTGGCTTATGCAGGCACGTTCTCCTTGGGCGAGAACGTCGTGGTCCACCACATCGACACCTCGTGGAACCAGGCCTGGACCGGAACTGACCAAATCCGCCACTTCGTGCTGGAGGGAGACGTGCTGACGATCACGACCGCGCCCTACCGGAGCTATCTCGACGGCACGATGGGTCGGTCGATCCTGATCTGGAACAAGGTGCGATGATAATGCGAAGCGTGTTTGCAAGAGGTGAGCAATGAGTGATCTGTTTTCGCTCGACGGCAAACATGTTCTTGTCACCGGTGGTTCGAGCGGTCTCGGGCGCTTTTTCGCGGTGTTGCTGGCGGCGCGTGGTGCTCAAGTGACGGTCGCAGCGCGCCGCGCTGAAGCGCTCGCCAAAACCGTCGATGATATCGGAACCGCGAACGGTCGAGCCCAGAGCGTCGTGATGGACGTCACCGCAGCGGCGAGCATCGAGAGCGCACTGGACACTGCAGAAGGGCGCTTCGGTCCCATCGACATCGTCGTTAACAACGCCGGCGTGACGGCAACGCGGCCAGCTTTTGATCAAGATGAGACAGATTGGGACAAAGTTGTCGACACCAACCTGAAGGGCGTTTGGCTGGTCGCGCAGGCCGCGGGGCGGCGAATGGTCGCGCACAAGCTCAGAGGCTCCATCATCAATATCGCCTCGATTCTCGGTCTGCGGGTTGCCAGTTCCGTCGCACCGTATGCGATCTCGAAAGCTGGCGTTGTGCAGATGACCAAGGTGCTGGCGCTTGAATGGGCGCGTTATGGCATTCGAGTCAACGCGCTTGCGCCAGGGTATTTCGAGACCGAGCTCAACGATGACTTTTTCGGGAGTGATGCCGGTCAGGCGCTCATCAAGCGGGTTCCGCAAAGACGGCTCGGCGAATTGAGAGAGCTTGAAGGACCCCTTCTCCTGCTGGCTTCGGAAGCTGGCTCTTACATGACCGGTAGCGTGATCGTCGTCGACGGCGGTCACCTGGTCTCAAGCCTGTGAGCGTCGACAATGTAGTCCTGAACCTACGAGAACTTGTCGCAGAGGCGCGCCCGTCGGCGCAGAACATGATTGGGGTATACCGATGAAAGACGTGCACGCATTCGAGGCAGGCCTCGGCCCACATCCAGCCAACTACGTGCCGCTGTCCCCCGTGAGCTTTCTCAACCGCGCCGCGAGCGCGTTCGCGGAAAAGGTAGCGGTGATCGATGATGCGCGCAGCTATACTTATGCGCAACTGCTGGATCGCTGCGTGCGCCTCGCCTCCGCGTTGGCGAATCTCGGGGTCGGTCGGCTCGATACCGTGGCGATCATCGCGTCAAACATCCCTGAAATGATCGAAGCGCATTTTGCCGTTCCGATGCTCGGCGCTGTACTCAATCCGCTCAACACACGGCTTGATGCAGCAAATATCGCCTTCTCGCTCACGCATGGGGGCGCCAAGGTTCTGATAGTCGATGGGGACTATGCACCGCTGGTGGGGCAGGCGCTGGCGCAGGTCGATCACGAGATCGTCGTCATCGACATCGATGCTCCCGACTCTTCTGCGGCACCGTTGGGCTCGCGAAACTATGAAGCGCTTCTTGCTGGCGCCGATCCAGCGTTCGCTTGGCCAGGAATCGCGGACGAATGGCAGTCGCTTTGCCTGCTCTACACCTCCGGCACCACGGGAGATCCGAAAGGCGTCGTCTACAGCCACCGAGGCGCCTACCTCTCGGCGCTTGGTAACGGCTTTAGCTTCGGACTTGGTTTCGACAGCATCTATCTTTGGACGTTGCCGATGTTCCATTGTTCGGGTTGGTCCTATCCGTGGGCCGTCGTCGCCGCCGGCGGGACACAGGTATGCCTTCGCAAGGTAGAGCCTGCAGCAATCTTCCGGCTGATTGCCCATCATCGGGTCACGCATCTCTGCGGTGCGCCAATCGTGCTCAATATGCTGGCTCATGCGCCCGCCGACCAGCGGGTGCCGTTCGATCACACCGTCACTGTTGCGACCGGCGGCGCGGCGCCCCCGTCTGCCGTCTTCCGGTCCATGGAGGCTCTCGGCTTTCGGGTCACGCATCTTTACGGGGCTACGGAAACCTACGGACCCGCGACTTCCAGCGTCTTCCTGCCGGAATGGAACGCACTGCCGGCCGACGAACGCTTTGCCAAGATGGCACGCCAAGGCGTCGCCTACCCCATGGTCGAAGCGATCACGGTCGCTGACCCCAAGACAATGCTCCCCGTGCCGCGCGATGGCACATCCGTCGGCGAGATCATGGTACGCAGCAATACCGTCATGAAAGGTTACCTCAAGAATGAGGCCGCAACGGCGAAAACGCTCGTCGGAAACTGGTGCCTCTCAGGTGATCTTGCCGTTTGGCATCCGGATGGGGCAATCGAGATCAAGGATCGCTCCAAGGATATCATCATCTCAGGTGGCGAGAATATTTCCAGCCTCGAGGTGGAAGAAGTCCTCACGCAGCACCCGGCTGTCATGCTTGCGGCTGTCGTCGCCCGTCCCGACCCGACATGGGGCGAGACACCCTGCGCGTTCCTTGAACTCAAGCCCGGCGCCGCGCAGCCCGACGACAAAGAGGTTATCGCCTTTTGCCGTGCGCGCTTGGCACGCTTTAAAGTTCCAAAAACCCTGGTCTACGGCTCGCTGCCCAAGACATCGACCGGGAAGATCCAGAAGTTCGTGCTCCGCGATCAGGCAGGCGAACTATGAAAGAGAGGTGCAAGCCCGATAGCGTGGACAAGCTGCAAGAACAGATCGCCCACTGGCTGGCCGCGCGATGACGATGTGCCACACTGAGGTTAACGGCATCAAGATCGCCTTCGATATCCGTGGGTCCGGGCCACCCCTTATTCTCATCATGGGCTATCGCCTCAACTCGCGCGCGTGGCCGCTCGCATCGCGCTGCTCGATCGGCCCTAGCCCGCCTGTGTCGTAGGATTTGAGTATGAAACGACTTGTTTACGTCATCAACGGACCGAACCTCAATTTGCTCGGCAAGCGCCAACCCGCAATCTACGGGTATGAAACGCTCGCCGACGTGGAAGCCGCATGTCGGCGTGTCGCTACGGAAAACAAATTGGAACTGAAGTTCCATCAGAGCAATCGGGAATATGAAATCATCGA
>Ga0137418_10000234_pt1 | contig 46698 bp, 42 predicted proteins | sample CZODoug3_1_2_16f_FD_122242 | JGI IMG/M metagenome (GOLD analysis project Ga0137418, IMG submission 122242) | Vadose zone soil fungal communities from Angelo Coast Range Reserve, California, USA - CZODoug3_1_2_16fungal (Hybrid Assembly) | ecosystem: Environmental > Terrestrial > Soil > Vadose...
ATTCCGCCGGCGCTGCGGCGCGCGCTGCATCATCGCGATCGCGGATGCCGCTTCCCGGGCTGTGGGCTACGGTTCGGCCAGGGTCATCACACCCGGCACTGGACGCACGGCGGCCCCACGACGCTCTCGAATCTTGCTCTGCTCTGTCGTCGACACCACCGCGCCGTCCACGAGGAGGGATACACGATCGAGCGGCACGCCGGTGGAGAGCTGAAATTCCATCGGCCCGACGGCCGACTGCTGCCGGAAGTTCCGTCGCCCGCCACAGTGCCGAGTGATCCCGTTCACGCGCTGTACACACGACATGAGACGCAGGCACTTCAGATTCACCCACGGACGGCGATACCGGGATGGCTCGGAGAGCGGCTCGACGTCGGCTACGCGATCGACGTCATGCACCCCCTCGCGATGCGACGCTTGCCCCAGACGATGTCGTAGAGGTTGACCTCGTTCCCAGCGCGGTCACCTGACCCCACCGTCGGACGTCAGTTCCTTGCGGCCGGAAGCTATGGGGTAGTCCTTGCGCGGCAGAATAGCTGTGGCATTGTGCCCGAGCGATTCATGGCGAACGTCGGCGAACACGAGACGAAGATGAAACGCCTCCGTTTCAACCGTTACTCCCAAACGAAGCCGTCAGGATCTTCCTTTTCCGGGTAATCGGGACCTGCATAGACGAATTCATCTGGAAGGGACTTGGCGAAGGTGTCCGCTGCCACGCGCGTCTCCACTGTAGCCTCGACACACCCGATGAACTGGTATCGGTGAACGTCGGTCCTCGGGGGGCCATCGCGGCCAGACACGATGACCTCGTAGTCACGCATGTAGTCCGTGAACCCGTGCCGCAGGATGGCGGCATCGAAGAATGTCTCACGCTCCAGGAACTCTTCTACCGTCGGCATGCCTCTTCTCCGTCTGGCTAACCCGGCTACGGCAGCGCGGCGAGCGTGACGAGCCGGCCGCGGTTGCCCTTGCGGTAGGAGTAGAGCAGCTCGGGGTGACAGGCCGTGCACAGGCGCGGGTTCTCGATACCCTGCGGGTCGACGCCCGCCTCTGCCAGCAGCTCCTCGTTCGCCCTCCAGAGGTCGAGCATCACGCGGCCGTTCGAGGACGGGAGCGTCCAGCGTTCCCAGCGCGCGTGGCCGAAGGCGCGCGTGAACTCGTCGATCACCGGCTCGCCGACCTCGTAGCAGCACGGGCCGATCGACGGCGCGATCACCGCGCGCAGGCGCGCGGGCCGCGCGCCGAGCGCCGTCGCCGCGCCCACCGCGGCCTGCGCGGCGCCCTTCGCCGTCCCGCGCCAGCCGACGTGGGCGAGCGCCAGTGCGCCGGCCTCCGCGTCCCAGAGCGTGATGGCCAGGCAATCCGCGGTGAAGATCGCCAGCGGCACCCCCCGCGCGCGCGTCGAGAGCACGTCCACTTCTCCCGCGGCGCCGCCGCGCGTGATGGCGTGGGCGACGTCGGCGCCGTGCATCTGGCGGGCATAGGCGACGCGCGAGAGGTCGAGGCCGACGGCGCCGAGCGCCTCGCGTGCCTCGGTGGTGAAGGGCGCGGTCGGCTCGGCGGGTGACGTCACACCCGGAAAGTGGCGCGTGGTGCTCGCGTGCGGCAACCCGGCCGCCGCCAGCGCGGTAAACGTGAAGTAGCGCGGCGGCTCGCCATGGGGCGTGAGCGACGTCATAACCGAATGATCACACGCGGAAACGACAGCCCGAAAGACCGAAGTCGGTAGAAAACCGAAGTCAGTAGATAGAGGAGCGCCACGGGTTCCCCGGGGCGCTCCGAACGTTGGGGGGTGGGGGGGGCCGGTTCGAGGCCCCCCACGTCAACAGTCGGGCCATTTCGGGGCCCCCCACGTCATCAGTCCGCGCTCCGGCGTAGAAATGTAGGGACGTCGTAATCGTGCTCCGCATCGAGCGGGCTGTCGCCCTCGGCGCGCGCCTCGCCGAAGCGGCGGCGCCACGCCGGCGCCGCCGTCCCCGACGTGCCGCCGGCAGAGCGCGGCGTGCGCGCGAGGTCGAGGACCTTGCCGCTCGGCTCCAGCTGCATCTTCTTCTCGGCGAAGCCGGTGGCGATGACGGTCATTCGCACCTCGTCCTCGAGGCTCGGGTCGAGCACGGCGCCGAAGATGATGTTGGCCTCCTCGTGCGCAGCCTCCTGCACGATGCGGGCGGCCTCTTCCACCTCGTGGATCGAGAGGTCGTGACCGCCGGTGAAGTTGATGAGGATGCCCTTGGCGCCCTCGATGGACGTGTCATCGAGCAGCGGGCTCGCGATCGCTTTCTGCGCGGCATCGAGCGCGCGGTTGGCGCCCCTGCCCACGCCGGTGCCCATCATGGCCATCCCCATGCCCGACATGATCGTGCGCACGTCGGCGAAGTCCAGGTTGACGAGGCCGGGGACGAGGATCAGGTCGGAGATGCCCTGGACCGCCTGCTGCAGGACGGTGTCCGCCACCCGGAACGCCTCCAGCAGCGGCGTGCCGCGGTCCACGACGGACAGCAGGCGCTGGTTGGGAATCGAGATCAGCGTGTCGACGACGCTGCGAAGCGCGTCCACGCCCGCCTCGGCCTGGAGCATGCGCTTGCGGCCCTCGAACGTGAACGGCTTGGTGACCACGGCGACGGTGAGGATGCCGAGGTCGCGCGCGAGCGAGGCCACCACGGGCGCCGACCCGGTGCCGGTCCCGCCGCCGAGACCGGCGGTGATGAAGACCATGTCGGCGCCCTCCAGCAGCCGCGTGATCGCCTCGGGATCCTCGAGGGCGGCGTTGCGGCCGACGTCGGGATTGGAGCCGGCGCCGAGTCCCTGCGTCAGCTTGCTCCCGAGCTGGACCTTGACGGGCGCCGGCGAGCTGCGCAGCGCCTGCATGTCGGTGTTGGCCACGATGAACTCGACGCCGGTGAACTGCGCGGCCATCATGCGGCTCACCGCGTTGCCGCCGCCCCCGCCGAGGCCGATGACCTTGATCTTCGCTGCCTGCGGCGCGTCGTCCAGCTCGAAGAGCGGGCGCCGTGTGCGATCTCGCTCCATCCGGCCCTCCTCCTGTGCGCGGGCCCCCGCCCGTCGCGTCCGTGCGCTACGTGTGTCGCTGGCCTCGGTCGCGAACAGGGGTGGCTGTTCGCTCCCCCGTGGCCGGTCCCGGTTAGAGGACTTCACCCAGCCAACCGATGAGCCGCCGCCCGAGGCGCGCGAGCGTGCCGCCCGTCGTGTCCGTCCACGTGCCGAGCGGTCCCTGCCGCCGCGCGCCGTAGAGCGCGAGCCCCACCGCGGTGGCGTACACGGGGCTCTTCACCACGTTCACGAGACCGCTCACGTCGCCCGGCACGCCCCGGCGCACGGGCTGGTCGAAGACCGACTCGGCCACCTCGGGAACCCCCTGCATGATCGAGCTGCCGCCGGTGACGACCACGCCCGCCGTCGCCGCGTCCTCGAATCCCGCGCGCGTCATCTCGCGCGCCACGAGGCTGAAGATCTCCTCGACGCGCGGCTGGATGATCTCCGACAACACCTGGCGCGAGAGCTGGCGCGGCTTGCGCCCGCCCACCGAGGGCACGTCCACCGTCTCCTCCGCGGGCACCAGCGCGGTGAGCGCGCAGCCGTAGTGCTTCTTGAGCGCCTCGGCGGCGGTGAGCGGCGTGCGCAGGCCGACCGCTACGTCGTTGCTGATGTGGTCGCCGCCGAGCGGCAGGATGGCGGTGTGCCAGACGGCGCCGTCGCGTAGCAGGGCAAGGTCGGTGGTGCCGCCGCCGATGTCGATGACGAGGACGCCGAGCTCCTTCTCGTCGGGATAGAGGACCGCCTCCGCGGAGGCGATCGGCTCCAGCACCACGTCCTGCACGGTGAGCCCCGCGCGGTTGACGGAGCGGATCACGTTCTGCACGGAGGTCACGGCGGCGGTGACGACGTGCACCTCCACCTCCAGCCGCACGCCCGACATGCCCAGCGGCTCGCGCACCCCGTCGGCGTCGTCCACCATGAACGTCTGCGGCAGCACGTGCAGGATCTCGCGATCCTGCGAGATGTTGATCGCGCGCGCCGCGTCCACCGCGCGGTCGATGTCGGCCTGGCTGACCTCGCGGTCCTTGCCGGAGACGGCGACCACGCCGCGGCTGTTCACGGAGCGGATGTGGCCGCCCGCCACGCCGGCGTACACCGCCGAGACGTCGACGCCGGCCATCTGCTCGGCCTCGGCCACCGCCTGGCGGATCGCCTCCACCGTCGAGTCGATGTTGACGACGATGCCGCGGCGCAGCCCCCGCGACGGCGCGGCGCCCACACCGACCACGTCGAGGCCGCCGCCGGGACGCGGCGCCGCGACGATGGCGCAGACCTTGGTGGTGCCGACGTCCAGGCCGACGACCAGCTCCGGTGACTTACCCCGCCTCATCGCACCGGCCCCCGTCTGAGCACGACCTGGTCCTTGAATCGGAGGTCGACGCCGCTGACGTCCTGTGTCGCCACCTGCGCCAGCACGCCTTCGAGCCGCGCGAGCCGTTCGTCCCAGTCCTCCGCGCCCAGCCGCACCTCGACGCCGTCGACGGTATAGAGGACGGGGCCCTCGGGCCGGCTCATGTCGATCTCCGAGATCTCCGCGGCCAGCGCGTTGCCGGAGCGGAGCAGAGCGCGGATCAAGGCGACCGCCGCGCGCGCCTTGGGCCCCGGCGACGTACGCATCGACACCAGCTCCTCCTCCGTGAGGCCGCTGATCACGGGGACGCCGGGGACGACGGCGCGCCGCTCCTCGCCCAGCACGCGGCCCTCCTCGTCCATCCAGTGCAGCCGCGCGGCGTGCACCAGCGTGAAGGGGCGGCGCTCCTCGACGACGATCGTCACGCGGTTGGGCAGCTCGCGGACGATGTCGGCGCGGCGGATCTCCGGCAACGCCGACACGCGCGCGGCCACGGCGCCGCCGTCGAGGGTCCACAGATTCGTGCCGGGCACGATGGCGGCGGCGGCGAGGATGCGCGGGACCGGGACGCGGGAGGCGCCGTGCACCTCGACGCCGGCGATCGCGAAGCGCGGCGAGGTGGTGGCCCAGCGCGCGCCGACCAGCGTCGCCGCGACGCCGGCGAGCACCACACCGAGGACGACGGCCCGGCGCGCGAGCCGGGCGAGGGCGCGGGCTCGGCGCGCGCGCCGGCGCGCGGGGCGGACGCGCTGGCCGTCGACGAGCGGCGTGCGCCCGAAGAGGTCGGCGAGCGCGCCGGCGCCGCCGCGCGGAGAGAGCAGGCCTCTACTCACCGAGGATGCGGATCTCGGTCTCGAGCGTGATCCCGAAGTGGCCGTGGACGCGCTCGCGCGTGAGCTCCATGAGGTGCAGGATGTCGGCGGCGCCGGCGGCGCCGCGGTTGACGATGAAGTTGGCGTGCTTGGAGGAGATCTCCGCGCCATTGACGCGCTTGCCGCGCAGCCCGGCCTTCTCGATGAGCCGCGAGGCCAGGTCGCCGGCGGGATTTTTCCAGACGAAGCCGGCGGAGGCCAGCGCCAGCGGCTGCGTGGCCTTCTTCTGCTTGAGCCGTGCCCGGATCTCCTTCTGGATCTCCGGCAGCGGCCGGCGGTGGAGCTGCAGCCGGCAGCCGATGAGCACCGCGCCCGCCGGCAGGTGAAAGGCGCGATAGCCGAACGCGCCCGAGGGCTTGAACTCGCCGAGCGAGCCGTCGGGGTGGAGGTAGTAGACGGCGCTCACGAAATCGCCGATCGAGCCGTCGGCGGTGCCGGCGTTCATCGCCAGCGCGCCGCCGATGGTGGCCGGGATGCCGACGAGGCACTCGATGCCGCCGAGGTTGAGGGCGGCCGCCTCGCGGATGAGCGCGGAGAGACCCACGCCCGCGCCCGCCAGCGCCTCCTCGCCGTAGTATTCGGCGCGGCCGAGGCAGCCCTCGAGCTTGAGCACCACGCCGCGAATGCCGCGGTCGCGCACCACGAGGTTGTTGCCGCCGCCGACGACGGCCACCGGCAGCTGCTCGCGCTCGGCGAACATCAGCGCATGCCGGATGTCCTCGACGTCCTGGGGGACGACGAAGATGTCGGCGGGGCCGCCGATGCGCAACGAGGTGTGGAAGCTCAGCGGTTCTTTGAACCGCACTTCCCCCCGGATCTCTCCTAACATTTAGGCCCTCCGTTCCCGCAGATCGGTTTCGAGCCGACGCAGAATTTCGGGTCCGAGCAAGCTCACGTCGCCGGCGCCGAGCGTCAGCACGATGTCGCCCGGCCGGGTGATCTCACACACGTGATCGACGATGCGCGCGCGATCGCCGCCCAGATAGAGGACGTTGCGATGGCCGTGGGCGCGGATGCCCTCGGCGAGGTCGGCGGCGCTGACGCCGGCGATCGGCGCCTCGCCCGCCGCGTAGATGTCCATCACGATCAGCACGTCCGCCTCGTTGAAGGCGGTCAGGAAGTCCTCGAACAGGTGCTTGGTGCGCGTGTAGCGGTGCGGCTGGAACACCGTCACGACCCGGCAGTCGAACCCGGCCTTGGCGGCGGCCAGAGTCGCGCGGATCTCGACGGGATGGTGGCCGTAGTCGTCGACGACGGTGACGCGATCGACCGTGCCCCGGACCTGGAAGCGGCGCTGCACGCCGGCGAACGCGGCCAGCGCCTTGCCGATCGTCACGAACGGGATCTCGAGGTCGAGCCCGACCCCGATGGCGGCCAGCGCGTTGAGCACGTTGTGGCGGCCGGGAATGGCCAGCGCACACTCGCCCAGCAGCGCGCCGCGTTGCCAGACCTCGAAGCGGCTGGTCATCCCCGCCAGGCGCAGCCGGCGCGCGACGAGGTCGGCGCCCGCCTCCAGCCCGTACGTGATGACGCGCTTCTCCAGCCGCGGGATCAGCCGCTGGATGTTCGGCTGATCCAGGCAGAGGACGGCGGCGCCGTAGAACGGCACCTTCGCCACGAACGTGGCGAACGCCTCCTGGAGCGCCTCGAGCGTGCCGTAGTGATCGAGATGCTCGGCGTCGATCGTGGTCACCACGGCGATCGTGGGGGCGAGCTTCAGGAACGAGCCGTCCGACTCGTCGGCCTCGGCCACCAGGAACTCACCCTGGCCGAGCCGCACGTTGCTGCCGAGGCTCGTCACGCGCCCGCCCACGATGATGGTGGGGTCGTAGCGCCCCTCGGCCAGCACGGCGCCCACCATCGACGTCGTGGTGGTCTTGCCGTGCGTGCCGGCCACCGCGATGCCGTACTTGAGCCGCATCAGCTCGGCCAGCATCTCGGCGCGCGGGATCACGGGGATCGCGCGCTGACGCGCGGCCTGGATCTCGACGTTGTCGCGCGCGACGGCCGACGAGTAGACGACGACGTGCGCGCCCTCGACGTGGAGCGCCTCATGGCCGATGAACACCTTCGCGCCGAGCGTCTCCAGGCGTTCGATGGTCTCGCCGCGCCGGAGGTCCGAGCCGGTGACCCGGTATCCGAGGTTCAGCAAGATCTCGGCGATCCCCGACATGCCGGCGCCACCGATGCCCACGAAGTGGATCTGCTGGTAGCGCTTAAACATGGGCGTGCTGGCTGATGTTGAGCAGCATGCCGGTGGCCAGCATCGTCATGAGCAGCGCCGAGCCGCCGAACGAGATGAACGGCAGCGGCAGCCCCTTGGTGGGCAAGAGCCCGGTGACCACGCCGAGGTTCACGATCGTCTGCGTGGCCAGGAGCATCGTGATCCCGAGCGCCAGATACGCGCCGAAGGCGTCGGGCGCGCGCAGCCCGATCCGCAGCCCGCGCCAGACGAGGACGGCGAAGAGGGCGACGACCGCCACCGCGCCGACGAATCCGAGCTCTTCTCCGACGATCGCAAAGATGAAATCGGTGTGCGACTCGGGCAGGTAGAACAATTTCTGCCGGCTGCCGCCGATGCCCTGGCCGACGAGGCCACCGTTGCCCAGGGCGAGCCACGACTGGATGATCTGAAAGCCGCTGCCGCGCGGGTCGCCCCACGGGTCCATGAACGCGGTGATCCGCCGCATGCGATAGGGCGCCATCCACACGGCGAGAACGATCAGCGGCAGCGCCGGCGCGGCCACCCACGCGAGGTGCTTGATCGGGCTGCCGGCGAGATAGAGGAGCCCGAAGGTGATCACGATCAGCGTCATGCAGTTGCCGAGGTCGGGCTGCACGAGCACGAGGGCGGCCAGCAGGCCTCCCACGAGCAGCGGCGGCAGCGCGCCGGTGCGGAAGTCGTCCAGCTCGCCGCGCTTTCTCGCGAGGAACGCCGCGAGGTAGACGACGAGCGCGAGCTTCGCCAGCTCCACCGGCTGGAAGGAGACCGGCCCCAGGCGGATCCAGCGCCGCGTGCCGTTGATGGCCTGGCCGATCGGCGGCACCAGCACGAGCACGAGGAGCACGCTGGCGATGATCAGCGCCGGCACCACGGCCTTCTCGAGCCAGCGGTAGTCACAGCGCAGCGCCGCCCACAGCACGCCGGCGCCGATGAGCGCCCAGACGAGCTGCTTCTTGAGGAAGAAGTACGGATCGTGGAAGCGGTCGGCGGCCACGATCGCGCTCGCCGAGTAGACCATCACCACGCCGGCGGAGAGCAGCGCCACCGCGGCGCCGAAGAGCCACACGTCGGGCGTCAGCCGCCGCGGCATCAGGCGAGCTCCTCGATGAGCTTCTTGAAGGACTCGCCGCGGTGCTCGTAGTTGTCGAACATGTCGAAGGACGCGCAGGCCGGCGAGAGCAGCACCACGTCGCCCGCGCGCGCGGCCGCGCGCGCCGCCTCGATCGCGCCCGCCAGCGTCTCGGCGGCGCTCACCCCGATGCCGGCGGACGCCAGGGCGGCCGCGATCTTGCCCCCGTCCTCGCCGATGACGACGGCGTGGCTCACGCGGCCGCGCGCGGCGTCGGCGAGCGGCGTGAAATCCTGGCCCTTGCCCTTGCCGCCCGCGATGAGGACGATGCGCTCGCTGAACGATTCGAGCGCCTTGATCGTCGAGGCGACGTTCGTGCCCTTGGAGTCGTTGTAGAACTGCACGCCCGCGATGTCCCGGACGAACTCGATCCGGTGCGGGACGGCGCGGAAGCGGGCCACGGCCCGGCGGATGGCGTCGACGCCGATGCCCGTCCAGAGCGCGCAGGCGGTGGCCGCCAGCACGTTCTCGATGTTGTGGGCGCCGCGCAGCTGGATCTCGGCCAGCGGGGCGATGCGGTCCACGTGGCCGTTGAGCTTGGCCACCAGCCAGCCGTCGTGGACGAAGACGCCGTGGTGCAGCGGGCCCTGGCGGCTGAACCACAGGACGTGGCCGCGCGTGCGGGCGGCCAGCCCGCGCGCGGCCTCGTCGTCGGCGTTGAGCACGGCGCAGTCGTGCTCGGTCTGGTTCATGAAGATGCGCGCCTTGGCGTCGAGGTACCGCGCGAACGTCCGGTGGCGGTCGAGGTGGTCGGGCGTGACGTTGAGCACGGCCGCCACGCGCGGCTGGAAGGCCTGGATCGTCTCCAGCTGGAACGAGGAGACCTCGGCCACCACGAGGCCGCCGGCGGGAAAGTCGAGCGCGTGCGCGGCGAGTGGCGTGCCGATGTTGCCGCCGACGAAGACCGGCCGCGGCTGCTCGGCGAGCAGCGCCCCCGTGAGCGCGGTGGTCGTGGTCTTGCCGTTGGTGCCGGTGATGGCGATCGTCTCGGCCTCCATCGTGCGCCACGCCAGCTCCAGCTCGCCGATGACGGGGACGAGACGCGCACGCGCGGGCGCCAGCTGCTCACCGTCCAGCGGAACGCCCGGGCTCACCACGACGAGCTCGACCCCGTCGAAGGCGCCGGGGCCGTCGACCAGCCTCACGCCGGCGGCGGCCAGGGCCGCGACCTCGGGGCCGAGCGAGGAGACGGGCTTGGCGTCGGTGCCGCGCACGGCGGCGCCGGCCGCCACCAGCAGGCGCGCGGCCGCGATCCCGCTCTTGGCGAGACCGACCACGGTCACGCGGCGGCTCGCCAGCGTCGCCAGGTACGCCCGGCCTCTCGTCGCCACCTCCACCTCCTCCGCCAGGTAGCTCATCCGGCTAGCGCAATTTGAGCGTCGTGAGCGCCAGCAGCGCGAGCGCGAACGAGACGATCCAGAAGCGCACCACGATCTTGGGCTCGGGCCAGCCCGTCAATTCGTAGTGGTGGTGCAGCGGCGCCATGCGGAACACGCGGCGCCCCGTGAGCTTGAACGAGGCCACCTGCACGATGACCGACACCGCCTCCACCACGTAGATGCCGCCGATGAGCGGCAGCAGCAGCTCGGCCTTGGTGAGCACGGCCAGCATCCCGATGGCGGCGCCGAGCGCCAGCGAGCCCGCGTCGCCCATGAAGACCTCGGCGGGATGGCAGTTGAACCAGAGGAACCCGATGGCGGCGCCGATCAGCGCGCCGCAGAACACCGACAGCTCGCCCGCGCCGCGCACGTTGAGGATCTTCAGATAGTCGGCCGCCCGGAAGTTGCCCGTCAGGTATGCGATGACGCCGAAGGCCGCGCCCGCCATCACGATGGGGCCGATGGCCAGCCCGTCGAGACCGTCGGTGAGGTTCACGGCGTTGGACGCCCCGATGATCACGAGCATCGCGAAGAGGAACCACACCGCGCCCAGGTGCAGGAGCCAGCCCTTGAAGAAGGGGATGGCCAGCACGGGCTGCCAGACGTCGGCCGGCTGCCAGTAGACGATCTGCAGCAGCGCCAGCGCCAGGATCACCTGCGCGGCCAGCTTGCCGCGCGCCGGAATCCCGCGCCGGGTGCGGATCTTCGTCCAGTCGTCCCACATCCCGATGAGGCCGTAGCCCGCGACGGCCAGCATCGCGACCCACACGTAACGGTTGGCCAGGTTCGCCCACAGGAACGTCGAGCCGAGGATGGCGCAGAGGATGATGACGCCGCCCATCGTCGGCGTGCCCTTCTTCGACGTCCGATGGTGCGCCGGCGTGTCCTCGCGCAGCGTCTCCGTGCCGTGCTGCATGCGCCGCAGGCGGCGGATCAGCCAGGGGCCGACGATGAGCGAGATCACCAGCGCCGAGATGAGCGCCATGAAGGACCGGAAGGTCAGGTAGCGGAAGACGTTGAAGACGATGTGATCCTTGGCGAGCGGGACGAGCAGGTAGTAAAGCATCGTCCATCCTCATCCGGAGGACCGGTCGGTCCGGGCCAGCCGCGCGACGAGCGCGTCCACCACGCGCTCCATCCGCATGCCCCGCGAACCCTTCACGAGCACGACGTCGCCCGGCGTCAGCCGCTTGAGCAGGTGGGCCACCGTCTCCTCGAACGTCGGCGCGTGATGCGCTTCGGCCAATCCCGCCGCGCGCGCGGCCTCGACGGCCAGCGCGGCCGCGCGCCCGAACCCCACGAGCTCGTCCGCGGGCAGCGCGGCGACCGCGCGGCCCACCTCGCGGTGCGCCTCGTCGCTCAGCGCGCCCAGCTCGAGCATGTCGCCGAGCACGACCACGGCGCGGTGGCCGGCGCGGCGCGCGGCCAGCGTGTCGAGGGCGGCGCGGACGGAGGCGGGGCTGGCGTTGTACGTGTCGTCGAGAATCGTCACATCGCCGGCGCGCTTCCAGACGCCGCGGCCGCCGACGGGGCGCGCGGCGGCGAGGCCGCGCGCGATGTCGTCGAGGGGCACGTCGAGCGCCACTCCGACGGCGGCGGCGGCCAGCGCGTTGGTGACGTTGTGGCGGCCCGCGAAGGCCACGCTGACCGGCTGACGCCGCCCGTCCGCCTCCAGCGTGAAGGCGAATCCCGCCTCCGTGTCCGTTGCCTCGCCGACGATGCGCACAGTGGCGTGGGCAGCGCGGCCGAACGTGACCACGCGGCCCTTCGCCTCGCGCGCCATCGAGGCGACGCGCGGGTCGTCGGCGTTCAGCACGGCGACGCCGGCCGGCGACAGCGCGCGAACCAGCGCGGCCTTCTCCTCGCGCACGCCCTCGATCGTGCCGAGAAACTCCGTGTGAACGGCCGCCACCATCGTCACCACGCCGACCGTCGGCCGCGCGATGGCGGAGAGCGTCGCGATCTCGCCCGCCTGGTTGGTGCCGACCTCCACGACGGCCGCGCCATGCTCGGCGCCGAGCCGCAGCAGCGTGAGCGGCAGGCCCCACTGGTTGTTGAACGACGAGGCCGGTTTGAGCACCTCCCAGCGCGTGGCGAGCACCGCCGCCGTCAGCTCCTTGGCCGTCGTCTTGCCGATGGAGCCCGTGATGGCCACGATCGGCACGGAGAACTTCGAGCGGTGCCACGCGGCCAACCGGCCCAGCGAGCGCGTCGTGTCCTCGACGAGCACCAGCGGCACGTGGGAGGGCGGCTCGTCGGGCAGCGAGTGGACGACCACGCACGCGGCGCCCCGCGCGGCGGCGTCGCCGAGGAAGGCGTGGCCGTTCAGCCGATGACCGACGATCGCGAAGAACGCCTCGCCCACCTGCAGGGTCCGCGAGTCGATCGACACGCCGCTGACGGCCACGCCGAGGTCGCCGCTCACCAGCGCGCCCTCGGTGGCCCGAACCAGCTCCTGGATGCTGAACGCCGCCATACGCCTCCCTATCGCGCCCGCTCCGACAAGAGCCGTCGCGCGACCTCGCGGTCGTCGAACGGCAGCACGTCGGTCCCGACGATCTGGTACGTCTCGTGCCCTTTGCCGGCGATGACCAGCGTGTCGCCGGGGCGCGCCCACGCGAGCGCCGATGCGATGGCCGCGTGCCGGTCGGCGAGACGCGCGTAGCGCTCGCGCTCGCGCCAGACCCGCGCCACGCCGGCGGCGATCTCCGCGATGATCGCGTCCGGATCCTCGGAGCGCGGGTTGTCCGACGTGATCCACGCGCGGTCGGCCAGGCGGGCGGCGATCTCGCCCATGATCGGCCGCTTCGTCCGGTCGCGGTCGCCGCCACAGCCGAAGACGACGCCGAGCCGCCCGGACGTGATCTTGCGCGCCGTCGTCAGGACCCGCTCCAGCGCGTCGGGGGTATGGGCGTAATCCACGACGACGAGGAATGGTTGCCCCGCCCGCACCTGCTCGAACCGGCCGGGGACCGTCTGCACGCCGCCGAGCGTGCGGGCGATGGTGTCCGGCGCCAGCCCCAGTGCCCACCCGACGCCGACGGCGGCGAGGAGGTTCATCACATTGTGCTCGCCGATCAGCGGCGAGGCGAGCGCGAGCCGGCCCCCCGGCGTGTCGACGGCCAGGCGCACGCCGTCGAGCGTCGAGGTCCACTCGGTCGCCCGCACGCCGGCGCCGGCGCCGAGGCCATAGGTCAGCGTGTCGAGGCCGAGTCCGGCGACCATGCGCGCGCCGGCCGGGTCGTCGCCGTTCACGACGGCGGTGCGGCGCGGCTTGGGCGAGGCGGCCAGCAGCTCGAAGAGCCGGCGCTTGGCGCGGCCGTACTCGTCGAGGGTGCCGTGGAAGTCGAGGTGATCCTGCGTGAGGTTGGTGAAGACGCCGACGTCGAACGCGAGCGCGTCGACGCGCGAGAGCGCCAGCGCGTGCGAGCTGACCTCCATCGCCACCCCGCGGACGCCGCGCGCGCGCATGGCGGCCAGCATCGCCTCGATCTCGAGCGCCTCCGGCGTCGTCTGGCCGGCGGGCCGGATCTCGTCGCCGACGACGTACTGGATCGTGCCGAGAATCCCGGTGGCGCCCCCGCGGACGCGCAGCAGCGCGTCGACCAGGTACGAGGTCGTCGTCTTGCCGTTCGTCCCCGTGATGCCGACCAGCGTCAGGGCGCGCGAGGGATGGCCCCAGTAAGCGCCGGCCAGCGCGGCGAGCGCGCGGCGCGCCGATGGGACGACGACCTGGGGCACGGCAACGTCGGCGACAGGCTCGCGCTCGGTCACCACGAGCGTCGCGCCGCGCCCGACGGCGTCGGGCACGAAGCGCCGCGCGTCCTGCTTGAAGCCGGGCACGGCCACGAAGACGTCACCGCGGGCGACGCGCCGCGAGTCGGCGGTCAGCCCGGTGACCGACACCGGCGGTGTGCCGATCACCCGCTTGTCGGCCAGCGCGTCCAGCAGCACGCTCACGGGCACCTCGCGCGGCATGTCAACGCGCGTCACCGGCACGCGCGCGGCCAGGCAGCAGCGTGAGGCGCGCTACTGCGTCTTCGTCCACGCGCTCGGCGGGCGCCGGCGACTGCTGGGCGACGCGGCCGCGGCCGGCGAGTTCCACGCGCAGGCCGAGCGGCGCCAGCGTCTCAAGAGCTTGCCGCAGCGTGCATCCACGCACGTCGGGCATGAGGCCGTCGGCGGGGTCGGCGGCCGTCGACACGAGGCGCACGCGCGCACCGGGCCTGTCGGCGCCCGGGCCGGTCACGATCTGGATCGGCGTGGCGTCGCGCGGCGGGACGTCCAGGTAGCGCAGCACGGGGCCGGCGATCGCGGCGAAGATCGGCGCCGCCGCCTCGCTGCCCCACTTCTCGGTCTTCGGCTCGTCGAGAAGGACGAGCAGCACGAGCCGCGGCTCGTCGGCGGGAACGAAGCCGATGAACGAGAGCACGCCGGGTGCGCGCGAATAGCGCCGGGTCGCGGGATCGAGCTTCTGCGCGGTGCCCGTCTTGCCGGCGACCTCGTAGCCCGGCACGGCGGCCAGGTGCCCCGTGCCGCGCTCGACGACCTGCACGAGCATCCGCGCGAGTGTGCGCGCCGTCTCCGGCGACACGACCTGGCGCACGGCGCGCGGCTCGAGCCGGCGCAGCTCGCGGCCGTCGGCGTCGAACTCCGCCTTCACGAGGCGGGGCTGCATGAGCGTGCCACCGTTGGCGACGGCGCCGAAGGCAGCCAGCATCTGGAGCGCGGTCACCGAGACCTCCTGGCCGATGGACATCGTGGGCAGGGAGAGCGGCGACCAGCGCTGCGGATCGCGCAGGAGGCCGCGGCTCTCGCCGGGCAGGCCGACGCCCGTGGGCGCGCCAAATCCAAAACTGGTCATGTAGCGGTGGTAGCGCTCGGGTCCGAGGGCCAGGCCCACCTTCATGGAGCCCACGTTCGACGAGTTCTGCAACACCTCGCCGAACGAGAGCCAGCCGAACTTGCGCCAGTCGTGGATGGTCGTCTTCGCGATCGTGAGCCGGCCGTTCTCGGCCCAGATCCGGTCGTCGGGCCGCACCACGCCTTCCTCGAGGGCGGCCGCGGCCAGGATCACCTTGAAGGTCGAGCCGGGCTCGAAGGGATCGGTGATCGCGCGGTTGCGCCAGACCTCGCGGGAGGGCACATCGAGGAACGCGTTTGGATTGAACGTCGGCCGCAGCGCCAGCGCGAGCACGTCGCCGTTGCGCGGGTCCAGGGCGACCGCCATCGCGCCCCTGGCCTGCGTGCGGCGGTAGGCGGCATCGATCTCGCGCTCGGCCAGGTACTGGATCGTCCGGTCGAGCGTCAGCATCACGCCGTGCCCCGGCGCCGGCGGCGTCAGGGTCTGTTGCATCGCGACCTCGCGGCCCAGCGCATCGCGGCCGACGATCGCCCGGCCCGACGTGCCCGCCAGCGCATCGTTGAGGGCGCGCTCGATGCCCTCCAGCCCGCCGTCCACGCCCTCGAAGCCGAGCACGTGGGCGGCCAGCTCGCGGTTCGGGTACAGGCGCAGCGGCTCGTCCAGGAAGCCGAGCCCGGGCTCGCCGAGACCGCGCACGCGCGCCGCCATGGCCGGCGGCAGCTTGCGCCGCAGCCAGACGAAGCCCTTGCGCGAGGTGAGCTGGGCGTGCAGCTCGCGCTCCGGTACGTCGAGGACCGGCGCCAGCCGCGCGGCGACGCGCACCGGATCACCCATCGCGCGCGGCTGGGCGAAGAGCGACTCGGCGGGCGTCGAGGTCGCCAGCGGCGCGCCGTGACGGTCGAGGATCGGACCGCGCGCGCCGTGCAGGGTGACCGTGCGCGAATACTGGCGCTCGGCGAGGGCGGCCAGCTCCGCGCGCTTGACGATCATCAGCCAGCCCAGCCGGCTCGTCAGGCCCACGAACGCGACGGCGAGGAGCGCCGCGAGTATCAGGACCCGCGTCCGGAGGGCGTGGGCGTTCACGGTGTGGGTCGGCTCTCTTCGAGCGCCGCTTCGACGCGGTTCTTCTGGGCCGCGGCGAGCCCCGTGGTGCCGGTGACGTACTCACGCGCCAGGCGGAACTGATCGCGCGCGGGCACGGTCAGGCCGAGCTGACGCGCGCGCTGCTCCAGGCGGAGCGGCGAGCGCAGGGTGGCCACCTCGATCTCCAGCTGGCGGATGAGCGTCTCCGCGCGGGCGCGCTCGGAGCGCAGCACGTCCAGCTGATAGGCGAGGCTCACCTGCTGCACGCGCAGGCCGACGACGAGCAGCGCACCCACGACGAGCACGGCCGAAATGGCCAGGGCGGCGGCGAAGGAGCGCCGCACGCGCGGATCCGGTTCCCGGTGGAGTCTCTGGTGCTTGATCACGACGTCCGCTCCAGCACGCGCAGCTTGGCGCTCCGGGCGCGGGGGTTGGCCCGCACCTCGTCGTCCCCGGGCGTCAGGGGCGACGGCTCCAGCTCCGCGAAGTTCGCGGTAGCGAGCGCACGGAATGCCTGCTTCACGATGCGGTCTTCGCCCGAGTGGAAGGAGATCACACCCAGCCGCCCGCCGACGGCGAGCAGGCCGGGGATGTCCTGGAGCGTCTGGCGGAGCGCTCCGGTTTCGTCGTTCACGGCGATGCGCAGCGCCTGGAATGTGCGCGTGGCGACGTGGATCCGCTTCGGCCACGCGGCGCGCGGCACGGAGGCGCGAACCGCGGCCACCAGGTCGGCCGTGGTCGAGAGCGGCCGCCGCCGCACGATGGCGCGCGCGATGCGCCGTGCGAACCGCTCGCCGCCGTGCTCGAACAGGATGCGCGCCAGCTCGGCCTCATCTGCTCTGTTCACGAGGTCGGCGGCCGTCTCGCCGCGCGCCGGGTCGAGGCGCATGTCGAGCGGCTCGTCGTGCTGGAAGCTGAAGCCGCGCGCCGATTCGTCCAGCTGATAGGAGGACACGCCGAGGTCGAGGAGCACCGCGCGCGCCCCGCTCACGCGATGCGCGGCGGCCACGCGCGCGAGGTCGCGGAAGTTGGCGTGCTCGAGCGTGACGCGATCGCCGAACGGCGCCAGGCGGGCGCGCGCGCGCGCGAGCGCCTCGGGATCGGCGTCGATCCCGAGCAGCCACACGTCGGTGCCACTGGATTTTAATATCGCCTCAGCGTGACCGCCCATCCCCACCGTTCCGTCGATCACCCAGCCCCCGCGCCGCGGTCGCAGGACGAATGCGACCTCGTCCACGAGGACGGGAACGTGAACCGCTAGACTCCCAGCGCCGACAGCTTGTCGTAGAGCGAGGCCAGCTTCGGCTGGCCTGTGCGGTCGTATTCCTCGAAGCGCGCGCGGTCCCATACCTCGAACTTGTCGAGCCCGCCCCCGACGAGCGTCACGTTCTTGTCGAGGCCCGCGTCCTTGCGTGTGTCGGGCGCGATGAGAATGCGTCCCGCGCCGTCCATCGCGACGTCCTTCGCGCGCGAGACGTAGAGCCGGCTGATCTCGCGCACCTCGCTGTTGAAGCGGGACTGCTCTCTCAGCTTGCCCTCCATGCGCTCCCACTCCGGGAGCGGGTACACCTCGAGGCACGCACCGTCCGGCACGACGACGAGCTCGCGCCCCTCGTAGCGTGCCAGCACGTCCCGGAATTTCGCCGGGATGCTCAGGCGCCCCTTCGCGTCCACTGTCCCCGGATACCGTCCCCTGAACATGGCCCCCTGGGCGTGGGACCCACTTCATCCCACTTCACCCCACCTTGTTGGCGAATTTACAGTTGCCAAATAGGGGGTGTCAAGGGAAAACCTTCAGATTTTTTAGCAAAATAAGCTACGCACGCGTTTGGCCGACGGATGGGGGGCGTGGCCCACCTGCGGCACGGCGGATGGTGGAAAAGGTCGGCTTAGCGGGGCCGGTAGTGCTGCAGCGCTTCCGGGATCCAGGCCTCGATCTGGGCGATCCGGGTCTGCGGCGCCGGGTGGGTCGAGAGGAATTCGGGCTGGCGCGGGCCCCCCTGCGAGGCCATGCGCACCCAGAGATCGCGCGCGGCCTGCGGATGATAGCCGGCGCGCGCCATGTAGATCAGGCCGAGATGGTCGGCCTCCGATTCCTGCAGCCGGCTCCACGGCAGGAGCAGGCCGACCGTCGCACCGGCGCCGAGGCCGGCCGCCACCCACTGCGTCGTGTGCGCGTCACGCTGCGCGAGCGCCACCTGCGTGGCCAGGAGGCCGCCCTGCACCGCGAGCTGCTGGCTGATGCGCTCGCCGCCGTGGCGCGCGATCGCATGCGCCACCTCGTGGCCGAGCACGGCGGCGAGGCCGGCGTCGTCGCGCGTGATGGGCAGGATGCCGGTGTAGACGGCGACCTTGCCGCCCGGCAGGCAGAAGGCGTTCGCCTGCGTGTCCTCGAGCACCCGGAATTCCCAGCGGTAGTCCGTGCGGCCCGTGGCCTCGGCGATGCGCGTGCCGACACGGGTGACCTGCTCGTTGAGCGTAGGATCGTGGGACACGTGCGCCTTCTTGAGGATGTCCTGATAGGAGCTGAGACCCAGTTGCAGCTCGGTGCCCTCGGGAATCAGCAGGAGCTGTGAGCGATTCGTGAGCGGCACCGTCTGGCAGGCGACGGCACCGAGGACAACGGCGACGAGTAACGGTCGCGCGGCAATCACCGCCGCTAGTGTATTAGGTCTCTAGCCCCGGGCCTCGCGGATGATTCGGGCGGTCAGTGGGGCGCGCGCGGCGGGGCGGGGCTCGAGATCGGCCATGCAGAGGAACGGGCAGCGCGACTCCGAGGCGGCGGCCTCGCCGGAGACGCGCAACGCGCGCGCGGACGGGCCGATCGAGACGAAGACGTGCAGCACGCGGCCGGCGCGCACGCACTCGCCGATCACGTCGGGCGGCGTCTCGAGGGTGGGCGCATCGGGCGCGGGCGAGATCACCAGGGTGCGCACGCTGCGGCTGCGTGCGAACCACGGAAGCTCGCCGAGCGGGTCGAAGCCGTCGGGCAGCGGCGCGTCGAGCTCGACGACATAGCGCAGGAGCCCGAAGTAACCGGGCAGCGTTCGCGCCAGGCGGCCCTCGAGCACGGGCAGCGCGAGATCGAACGCCAGCGGGGTGATGATCCGGAGGCCGATGGCGCGGCCGAGGGGGGCAATCGCGGCGGGGCGCGTGGGCGTCAGGTCCATTGAGCGGCCCATCGGATCGCAAACTCCGCGCCGGAGGGCCCGTGTCCACCAACTGTATGAAAATGCAGACACCTCCCACTCCCCCGCGGTCATGACGCTGCCCCGTCGCTGTGCAGGAGCGCCCAGTAACGGGCCAGTCAGCGGTTGCGGAGGCGGACGCGTGTCGTCAAGACGGTGGAGATGGTCGAGCCGGGTACGGAGTAGTCAGGCCGCGTGACGAGGACGATCTCGACGCTCCGGACCTCGGCGGGCGCCGCGGTCGGCGCGCCGGCCGCGTCGAAGTAGGTCAGCGCCAGCGCGTGCACGCCGTTGACGATCGGCTGCGCGCCGCCGCCCGCGTCGCGACGCAGGATGGTACCGGCCAGCCGCCACGTCACCCGCTCGCCGCGGGCGGCGATCACGCCGTCGCCGTCGAGGTCTTGCTGCAGCGCGATGGCATCGGGCGCGGCCACCGCGACCGCGTCGAAGCCGCGGCCGCCGCGCCCGGCGGCGCGGATCTCGCCCGTCAGCCGAGCCAGCGCCACGCGCGCGCTCTGCTGGGTCTCCGCGCGCGCGACGCCGAAGGCCCACGCGCGCTGGCCCTCGTCGAGCAGCGTGAAGGCCGCGGCGGCCACGAGCCCGAACGTCACGAGCGCGACGAGAAGCTCGGCGAGGCTCACGCGGGCAGCGTCGTCGCCGACGCCGCCCGCGTCAATGCCCAGTGATCGATACGGTGATCAGCTCGCGACGAGCATGCCGCGCAGGTGGAACCCGACCGCGCCCGCGGTGGCGGTGGCGGCGGTGCCCGTCGCTGTCGTCGCGTCCGGCACGTTCATGAGCTGCACCGTCTGCCCCGGACCGAACTCGATCCCGGTGGTGAGTGGCAGCGGCGTCGTCGTGCGTGCCGCGACGCAGAGCGGGCCGGTGATGGTGGAGTCGGTCCGCGTGAGCGTTCCGGCCAGCGTCGGCATGCCCGCACTCGCCGTGCCGGACGTCGTGGCCGTGGTGCTCGGCGTGGTCGTCGTGCCGGTCGCGGTGGTGGCCGTGGGTGTGGTCACCGCCGCCGCGGTGCCGCCCGCGCGGTTGATGGCCGCGCCGCACGTGGCTTCCGTGCCCGTGTTCGTGACGAGCGCGTCGGTGACGATCAGCGTCTGCCCCGCCGGCACCGTGAATGCGGTGACGGCGGTCGTGCCGGACGGCACCAGCCGCGTGATCTCGACGATGTTGAGCACGACGGGCGTGGCCGTCGTCGACGACGTGGCGTTGGGACTCGTCATGGTCTGCGCCGAGACGCCGGCAGCGACGAGGGCGACCAGCACGGTCAGACACAGTCCGAGTACACTCGCGAGTTTCATGAGAGACCCCCTTGGAAGGAACTGGGCCGCGAGGCTCGCAAGGCGAGTGCCAGCAGCCTTCGTTCGGGGATGGACGTCAGCCGATCGACGGTCGCTGTTGGCGCCACGGCCGCGCACGCTCGAAGGCCGCGGAGGCGCGGAGCACGAGCGCGTCGGCAAAGCGGCGACCCACGATTTGCAATCCGATTGGCAATCCGTCCTTGGTGAACCCGCACGGCACGGAGGCCGCCGGCTGGCCCGTGAGGTTGAACGCCGGCGTGAACGGGATCCAGCCGTAGAACGAGACGGCGCGCCCGGCGATGGCGCCCGGCGTGTCCAGGCCCACCTTGAACGGCGCGCAGGCGATCGTGGGCGTGAGCAGCAGATCGTACTTTTCGAAGAACGCGCGCGGGTGCTGCCACCAGTTGAGCCGATCGAGCCATGCCTGCACGTAGCGCGTCGGCGGATTCTTCAGCGTCGCCTCGATGAAGCGCAGCAGGCCGGGCTCGATCAGATCGCGCTGGTCGAGATAGGGCGCCATGCGCGTGGCGATGCCACCGCAGAAGATCTGCTCCCAGCACTCCATCATCGACGGCCACTTCGGCTGGACCTCGTCGACGCGGCAGCCGAGCTCGCGGAACGCCTTGGCCGCGCGCGCGCACACCGCGCTCACCTCCGGATCCACGACCTCGGCGAACCCGAGATCGTCCGTGTAGGCGACGCGCAGGGCCTTGAGATCGCCGCCGAGCCCGCGCGCGTAGCGCGCGCCGTCGGCGGGCAGCGAGTACGGATCGCGCTCGTCGGGCCCCGCGCAGACGTCCATGGTGAGGGCCGCGTCGGCGACGGTGCGCGTCATCGGGCCGATGTGCGAGAGGCTCCACGCCCCGCTCGGCGGGTGCAGCGGAATGCGGCCGTACGAGGGCTTGAAGCCGTAGATGCCGGCGCACGAGGCCGGAATCCGGATGGAGCCGCCGCCGTCGGTGCCGACGTGCAGCGCGCCCATGCCCGCCGCCACCGCCGCCGAGGCGCCGCCGCTGCTGCCGCCCGGCGTGCGATCGAGGTGCCAGGGGTTCCGCGTGGGGCCGAAGACGAGGTTGTGCGTGGCGCCGATCCAGCCGAAGGTCGGCGTGTTCGTCTTGCCGACCATGATGCCGCCCGCGGCCTTGAGGCGCTCGACCATCGGCGCGTCCTCGGTGGGAACGTTGTCGCGGTAGAGCGGGGTGCCGAACGTCGTTCGCACGCCCTTGGTCACGACCAGGTCCTTCACGCCGAAGGGCACGCCGTGCAACGGCCCGAGCGTGGCGCCGCGCTTGCCGAGGGCGCGCTCGGCCGACTTCGCCTCGCGGCGGGCCTGGTCGGCGTTGATCAGCACGAACGCGTTGAGGCGCGGGTTGATCTTGTCGATGCGCGCAAGCAGCGCATCCACGATCTCCACGGGCGAGACCTTCTTCCGCCGAATCAGCGCGGCTTGCTCGGTGGCGGACAGCCAGTTCAGATCGGTCGGTGGCATGACGGCTCCGGAAAGATAGCAGATTGGGGGGATTGGGGGGCCATTTCGGGGCCCCCCATGTCAATGGAGAGCTTGCAACAGCCTCGTGCCGCGACCGTCGTCACCTCGACCCTCGCAGTCTGGGATCCAGCGTGTCGCGCAGGGCGTCGCCGAGCAGGTTGCTGCCGAACACGGCGAGGCTGATGGCGATGCCCGGGAAGAGCACGAGGTGCGGCGCCTTCTGCGCGTACTCCGCGGCGGACACCGACAGCATGCGCCCCCACGACGGGTACGGCTCGGGAATGCCCATCCCCAGGAACGACAGGGTCGCCTCGACGAGGATGGCGCTGCCGAGCTGGGCCGTGCAGAGCACGATGAACGGCCCCACCGTGTTGGGCAGGATGTGACGGAAGGCGGTGCGCAGGTGGCGCACGCCGAGCGCGCGCGCGGCCTCGATGTACTGCATCTCGCGGATGCTGAGCACGCTGGCGCGGATCACGCGCGCGGCGCGCGGGATGATCGGGATCGAGATGGCGACGATGACGTTGCGGATCGACGGGCCGAGCGAGGCCGACATGACCAGCGCCAGCACGAGCAGGGGCAGGCCCTGCAGGATGTCGAGCAGCCGCTGCGTGATGAGGTCGGTCTTGCCGCCGACGTAGGCGGACAGCAGCCCGATGATGCCGCCCAGCACCGAGCCGAGCAGCGTGCTGCCGGTGCCGACGACGAGCGAGACCCAGGCGCCGTGGACGATGCGGGAGTAGATATCGCGGCCGAGGTGGTCGGTGCCGAGCCAGTGCTCGGCGTTCGGCCGGCCCAGCGTGTACGTCGCGTCGGTGGCGATGGGGTCGTGCGTCTGCAGCCACGGCGCCAGCACCGCCGTCACCAGCATGACCAGCATGATGGCGCCGCCGGCGGCGCCCAGCGGCTTGCGGTGGATGAACCGGCCGAGCGTGGTCCCCCACCCCGGCCGCGCCGGGGCGGTCACCACCACGAGGTCGACGGGCACGCCGAGCGGACTAGCTGCCATAGCGCACGCGCGGGTCGAGCACGCCGTAGAGCATGTCGACGAAGAGGTTCGACAGGATCACCACGATGGCGATGAACATCACGAGGTTCTGCACGATCGGGTAGTCGCGCCACAGGATCGCCTGCACGAGGAAGCGCGCGACGCCGGGCAGGTTGAACACGGTCTCGGTCACCACCAGGCCGCCGATGAGGAACGCGAACTCGATGCCGATGACGGTGACCACGGGCAGGATCGCGTTCTTGAGCGCGTGGTGCCAGATCACGACCCGCTCCGCCTGCCCCTTGGCCCACGCCGTGCGGATGTAGTCCTCGCGCATGACCTCGAGCAGCGAGGAGCGCGTGATGCGCATGATGAGGGCGGAGGAGCGGTAGCCGACGGCGAGCGCGGGCAGCGCGAACTGGATCGCGTGCGCCTTGAAGTTCTCCGTCGGCCGCACGTAGGTCATCGGCGGGATCCAGCCGAGCCACGACACCATCCCGAGGATGATGACCATGCCGAGCCAGAAGGACGGCATCGAGAGCCCGGCGAGGCTGACGACGCGCAGCGCGTAGTCGAGCGTGGTGTCCTGTCGCACGGCGCTGATGACGCCGGTGGGCACGCCGAGAGCGACGGCGACGATGATGGAGAGGATGGCCAGCTCGATGGTCACGGGCAGGAGCGGCCGGATGATCTCCCACGCCGGGATGTCGTAGCGATAGGACTTGCCGAGATCGCCCGTGAGGATCTGGCGCATCCAGTCGAGGTACTGGACCCAGTACGGACGGTCCATGCCGAGCTCCTTGAGCAGCGCCTGCTTGTCCGCCTCGTTCACGTAGCCGGCCGTGGAGAACAGGATGTCGACGATGTCGCCGGGCGCCAGCCGCAGCAGCGCGAAGATGACCATCGACATGCCCACCAGGGTCAGGATGGCGATGCCGAGACGCTGGGCGACGTAGCTCTTCATCCGACTACTTGTCCCGCCAGACCTCCTGCATGCGCCCGAAGTTGTAGACGTTGTTCTGGACGACGAGCCCCTTCACGTACGGCCAGTGGGTGAAGTAGTCCATGCGCCACGACAGGATCGGGCGCGCGGCGTCCTCCTCGAGCTTCTTCTGGATGGCGTAGACCATGGCCAGCCGCTTCTTCTGGTCGATCTCCTGCGACTGCTGGTCGATCATCTTCGTGACCTGCTCGCTGCAGTAGTGCGTGTAGTTGCGCGGCGAGCCGCAGGCGTAGTTCTCGTAGAAGTTGCCGTCGGGATCGTCGGCGCCGAGGCCGGTGAGGTTGGCGCCGATCTGGTACTCGCCGCGCACGGCCATGGCGTGCCACTGCGCCGTCTCGATCTGCTTGAGCGTGGACTCGATGCCGATCTGCTTCAGCTCGTTGATCACGAACGAGGCCATGTCGACGTAGATGGCGATCGCGCGCGTGACCATCTCGACCTTGAGCGGCTTCTCCGGCGAGTAGCCGAGCTCGGCCATCATCTTCTTGGCCCGCGCCTTCTCCTCGGCCGCGTTGCCGTACCCCGGCAGCGCGGTGAGATCCTTGTCGCCGAGCCCCCAGAAGGCGTGGGGCTTGGGGGCCATGGCCGCGCCGATGACGCCGCCGCCCTGGTAGACGGCCTGGATGAGCGCGCGGCGGTCGATGGCGTGGCTGACGGCCAGCCGGATCTTGAGGTTGTCGAAGGGCGGCTTCTTGATGTTCATGATGACGTTGTTGTTGACGTTCTCGCTGACCGGCGTCACCACGAGCTGCGGCACCGCCTTCTTGAGCTGCTCGGCCTGCGTCTTCGAGGTCTCACCGGGATAGGACACGTCGACGGCACCGGACTGCAGCGCCGCCGAGCGCGTGCCGCGCTCGACGATGACGACGTACTTCAGCCCGTCGAGGTACGGCCGGCCCTTGATGAAATAGTCGGGGTTCCGGACGTACTCGACGAACTCGCCCTTGCGCCACTCCTTGAGCCTGAACGGCCCGGTCCCCACGCAGCTCGTCCGGTAGTTCGCCGGCGGGACGTGGGCGGCGTACACGGGGGTGTAGCCCGAGGCCAGCATCATGAGGATCGACGGCTGGGGGCGCTTGAGGTGGAAGACGACCGTGTGCGCGTCCGGCGTCTCGATGGACTCGACGTTGGCGTACCAGTCCTTGCGCGGGTTGATGCGCAGCTTGGCCGGCGCGTCGGCGCCCTCGCGCACCATGTCGAAGGTGAACTTCACGTCCTTCGACGTGAACGGCTGGCCGTCGTGCCACTTCACGCCCTTGCGCAGGAAGAAGACCAGGTTGCGATAGTTGTCCTGCCACGACCACTTCTCGGCGAGATCGCCGACGATCGTGTCGAACGACTCCACCTTCTTGGCCGGATCGTAGACGACGAGGTTGTTGAAGCAGGGCATCGACGGCCACACGGTGGAGCTGGTCTGCGTCTCGTGAATGGCGAATCCCTGCGGGAGGTCCTCCCGCTGGGTGATGTTCAGGGTGCCGCCGGATTTCGGCGTCTGACTGATGGCCGGCGTGCCGAGCGCGATGACGAGGACGAGGCTCGGGACGAGCAACGATATCGTGACGCGCATGCGGGACATGCGATTCCTCCTCGATGAGGTCCTGCGCTGAATGGTGGCTGAGTCTACGTGAAAACTCAAGGACTCTCAACAGTTACAGCAGACCGACGAGGAGGTGGACGCCGTAGATGGCGCCCCCGGCGAGGCCGCCGACGACGGTGCCGTTCACGCGGATGAATTGCAGGTCGTCGCCCGCGTGCTCCTCGATGAGGCGGACCACGCCCTCCGGGCCCAGCGCGCGCACGCCGTTGGCGATGAACTCCGCGATGCGGCCGTGGTGGCGCAGCACGAGCTCGGAGACGCGCGCCTTCAGCCAGTCGCCGATCTGCACGCGCAGCGCGGCGTCGGTCACCAGGGCCTGGCGCGCGCGCTCGAGCCGCTCGGCGATCCACGCCGCCGCCTCCGAGCGCGGGGCCGCGAGATCGGCCAGCAGCGTGCGGCGCAGCGAGGCCGCGAGGTCGTCGAGCAGCGCCACCACCGCCGGTGTGGCCAGCAGCTCGTTCTTCGCCGCCTCGACGCGCGCGGCCAGCGCCGTGTCGGTCGTCAGGCGCGTCTCGAGCTCGGCCACGATCTCGCTCGCGCGCGCCCGCAGCGGGTGGTCGGGATTCTTCGCCACCTCGCGCAGCCCGGAATGGAGCGCGGCGACGATCCGCTCGCGGTCCAGCACGCCGAGCAGCTCCGCGAGTCCGATCCAGAGCCGCGGGTAGACGCCCATGCCCGCGCGGTAGCGCGTCAGCAGCTCGTCGATCACCTCGGCCACGGTGGCCCGCACGTCGGGGCGCTCGAGCGCGTCCGCCAGCCCGAGCACCACGGCCTGCACGAGACGCCCGTCCCAGCCGTTGTCGCGCGCGATGCGCAACGCCGCCGCCAGGGTCGGCGCCACCGGCTGCGCGGTCAGCAGCGCCCGCAGCCGCGCCACCAGCTCGGAGGCCGTCCCCGGCGTGAGCTGCTCGGCCGCCCAGCTCGCCACCGCCCGCGTCGCCGTCTCGAGGTCGGCCTGTGACACGCGCTCGGCGCCCCGGGCGAGCAGATCGGCGACGTCCACGCGCTCGATTTCCTGCACGACGTAGCGCGGGGTGAGCACGCGGCCACCGACCATGGCGCCGACGCGCTCGGCCAGCCCCTCCCAGTTGGCGGGGATGAGCGCGGTGTGCGGGATGGGCAGCCCGAGCGGACGCCGGAAGATCGCGGTGACGGCGAACCAGTCGGCGACCCCGCCGACGACGCCGGCCTCGGCGACGGCCAGCAGGAAGCCGCCCCACCACGTCGCGCGGAACGGAAACGCCGCCACGGCCAGCCCGGCGGCGGCGAGGAGCACTCCGAGGGCGAGCCGTCGCTGGCGGCGCACGGCCTCAGCGCCCGGGCGACAGCAGGAAGTCGAGCATGCGCTCGGTGGCGGGCGGACCCGGCGGATACGTGTGCGTGCCGCGCGCGTCGCCGCCGCTCCACGCGTGGCCCATGCCCGGCACCAGCCACGTCTCGAGCACCGGGCGGTGGCGCGCGTCGCGGTGCAGCGCGTGGACGGCGCCCACGACGGGCTCCGTGACCGCCGCCACGGCGCCCACCGCGCGCGCGAGCATCGTCTCCAGCGCCGAGAGATTCTGCGGGCTCACGACCGCGTCGGCGTCGCCCTGCCAGAGGGACGCGCGCAGCGGCAGCGTGCTCACGCCCGCCGCGCGCAGGCACGCGGCGGCCGAGGCGCCGGGCTCGGCGCCGAGCCCGCGCATGCACTGCATGGCGCCCGTCGGGCCGACGCCGCAGCGGTAGGCGCCGCCCGCCATGACGCCGATGCCGGCCACCACCTGCGGCGCCGCGCACGCGAGGTTCACGGCCATGAAGCCGCCCGCGGAGAAGCCGAGCACCACGAGGTGCGGATCGCGCAGCGCGCGCTCGGTCTGCACGCGCCGCGCGAGCGCGAGGATCTCGCCCACCTCGCCCGCCGTCGGCGACGCCTCGCCCGCGAACCAGTTCCAGCAGCGGTAGGCGTTGTCGCGACGGCTCTGCGCGGGGTAGACGACCACGAGGCCGCGGCGCTCGGCGGCGGCGTTGAGCCGGGTGCCGAGCGCGAAGTCCTCCGGCGTCTGCCAGCAGCCGTGCAGCGCGACGACGAGCGGGCCCGTGGCCGGTGCGCTCGGCGTGAAGAGCGCGTAGCCGCGGCCCTCGTGCCGGCCGCTCACGAACGTCCCCGCGGCGCGCGCCGGCGCCGCCGCGAGCACGACGAGCGTCAGCGCCAGCACGGCCCGCATGGTCAACGCGGATGCGATGGCAGCAGCACCCGAGCGGCCTTCACGTCCCAGACGCCGAGCGGGCTCAGGCGCGCCGCCGGCAGGAAGTCGGCGGACAGGAACAGCAGCGTGAAGAACGGATCGTGGAACGCATAGCCGCGCGCGCCGAGATGGCCGTACAGCTCGCGCTCCCAGCGCGCGGCCTCCGGCAATTCCGCGCGGGTCATGATGCCGCCGATCGGCAGCGGCAGCTCCCAGGCGACGTCGTCGCCGTCGACGAGCACGACGCCGCCGCGAACCTCCAGCAGCCGGTTCACCGCGCGCGCCATCGACGCCGGGCGGCGGCCGAGCGTCAGGATGTTGAAGTCGGTGGAGATCGTGGTCGCGAGGCCGTCGAGGCGATCGGCGAAGCCCGCCACGAGCGCCGGCGCGACCCAGCGGCCGCCGCGATCGACGAGCGCGGCATGCAGGTCGCCCGGCTGTGGCGCGCGCTCCTCCACCTTCGTGATCACCGTGCTCACCAGCCGGAGCACGGGGAAGGTCGCGCGCTCGGGGAGGCGGAAATCGGCGGCCCGCGACCGCCAGCGCGCCGTCAGCCGCGCCGCGGGCGTCGCGAACACGCGGCGCCAGGACGGCTCCGGGATCGGCACGAGCGTCCGGCCCTCGCGCGCGGCCACGCGCCCGCGCGCGATGACCGTTTCCGGTCGCGGCTCGCTCAGGTCGCGCAGCACGCAGATGTCCGCGTAGCGGCCCGGCGCGATGCCGCCGAGGTCTCCGTCCTTGCCGAAGTAGGTCGCGGGGTTGAGCGTCGCCATCCGGTAGGCGTCCAGCGGCGGCACGCCACGCTGCATCGCCGTCCGGAGCAGGTGGTCCACGAAGCCGTGCTCGAGGATGAAGGCCGGCATCGAGCCGTCCGCGGTGAGCATCGCGCGCGCGGTGAGGCCCGGCGCCTCCTTGAGCGCGTCGAGCAGGTCGCTGAGGTCGGGACGCAGTGACGACTCGCGCAGCATGACCGCGATCCCCAGCCGGGCGCGGTCGAGCACCTCGCGCGCGGTGATCGGCTCGTGGTCGGAGCTGAGGCCACCGGCGGCGATGGCCGCCAGCTTGTCCGCCGAGGCGCCGGCGGTGTGGCCCTCGACACGCTGGCCGCGCGCCAGCGCCAGGTCGAGGCGGCGGAGCAGCGCCGGGTCGCCCGCGTGCACGTCGGGCCAGCGGGTCACCTCACCGGCGGCGACGGCCAGGGGGTGGGCGAGCGCCCGAGCGAGGTCGCGCAGCGGAAAGCGCCGGGCCTCGTCGGCCGTCCGGCTCTGCGCGTGAGGCCGGATCATCCAGTAGAACTTCACGGGCGAGCGCGCGAGCGCATCGGCGACGGTCGTGAACGCGCGCCGCCCGCCGAGCTCCCAGAACTGCAGCGTGTCGGCGAAGAGCGTGGTGGTCCCCAGCGCCAGCACGTGGCGCGCGAGGGCGGAGGGCGTGATGACGTGGGCGGGGTGCACGTGCGGGTCGACGTAGCCGGGCACGAGGACGCGCCCGCTCGCCTGCAGCACGCGCGTGCGCGGGCCGACCATGTCGTCGCGCGCGCCCACGTAGGCGATGCGCTCGCCGTGGACGGCGACATTCGCCGGGTACACCTCGCCCGTGTACACGTTGAGCAGCGTGCCGCCGCGAAGGTAGAGATCGGCGGCCGCGGCGCCGCGCGCGACCGCGGTGAGGCGCCGTCGTTCGGCGAGCCTCACTTCTTCTTGCGCGTGGACGCCCGACGGTAGGCGGCGGCGCCCGCCGCCATGCCGGCGCGCAGGCCGCGGCCGACCCGCGCCGCGTCCTTCATCGCCTGCCGCACGTGGGGCTCGGCCTGACGCAGCGTGCGCTCGACCATCTTGCGCGTCTGCCTGTCGAGCTTCTTGAGTCGCGCGCGGGCGTCGCCGCGCGCCTTGCGGGTGTCGATCTCCAGCTTCTTGAGCTGCTTGACGAGCGCCTTCCACTGGGTATCCAGGCCGGCCATCGAAGCCCTCCCTCTGCGCTGCTTGTTTGGATTATGCGGTAATTGTAGCGACGGCGCCTGCTCGGCTTGAGCCGCAGGTGGCCCGCACGAGGTGCGCGTGGCTCCGACATGCCCGGTCAACCGTCCTGCTTCGCTACAATGACTGCCGTGAGCGACGCGATCCAGGTCAGCGATGCCGTGCGCGTTCCCGCGTCCGCGCTCACCGTCCGCGCGGTGCGCGCCTCGGGACCCGGGGGCCAGAACGTGAACAAGGTGGCGACGAAGATCGATTTGCGGGTGGATCTCGACGCGATCGAGGGGCTCCCGGAGCCGGCGCGTGATCGGCTCCGCACGCTGGCGCGCCACCGGTTGGATGCCGACGGCCGCCTGGTGGTCACCAGCCAGGCCACGCGCAACCAGGCCCGGAATCTCGAGGACGCGCGGGAGAAAGTCCGCGCGCTGATCGCGGCCGCCCTCGTGCGCCCGCGCCGCCGCACCGCGACCCGGCCGACGGTGTCCTCGCGCGAGCAGCGCCTCGACACCAAGCGCGCGCGCAGTCACGTCAAGCGGCTGCGCGCGCGCCCGGGTCACGACGACTAGAACCCGAGCGCGCGGACCTCCTCGCGGAAGCGGCGCACGTTGGCGAGCTTGATCTCCTCGTAGCCGCGGATCAGGTCAGGCAGGTTCGCCAGCTTCACGGCGCGGGCGTGAGAGGCGGCATCGAGTCCCACCAGCGCTTTCTCGATCAGGCCCTTGTACTCGCCCACCAGCGCCCGCTCGACGCGGCGCACCTCGGCCCAGCCGAACGGATCGAACGCGGACCCCCGCAGCCCGCGCATGCCGCGCAGCGCGCGGAAGACGCCCCCGAACCAGCGGCCGAACTTGATCTTGCGCTGCCAGCCGAGCGCCCGGAGCATCGGCGGGTGGAGGTTGTAGTGGATGGAGACGCCGTCGGGGTACTCCTCCTGCAGCGCCGCCACGAGATCGTTCTGCAGATGCAGCCGTGCGACCTCGTACTCGTCCTTGTAGGCCATCAGCTTGAAGAGGTAGCGCGCGACGGCCTCGCTCAGCGTCGTCGTGCCCGGCCTCGCCGCGCGCTCGGCGTCCGAGACGCGCTTGACGAATTCGACGTAGGCGCGCGCGTAGACCGCGTCCTGGTACTCGATCAGCTCGGGCACGCGGATCTCGAGCAGGCGCCGCACCTCGCCGCCGGCGCCCACGGCGTCCACCAGCGCGCGAGCCTCGGGCGAACGCTCGCGGGCGGGCTGGACGTCGACGGCGCCGAGACGCCGCGTCTTCGTCGCCGTCAGCCACTCGGGGGCGACCACGGCGAGCCGGCCGGCGCGGAAGGCCTGCGTGTTCGTCGCGACCGACACGCCGTTGAGGGCGATCGCGCGCTCGATGGCCTGCGCGGCCACCGGGATGGCGCCGGCCTGATAGGCGGCGCCGAGCACGATGAGGTTGGCGGCCATGTGGTCGTCGAAGAGCCGCTCGGCCAGCCCGAGCGCGTCGAGATAGACGTTGTCGTCCTTGCGCGTGAAGCGGTCGATCGAGGCGTGCAGCCCCGAGGCCTCCGGGAACTGCACGTCGGTCTTCGTCACCATGGCGCCCGTCGGCACCTGGCTCGTCGACACGACGGCGATGGTCCGCTCACCGCTCGCGTGGTCGAGATTCTGCGGCGACGTCGCGACGAGAATGTCGAAGCCGAGGTAGCAGTCGGCCTCACCGGCCGCCACCTTGTTCGCGACCTCGACGGGACGCTCGGAGATCTTGAGGTGCGAGACGACCGGCCCGCCCTTCTGGCTCAGGCCCGTCTGATCGAGGCCGCGCACGTGCTTGCCGTCGAGCAGCGCGGCGGTGCCGAGGATCTGGTTCACGGTGACCACGCCGGTGCCGCCGATGCCGGTCATGAACACGTTGGCGGTGCCCGGCACCTTCAGCGCGGGCTCCGGGAGCGGCCGGTCGACGGTGAAGACCGGGCGCTCTTTCTTTCGCGCCTCGCCCCTGGGAATCACGGTCAGGAACGACGGGCAGTCGCCGCGCAGGCACGAGTAGTCCTTGTTGCAGGACGACTGGTGGATCTGCGTCTTGCGCCCGAACTCGGTGTCCACCGGCTGGACGGACAGGCAGTTGGACTTCACGCCGCAGTCGCCGCAGCCCTCGCAGACGGCCTCGTTGATGAACACGCGCAGCGCGGGGTTGGCAAGCCGCCCGCGCTTGCGCAGGCGGCGCTTCTCGGCGGCGCAGCGCTGATCGTGGACGAGGACGGTCACGCCGGGGATGTCGCGCAGGAGGCGCTGCGCCTCGTCGAGGCGGTCGCGGTGCCACACCTCGGTGCCGCGGCCCCAGCGCGAGCCCGCATCGTATTTGTCGGGCTCGTCGCTGGTGACGATGATGCGCTTGACGCCCTCGGCCTCGAGCAGGCGCGTCATGTCCGGTACTGGCATGGCGCCCGCCGCGTCCTGGCCGCCCGTCATGGCCACCGCGGAGTTGTAGAGGATCTTGAACGTGATGTTCGTCCCCGCCGCCACCGCCTGGCGGATCGCCAGGGAGCCCGAGTGGAAGAAGGTGCCGTCGCCGAGATTCTGGAACATGTGCGTCATCTCGGTGAACGGCGCCATGCCGACCCACTGCACACCCTCACCGCCCATGTGCGTGGTGCCGACCGTGTGACGCTCGGGCATCGCGAGCGCCATGCCGTGACATCCAATGCCCCCGCCTGCCATCGAACCTTCAGGAACAACCGTGGATCGATTGTGAGGACACCCCGAGCAAAAGAATGGCTGTCTGGCCAGCGTCAGCGGCTGCGGGCGCTCCCGCAACGCTTCGAGCAAGGCCACCCGAGCCGTGATGGAACCCATGTTGAGCTTCTTCTCCAGGCGCGTGGCGAGCAGCAGCGCGATGCGGTCGGCGTCGAGCTCGCCGTTGGCGGGCACGAGCGGCCGGCCCTGCTCGTCCTGCTTGCCGACCACGAGGGGCCGCTCGCTCTGGTTGTAGAGCACGTCGCGGATGAAGATCTCCACGAAGGAGCGCTTCTCCTCGACCACGACCAATTCTTGCAGCCCCCGCGCGAACTCCCGCACGATCTCCGCCTCCATCGGCCAGAGCAGCCCGATCTGCAGCAGACGGATGCCGTAGCGCCGCAACCCCTCGTCGTCCAGGCCCAGCTCGCGCAGGGCCTCGCGCAGGTCGTAGTAGGTCTTGCCGGCGGCCGCGATGCCGAGCCACGCCTCCGGCGTCGGCACCGTGATCCTATTGAGAGGGTGCGCGGCCGCGAACGCCTTCGCGGCCTCGATCCGCCCGTAGTGCAGCTCGCGCTCCAGCTCGAGGCCGAAGGGCGGCAGCAGCATGGGATTCTGCGTCGCGCGCCAGGGCTTGCCTTCCCACGTGAAGCCGGGATCGCGGATGGCGAGACGCTCGGGATGGACCACCGCGGTGCCGATTTCGTCGGCGACGTTGGTGACGATCTTGAAGCCCACCCAGAGCCCGGAGTAGCGCGACATCTCGAAGCCGTAGCGGCCGAGGTCGAGGATCTCCTGCACGTTGCCGGGGAAGAGCGTCGGGAAGAACGCGTCGTAGAAGGCGACCTCGGAGTGCGTCGGCAGCGTGGAGGACTTCGAGAGCGGATCGTCGCCGCCGAGGGCGAGCACGCCGCCCCAGCGTCCGATGCCCGCGTAGTTCGCGTGCTTGAAGATGTCGCCGGTGCGATCGACGCCCGGCCCCTTGCCATACCACATGCCCAGCACGCCGTCGTACTTCGGCCGCGGGAAGAGGTTGGCGAGCTGCGCGCCGTAGATCGCCGTCGCGCCGAGATCCTCGTTGAGGCCGGAGATGAAGACGACGTCGTGCTCGGCCAGGAGCTTCGGGTTGCGCTCGAGCGTGAGGTCAAGACCACCGAGCGGCGAGCCGCGATACCCCGAGATCAGCGTCGCCGTGCGCACGCCGCGCCGCACATCGGCACGGTGCTGGTCCAGCGGCAGCCGGACGAGCGCCTGGATGCCCGACAGGAAGATGGTGCCCTCGTCCAGGCGGTACTTGGCGTCGAGCGTGAAATCGTCGTGACTGGCCATGCTTCTCCTCGACAGATGGGTTCGCGACCGGGTCCCGGACGTATGATACGGGCGCGCACAGATCGAATCAAACCGCCATGATCGGAGACCGCGATGGCGATGGGCGTGTGCTTGATGATCGAGGGACAGGAAGGGCTCACGTGGGAGCGCTGGCGCCGGCTGGCCCGCGCCGCGGAGGACGGCGGCTTCGAGTCGCTGTTCCGCTCGGACCACCTCACCGCCCTCTTCGGCGATCCCAAGCGCCCGTCGCTCGACACCTGGGCGTCGCTGACATGGCTGGCGTCGAACACGAGCCGGATCCGCTTCGGTCCCCTCGTGTGTCCGCTGACCTTCCATCATCCGGCGCTGCTCGCCAAGCGTGCGGCGGCGGTGGCCGAGCTCGCGGGCGGCCGCCTCGACCTCGGCATCGGCGCCGGCTGGCACGAGGGCGAGCACGCGATGTTCGGCGTCCCCTTCCCGCCGCTCGGCGAGCGGATGGACCGCTTCGAGTGCGGCGCGCGCGCCATCCGCGCGCTCTGGCAGGGCCGGCCGGTGACGCTCGAGCAGCCGTACTACCCGCTCCGCAATGCCGAGAGCTACCCGCTGCCGCCCGGCGGCCGCGTGCCCCTGATCGTCGGCGGGCGCGGCGAGAAGCGCACGCTGCCGATCGTCGCCGCCTGCGCCGACGAGTGGAACACCACGCGCATCACGCGCGAGGAGTACCCCGCCAAGCGCGCCGTGCTCGACGCGCTCTGCCGCGCGAAGGGCCGCGAGCCGAAGTCCATCCGCGGCTCCCTGATGGTGCCCTATATCGTCGGCCGCGACGCGCGCGAACGCGAGGCGCGCCTGGCGAAGGCGCGCCAGATCTTCCCGCGCGTCCCGGACAGCGAGGCGGCCTGGCGCGCGGCCGGCTTCCTCTGGGGCGATCCCGCCGCCATCGCGGGCGAGCTCAAGCGCTGGGAGGCGGTCGGCGTCACGCGCGTCATGCTCCAGACGCTCGACATGGAGGACTTCGCGGCGATCGAGCTGCTGGCCCGCGAGGTGGTGCCCGCGTGCCGCTGACGATCCGCGCGTGCCGCATGGACGAGTGCGCGCAGGTGCTCGAGCTGTGGAAGAGCGCCGAGGCGATTCCGCGGCCGACCGACACGCTGCCGGATCTGCAGCGCATGGTCCGCGAGCATCCCGACACGCTGCTGGTCGGCGAGGAGGACGGGCGCCTCATCGGCACGGTGATCGCCGGCTGGGACGGCTGGCGCGGGGGCATCTATCGGCTGGCCGTCCTGCCGGAGTGCCGGCGCCGCGGCGTCGCCCAGGCGCTCGTGGCCGAAGCCGAGCGACGACTGGTCGCGCGCGGGGCGCGGCGCCTCAACGCGATGGTCGCGCGCGACGAGGTCCAGGCGCGGGCGTTCTGGGACGCCGCGCCCGGATGGGGACGCGACGCGCGCTGGCAAAGATATACGAAGGATATTGAGGGCTAAGCGGTGGCGAGGCGGACGAAGGCGTAACCGAGGGTGTTGATCTGGCTGCCGATTTCGGACGGGCCGCGGCGGTCGGTGGCTCGGCGATCACCCCGCGGCGTCGAGCGGCGCTCGTTGTGAATGCGGCGCTCGCCGTAGCGGCGGTCCAGGATCACCTGGACGTCGGCCTCGGTGGAAAACTCGCGCGAGAGATACCGGTACAGGTCCAGCTGCTGGCGGGACACGATGAAGAGGTGGTCGCCCACAATTTTCTTTTATCCGATCCCCCCCGGCTCGTCAAATGGATCGCAGGCGCGCCAGCGCGCGCACGGCGGCGCGAGCGTCCCGCGACAGCCGCCGGGGATTGCCGCCGCGCCTGACGGGTCCGCCGTCATCATCATCGTCGTCCGGGTCGTCATCCGCGCCGGCCGCGCCCGGGGTCGCGCGCAAGGCCGCCGCGAAGTCCTCGGCCGAGACGGCGACCGCACCCGCGCGGCGCGCGGCGTCGCGCACCGCGCGATCCGACGAGGCGACGACGGTGCCGGCGCCGCCCCGGACCGCCAGCGCGCGCAGCACGTCGTCCGCCGTCTCCGGCGGCCGCGAGAACACGACCTGCACCTGGCCGCGCGCGGGCGGCGCGGCGGCGCGGCGGGCGCCGTCGAAGACCACGGTGAAGTCGTCGCCGGTCCGGCGCGCGGCGACCGCGATGGCGGCGAGCAGCGCCGTGCGCCCCGCCTCGAGGCTCAGCGCCTCCTGCCCGCGCAGGTCCGCGTCGCGCCGGATCACGTTGTAGCCGTCCACCAGCCACCTCACGCGTCCTCGCGACGCAGCGGCAGCGGAAGACTGCGCCGCGCGAGGAAGCGGTCGATGCCGGCGCGCCCGTCGTCGCCGGCCGTCAGCTCGCCGAAACGCCGCGCTTCCAGGGCGAGGCCGGCCGGGAGCCCTTCGGTCAGGCCCACGCGCACCACTTCAAGGATGGCGGCGGCTGGGGCCGATCGGGGCACCGCCGCGTGGTGGGCCAGTAGCCGGGCGATCTCGGGGTCGCGCGCGACGTTCGGAAACGCGACTGTGGCGCCGTCGGCGAGCGGCGAGAAGAGGACGCCGCTGAACTCGCCGGTCACGAGCCGGCGCGCGACGCCGAGGGCGTGCGAGAGCGCGTCGGCCGGCGCGACCTCGTCGACCACGCCGACCGCCTGCGCGCGCGCCGCCGAGCGGCGTCGGCCGTCGAGCAGGATCGCCAGCGCATCCACGAGCAGCGTGTACATCTGGCCGCCGACGACACGCGCGCGGCGCGCCGCCAGTCGCGGCAGCATCTGGGTGCCCCCGAAGCCGGGGATGACGTGCAGGTTGATCTCCGGCTGGCCCAGCTCGGCGCGCGCGCCGGCCACGCGCCACGCGCACGCCATCTGCAGCTCGTTGCCGCCGCCGAGCGCGTAGCCGTCGACCGCCGAGATGACCGGTGCCTTCATGCGTCCGATCCGCGTGAACAGCCGCTGCGCCCGCGCGGCGAGCGCGGTCACCGCGTCCGCGTCGGCGGCCGCGCGCAGCTGGCGGATGTCCGCGCCGGCGACGAACATCGAGCCCGCGCCCGCGAGCACGACCGCGCGGAGATGACGCTCGCTCTCCAGCGCGTCGAGGACACGCTCGAGGTCGCCGAGCACCTCCGTCCCGAGCGCGTTGGCGGGCGGCGAGTCGAGGGTGACCAGCGCGACCAGCTCGGGCGCGCCACGGCGCACGGGATCGATCCGCGCGCGGACGGTCTTGCCGTCGAGGAAGCGCGAGCCCCACGCCTCGTACACCTGGCGCGCGGTGCGCGCCGTGTCGAGCGCCTCCGTGGCGCCCACGCGGACCGTCAGCGTGCCCGAGTGGCGGTTCTCATGAAGGGCCTGGTTGGCCTCCGCCAGGCCGTCCCAGGCGTGGACCTCCGGCGAGTGCACGGCGAGGGCGCCGGCATCGACCAGCCGCGCGCACTCTTCCGCCTGGTGGGCGTTCGAGAGGTGGCTGCCGAGGACCGCGAACGTCGGGAAGAGCACGCGCTTGCCGTGCATCCAGACGTTCGGCGCGTAGAAGGAAAAGCGCCGGCCCTCGCTCGGCTCCACGAAGACGACGGCTCCCGTGAACGGCCGCGCGAGGAAGGTGCTCGTGCCGAGCGTGTCCTGGCCGGCGCGCTCGACGACGACGTCGGGATAGCCCCGCGGATTGTCGGCGGTCGCGAGCAGCCGGCCGACGGCCTGGCCGAAGGGCTTGAGCGTCGCGTCCTGATAACGACGATACGCCTCGGGATCGGTGTCGTAATCCGGCATCGCGTCGGGCCAGACGAAGCCGCGCGCGCGGCCGAGCGTCTCGAGGCTCACCGCGCCCGCCAGGCCGCGGACGCGCTTGAGATGCGCGGCCTGCGCGTCCGTGCGCGTGGCGGCGACCACGCGCGCCCCCATGGCCAGCGCCGTCTCGATCGCGCCTTCGGCGGTCGGATCGTCCAGTGCGTCGCTCGGCCCCGTCGGGGTCAAGCCGTGGTAGACCAGCACTCCCTGGTGCGGCCGCAACCCGACGCGCGCGTACATCTCGGCCACCGGCGCGGTCCCGCGCTTGCCCAGGAACGTGAGCGTGTAGCCGCTGGTGGCGCCATAGAACACGAGCCGCCCGCCGTGACCGAGCAGGTCGATCATCCGCGGGAACAGGTCGCGGCCGACGGAGGAGACGACCACGTCCATCGGGGCACCGTCGCTCACCGACCGCACGCGCTCGGTGAAGGCACGCCCGTCCTCGATCCAGCGCTCGCGCGCGGCGGCGTCGGCCGGCACCGGCGTGAAGATGCCCGTGAAGACCGACTTGATGCGATTCACGGCGGTGGCGCCGCGCTCGGTGACGATCCGCGCCTTGGCCTCGGTCGAGACGAGCCCCGTGACACGCGCACCTCGCAGGACGGCGCAGGCGATGGCGTAGAGGCCGGTGCCGCCGGCGGCGCCCTCGACGAACACGCGCTCGCCCGGACGAACCTCCGCCACGTCGTAGAGCGCCTTGTACACCGTCTCGAGGTCGAGCATGTACGAGGACGCCTGGGGCAGGGTCAGGCGATCGGAGTGCGCGAGCCACTGCGGGGCCTGACCGCGAACGAACTGCGCGAACGACCCGTCCGGCGTCTCGTAGCCCTGGATCCTGAAATCGGCGTGCATCGGATCCTCCCCCGCCCGCGGCGAGAGGAGGTCGGAGACGCCGGGATAGAGGACGCGCAGCTCGCCGACCTTCAGCCGGCCCTCGCGCGCGACCTCGGCGCCGACGGCGGCGACCAGGACCACCGCCCCGCTGCCCGGCACGTGGAGGTCGCGATCGTGCATGTCGAAGACGGAGATCGGCACGCCGCGCGCGGCGAACACGGTGTTGTACGTGAGGCCGGCGTAGAGGACGTAGCCGAGCGCCTCGTTGGGGCCGATCGTGGGCAGCGGCTGGGTCACCGCGCGCAGCGCCTCGCGCGGCTCGCCGTGGGCCGGACGTCCCTGCGCGTCTTTGAGCACCGCCCACACGTGCTGCCGTACGGGCAGCGCGTCGAGGCCCGGGCGAAACGGCGCGCCGAGCGGCAGCGGCGAGTCGTCGCCGGAGTACCAGTCCTCCTGCGCGCTCATGAGCGCGCGAGCTCGTGGCGCACGAGGCGGGCGCCGGCGCCGAGCGCGGCGAGCTTGGCGCGCGCGACGTCGCGCGGCAGCGGCACCATGCCGCAGTTGGTGCACGGCAGCAGGCGCGCGGGATCGACGTGGCGCATGACCGCCCGGATCGTCTGCGCCACCTGCTCGGCCGTCTCCACCTCGCGCGTGGCGACGTCGATGACGCCGGCCATGACGTCCTTGCCGCGCAGTAGCTCGAGGAGCTGGAGCGGGACCCGCGAGTTGGCGCACTCGAGCGACACCTGGTCGATCCGGCTCCTGGCGAGCAGCGGAAAGGTGCGCTCGTACTGCCGCCACTCGGCGCCGAGCGTCTTCTTCCAGTCGACGTTGGCCGGGATCCCGTAGCCGTAGCAGATGTGCACGGCGGTCGTGCAGGTCAGCCCCTCGGTCGCGCGGTCCAGGGCCTCGATGCCCCAGGCCGCCACGTCGTCCATGTAGACGTTGAAGGCCGGCTCGTCGAGCTGCAGCACGTCGAGCCCCGCTCCGGCCAGCGCGCGCGCCTCCTCGTTGATGACCCGCGCGAACTCCATGGCCAGGCGCGCGCGGTCGCGATAGTGCTCGTCGGCGAGCGTGTCCACGATGGTCATCGGCCCCGGGATCGTGAACTTCAGCCGCCGCTGGGTGTTGGCGCGCGCCCAGCGGACCTCCGCAAGGTGGACGGGCGCCTTGCGCGCGATGGGGCCGGTGACCGTCGGCACCTCGGCCTTGTACCGGTCGGCGCGAATGCCGATCGTCACGCGCTTGCCGAAGTCGATGCCCTCGAGCCGCTCGAGGAAGCCGTGCACGAAGTGCTGCCGCGACTGCTCGCCATCGGTGACGACGTCGATGCCCGCCGTCTCCTGCTCTCGGAGCGCGACCAGCACGGCATCGCGCTGGGCCTGGGCGAGCGACTCGGGCGGCACGCGCCACGCCGCCCACAGCTTCTCCGGCTCGGCCAGCCACGAGGGCTTGGGCAGGCTGCCCGCGATCGTCGTGTCGAGCATCGCTCAGGCGATCTGGATGATCCCGGGCTCGAGCGGCTTGAAGCGCGCGGCCACCTCGGGATCGTGGCCCGTCACCACGCGCGCGGGGTCGCCGGCCAGCGCGTTGATGGTGTCGAAGCCCGCCAGCATCTCGGGCAGGTTCGTGATGATCTGCGTCGGCTGGTAGCGCTCGACGTTGCGGTAGAAGTGGGCGGCGTCGGAGGTGAGCACCACGCGCCCGCGCGCCGTCTCCACGGAGACGATCTGCAGCCCCGCCGTGTGGCCCCCGACGCGGTGGACGCGGAGGCCGGGCAGCACCTCGACCTCGCCTTCCACGATGCGGACGCGCTTGGCGTAGGTGAGCGGGACGAGGTTGGCGAGGGCGCCGACGTTCTGCGACTGGCTGAACGCGTCGTAACGGCCGAAGCGTCCCGTCCAGAAGGCCACCTCGTCCTTCTGGATCCAGAACTCCGACGCCGGGAAGAGGCGGTGGCCCGCCCAGTGGTCGTAGTGCAGATGGCTGATGAGCGCGATCGGGATGTCGGCGACCTTCACGCCCATGCGCTCCACCATGACGGAGGGCCGCACGTAGTTGCGGATGCCGCGCCGCTCGACGTCATCCTCCTGGAACCCGGTGTCCAGCAGCACCGGGTGCGGACCGCCGAGGATCAGCCAGACGAAGTAGTGCAGCGTGATCGTCTCGTGCGAGTGCTCACGGTAGAAGAATCCGCAGGCGGGCGTGTCGCGTTCGGCGTACTTGAGCGCGTAGATCTGGTACATGGCCTCTCCGTCGGATGGGATCGCGCGCGACGATACTAGCAGCCGCCGCGGGTCACGGCGAGCGGCCTGTCGGTCAGAGATTCAGGACGGAGGCGGTCGCGCCGTCGACGGCACGGTGGTCATGATCGGCACGTCGACGGTGAAACATCCGGTTGAGTTCCCCTGCACGCGTAAGGTCCGACCTTCTACCCGCGCGCCTCGTGACCAACGTCCCAGGAAGACTGAACCCGAGGTGCGCGTTGTCCGCGTCCGATATCCTGACGACGGATGGTTTTAGCAGCTAGGGACAGGTCAGGCCGTCCCTGTCGATTTCGCCGCCTCCTAGGGTTCCGGATCTGATATACCCCAGGTCATTGATTGTGATTTCGAAAGTGTCAAGCCCCTTGCCTGGTGCCCCGTTGTCTTGCATGCTGACCATGAAACTCACTGGACCGTAATTGGTGTGGGCGCTCCCTGTCATCGTGGTGAGGCAGCCGATGTTGGTGACGGTCTGGATCTCAATGCTCCTCAGTCTCAAATTGACGTCGGGGTCTCTGTAGGTCAGGTAGCCCGTCGGTAGTTCGGCGTCTGTAACATCGGCGAAGCCTCCAAAATGCGCCTTCGCTCCATTCCTCACAGGAATCCATCCACATGCGCCCGTCGCCTGACCAGTTTGTCCTCTCACGGGCGAGATGAGTATAAGATTCAAGACAGTTGCGAGGGTCGCCAGCCGAAGCAGGCTCTTCATCTCAGGTATCTCCTGTCTTTATCGACCGGATTACCGATATAGGCCAACACGGCACCATCAGACGACACATCGATCGCGTGCGACCCGATGCGTCTGATTCCTCGTCCCCTGTGCGTCCCCTTTTCTGAGAACACGCCACTGGCTCGAACTCGCACCACGTGTCCTCGTTGGTGTGAGCGGCTCGCGATCAGGTCCACTGCCACACGAATGATGCGCGAAAGGTGCGCCTGTACGATGACCGGAGTCAAGTGAATTTTGGCGCGCTTGAGATCCAGTACTCACTTCCTCCGCTCGCGCCAGGCAAGCATTCCCAGCTGGGGATTTCCCGGCGATCCACTCAGCGTCGTCGGTGTCTCGTAGCCGTCACATATTCATCGATGGAGTGGCTGCCGGGGAAGTTACGGCGGCCAGCCTTGAGTCTCTAAGCGTCGTCGCGGCGGAGCGGGCCCGGCCAGCTGCGCCTGGCGAAGAAGCGGTCGATGCCGGCACGGCCGTCGTCACTAGCGGTCAGCTCGCCGAAGATGCGCCTCGAAGGCCAGACACGGCGTCGAAGGCTTCGGGCAGGTCGACGCGGACGACTTCCACGATCGCCTTCGCCAGCGTCGAACGCGGGATCGTCACGCGCTTGTCGAAGTCGATCCCATCGAGCCGCTCCACGAAGCCGTGGACGAAGGAGTTCACCAGGCGTGCAGCTTGTCAGCACCATGTCTGCATCTACTTCGAATCTCGCTGAGTCGAATTGATGCAGGGCGGACTCGTCTGGAGTCACCGAGCACACGGTCTATGAAGCGCGCAGCATGTCGTCATGAACAGCGCAGCATCATCGTCGCCGCCCACGCAATTAGCGTCATACGCGCGTTGAGATCGGCGACGAAGGTCGCGCCAGTGGCGTCGTTGTTGCCTGTGTGCACCCGGAAAGGGAGGCGCGGAAGCGGATCGAACAGCCCGCCGAGGAATACTGCGTCGTCGGCCATTGCCGCGGCGCTGATGCCGGCACACCGGACGTGAATTTCGATCGCACCAGTAGCAGGCCGTGAAGGTCGCGATGACCCTTGAAGGTGCGGCGCCGATGCGCGATGCGCGTTTGGAGGTGGCGCGACCCTCCGTCTGGCGGGCCCGAATCCTCCATTCTGGGGTGTTCGCGCGCCGCGGTCGCCTGTCTACTGGTTTGGCGAGTACTCGTTGATTGTGAGTGTTCCGCGAACTGCTGTGCCTTCTAGCCGTTCGAAAGGAGACTCCAACATGGCACGACGGCTCGAACTCGGCATGCGACGGGGTGTGGTCGAGGCTGCCGGCAGGGGCGTCAAATCACGCGGCTCGCTCGATGCCGACATCATCATCGCCAACGCCCCGGACCCGGTGTTCGTCTCCGACCTCGAAGGGAAGATCTTGCGGGCCAACGATGCGGTGTCCCAGCTCCTCGGGTTCCGCCAGGACGAGGTGCTCGAGCAGTCGCTCTCGCGCTTCATCAGCCCGGAGGAAACGCGGGAGTTCACGGCGGCGCTGCGCGAAGTGGTCGAGCGGGGCGTCACGCGGAACGCCCGCCTCAACCCGCGCAGCGCCAGCGGGGAGGTGATCCCGACCACCCTCAACGCCTCGGCCCTGCGCGACCCGGACGGCAAGGTCATCGGCGGGATCGGGATCTTGCGGGACATGCGGGAGCTGGACAAGGCCCGCGCCTACGCCGAGAGCCTGATCAAGAACGCCCCCGACCCGGTGTTCGTCTCCGACCTCGAAGGGAAGATCCTGCAGGCCAACGACGCGGTGTCCGCCCTCCTTGGCTTCCGCCCGGACGAGGTTCTCGAACAGTCGCTCTCGCGCTTCATCAGCCCGGAAGAGACACGCGAGTTCACGGCGGCGCTGCGCGAGGTCGTGGCGCGCGGGGTCACCCGAAACGCGCGCCTCAACCCGCGCAGCGCGAGCGGCGAGGTGATCCCCACGACCCTCAATGCCTCGGCGCTGCGCAACCCGGACGGCAAAGTGATCGGCGCCATCGGCATCCTGCGCGACATGCGGGAGCTGGACAAGGCCCGCGCCTACGCCGAGAGCCTGATCAAGAACGCGCCGGACCCCGTGTTCGTCTCCGATCTCGAGGGCAAGATCCTGCAGGCCAACGATGCCGTGTTTGCCCTCCTCGGCTTTCGTCCGGACGAGCTGATCGAGCAGTCGCTGTCCCGGATCATTTCGCCCGAGGAGACGCGCGCGTTCCTGGCCGCCCTCCGCGAGGTCGTGGAGCGGGGCGTCACGCGTAACGCCCGCCTCAACCCGCGCAGCGCGAGTGGCGAGGTGATCCCCACGACCCTCAACGCCTCCGCCCTGCGCGACCCCGATGGCAAGGTGATCGGCGCCATCGGCATCTTGCGTGACATGCGCGAGTACGAGCAGGTGGTCCGCGACCTGGAGCAATCCAAGAGCGAGCTGCAGGAGAAGATCCTGGATCTCGAGAAATTCGAGGAAGTGGTCGTCGGCCGCGAGCTGAAGATGATCGCCCTCGAGAAGGAGCTGGAGAGCCTGCGAAAAGAGCTGGGCCGGCCGAGGGCCGGTCGGGTATGAGCACCATGCCGGGCATCGACGAGCAGCGCCGCGCCCTGCTCGACCTGACCGAGTCCAACAAGCGCCTCGCCAACCAGCGGAAAGCCATGCTGCACATCCTGGCCGACTATGAGCAGGACCGCCGGCGGCTGGCCCGCCAGACAGGACGGCTCGACAACTCGCGGCGGGCCGTTCTGCATATCCTTCAGGATTCGCACAAGGACACGCTGCGTCTGGAAGCCAGCCGCAAGGCGATGATTCACATCATGGGAGACCTGCAGGAGACCACGGCCGAGATGCGGCGGCGCGAGCAGGAGTTGCGCGACAAGCAGGAGCAGCTCGTCCAGGCCGGCAAGCTGGCCATCCTGGGCGAGCTCACCACCGGCGTCGCCCACGAGCTCAACAACCCCCTGAACAACATCGGCTTGTTCGTGGGCAACGCGATCGACCTCATCGAGCTCGGCGGGGCGGACAAGGAGCAGATCGTCCGCGAGCTGCGTCAGGCCACGCAGCAGGTCCGCAAGGCCACGGAGATCATCTCGCACCTGCGCACGTTCGGGCGGGCGGCCCCCGTCCGCCGCGAGCCGATCTCACTGCGGCAGGTGATCGGGCGGGCGCTGTCCCTCATGCAGGAGCAGCTGCGGCTGCGCGAGATCGAGGTGACGGTGGACCTCGGTCCGGAGGAACCGGTCGTCCTGGGGAACCCGATCCAGCTGGAGCAGGTCTTCATCAATCTATTGACGAACGGGCGCGATGCGGTGGCCGACTCGCCACGCAAGGCGATTCGCATTTCGGGTTCGGTCGGGTCCGCGATGGTGGAGGTCGCGTTCACCGATACCGGCGAGGGGATTCCCCCCGGGCTCGAGCCGCGGATCTTCGATCCGTTCTTCACCACCAAGGAGGTCGGGAAAGGTACGGGTCTCGGCCTGTCCATCACGTACGGGATCATCAAGGAGCACGGCGGCACGATCTCGGTCGTGAGCCCACCCGGCGAAGGCGCCACCTTCCTCATCCAGCTGCCCGTTGCCTCCGCCGATACACCGCCGACGGGCGCGCCATGACAGCGTTGCGTGTCCTTGTCGTGGATGACGACGCGGCCCTGCTGCAGGCGCTTCCGGAGGCGCTCCGGCTCCGCATGAGCGGGGTGACGGTCGACACCGCCGACTCGGCCGCGGCCGCGCTCGACCGGATCGCCGCGCGCGACTACGACGCGATCGTCACCGACATCAAGATGCCGGGGATGGACGGGCTCGCGCTCTTGACCGAGATCCGGACGCGCCGGCCCGACACGCCGATTCTCATGATCACCGGGCACGGCGAACATACGCTGGCGATTCAGGCCCTCCGCGGCGGGGCCTATGACTTCATCCACAAGCCGATCGACCGAGATCAGATCGTCGGGTCGTTGCACCGCGCGATGGCCGCCCACGCGCGGACTCGCCGGGTGAAGGACCGACAGCTGGCCCTGGAACGCTGCGCCGCGGAACTGGAGCAGATCGCGGCGCAGCTGGGACGGCAACAGGCCCGCGTGCTCATCGTCGACGACGATCCGGCCTTGCTGCAGGCGCTGCCCCAGGCCCTCCGGCTCCGAATGGGCGGGGTGACGGTGGAGACGGCGGACTCCGCGGCGGCGGCGCTCGATCGGATCACCGCCGGTGACTACGACGCGATCGTCACGGACATCAAGATGCCGGGGATGGACGGGCTCGGGCTCCTGGCCGAGATCCGCGGGCGCCAGCCCGACACGCCCACCCTCATGATCACGGGCCACGGGGAATATGACCTCGCGCTCCGGTGCTTGCGGGGCGGCGCGTACGACTTCATCCAGAAGCCGATCGACCGCGATCACTTCGTGGCGTCGTTGCACCGCGCGATTCGAGCGCACGCGATGAACCGCCTCGTGAAGGACCGGCAGTTGGCCCTGGAGCGCTGCGCGAGTGAGCTGCAATGGATCGTGGGAAGGCTGGCCGGCGAACGCCGCGACACGCCGATGGGAGATCAGCCATGAGCCGGGCTTGCGTGCTCCTCGTCGACGACGATCTGGCCCTGCTGCAGGCGCTTCCCGAGGCCCTTCGGCTCCGGATGGGCGGGGTAAAGGTCGACACGGCCGGCTCGGCGGCGGCCGCGCTGGACCTGATCGCGGCCCGGGACTACGACGCGATCGTCACCGATATCAAGATGCCCGGCATCGACGGTCTCGAGCTGCTGGCCGAGATCCGCACGCAGCGGCCCGACACTCCCACCGTGATGATCACCGGGCACGGCGAGCACGACCTGGTGGTTCAGGCCCTCCGCGGCGGGGCCTATGACTTCATCCAGAAGCCCATCGACCGGGATCACCTGGTCGCGTCGCTGAGCCGGGCGATTCAGATGCGCGAGCTGAGTCGCCGGGTCAAGGAACAGCAAACGGCGATGGAACGGCACCTCAACGACCTCGAGGCGATCGTCGAGGAACGCACGCGCGAGCTGCGCGAGACCAACGAGGTCATCGAGAGCCCGTTGCGGTTGTTGATGGGCCCGAGCGGGCAGATGGAGAAGATCGTCCAGCAGATCAAGCAGGTGGCCGACTCCCCGCTCACGGTCCTCGTCGAGGGGGAGACCGGCACCGGCAAGGAGCTCGTCGCTCGCGCGATCCATCAGCTGAGTGCTCGACGCGACAAGCCGTTCGTCGCGGTCGACTGTGGCGCGATTCCGGACACCCTGATCGAGTCGGAGCTCTTCGGCTATGAGAAGGGCGCGTTCACGGGGGCCCATCAGCGAAAGGAGGGGCAGTTCCAGCGCGCAGAGGGAGGAAGCCTGTTCCTCGATGAGATCGTGAACCTTCCCCT
>Ga0137418_10000235_pt1 | contig 46653 bp, 39 predicted proteins | sample CZODoug3_1_2_16f_FD_122242 | JGI IMG/M metagenome (GOLD analysis project Ga0137418, IMG submission 122242) | Vadose zone soil fungal communities from Angelo Coast Range Reserve, California, USA - CZODoug3_1_2_16fungal (Hybrid Assembly) | ecosystem: Environmental > Terrestrial > Soil > Vadose...
AGCGCCCGGATCTCCTGAGCGGTCGTATTGGCACCCGTCACCCAATAGCGCCCCGTGCCGATGGGCCAGTCGCCCCCGGGTGCCGGCTTCGTGACGGCGAGTGCGGGGTCAGCCAGGAACGCCGGGACGGCGTCCGACCCCTTCGCCAGCCACACGCCCACGACCCTGGGCTCGAGCGGCGTCAGGGTGTATCCCGCGCCGCCCTTCCCCACCACGACGTCACGCGCCGTGACCGGCGCGCCGTCCCAGAACTGCGCCTCGGCACGGAGGGTGAACGCCCAACGCCGCCCGCCGTCACTCGACGTCCACGATTCGGCGAGCGCGGGCACCGCGTGACCCTCGCAGTCGAACCGCACCAGCGTCTCGTACAGGTGCCGGAAGACGAGTCGCTCGGCGTCGCTGCGGGGCACGGGAGCGTGCGTGGGGTCAACCGAGTCGGTGAGCGCGACGGTGATCACGGGCGCTCGCGCGGCGGAGCCGCCCGTCAGCACGCAGCCGGCTGCTCCGGCGGCAGGCGCGAGCGGCGCCGCCGAGGGGCGGGCGCAGGCAGCCGCCAGCAAGACGGCGAGGGGAAGTGCTTTGCCTGGGGGCATGGAGTAGTAGAATACCCCCGGGCGCTGCGTAGTGCCGCTAGGCGATCGGCGACGGCACGCGTCGCTGCGGCAGCAAGCCGGACCGCCGTGGCGACTGCGCCATCGGAGGCGGAGCGCTCTGCCAGGCGGCACGACGCTCCAGCTCCGAACGCCGCTCGGCGGAAGACCGCCGGCTCTCGCCGCTGCGCCGTTCGACGACGGGCGTGGCGTTGGACCGGCGCCGCTCCGCCGCGATCCGCCGATCGTCCTCGGTTCGGCGGTCCAAGGTGGCTCGACGCTCGAAGCGCCGACGCCCGGCCGTACGACCGACTTCCGCGTGGACGAGCACTTCGCCGTCCGTGATCTCCGGTGGAATCAGCCTGAAGGATGGCCAGTCGCTTCTGAACCAGCTGGCGGCGAGCGCCGCGGCGGCATCCGCGCCCTCCGGTGTTTCACAGACACTGATCGACGCCAGCACGCTGTCTCCAGCGTCGAGTAGATAATAGGCCACGAAGCCCGGGAGCCGGTTCATCTGGGGCAACAGGCTGGATTCCGCGTGCTGCGCCGCGCTGGCGACCGTCCCGAGTCTCACCTTGTAGCGCCGAATGACTGCGTGCATCGCCTGCTCGCTGGTTGGAGAGTCTAGATCTCAAGGGCAAGATTCGCGCCCTCGGCCTATCGGGGGCGTACCCCTGGTCGAGGGCAAAACTGTGCGCCACCTGCTACACCCCAGGGCGCCTTGAGGTAATCTGGCGGCCACCCGCCAAGCAGGCTAGCCTTCCAAGTTGATGGCCTCCAGCACACTGCCCTCCTCCCCTGGCCGCGAGATCCGCGACTCGGTCGTGATCCGGTTCGCCGGCGACTCCGGCGACGGGATGCAAGTGACCGGCACCCAGTTCATGCTCGAGACCGCCCTCGCGGGCAACGACCTCTCGACCTTCCCCGATTTTCCGGCCGAGATCCGTGCGCCGGCCGGCACGACGTTCGGCGTGTCGGCGTTTCAGATCCAGTTCGGGGCAGTAGACGTGATGACCCCAGGCGACGAGGTGGACGTCCTCGTCGCGATGAACCCGGCGGCGCTCACGGTAGAGTTGAAGGACCTGCGCGTCGGTGGCACGATCATCGTCGACAGCGCGGCGTTCAACGAGCGCAATCTCGGCAAGGCGGGCTACGCGAAGAACCCGCTCGACGACGACTCGCTCGCCCCGTACCAGCTGCTGAAGTTCGACATCACCAAGCTCACCGCCGACGCCGTGAAGCCGCACGGGCTGTCCTCGCGCGAGGCCCACCTGTGCCGCAACATGTGGGCGCTCGGCTTGCTCCTGTGGATGTACGGCCGGGAGCGCACGGCCACGGTCGAGTGGCTCAAGCAGAAATTCGCCAAGAAGCCCCAGATCGCCGATGCCAACATCGCGGCCCTGAACGCCGGCCACGCCTTCGGCGAAACCGCGGAAATGCCGGAGCATCTGGTGGGGTACGTCGTCCCCAAGGCCCACGTGCGGCCCGGGCGGTACCGCACCGTGAGCGGAACCGAGGCGCTCGCCTGGGGACTGGTAGCCGGGATGCGGGCGGCGGGGATCGAGAAGCTGGTGTTCGCCGGGTACCCGATCACCCCCGCGTCGGCCCTGCTGCACACGTTGGCCACGATGCGCCAGTACGGCGTCGTGACGTTCCAAGCCGAAGATGAGATCGCCGCGAGCGGCGCGGCGCTTGGCGCCGCCTACGCCGGCGCCCTCGGCGTCACCTCGAGCTCGGGACCCGGGATCGCCCTCAAGACCGAAATGCTCGGCCTCGCGATCGCCACCGAGCTGCCGCTCATCGTGATCGACTCGCAACGTGCCGGTCCGTCGACGGGCATGCCGACCAAGACCGAGCAGTCGGATCTGTTCCAGGCGGTCCACGGCCGCAACGCCGACGCGCCGCTCGCGGTCATCGCGGCCGCCACCGCGACCGACTGCTTCGACGTGGCGATCGAAGCGGTGCGCATCGCCACCAAGTTCATGACTCCGGTGATCGTCTTGTCCGACGGCTACCTCGCGCACGCCGCCGAGCCGTGGCGCATCCCGGTGGAAGCCGACCTGCCGCGTTTTCCGATCGCCTATCGCACCGATCCAGAGGGGTTCCACCCGTTCCTGCGCGACCCGCGCACGCTGGCGCGCCCGTGGGTGCGGCCGGGCACGCCGGGGCTCGAGCATCGCATCGGCGGTCTGGAGAAGGACTACGACTCGGGACACATCTCCTACGACCCCGACAACCACGCGCGCATGACCGAGGCGCGGGCGGACAAGATCGCCGGGATCGCGCGTGACATTCCGCTCCAGACGGCCACCCTGGGCGAGGAGCACGGCGCGCTCGCCCTGGTCGGGTGGGGCTCGACGTTCGGACCGATCCACCAGGCGGTCCGCATCGCGCGCGAGGAAGGGCGCGACGTGGCGCACATCCACGTCCGCTACATGAGCCCCTTCCCGCGCAACCTCGGCGATCTACTGAAGCGCTACGACCGCATCCTTGTCCCCGAGATGAACCACGGCCAACTGGTGCGGCTGCTGCGCGCGGAGTATCTCATTCCGGCCGAGGGACTGAGCAAGGTCACGGGGAAGCCGTTCAAGGTGACCGAGGTGTTGGACGCGATTCGGGGGACGAAGGCATGACGGTCACCACGATCAGCGACGCGCAGCTTGCGCCCAAGGACTACGCCTCGGACCAGGAGGTCCGCTGGTGTCCCGGCTGCGGGGACTACGCCATCCTCAAGGCGGTACAGAAGGCATGCGCCGAGCTGCAGGTCGACCGGGCGCGCACCGTCTTCGTGAGCGGGATCGGCTGCGCCGCGCGCTTCCCGTATTACATGTCCACCTACGGCTTCCACACGGTGCACGGCCGGGCGCCCGCGATCGCGACCGGCATCAAGCTCGCGAACCCCGAGCTCGACGTGTGGGTCATGACGGGAGACGGCGATGGGCTGTCCATCGGCGGCAATCACATGCTGCATGTGCTGCGCCGCAACGTGGACCTCCAGATCATCCTCTTCAACAACGAGATCTACGGCCTCACCAAGGGTCAGTACTCGCCGACGTCGCGCCGCGGCACGCGCTCGCCGTCCACCCCCCTCGGGTCGCTCGAGTATCCGGTGTCGGCCTGCGTCTTCGCGCTCGGCGCCGGAGCCCGATTCGTAGCGCGGTCCGTCGACACGCTCCAGTCGCACCTCGTCGGCGTGCTGAAGCGGGCGCGTGCCCATCAGGGCGCGTCGTTCGTCGAGATCCTCCAGAACTGCGTCGTGTTCAACGACGCGGTGTTCGAGCACATCACCGGCAAAGCCGAGGCGCCCGACGCGCAGATCGTCGTAGAGCACGGCCAGCCCCTGCTGTTCGGCAAGAATAAGGAGAAGGGGCTGCGGCTCGTGCCGGGCAAGCTCGAGCTGGAGGTGGTGACGCTGGGTGACAACGGAGTGACCGCGGCGGACATCTTGGTCCACGACGAAACGAACCGAGCCCTGGCGCAACATCTCGCCGCCCTCGAGCCGCCCTTCCCCACAGCGATGGGCGTGCTGTACTGCAACCCGACGCTTTCGTACGAGCGCGAGGTCTACGCCCAGGGCGGCGCGCAGAAGGGCCCAGCGGACCTCGACGTGCTGCTGCGCAAGGAGCGCACGTGGGTGGTGGAGGGTTAGTGACCGCGCCCAAGATCGAGCGCCAAGACACGGACCGCCGCAGCGGTGAGGACAAGCGCGTCGAGCACGTACCGGTCACGGTCGATCGCCGCAGAAGCGACCGTCGCCAGGGGATCGAGCGACGGCTCGCGCTCCAATCGGCAGCGGGTCAACTGCAGACCGCGATGGGCCTCCTCCTGCAGGTGGCCGACTCGGCCACCTTGACCGACGACGAGCGACGTCTGCTGGAGACGGCCATGCTGCGCCTGCGCTTCGCCGTCGAGCGGATGTCGAGCGAGTAGACTCTCCCACACCTATTTGGGATTCATGAAACGACTTGTCTGGATCGCGGCGCTCGCCGCCCTGGTCCCCTCCCGCGCCGCGCCCCAAGGCTACGATCCCAACCTGTTTCGCGACCTGCGCTGGCGTCTGATCGGCCCGTTCCGCGGCGGCCGTACCGTCGCCGCCGTCGGAATCCCGGGCCAGCCCAACGTGTTCTACATCGGCGTCAACAACGGCGGCGTGTGGAAGACGACCGATTACGGACGCGTCTGGACGCCGATCTTCGATGCCGAGTCCACCGGCTCGATCGGCGCAATCGCCCTCGCCCCCTCGGACCCGCGCATCGTGTACGTGGGGAGCGGCGAGGGGCTGCAGCGGCCCGATCTGTCCGTGGGCGACGGGATCTACCGGTCGTCCGACGGCGGAAGCACGTGGAAGCACCTGGGCCTGCGCGACGGCCAGCAGATTCCCGCCATCATCGTGGACCCGAGCGATCCGAATCGGGTGTTCGCCGCGGTGCTGGGCCATCCGTACGGCGCCAACGAAGAGCGCGGCATCTTCCGCTCGAGCGACGGCGGCCAGACCTGGCAGAAGGTGCTCTACCGCGACGAAAACACCGGCGGGATGGATCTCGCGTTTGCTCCGGCGAGCGCGCAGACGGTCTTCGCCGTGCTCTGGTCGGCACGGCAGGCACCGTGGGAGGCGGGGTGGGTGCTCTCGAAGAACAACGGGCTCTATAAGTCCAGCGACGGCGGCGCGACCTGGCGACAGATCACCGCCGGCCTGCCGAGCGCGGAGGAAGGACTGGGCAGAATCGGGCTCGGCACGAGCGTGTCCGAGCCCGCGCGCATGTACGCCATCGTGGGGGCGAACCAGGGGAAGGGGGGGCTGTACCGCACCGATGACGGCGGGGAAAGCTGGCGGCTCGTCAACAGCGACGGGCGCATCTGGGGCCGCGACGGCGACTTCAACGAGGTCAAGGTCGACCCCAAGAACGCGGACGTGGTCTACGTCGCGAACGTCGTCACCTGGAAGTCCACCGACGGCGGCCAGACATTCAGCGGGTGGCGCGGCGCGCCCGGCGGCGACGACTACCACCGCCTGTGGATCAACCCCGACAACCCGCAGATCATTCTCAATGCCGCCGACCAGGGCGCGGTGATCACCGTCAACGGTGGCGAGACGTGGAGCTCGTGGTACAACCAGCCCACGGCCCAGATGTTTCACGTCACGACCGACAATCGTTTCCCCTATTGGGTGTATGGGGGCCAGCAGGAGTCGGGCTCGGCGGGGGTGCCGAGCCGCGGACCCGACGGCCAGATCACGTTCCGCGACTGGCGGCCCGTCGGCCTCGAAGAGTACGGCTACGCGGCCCCGGATCCGCTCCATCCGAATCTCGTGTATGGCGGGAAGCTCACGCGATTCGACTGGAACACCGGCGAAGTGAAGAACGTCTCCCCGGTGCCGGTCCGCGGACCAGGCGATCCGGTGCGATTCGTGCGGACGGCGCCGGTGATATTCTCACCCGTCGATCCGCACATCCTGTACTACGCCGGCAGCGTGCTCTTCAAGACCCTGAACGGGGGCGAAAGCTGGACGACGATCAGTCCTGACCTGACACGCGCCTCGTACGATGTCCCCACGAGCCTCGGCGCCTTCACGTCGCTCGACCCCGAGCAGGGGAACCACCGCGGCGTGATCTACGCCATCGCGCCGTCCTTCAGACGGCTCAACCTCCTTTGGGTCGGCACTGACGACGGGCTCATCTGGGTCACGTACACCGGCGGCCGCACGTGGAAGAATGTCACGCCGCCCGCACTCACGCCGTGGAGCAAGGTCTCCATCATGGAGGCCTCGCACTTCGACACGCTGGCTGCCTTCGCGGCGATCAACCGGTTTCGCCTCGACGACGTCGCACCGCACATCTACCGGACGCGGGACGGCGGAAAGACGTGGAAGGAAGTCGTAGAGGGAATACCGTCGAACGAGATGGTAAACGTGGTGCGCGAAGATCCGGTGCGCCGGGGGCTGCTGTTCGCGGGCAGCGAGCGCAGCGTGTACGTCTCGTTCGACGACGGCGACCACTGGCAATCACTGCGCCAGAACCTGCCGCCCAGCTCGATGCGCGACCTCCAGGTCAAGGACAACGACCTGATCGTGGGGACGCACGGCCGCTCGATCTGGATTCTCGACGACCTGACGCCGCTGCGGCAGCTCGCGGCCGCGGCGCGCGCGACGTCCGCCTTTCTCTTCCAACCCGCACCCGCCTACCGGGTGCGCTGGAACGCGAACACCGACACCCCGCTGCCACCCGATGAGCCGGCGGGGCAGAACCCGCCCGACGGGGCCGTCATCGATTTTCATTTGGCCACCGCGGTGGGTGCTGTGGCCCTGGAAATCCGCGACGCGCGTGGGCGACTGGTGCGCCGCTTCTCGAGCGCCGACACGGTCCCGGTGGACTCCGGGTTGAACATCCCCGACTATTGGATCCGCCCACCGCAACGGTTATCCACCGCGGCGGGGATGCACCGCTTTGTGTGGGATCTCCACTATCCGGCGCCGCCGGCGCTGACGCACAACTATCCCATCTCCGCGATCTATATGGACACGTGGCGCGAGCCCCGTGGGCCCGTCGCGCTGCCGGGGCGCTACGAGCTGCGGCTCACGGTCGATGGTCGCACCATCACGCAGCCGCTCACGATCAGGATGGATCCGCGGGTGCGGACGACGGCGGTGGCATTGGCGCGGCAATTCGCGGTGGCCGGCCGGCTGGCCGCGTCGATGCGACGGAATTACGACGCGTTACAAGCCATGCATGCGCTGCGAGCTCAGATCCGCGCCCCGCTTGCTGACTCGCTGGCGGCGCTCGAACGGCCGCTGCTGCGGCTCAACGGCGACCTGGCCGGGTTGCTCGACTTGATCGACGGCGTGGACGCCGCGCCGACGACGCAGGCGGCGCGGGCGGTGACGACGCTCGAGGGGAAGCTTGCGGAGTTGCTCGGACGTTGGAACGCGATCCGGCGACGGGCCGAGCCGCGCTGATCGCATGACGACCGCCTTCCTGTTCGATCTCGACGGCACGCTGATGGACAGCGTCTATCAGCACGTGCTGGCGTGGCGCGAGGCGCTGGAAAAAATAGGCCTCGAGCTCTCGGTGTGGCGCATCCACCGCCGCATCGGCATGAGCGGCGGGTTGTTCCTCGACGCCCTGTTGCGCGAGACGGGCCGTCGCTTTGGCACGCAGGAAGCGGCCGACGTAAAGGCCGCCCACGCCGCGGCGTTCGCCCGCCTCGTGGGTGCCGTGCGGCCGCTGCCCGGGGCGCGCGAGCTGCTCACCTATCTCACCAAGGCCCGTGTGCCGTGGGCCATCGCGACCAGCGGCTGGATCGACAGCGCGCGTCCGATGCTCGAGCTACTCGGGGTTCCCGCCGGTGTGCCGGTGATCACGCGCGATCAGGTCGCGCACGCCAAACCCGACCCCGATTTGTTTCTGGCGGCGGCGGCGAAACTCGACGTGCCGATCGACTCGTGCATCGTCGTCGGCGACAGCGTGTGGGACTTGCTCGCCGCGCGCCGCGCCCGCGCACTCGGCGTCGGATTGCTCTCGGGCGGATACGGCCAGGACGAACTGGAGCGCGCGGGCGCGTATCGCGTGTACGAAGACCCGGCGGACCTTTTGAGGCACGTGTACGAGGTCGGTGTGCGGGTGACCAGCTGAGAATTTGACTTCGCCTGTACCCCCTGTTAGCGTTCTCGCAGTGTTGAGGAGCAAACGTCAAGGCGGGGCTTGGCATTGCGCCGGTCCCGCTTTGTTTACATACGGGCGAGGGGCGGAGTCATGGCCAAAGAAGAGGCAATCGAGATCGAGGGCACGGTCTCCGAGGTCTTGCCCAACACGACGTTCCGCGTCCTGCTGGTCAACGGGCATCAAGTCCTCGCTACCATCGCCGGCAAAATGCGGCGCTTTCGGATCCGCGTACTCGCGGGCGACCGCGTCACGCTGGCCGTCTCCCCCTACGATCTGACCCGCGGGCGCATCACGTACCGCCACAAGTGAACCGCTCCCGGGCGGCGCTCGCCAGAACCGGCCTCCAGTCCGACGGCGGCCGGCCCAGTTGTCCCGCGTGCGGCCGGTTGCTCCAGTTCGGGACCGACCGGCAGGGCCGCACGACCGAATCGTGCGAGTGCGGCTACCGCGGATTCGTCCGCAAGTGGCCCGCCGATGTGGAGGGCGACAAGGACCAGTGAGTACCCACGCGATGGAGCAGGCGGCCGCGGCGGTCTGGGCGGCGCGCCTCGCACCCTACAAGGGCCCCGACTCGAAGCGCAGTGTCTGGCAGCTCACGAGCGCGGCGGCGCTGTTCGCCGGCGCCTGGGCGTTGATGTACGCGAGTCTCGCGCTCGGGTACTGGGTCACGCTGCTGCTCGCCGTGCCCACGGCGTTCTTCCTCATCCGCCTGTTCATCATTCAGCACGACTGCGGCCACGGCGCCTTTTTCCGTTCGACGCGCGCCGCGGGCATCGTCGGGTCGATCCTGGGTGTGCTCACGCTCACGCCCTATCACTACTGGAAGAAGACCCACGCGCTCCATCACGCGACCTCGGGGAACCTCGAGCATCGCGGCTTCGGCGACATCGACACCTGGACGGTGGACGAGTACCGCGCGCGGTCGCCCTGGGAGCGCTTCAAGTACCGCGTGTACCGGCACCCGATCGTGCTGTTCGGCGTCGGTGCCGTGCTGCACTTCTTCGTGCGACACCGCCTGCCGACGATCGTGCCGCGTGAGTGGACGCGGGAGCGGCGCAGCATCCTGTGGACCGACGTGGGCCTCGCCGCCGCGATCGTGCTGATGGGCGTGCTCGTCGGGTTCCGCGCGTTCCTGCTGATCCAGCTGCCGGTGACGCTGCTCTCGACGTCGATCGGCGTGTGGCTGTTCTACGTGCAGCATCAGTTCGAGCCGACGTACTGGGAGCACGACGAGCGCTGGCAGTACGATGCCGCCGCGCTCCAGGGCAGCTCGTACTATCGCCTGCCCAAGCTGCTGCAATGGGCGACGGGCAACATCGGCCTGCACCACGTGCACCATCTCCTTCCCCGCATTCCCAACTACCGGCTGCAGCGCGTGCTCGACGAGCATCCCGAGCTGCGCGACGTGCCGACGCTGACGCTGCTCGACAGCTTCCGTTGCGTGGGCCTCACGTTGTGGGATGAGCGGAAGCGACGGCTGGTGCCATTCCCCGCGGCGTCTTGACGCGAAGGCGGCGGATCTTCCAGTGACACTGCGGCCCGCTGCAAGCGGGCCGCTCTTTTTTCCGGGGTCGGACAATGACGCCAGTTGCCGTCGCCATCCAGGGAGAAGCAGGATCGTTCAGTCACGCCGCGGCACGGGAGGCCCTCGGCCCGGACGTGCAGCTCGTCCCATGTGCGACGTTCGAGGATCTGTTCCGCGCCGTCGAAGCGGACCAGGCTACGCGCGGCGTGGTGCCGATCGAGAACTCGCTCGCCGGCTCTGTGTACGAGGCCTATGACGCGCTGGGCGCGCACGCGCTGCACGTCGTAGGGGAAACCCAGGTCCGCGTGCGACATTGCCTCGTGGTCCGGCCCGGGACCCTGCTCGGCAACGTGCGTCGGGTGGCTTCGCATCCGGTGGCGCTGGCGCAGTGCCGCCGCTTTTTCCTGGACCATCCGGCCGTCGCTCCCGTGCCCGCGTACGACACCGCCGGCAGCGTGCGCGATCTCCTCGCCGGGCGGCTGGAAGCGGATGCGGCGATCGGGTCGGCCCTCGCGGCTCAGCTGTATGGGGGCGAGATCCTGCTCGAGGGGCTCGAAGACCACCCGGAGAACTACACGCGGTTTCTCGTCGTGGCGCGAGAGCCCGGCCCGTCGGGCGGCACGTCCAAGACATCGCTCGTCTTCACGCTGCCCAACGTCCCCGGCTCGCTGCACCGGGCGATGGGCGTCTTCGCCACGCGCGGCCTCGACCTGACGAAGATGGAGTCGCGCCCGCTGCTGGGGCGGCCTTGGGAGTACGTGTTTTATCTCGACGTGCTGGGCGATCCGCGCGGCGCGGTCGCCGACGCGCTCGCCGAACTGGCGGGGTTGGCGCGCGACCTCCGGATCCTGGGCGCGTACCCCGCGCGCACGCTACCTTCCTGACCATGGCCCCGGACAAGAAAGAGCGCCGCAGCCGCACGATCACCGAGGGGGTGCAACGCGCCCCCAACCGCGCGATGCTCCGTGCGGTGGGGTTCGGCGACCGGGATTTCGAGAAGCCCATTGTGGGCGTCGCCAACGCCTACAGCACGATCACCCCCTGCAACATGGGTCTCGATGGTCTGGCGCGCCGCGCCGAAGCCGCCCTCCGCACCGCCGGGGTGATGCCGCAGATGTTCGGCACGATCACCGTGAGCGACGGCATCTCCATGGGCACCGAGGGCATGAAGTACTCGTTGGTGTCGCGCGAGGTGATCGCCGATTCGATCGAGACCGCCTGCAACGCCCAAAGCATGGATGGCCTCCTCGTCGTGGGCGGGTGCGACAAGAACATGCCCGGGGCGATGATCGCCATCGCCCGCATGGACATCCCGGCGGTGTTCGTCTACGGGGGGACGATCAAGCCCGGGCGGCATGCCGGCCGCGACCTGACGGTCGTCAGCGTGTTCGAGGCGGTGGGTGAATTCAGCGCCGGTCGGATCGATGCGGCCGAGCTGCTCGAGGTCGAGCGGCGCGCCTGCCCCGGCGCCGGCTCGTGTGGCGGGATGTTCACGGCGAACACGATGTCGTCGGCGTTCGAGGCGATGGGGATGAGTCTGCCGTACTCATCGACCATGGCCGCCGAGGACGCCGAGAAGGCCGACAGCGCCGCCCGCTCGGCGGAGGCGCTCGTGGCGGCCATGCGTCGCGACCTGCGACCGCGCCAACTCCTCACGCGCCAGGCCTTCGAGAACGCGATCGCCGTGACCATGGCGATCGGCGGCTCGACCAATGCCGTGCTTCATCTCCTGGCGATCGCCCGTGCCGCCGGTGTCCCCCTCGCGCTCGACGACTTCGAAGCGATCCGCGCCCGCGTCCCGGTGCTCTGTGACTTGAAGCCGTCGGGCCGGTTTGTCACCGTCGATCTGCACAAAGCGGGCGGGATTCCCCAGGTCATGAAGATCCTGCTCGCACACGGCGCGCTCCACGGAGACGCACTGTCGATCACCGGTCAGACGCTCACCGCAGTGCTACGGGACGTGTCCGACACGCCACGCGCGGATCAGGAAGTCATCCGGCCATGGGACCGGCCGCTGTACGCGCAGGGCCACCTCATCATCCTGCGGGGCAATCTCGCGGCCGAAGGGGGCGTGGCCAAAGTCACCGGGGCCAAGATGCTGCGCATGACGGGGCCCGCGCGCGTGTTCGACTGCGAGGAGGACTGCCTCGACGCGATCCTGGCGGGCCGCATCAAGCGGGGCGACGTCATCGTGATCCGCTACGAGGGCCCGAAGGGCGGACCGGGCATGCGGGAGATGCTGTCGCCCACCTCCGCGCTTATCGGGGCCGGGCTCGGCGACTCAGTCGGGCTGATCACCGACGGGCGCTTCTCCGGCGGGACCTACGGCCTGGTCGTGGGCCACGTCGCGCCGGAGGCGGCCGTGGGCGGGACGATCGCACTCGTTGAAGAAGGGGATCCCATCACGATCGACGCGGAACGCCGGCGGCTGCAGCTCGACGTACCGGACAAAGAGATCGCGCGCCGGCGCGCGGCGTGGAAGGCCCCCGCCCCGAAATACACGACGGGGGTGTTGTTCAAGTACGCGAAGCTGGTGTCGAGCGCGAGCGAGGGGGCGGTGACGGACGCGTAGCGTCCGCCCGTTCCGCGACCCGCTCCGCCACCCGCTCCCCCATCTCCCGCGTTCCGATCGCCTGATCGCTCGGACCCGCGATGTCGCGCGTGCGGTAGCCCTCCGCTAGCACGGCGTGAATCGCGCGGTCGATGGCGGCGGCCGGCTCCGCGAGGCCCAGCCCGTGCCGTAACAGCATCGCCGCCGACGCGATCGCGCCCAGTGGGTTGGCGATCCCCTGCCCCGCGATCCCGGGTGCCGAGCCGTGGATCGGCTCGAACAGACCCGGCCCCGCGCCTAGCGACGCCGACGGCAGCAGGCCGAGCGAGCCCGCCAGCACCGCCGCCTCGTCGCTCAGGATGTCACCGAACATGTTCTCTGTGAGCAGCACGTCGAACGCCGCCGGCTCGGCGATCAGCTTCATCGCGGCAAAGTCGACGTATAGGTGCTCCAGGCGGACGTCGGAGTAATCGCGACCGACCCGCGTGACCACGTCGCGCCACAGCTGCGACACCTCGAGCACATTGGCCTTGTCCACCGACGTCACGAGGCGGCGTCGCTCGCGGGCCGCCTCGAATGCGACGCGCGCGACGCGCTCGATCTCGGCGGCCGAGTAGGTAAGCGTGTTCACGGCGCTCGTCTCGTCCCGTCCCCGCGGCTCGCCGTAGTACAGCCCGCCCGTCAGCTCTCGCACGATCAGCAGGTCCACGCCGCGCAGGCGGTCGGGCTTCAACGGCGAGCGGTCGGCGAGCACGGCGTGCACGGTGACGGGACGCAGATTCGCGTACACGCCGAGCAGCGCCCGCAGCGCGAGGAGGCCCGCTTCGGGTCGAAGCTGACGGGGCGCCTGGTCGAGCGAGGGATCGCCCACCGCGCCGAGCAGCACGGCGTCGGCGGTCTGCACCGCGGCGCGCGTCGCCGCCGGCAGCGGCTCCCCCGCGGTCGCCACGGCGGCGGCCCCGATCGGGAAGTGCGACCGGGCGATGGTCACGGCGAACCGCTCGCTGACCGCCTCGAGCACCCGCTCCGCCTCCCCGATTACCTCGGGGCCAATCCCGTCGCCCGGGAGCACTGCGATGTTGAACGCCGTCACACGCGGCCTCGCTCGAACTCCGCGATCCGCGGCTCCTCGAGCAGCGTGCGCCCGATCTCGTCGAGGCCGCGGAGCAGCATCTCCCGGCGATAGGGCTCCATGGCAAATGTCCGCATGAAGCCCGCCGCGTCCGCCACCTGTTGCACCTCGAGATCGATCGTCAGGGTGTAGGCGCCGCGGCCTGCGCGGCAGCGACGCAGCAGCTCGTTGATGCCGTCTCCCGACAGGCGCACGGGCGCGACCCCGTTCTGGCAGCAGTTGGCGTAGAAGATGTCCGCGAACGACGGCGCCAGGATCGCGCGGAAGCCGTACTCCGCCAGCGCCCACACCGCGTGCTCGCGCGAGGAGCCACAGCCGAAGTTCGCGCCGGCGATGAGGATCGTCGCGCCCGCCGCCTCCGGCTGGTTCAGCTCGAACTCGGGGTTCTCGCTGCCATCGGGTCGGAAGCGCCAGTCGTGGAACAGGGCGGGGCCAAACCCGGTGCGCTCCACTCGCTTGAGGAACTGCTTGGGGATGATCTGATCGGTGTCGACGTTGGCCCGCGCCAGCGCCGCGCACTTCCCGGTGTGGCGCACGAACGGCGTGAGCGTCATGCGATCCCCACCTCCCATTCACGCACGTCCACCAGCCGGCCGGCGACCGCCGCGGCCGCGGCCATCGCGGGGCTCATGAGATGCGTTCGGCCCCCGGCGCCCTGGCGCCCTTCGAAGTTGCGGTTCGACGTCGACGCGCAGCGCTCGCCCCGCCGCAGCACGTCCGCGTTCATGCCGAGGCAGAGCGAGCACCCGGCGTTGCGCCACTCGAATCCCGCCTCGCGAAAGATTCGGTCGAGCCCCTCGCGCTCTCCCTGCGCCTTCACCCGTTGCGACCCCGGCACGACCATCGCCCGCACCCCTGCCGCCACCTTCCGGCCCCGGGCGACCTGCGCCGCGGCGCGCAGATCTTCAATGCGCGCGTTGGTGCAGGACCCCACGAACACCCGCTCGATCGGGAGTCCCGCGAGCGGTGTCCCGGGCGCGAGCGCCATGTAGGCGAGCGCCCGCTCGACTGCCTGCTGCTCGTCGGCGGTGGGAAAATCCGACGGACTGGGCACGTACCCCGTGATGTCCGTGACCATGCCGGGACTGGTACCCCATGTGACCTGTGGCCCCACCGCCGATGCGTCGAGGTCCACGCGCCGGTCGTACTGCGCGCCCGGGTCGCTGGGGAGCTGGCGCCACGCCGCCACGACGCGTCCCCAGTTATGGCTGCCCGGCGCGCGGGGCCGCCCCTCCAGGTACGCGAAGGTCGTCTCGTCGGGGGCGATCATCCCGGCACGCGCGCCGGCCTCGATCGACATGTTGCACACGGTCATGCGCTCTTCCATGGAGAGCGCGCGGATCGCCTCCCCCGTGTACTCGAGCACATGCCCGCTCGCCCCGGCGGTGCCGATCCGACCGATTAGCGCCAGGATCAGGTCCTTGGCCGTGACACCCGGGGAGAGCCGGCCGGTGAACCGCGCCTCCATCGTGGGCGGCTTGGACAGGACGAGGCATTGGGTCGCCAACACGTGTTCGACCTCGCTCGTGCCGATCCCGAGCGCGAACGCGCCGAAGGCGCCGTGCGTCGACGTGTGCGAATCGCCGCAGACCACGACCATCCCCGGCTGCGTGAGGCCCAGCTCGGGGCCGATCACGTGCACGATCCCCTGCTGTGGTGAGGCCAGATCGAACAGCTCGACGCCGAAGGCGCGCGAGTTGGAGGCCAGCGCATCGAGCTGTTTGGCCGCGATCGGGTCGTCCAGCGGCAGCGACCGATCGCCCGTGGGCACGTTGTGGTCAACGGTGGCCACGGTGAGCTCGGGCCGGCGCACCCGGCGCCCAGCCTGCCGCAGACCCTCGAAGGCCTGCGGCGACGTCACCTCGTGGACCAGGTGGAGGTCGACGTACAGGAGCGCGGGGCCCTCCGCGAACCGGTGGACCACGTGCGCCTCCCACACCTTATCGAACAACGTGCGAGGTGTCACGCCCGAGCGCGTTCCCCCTCGCCACGTCGTGGAGATGGGGTCACGGGGTGAGGCCGAGCCTTCCCCTCCTCCGTCCACGGCATCATGGCGCGTAGCCGGGCGCCGACCCGCTCGATCGGGTGATCGGCCGCGTCGCGGCGGAACTCCGCGAAGCGGCGCGCGCCGCCTCTGGTCTCAGCGATCCATTCGCGCGCGAAGGCGCCGCTCTGAATCTCGCGCAGCAGCTCCTGCATCTCGGCCTTGACCTTGTCGTTCACGATGCGCGGGCCCCGGGTGTAGTCACCGTACTCGGCCGTGTCGCTGATCGAGTAGCGCATGAACTTCATGCCGCCGCGGTACATCAGGTCCACGATGAGCTTCAGCTCGTGCAGGCATTCGAAGTAGGCGATTTCCGGCGCGTACCCCGCCGCCGTCAGCGTCTCGAAGCCGGCTTGGACGAGCGCGGTGACCCCGCCGCACAGGACCGCCTGCTCCCCGAACAGATCGGTCTCCGTCTCTTCCCGGAACGTCGTCTCGAGTACGCCCGCGCGGGTGCAGCCGATTCCCGCGGCGTATGCGAGCGCGTTCGCCAGGGCCTGGCCGCTGGCGTCCTGGTGCACCGCGACGAGTCCCGGCACGCCGCGGCCCGCCTGGAATTCGCTGCGCACCAGATGTCCGGGCGACTTGGGAGCGATCATCGCGACGTCCACGTCCGCCGGCGGCACGATTTCCTTGAAGTGCACGTTGAAGCCGTGCGCGAACAGCAGCGTCTTGCCCGCCCGCAGCGCGCCGGCGACGCCCGCCTCGTACACGGCCCGCGCCTCCTGGTCGGGGACGAGCATCATGATGACGTCCGCCGCACGCGCCGCGTCGGCGACCGAGCGGACATCGAGGCCTTCGTCCTTCGCGCGCAGCCACGACTTGCCGCTCTCGCGCAGGCCCACGATGACCCGGGCTCCGGACTCCCGCAGGTTCAGGGCATGGGCGTGGCCCTGGCTGCCGTAGCCAATGACCGCGATGACACGCCCCTCGAGCCGGGCGGGATCGGCGTCGGCGTCGTAGAAGACGCGCACAGTAGACGAACTCATGGCTGCTCCTCCGTTGGTATCGCTGGGATCTCTGAGATCTTGGACCGTGGACACCTCGACGGCGCGAACGCCGCCGATCTTTCGGAATTGTTGAACGACGCGGTCGGCCGTGGCCGCGTCGGTATGCAGCACGAACGTCATCCGCGATGTGCCGCCGTCACCGGAGGGGCGTAGCGCGAGCCCCTCGACGGCCACATTGCGCCGCCGCAGCACGCCGACCGCGCGGTTGAGCGTCAACAGCGTGTCATCGAGCAGCACGTCCACCGCGATCGCTGTCGTCACACCGCCGCCTCGATCGGCTCCGACAGCGAGCCCCCCGGTGGGATCATTGGATACACGTTTGCCTCCTGCTCGATGACGAACTCCACCAGCGCCGGTCCGGGATCCGCGTTCGCCCGGCCGACCGCTTCGGCCAGCGTGCTCGCGTCCCGCACCCGGTAGCCGGGAATGCCGTAGGCGTTGGCGAGCTTCACGTAATCGGGGCTCCAGATCGGCGTGCAGGAATAGCGCTTCCCGTGGAAGAACTGCTGCCACTGCCGCACCATGCCGAGGTACCCGTTGTTGAACACCGCCAGCTTTACGGGCAGCCCCTCCTGCACCATCGTCGCCATCTCGGCCATGTTCATCTGGAAGCCACCATCCCCCGAGATCGCCCACACCGTCTCCTGCGGCCGCGCCAGGTGCACGCCCATCGCGGCCGGCACCGCGAAGCCCATCGTGCCGAGCCCCCCGGACGTGATGTGCGTGTTGGGCCGGCGGTAGGGAAAGAGCTTCGCCACCCACATCTGGTGCTGACCGACGTCGGTGACGATGGTGCATTCCCCGCCGGTCGCGGCGTGGATGGCGGCGAGGATCGCCTCGGGCGAGAGGCCGCCGCGGAAGCTCGCGTCGGGCGGGCGGCGGCCTCCCTCGATCTCCGCCCGCCAGGCCTCGCAGTCGCGTGTGGCGATCGCGGCGACCAGCTGCCGGGCGATCACCGCGGCGTCGCCCACAATCCCGACGGTCGTGGGGACGTTGCGCCCGATCTCCGAGCGGTCCAGGTCGATATGCACGATCTGCGCGCGCGGCGCGAACGCCGCGAGGTTTCCTGTCACGCGGTCGTCGAAGCGCAACCCGATGGCGACGATCAGGTCGGCACGCTGGATCGCCCGGTTCACGTGCACCTCCCCGTGCATCCCCGGCATCCCGAGGTGCAAGGGGTGACCCTCCGGGAAGGCGCTGATACCGAGCAGGGTCGTGATCACGGGCATGCCGGTCTTCTCGGCGAGGGCGCGCACTTCGGCGTAGGCGCTCGCGAGGATGACGCCGTGGCCGACCATCAAGAGGGGTCGCTTCGCGGCGGCGATCAAATCGGCGGCACGGCGGATCGTATCGTCGGACGCCGTGGGTAGGGGCGCAGCAGGCTGCGCCCCTCCAGCGGCCGGTGAGAGATACTCCACCTTCTGGTTCTGCACGTCCTTCGGGACGTCGATCAGCACCGGTCCCGGACGCCCGTGCTGCGCGACGGCGAGCGCCTCGGTCACGACGTCCGCGAGGTCGGCCGCGTCCTGGACGAGGTAATTCTGCTTGGTGATCGGCAGCGTGATGCCGATGATGTCGGTTTCCTGGAAGGCGTCTCGCCCGATCATGGGACGCGACACCTGTCCGGTGATCGCCACCAGGGGAGAGCTGTCCATGTGCGCCGTGGCGAGCCCGGTGACCAGGTTGGTGGCGCCGGGGCCGGAGGTCGCGACGCATACGCCGACGCGACCGCTGGCGCGCGCGTAGCCGTCCGCGGCGTGCGCCGCCGCCTGCTCGTGGCGCACGAGGATGTGACGCAGGGCAGGGGTTTCAGGCAGCGCGTGGTAGAACGGCATGATCGCGCCCCCGGGATACCCGAAGAGCACGTCGACGCCCGCGTCGACCAGCGTGCGGCACAGGATGTGCGCCCCGCTGAGGATCTCGCTCATCGGATCACACTCCCCAGAAGTAGGCGGCGTTCAACGACTGGTCCTCGAGCTGATCCGCGTGGCTCGCCTTGTTGAGGGCGTGCACGAGCGCGCGGGTGCTCGCCTCGACGATGTCCGTCGAGGCACCGTGCCCGGACAGCGATTTCCCGTCGACGTTCACCTGCACCAGCACCTGACCGAGGCTGTCGCGGCCCGGCGTGACCGACTGCACCGTGAGGTTCAAGACTTCGATCCTGCGTCCGACGAGCTCGCCGATGGCGGCGAACGCGGCGGCGATGGGGCCGTTGCCGGTGCCCGTCGCGCGCCGCTCCCCGGTCCACGGACCGGCGAGGTCGACGGTGGCGGTGGCGGCCACCGTGCCGCACGTCACCTCCAGCACCCCCAGCCGGTAAGTCTCGGGCGCGTCGTGAAACCGGCCGTGCAGCAAGGCGAGCAGATCCTCATCGAGGATCTCGCGCTTCTTGTCCGCCAGCGTCGTGAACTCCTGGTACAGGTTGTCGAGCGTGGCCTCGTCCAGCTCATAACCGAGCTGCTGGTACCGTCGCTCCAGCGCATGCCGACCCGAGTGCTTGCCCAGCACCAGGGTGGACCGCGGAACGCCGACCTCCTCCGGCCGGATAATCTCGTAAGTCAGCCCGTTCTGAATCATGCCGTGCTGGTGGATCCCCGCCTCGTGGGCGAAGGCATTGCGGCCGACGACCGCCTTGTTCGGCTGGGGAAAGATGCCGGTCACGTGCGAGAGCAGCTGGCTGGTCCGGAACAGCTCCGGCGTGTGGACGCCGCAGCGGAACGCGACCGCCAGAGGGCGGACTCGCCCGGCCACAACGATCTCCTCGAGGGCGGCGTTGCCGGCCCGCTCCCCGATGCCGTTGATCGTGCACTCGACCTGGCCCGCACCCGCCTCGATGGCCGCGAGGGAATTGGCGACGGCGAGTCCGAGATCGTCGTGGCAATGAGCGCTGAAGACGACTGCGCCGCTGCTCGGCACGCGCTCGCGTACCGCCCGGAACATCGCCCCGTACTCGGCCGGCGTGGCGTAGCCCACCGTGTCGGGGAGGTTGATGGTCGTGGCGCCGGCCTCGATCGCGGCCGCGACCACGCGGCACAGGAATTCCAGATCGGTGCGGGTCGCGTCCTCGGCGGAGAATTCGACGTCGTCGCTGAAGCCCCGGGCGCGCTGCACCGCGGAGCGCGCGCGCTCGAGACACTGCTCGCGCGTGAGCCGCAGCTTGTGCTCGAGGTGCAGGTCGGACGTGGCGATGAAGACATGGATCCGTCCACGCGCCGCCGGCCGAAGCGCTTCCCCCGCCCGGTCGATGTCCCGGTCATGGCAGCGGGCCAGTGCCGCGATGATCGGACGCTGCACCGCCTCGGCAATGGCGCGGACGCCGCTGAAGTCGCCCTCGGACGCGCTGGGAAACCCTGCCTCGATGACATCCACGCCGAGTCGATCGAGCTGGCACGCTAGGCGCAGCTTCGCCTCCGGCGTCATGGAATTGCCGGGCGCCTGCTCTCCGTCCCGCAACGTGGTGTCGAAGATGACGACGTCTCGTCCCATTTGTCCCCCTAGACGTGAAAAAAAACCGCGGACCCTTGGGGGGGTCCGCGGCGTTGGATTCGCGCTGTTGCTGCTATTCGATCATGCTACTCTTGCGCGCGCCGGCGACCCCCTGCTGAGCGAGAGGCTCAGCAGCAGGACGACCAGCAGAAGGAGCGCGAGTTGGATCACCATAGTCACTTGGGAAGGAGAGCTACCTCCCCTCCTTCCAGGTGTCAAGTACCCGCATCAACGGCTGAGCCAGTAAGACACCTTCACGAGGAAGGTGTTGAGCGGGTGCTGGTCGAACAGCCGGCGGAAGTCGCGCGACAGGGGACGCGACGTATCCAGGTCGTCGGAATCCACGCGCCCCTGACTCCACACGACGAATAACGTCGAGCCCGGCCGGTACTCCCAGCGCAACACCACGTTCGAGTTGAAGGCCTTGAAGTTCTCCTGACCCGGCACGGCCGAGTACGGCTTGAACCGGTCCACGTAGCGCGCGGCGCGGGGGATCGACAGCTCGCGCACGTTCGAGTAGGGTCCCTTGCTCACGAAGGGCGAGGCGTACGCCTGGACGGTGAGCGTCGGGCTCGCCGTGTAGTCCAGCCGGAACGACACCGAGGCCGTCTTCTGATCGAGGTGCGCAAACGTGTAGTGCTGGACCCCGGTGCCGCTGTCGGTAACGGTCCCGTGGTACTGCCAGTCGTTTACATCGTGTGAGAGGCTGAGGCCGAGCGAGGCGCGGAATTGCGTGGACACGCGGAGGTCCACGCTCGGGCTCACGTTGAAGCTGGTGGAGCGACCGCCATCTCCGCGGAAGTAGTTGAAAAAGAGATAGGGAATGATGGGGCGGCGTTGGTCGCCCTCGAAGCCGCCCCACGGTGCGAAGTACGGATCGACGCGAACGGCGGGGCCGCCGCGGGCCACGCGGTCGTCGTACGTGGTGCCGAGCTGGCCGACGGTCCCGCCGAGGTGCACCCAATACCGGTTGTTGAGCTGGAAATGACCATTCGTGTTCGCCGCGCGCTCGGTGGGCAGACCCTCGGTCGTCCAGAACTGCCACCAGTTGAAGTTCCAGAAGCCCCGCTGGAAGATCAGGAACGGCTTCGTCCAATTCAGGGCGCCCCAGGTGTTCCAGCTCTGCTGGTCTGCGCGGCGCAGGAACCCGAAGTCGTTCGCCTCGAACCCAGGGGACCGGCGCAGGTAGCTTGTCTCGAACCGGATGAAGCCGCTGGTGCGCTGGAACAGGACCTCCTCGGCGTCCCCGGAGAGACTCGTGGCCGCCGTGTCGACGTTCAACCGGTCGTCGGGGCGCTCGTAACGGTGCACCCGGTCTGTTTGTGTGCGCAGCATCGCGGCGGGGGTGCCCGTGACGCGGCTCATGTCGACGGAGCCGGTGAGCTGATAACGCCCGCTCCGGAAGCGGTGGCGGAAGTTGAAGGCGCCGACGTAGGCACTCTTGCGCAGCACACTCTCGGTCCACTGATCGACGCCGCGGTTCACGCCCGTCAACATCAGGCCGATGCCGCTTTCGCCCTTGCGGAAGTCCTGCGTGAGACGGAGGGCGGAGTAGTTCGTGGTCGGCTCGAGCGTCTCGCCCAACCCGTTCGTGGAGTTATTGGTCACGGCGTCGAGCACGCCGAGCGTCAGCCCGCTGGGCAACCGCCCGGTGATCTTGGCGGCGCCGAGGATGCGGGACGCGCCTCCCACCCGCCGCGAGTAGAACAGCCCTTCCCCGCTGCAATTGACGACGCTGCAATTGACGCCGAACTGGAAAATGCCCGTGCCCTCAATGAAGAACGGCCGCCGCTCCTGGTAGAACGTCTCGAACGGGCCGAGGTTGAGCACTGAGGGGTCGGCCTCGACCTGTCCAAAGTCCGGGTTCACCGTGGCGTCGATGGTGATGTTCGACGTCAGCCCGTACTTGATGTCGGCGCCCCCGTCGATCTTCTGCGCGCGGTCGAACCCCGGTCCATCGAGAGGCACGTTCTTCGTCACGAAATAGGGCGCGACCTCGAGCCGCCGCGGTGCCGCGAGGCCGTCGAGCCCCGTCACCTCCCCGAGCTGTGACATCAAACCGGGGCGCTTCTGGCTGTATAGCGGCCAGCTCTCGCGCTCGGTGTAGCGGTCGATGTCCCGCCACACGGCAAACCCGAACGTATTGGTCGGCCCGGGGGTGTAGCGCATCTGGGAGAGGGGGATGCGGAACTCGGCCGTCCAGCCGAGCGAGTCAATCTGCGTCCCAGCCTCCCACACCCCGTCCCATGCGTCGTCTTCGTTGTTGTCGTTGTAGACAGCGTAGTCGCGCTTCACACCCGCGGGGTTGACGGCGAATTCGTAGCCGGTGCGGCGGTCGTGGTAGGAGTCGACGATGATCTTGAGCTGGTCGGATGCCGTCCGGATGTCGCGCCGCGCCAACAGTTTGAGGATGCTGTCGGGGTGCGCGTCGAAGGCACGAATAAAGACGTAAAAGTTGTGAGCGTCGTAGGCGACCTTTACCTCCGTGCGGTACCTCGGCTCCGCGTCCTCGACCGGCTGGAACTGCCGGAACGCCGTGATCGCGGGGGCGATCCGCCAGACCGCGTCGTCATCACGCCCGTCGATCAGCGGCGGGACGTCGGCGCGCACCGCCTTGGCGGTCATGGCAGATGAGGAAGTCGCGGGAGGGGTCGCGGGAGACCCGGAGGGGGGTGCCTGAACGGCGAGCAGGACGGCAGCAAGCGACGCCAACGGGGCCATGAGTCATCCGAGTGTGGGGACCCTACGTTGGATGCTACGGAACGGCAAAGGGTTGGTTTCGCGGCCGGCCTGCTACCCCCGCTTGCGCCGCTCCGCCCGTCCCTCCTCGGGTCTCCGTTCGGCGCCCGAGTCCTGCTCGGCGGCGACCTGGGCCGGGAACAGCTCTGACCGCAGCCATATGCCCGGAATCGGCAGCGTGACCGTGACCTCTTGCGACGTCCGTGCCGGAGCGTTGCCGGCCGCAGTGAGGGCGGTACGCCATTCGGGCGTCGTGAAATCGTCGGAGCGAAGCGGAAACGCAACGTAGTTGCCGACCCGGCCGACGACCACGTTCTCGATGACGTCGGTGAGGGGACGGCCCCGCGGATCGCGCAGCTTTGCGAGCGCGAAGAAGCGCTCCGCCCCGTCGCCGGCGGCAATGATGGTCGCCGAGTAATAAGGAAGATGGGCGGCGATGTGCGCGTAAACGCGCTGCTCCACGGCCGGTGGCGGCACGTCCGCGCTGATCACCTGGTCGACATCGGAAGCCAGGGCGCGATCGAGCAGGCTGCGGCGCAAGGCGTACCCGAAGCGACGCACCACCTCGCGGGTCGCGATATTCGGGAGCCGGAAGGGCACCAGCATCGCGGCCCGCAGGCGCGGCGTCCGCACGATAACGCGATAGCGCTCGACGGGCTCGACAAAGTGATAGGTGAGGACGCCTTCGGAGCGCATGTTGCGCAGGGTCCGGACCCCCGTCCCCGCGTGCGCCTCTCCCTCGAGCTCTGTGATACCGAGCGGACGACGGCGCAGCGACTCGCACATCTGCACGGTCCGTTCAGCGAGGAGCCGGGCGGTTTCGACGGCCGCGCCCGGCAGATCGGACGAGACGCAGGGGTCCAGCGGCACCGCTTCCAAGCCATCGCCCAGCTGCCGCGCGCCGACCATCTTGGCGACGATTTGCAGCGACCGCTCGCGAGCGTCGGGCTTCTTGCGCCAGCGCCCGTCTGATACCGCGAGCTTCACCTCTTCGCCCGGGCCGAGCGAGACGCTGTATAGCGTATCGCCCGCTTGGGCGCCGAGCGACTGCCAGATCAGCTCGAGGTCGAACAGGACTCCATAGCGTACCCCCGCCGGGTCCCCCGAGGGCGGTGGGGGAGGCGCGGCAATGTGTGCGATGTCGGGTGCGCCGGTGATGTCTCGGTCCTGCGGAAACACGCCGATGCGCGCGAACCGCACCTGACGCCCCCCCCCCGGCTGCGGCGGCACGGAGGGAGCGGCGCTCGCAGACGCCGGCCCTGATGGCGACGGCGAGGACGCCGCGCCGGCAAGCGGCAGGTCGCGCGGAGCCGTGAGGGGGATCGGATCGTCGGGCAGGGAGCGAGCGTCGAGCTCGATCGTCTCTTCGTTGCGCAGCCCGACGCGTATGCGCAGGCGCGCGTGGTCGTGCTTGGGGATCCGCACCAAGCCGTCGGCGTCGCTGACCCAGTAACCGCCACCGCGGCCGCCCTCCTGGAGCACGCTGACCGGGACCCCGGGGACCGAGGCCCCCGTGTCCTGATCAACGATTCGGAACGTCCAAGAGTCCTGCCAGCCCGTCGCCATAGTCGCTCAACTGAGGCAAGGATGGGGCCAGCCTCGGTGCTGCGAGACGTAAACAGTTTTGGAACAGCGAGTTACGGTCGTCCATCAGGCCGCGGCAGCACTGGCCGGCGTCTCCCCGCCACGCTCAAAGGGCGAGAGGTGCCGGGTTGTGCAAACCTGCGCTCAGGGCCTCCGCGAAGGCGATGTACACCCGATCCGACCACCACGACCGGCAGCGCGTGATTTCGGCCATCCCCGCCTCCGGCGTCATCGCCTTACGGTACGGGCGCGCGGTCGTCAGGGCGTCATACACATCCACGATGCCCACGATCTGGGCCGACAGCGGGATCTCGTCCCCGCGCAGCCGGTCGGGGTAGCCGGTGCCGTCGTAGCGCTCGTGGTGCCAGCGGATGATCGGCTTCAGGTCCCACGGGAACTCGACCTTGGCGAGCAGCTCGATCCCCCAAATGGGGTGCATCTGCACCACCTCATACTCGTCGCGAGTCAGGGGCCCGGGCTTGTTGAGGATTTCGTGGGGCACCCGCACCTTGCCGACGTCGTGCAGGTAGGCGCCCAGCTGAACGGCGGTTTGGACATCCTCCTCCAAGCTGAGCGAGCGCGCGACCGCGACGGCGTGGCGTGCCACGCGCTCGCAGTGGCCGAAGGTGTAGGTGTCGCTCGACTCGATCGACTGCCCCCACTCCCGCACGACCGCCAGGTAAGTGGCCTCGAGCTCGGCCATCTTGCCGCTGACGTTGACGAGGTCCATGCGCGCGTCGAGACGCGCGAAGAGACGGTGGGCGGCGTTCAGCAGGGTCAGCGCTTCCTGGTTGCGTCCGCTCGCCTGATAGAGGATGGCGAGCTCGCGCGATGCCTCCGCCTCCGCCAGGACGGCGCCGGCGCTCACGGCCAGCTCGATCGCGGAGCGGAGCCGGGACTCGGCGAGCGCGCTGCGACCCGTCTCGCGGTACACCACACCCAGCATGCGGTACGCCTCGGCCTTGAAGCTGCGGGCGTCGAGCTGATCGAACAGGGCGAGCGCCGCCTCGGCGTTGCGGCGCGCGTCTTCGTAGCGGCCGCGCGCGATGTGCACCTCGGCGTGATTGACGAGGCACAGTCCCTCCAGCTGCGCGTCCCCGGCGCGCGCGGCGATCTCGTAGCAGGCGGTGAAGTAGCCGTCGGCCCGGTCGAACTCGCCACGGTCGGTGCTGACGATGCCCAGGTTGGCGTACGCGACCGCGCAGCCGTGCTCGTCGTTCGCGGCGCGGCACTGCTCGAGCGAGCGCTGGTAGTGCGCCAGCGCCTCGTCGAAGTTCCCCTGGATGTTGGCGACGATGCCGAGGTTCTGCTCGATGCGCGCGCCGAGCTCGCGGCTCTGACGCCCCAGCTCCACTGCATCGAGGAAGTGTTTGCGCGCCGCGACAAGGGCGCCCGCCGCGACTTCGAGCCCACCCAGCGTGTTCAGCGCCTCGGCGGCTAGCAGGTCGTTTCCCACCTCGCGAGCAACGGCAAAGCTCCGGTCGCATAGGGCGCGCGCGACCGCCGACTCGTTACGGTGGTGGCGCACCACTGCTAGCCGCCGCAGCGCCTCTGCGAGCACTCCTCGATCACCACCCTGATCGGCGGCCACGATGGCCGCCTCATAGCAGGCGATCGCCTCCGGAATGCAGGCGGCGCGCTCGCGCGCGCGCGCCTCGTGCAACAGATCCGCGGCCGGACGGGGCCGCAGGACCGCAGTCACCGGACCCTCACCACGCGATCACGTACTCCGAGAAGTGAGTGACCCGCCCCGTGACCTTCTTCGTGAACAGGTTGTCGACGGAGAGCAGGTACGAGAGGATGTCCAGCAGGTTGCTCGTGTAGGCGATGCGCTTGGGCAGCAACCTTCCGAGCAGGTTGCAGTTCGCGTAGCTCATCGTCAGATACGCGGACGACGCGAACTGCAGCCCTTCGGGCTGGAAGCGAATGCCGTTGACACCCCGATTCACGTCCAACGTCGCCGTGATCGTGGTGGACTGGGAGAGCGCGCCGGCCGGAATCTTCAGGACGTGCGGCCCCACGGTGATGCTGCCGCCCGCGGGCCCGATCGTCTGGGTCGCCGACGCCGCGGGCAGGGCCGAGCACTGGAGTAGACCGGTGGGACGGAGTAGATCGCCGATGAGCGACGCGTCAGGCGTCGGAGCTATCGGCGGGGCGGTGGGCGCGCGGTCGCTGCAGGAGGCAATAACGCAGACGACCAAAGCGACCATCAGGACGCGGATGGCCTTCATTTTCCTACCGTTCTCCTCGAGGGCGCGGGGAGTTCTTTTGGGGAGCTAGGGACGGGAAAGAACGTACCGGAATGCCGCGGATTTCGTCGTGATTACGGTCACACCGTTGCGCGACGGCTCGTGAGACTGCAGCGTTACTTTCATGCGCCACCACACTCTCATTTCGATTACGGCTTTTGCCGGTTTCGCCTTTTTTGTATCTCCAGCCGACGCCGTCGCTCAAGCTCCGACCGACTCGGCGTGGGTCCGCACCGACACCCTGATCCCGATGCGTGACGGGATACACCTCTTCACTGTGATCGTCGTCCCACGCGGGGCAACCGCTCCCCTGCCGATCCTGATGACGCGGACCCCCTACGAGGCCAGCGGCACCGCCGGAATGGTGCGGCGCGCCAATGATTTAGGCCTGGGCGGCTATATCCTCGTCTTCCAGGACATCCGCGGCCGGTTCCGTTCGGAGGGGACCTTCGACATGAACCGCCCGCCCCGCTCCGGTCACGCTGGGACGGACGAAAGCACCGATACCTACGACACGATCGACTGGCTCGTGAAGCACGTGCCCAACAACAATGGTCGCGTCGGCATATACGGCGTGTCGTATCCGGGCTGGCTCACGGCCGTCGCCGGCATCGGCGCGCATCCCGCACTCAAGGCCATCAGCCCCCAGGCGCCAATGGGCGACGCCTGGATCGGAGACGACTTTTTTCATCAGGGAGCGTTCCGGGTGTCCTACGGCCTGGAATACGCCTGGATGATGGAAGCGTCCACGGATCTGAGTGTGACTCCGTCCCCCGCGCGCTACGACACGTACGAGTGGTATCTCTCGTTTCCGACCCTCGGTGCACTGGCGCAAGCGGTCGGCGCAAACGCGTGGCCCACCTGGCGCCGGTTTGCGGCGCATCCCGCGTACGACTCCGCCTGGCACGCCCGTTCCCTGCCCCGCTACTTCACCCACACCACCGTCCCAACGCTCACCGTCGGCGGCTGGTGGGATCAGGAGGATGAATACGGGCCGCTCGCGAGCTACGCCGCGCTCGAACGCAGCGATACGGCGGGGCTCAATCGTCTGGTCATGGGCCCGTGGTACCACGGGCAGTGGTCCGGCGATTCGGGAGTGGCACTCGGCAACATCCGCTTTGGGCGTGCGACGGGCGTCGATTATCGGGCGCTGCAATCCAAGTGGTTCGGCTACTGGCTCAAGGGCGAAGGCGATGGCAAGGTCGCCGAGGCGACGCTGTTTGACGCCGGGACGAACACGTGGCGCGAATTCGACCACTGGCCGCCCGCGACCGCCGAGCACCGCCATCTCTATTTCGGCGCCAACGGCTCGTTGTCGTTCACGGCGCCGGTCGACACTGCGGGCAGCGATTGGTTCGTCTCCGATCCAGCGCATCCCGTTCCCTATCGGCCGCGACCGGTGGAGCGTACCTACTCGCCGACTTCTCGCTGGCGGCGCTGGGAGACGGAGGACCAGCGCTTCGTGGACGGGCGGCAGGACGTGCTCACCTGGCAGACCGCGCCGCTCACCGCGGACGTGACCGTCGCGGGGAATGTGATCGCGCACCTGTTCGCGTCGACCACCGGCTCAGACGCCGACTGGGTGGCGAAGCTGATCGACGTGTACCCGGACACGATCCCCGACCGCACGACGATGGGCGGCTACGAGCTGATGGTGACGGGCGAGATCATGCGGGGGCGGTACCGCCAGAGCTGGGAGCGCGCCGCGCCGATCGCGCGGAACGCGGTGCTGCCGTTCACCGTGGACCTGCATCAGCAGGCCTACACGTTCAAACGGGGCCACCGCATCATGGTGCAGGTACAGAGCACCTGGTTCCCGCTGTACGATCGCAACCCGCAAACGTTCGTGCCCAACATCTTTACGGCGAAGCCGGAGGCATATCGGGCGCAGGTGCACCGGGTGTATCGCACGGCCCGCTATCCGTCGAATGTGGAGGTGGACGTCCTGCCCTAGGCTACTTTCGCAGGTAGGCGTCCGTCTTGTCGAGCCAGTCTTGGCGCGGCGGGCAGAAGATGTCCAGATCGAGCGTGTCTTCCAGGGCTCGCGCGGCGTGCGGCAGGTTCGAAGGCAGGTGGAGTACTTCCCCGGCGCGGACGATCTCCTTGCGAGCGCCGTCCTCACCGATGAGAAACTCGAGCGCCCCCTCGAGGATGTAGGTGAACTGCTCGTTCTCGTGCTGATGCTTGGGGACGACGCAGCCCTTCTTCAAGTACACGTGCGCCAGCATCGTCCGATCGCCGGTGATGAGACGGCGGGAGAGCAGCTCATTGAGCGGCTCCATGGGGACATCGTCCCAGCGGAACTTTGTGGCGGGCTTCAGGGTCGCTCAGTCCCGTTTGGCGGTCTGAAAGATGCGCAGGTACTTCTCGTACCCCTCGTCCGCCAGCCGCTCGACGGGGATGAACCGCAGCGACGCCGAGTTGATGCAGTAGCGCAGGTGCGTCGGCGCTGGGCCGTCGTCGAACAGGTGCCCGAGGTGTGAGTTGGCGTGGGCCGAACGGACCTCGGTGCGCTCCATGAAGAGCGAGCGGTCGGTCTTCTGCGTGATGTTCTCGGCCTCCAGCGGTCGCGTGAAGCTCGGCCACCCCGTCCCGGACTCGAATTTGTCGAGCGAGCTGAAGAGCGGCTCGCCGGAAACGACGTCGACGTAGATCCCCGCCTTGTGGTTGTCCCAATACTCGTTCTGGAACGGCCGTTCGGTGACCTCGTGCTGCGTCACCTCGTATTGCAATGGCGTCAATCGCTGCCGCAGCTCGGCGTCGCTGGGCTTCGGTGCGATCTTCGGTTCACTCATTGCAGCTGCCCCCCCTTGCGTGCGCGTCGTGTCGGTGCTCCCCCCCCAGATCTGCTGCAGGATCCGGTCACGACCACAGCCGGTCCGATACAGCCCGTACCTGACGGGATTCTTCTTGGCGTAGTGCTGATGGTACTCTTCGGCCGGGAAGAACGGGCCCGCCGCGCGCAGCTGCGTCACGATCTCCCGGTGGAACCGGAGGCCGAGGTGGCGCTTCGATTCCGCGGCGAGGCGCTGCTGCACGGAGTCGCGATAGAAGATCGCGGACTGGTACTGCGGCCCGTGGTCGCACGCCTGCCCGTTCACTTGGAACGGATCGATGTTGTGCCAGAACGCATCGAGCAGCTTTGCGTACCCGACCTTGCGCGGATCGTACACCACCTGGACCGACTCGAGATGGCCGGTTTGGCCGGTGGTGACGTCCTCGTACGATGGGCTGACGGTACGACCACCCATGAAACCCACCGTGATCGACACGACACCCTCCAACTGCTCGAAGGGATGCTCCATCGACCAGAAGCAACCGCCGGCGAATGTCGCGGTGTCGAGGGAGGGTGGGGCGAGGACGAGGGCGCCAAGCAGCAACAGGTTCATGACTAAAGATACCCGCCTTGACCACCCCCGGAACGGGGCCTAGTCTCCGGCCCCATGCTCGGCGCCCAGCTTCCCTTGGTCAGCGTCCTGCCTTTCGTGGCGCTACTCCTGGCGATCGCTGTCGGCCCACTCGCCACGCCACACTGGTGGCACTCGAATGGGAACAAGGCGCTCGTAGCCGCCCTCGTCGCGCTGCCGGTTCTGGTCCACTTGGGTCTCGCGGCGGGCGAGCCGGGACGGGTGGTGCTGGGCGAGAAAGCCCACGAGTACCTCGGGTTCATCGTCGTGATCGGCGCCCTGTTCGTGATCGCGGGGGGCATCAACATCGACGGATCCCTCTCGGGCACGCCGCTCGTCAACACGGGGGTTCTCGGTCTCGGCGCGATCCTCGCGAACGTGGTTGGCACGACGGGGGCTTCGGTCCTCCTGATCCGGCCGCTGCTGCGCGCCAATAAGAGCCGGCGGCGGACGACACACATCGTCGTCTTCTTCATCTTCATCGTCGCAAACTGCGGCGGCTTACTCACTCCGGTCGGCGATCCCCCTCTGCTCCTCGGGTTCCTGAAGGGGGTGCCGTTCGACTGGACGCTGCGACTCTGGCCGCAGTGGCTCACGACGACCGCCGTCCTGCTCGTCGTCTTCAACGTGTGGGACCAGCTGGTGTTCGATCGAGAGGAGCGGGAGCGCCCCGGCTCGCAGCTCGAGCAGGTGATGATTCACGAGCCGCTGCGCGTGCGGGGCGCTGCAAGCATCGCGACGCTCGCCGGCGTGCTCTTCACAATCGTCAGCGCGGGACGCGCGGCGGCGGCCGGCCGTCCCTGGGCCGCAGGCGTGCAGGAGGCGATCATCGTCATGCTCGCCCTCACGGCGTACATCACGACGCCAGGGGAAGCACGCGAACGCAACGCCTTCACGTTTGGCCCACTCGTCGAAGTGGCGGTCTTGTTCGCCGGAATCTTCGTGACGATGGCGCCGGTGCTCGAGATCTTGAACGCGTGGAGTCAGGGCGCGCGGACGGTCCTGGGGATGGGCTTCGGCGTCTCGCAGCCGTGGCAATTCTTCTGGAGCGCGGGCGCGCTCTCGAGCGTGCTCGACAACGCCCCGACCTATCTCGCGTTCGCCGCCAGCGCGGCCGGGCTCCAGGGCGTGCCGGCGCACGGTCCGTTCATCGGCGCCCTCACCCTCGATCCCGAGACTGCGCGCATCCTGGCGGCGATCGCGACAGGGTCGGTGTTCATGGGCGCGAACACCTACATCGGGAACGCGCCCAACTTCATGGTGAAGGCGATCGCTGAGGAGAACGGCATCAAGATGCCGTCGTTCTTCGGCTACATGGGCTACAGCTGCGGCATCCTGCTGCCGATCTTCGTGGCGATCAGCTTGCTGTTCTTCCGGTCCTGAGGCTCTATTCATCATGCTAGCGAGTCTGGTTCTGCTCACGGTGCTGCAAGGAACTCCCGCGCGCGACGACGGTCAGTGGCGCATGCCCGGGAGAGATTACGCCGCCACCCGCTACAGCGGGCTCACGTCCATTACGCCCGCCAATGCCCCGCGACTCCGTCCCGTCTGGAGTTTTTCCACCGGCGTCCTGGGCGGGCACGAGGGACAGCCGCTCGTCGTCAACAACACGATGTACGTCGTCACACCCTTTCCGAATGTGCTGTACGCCTTCGATCTCACCCAGGAAGGGTACCCGCTCAAGTTCAAGTACCGCCCCGACGTGAATCCCACGGCCGTGGGGATCGCGTGCTGTGACGCGATCAACCGCGGCGCGGTCTATGCCGACGGCAAGATCGTGTACAACCTGCTCGACGGGCATACAGTCGCCGTGGACGCGGCGACAGGCCGGGAGTTATGGAAGACGAAAATCGCCGACCTCGGCCAGGGCGAGACGACGCCGATGGCGCCCTTCGTGGTGGGCAACCGCGTCATCGTGGGCCCCTCGGGCGGTGAGTTCGGGATCTACGGCTGGGTGAAGGCGCTCGATCTCGCGACCGGCCGAATCGCCTGGACGGCGCACAATATGGGACCCGACAGCCTGATGCTGGCACGTCCGGGGACCTTCAAGGGCGGAGCAAATGTCGGGCTCACCACTTGGGCAGGCGACGCGTGGAAGCGCGGCGGCGCCCCGGTATGGGGCTGGTTCTCCTACGATGCCGACCTCGACCTGATCTACTTCGGCGTGGGCAATCCGGGACCGTACAACAGCGAGCAGCGACCCGGCGAGAACAAGTGGACGAACAGCGTGCTGGCCCGGCGGCCCGGTGACGGCGCGCTGGTGTGGGCTTACCAGTTCACCCCGCACGACAGCTGGGACTACGACGCGAACGCCGAGATGATCCTCGCCGATCTCACGATTGGCGGCCGGCGGCGCAAGGTGCTCGTCCACTTCGACAAGAATGGGTTCGCGTACACGCTGGACCGCGCCACGGGCGAGGTGCTCGTCGCCGAGCCGTTCACGCCCGTGACCTGGGCCAAACGCATCGACCTGGCAAGCGGACTGCCGGTGGTCGATTCCACGAAGCTCACCGGGGTCTCGCGCGGCAATATCGAGGGCATCTGTCCGAGCCTCGAGGGCGGCAAGAGCCCCGCGTCGCCGTCGGCCTACTCGCCGCGCACGGGGCTGTTCTACACGGCCACGAACAACCTCTGCATGAGCTTTCAGGCCGCACCCGCGGCGCACATTGCGGGCACGCCGTTCATCGGCGCGAGCACGCCGTACACCGCCGGGCCGGGTGGGTACAAGGGCGCGTTCATCGCCTGGGACGCCGCGCGCGGCCGCAAGATGTGGGAGATCAGAGAGAAGTTTCCCGTCTGGAGCGGCGCCGTGGTGACCGCGGGAAACGTCGTGTTCTATGGCACGCTGGACGGCTGGTTCAAGGCCGCCGACGCGACGAACGGCCGCGAGCTGTGGAAGTTCAAGGTAGGCTCGGGCGTGGTCAGCGCGCCCATCAGCTACCGCGGCCCCGACGGCAAGCAATACATCGCTGTCTACTCCGGCATCGGCGGCGACTGGTTCCTGTTGTCGGGCGACGTGCGCTCCGACGACCCCGCCGACGTGCGGCCGCCCGCCGATTTCGCGGCGGACCTCGCGCGCCACACGAGCCAGGGGGGGATGGTGTGGATCTTCGGCCTGTAGTCGCGCTGCTCGTTGCCGCGGCGTGCGGCAGGTCCGAGAGCGGCCTGCCAGTATCGGTGCGCTACGCCAACCATGTGTCCGCGGGCGGCACTCTTCCGCCGGCGGGCACGCTCGCGAATCCGTTCGCCGACTCGGAGTCCGTGCAACAGGGAGGGCAGCTCTTCGTGGCGATGAACTGCGACGGCTGCCACGGCGGCGGGGCGACGGGGTGGGTGGGACCGAGTCTCGTGGACGGGCGCTGGCGTTACGGCGGCGAAGATGGCGCGGTGTTTCAGTCGATTTACTACGGCCGGCCCCGCGGTATGCCGGCCTACGGTGGCATCCTCGCCGATGGCGTGATCTGGAAGATCGTGGCTTACATCAGGGCGCAGCCGGTGCCCAAGGTAGTGCCCACCCAATCGTGGTGATCACTGCACCATTCCGAAGCGCTTGTTCTGAGCCGTCATCTTGATGAAGTGTTTAAGCCGCTGCTCGAACACCTCGCGCCGGCGGCGGCCGGCGTCGATCCAGCCGATGCGAATGCGCCGGTACGACTCCGGAAAGCGCCGGTAGTGCTTCCACACCGCTGCATCCTCCTTCAACCGCCGCTCGATATCCGCGGGCAGGTTCCAGCGCAGCCTCGGCTTCGTGTCCTTCTTATGGTCGAAGTCATGCGCGATGCTCGCGAGGCCGGCTTTGGTCATGCGACCCGCGGCGATCAGCCGCCGGACGCGCTCGCGGTTCATCGCCGACAGACGGCTGGTAGATCGACGGGGTGAAAAGCGCTGGGTCCAGCGGTCGGCATCGATCGGTTTCACGATGCCGTCGATCCACCCGTAGCAGAGTGCTTCCTCCACGGCGTGGTTGTAGGGGATCCTCGGCTTGCCGCTGTGCTTCTTGTAGTAGACCAGCCAGATGTCGGGGGCCGCGCGGTGGTGCTTCCAGAGCCACGCGCGCCACTCCTTGCGATTCTTCGCGTAGAGGGTCTTGCCGACCTTCACGCGTTAGTGGCGGCGGCCGCCACCACCACCCCGAGATCCGCCCCTCGAACCGCCCGACACGGGGCCGGAACGCCCGCGCGAGCCGCCCCCCCCGCCCCCCCCGCTCCCCGACGACCGCGACATGGTCGGGCCGCGACTCGAACCGCCGCGCGGTGACATGACGGGCCCGCGCTGACGCGGCTGGAAGTCCCGGGCTACGGGCCCGGGGTTCGCCGTCGCGTCGCGACGACGGGGTTGGATGCCGCTGACCAGTACTCGGTCACGCGGTATGACGAAGCGCGTGCCGCCAAAACTCCGGGGGAATGCCCCGGGGTACCGACTGTAGCCGTACGGCCGGTAGGCGTACGGCCGACCGAAGTAGTAGGCCGAGTATCCGAAGCCGAACGGCGAGCACCCCGGGCTCCAGCCCCAGAACGGATCGTAGCAGAATGGGTCGTAGCCGTATGGCGTCCCGAACGACAGGCCGAACCGGAACCGGTACGGATGGCCGTATCCGTAGTAGCCGGCGCCGTAGTAGTCGGAGCCATACCCGTAGTGCGAGGCGATCCGGCCGCCCACCACGTACGTGGCCGCGTCGTATTCGAAGCGCGCCTCGCCCACCATACGCCGGGCGATGTCGAGCAACCCGGCGAGCGGATCGCTGCGCACGTCGGTGGCACCGAGGGCACGGAAGTCCCAGTGATCGTTGCGCACGAACGCATCATAGCTGAGCGGGTCCTGCGACAGGACCGCGACCACCGTACCGGTGCCGTCGTCGGCGTCCACGAAGAAGGCGTTGCGGTCGGAGCGCCCGCGGATCTCGATGCGCTTCCCGCCGCGCACGAAGTCGTCCTCCGAGGGGTCGAGCGGGAACAGCACGCGGACCCGTCCGTCCGGGTCGGCGTGCAGCACGACGAGGTGGCCGTCCTGTGCAGTCTGGACGTAAACCCGGGCGCGATCGCCGCGGGTGAGTTGTTCGTGATTGATATCGACGCGAACTACGGGCGGGGGGGGATTGTCGGCCTGGACGGCTGGGCCGGCGAGTGACAACAGCAACGGGAGTATCATGGGCGCCTCCTTAAGGAAAGGATACCCCGGGGCGGTGCAGAAGGCGAGGCGGCGCCTGTCCGGCCGTTGCGTGTCGGGACGTGTGCCGCTTGCGCCGTTTCGCTGCTAGCGATACGTTCGCCCCTGCGAATCCCTTAACACGTGCGAATTCCGGTCATGCTCAGGGTCTGGCCCGCGTCCCTGGCGTGGCCTGCAAAGGCGGCGACGCTGTTCGCCGCCTATTTCGTAATTGCGAAGTTGGGCCTGCGGTTCGCGACGATCGGGGAGTCGATCTCGCCCGTCTGGCCACCGACCGGCTTCGCGATCGCGGCTCTCCTTCTCCTCGGCTGGCGCTACTGGCCGGCGATTCTCGCCGCTGCCTTCCTCGCGAACGCCACCACCCACATTCCGCTCCTTGCCGCGGCCGCTATCGGATGCGGGAACGCCGGCGAGGCGTTGATCGGCGCGTACCTCATGCGCGGCCGCGCGAGACTCGACGAGCCGGGCGCCGTGCGGGATCTCGTCTTCTTCGCCGCCCCGGCAGCGGCACTCGCGAGCGCCGTCACCGGGGTGGCGGCCCTCGCGGCCACCGGGGCGCTTCCGGCGGGCGGGTTCCTTCCCGCTTTCGGATTGTGGTGGGCTGGAGACGTCGTGGGCGCGCTCACCGTCGTGCCACTCATCCTCAGCTGGGCCACGCCCTCTCCCACGTTCGCGGGCCGCCGCACGCTGTTGGAGCTGGTCTCGCTGGCGGTGGGCTCCGTTCTGCTGTCACTGCTGCTGCTCGGCCGGCTGTTCCCCCACTCGTTCCTGCCCCCATCCTCGTATCCCTACCTGCTCTTCCCGCTCGTCATCGCGGCGGCGGTACGCGCGGGTCCGCGGGGCGCTGCACTCGCGACACTGGTGGTCGCCCTCGTCGCCGTGGGCGGCGCCGCTCAGGGGGGCGGACCCTTCGCGCTGCGGACATTGCCAAGCACCGCGGCCGTCCTGCTCGTGTACATCGGCGTGCTGGCGGTGACGGGGCTGGTGCTCGGTGCCGAGTCGGGTCATCGTCGCCACGCCGAGAGCGCGTTGAACGATGCGCATGAGAACCTGCGCGCCATCATCCAGAGCGCGCCACTCGCGATCTATACCCTCGGCTCCGAGGGGACGGTGCTGACGTGGAACGCCGCAGCCGAACGGCTGTACGGCTGGCGCGCCGACGAGGTCCTGGGCCGCAAACTCCCGACGACACCCGAGGGTGAGCAGCTGGTGTTGCGCCAGAACGCGCTCGCGGGTCATTCGATCACGGGGATGGAAGTCACGCGCCGGCGCAAGGACGGCTCGCAGATCACGATCAATTTGTCACTGGCGCCGCTCAGCGGCCCCGACGGCAGCGTGTCCGGCGTACTCGCGATCGCCGCCGACCTGACGGCGCTGCGCCAGCTCGAGATGCAGTACCGGCAGTCACAGAAGGTCGAGGCGGTGGGCCAGCTCGCGGGCGGCATCGCGCACGACTTCAACAACATCTTGACGGCGATCCTGAGCACCACCCAGCTGCTACTCAAGGACCTGCCCGCCGCTTCGGTGGCGCGCCGGGACGTCGAGGAAATCGCCGACTCGGCGCGGCGCGCCACCGGCCTCACACGCCAGCTGCTCGCGTTCAGCCGCCGCCAGGTGCTCGAGCTCAACGCGCTCAGCGTGAACTCCCTGGTGCTCGACCAGGAGCGCATGCTGCGACGGCTGATCCCCGAAAGCGTCGAGCTGCGGACGACTCTGGCGCCCGACCTCGGTACGGTGCGCGCTGATGCCGGCCAGCTCGAGCAGGTGCTCATGAACCTCGTCGTGAACGCCCGCGACGCCATGCCGCTGGGCGGCGTGATCACCGTCGCGACCGCCAACGTCGACATCGATCGACATCACGCGCACGACCATGTGCCTGTGCAGCCCGGCCGCTACATCGAAATTGCGGTGCGCGACACGGGCGTGGGGATGGACGCCAATACACTGTCCCACCTGTTCGAACCGTTCTTCACGACCAAGGAACCGGGAAAGGGTACGGGGCTGGGTCTCGCGACGGTGTACGGCATCGTAAAGCAATCCGGAGGATACGTCTGGGCGGACAGCACGCCGAGCCAAGGCGCGACGTTCATTGTTTACTTGCCTCGTGTGGAAGAGGGCACCGCGGAGCCCGAACTCGAGTCCGCGGCGCCGTCACTCGACGGCAAGGAAACTGTGCTGCTCGTGGAGGACCAGGGGGAGGTGCTGCGCGTCATGCGGCGCGGGCTCGAAGCGCTCGGCTACACCGTCCTCGCCGCCAAGGGCGGACCCGAAGCGCTGGCGCTGGCGGCGCGCCACGAGGGACCCATTCACCTGCTCGTCACCGACGTCGTCATGCCGGGAATGAACGGCCGCGACCTGGCGCTGGGCCTAGCCACGACGCGTCCCGACACGAAGGTGTTGTACGTCTCCGGCTACTCCGACCAGTCGATCGTCCACCAGGGGCTGCTCTCCCCGGGAGTGGCGTTTCTGCAGAAGCCGTTCGCGCCCGATGCCCTCGCGCGCAAGATCCGCGACACGTTGACAATCGTCACCCGTTGACGGTGCGCATCACGGCACGCCGCGAAACTTCAGCGCCGCGCGCGTCAGCTCCGCATCGGTGATCGTGGTGCGGCCGCTCCGCGCGACCGCGCGGTCCAGCGCCACCCACAAGGCACGGCGGTAGGGGTCGAGCTGGATCGCGCGAGCGAGGCAGCCGATCTCGGCATCCGCCGACTGCTGCTGCGCGCAGGCCACGGCCCGCGGATCGCCAGCTCGGGACTCGGGGCCGGCGATCACGGCGGCGTCGAACACAATGGCGATCAACAGACCAATCAAGTAGTAGCGCATAGGCTCCTCCCGGCAGGGAGAGAGGCACACCGCGCACCAGCAGGATTTGTGAGGGGCTAGGAGGACCGCGTGTCAGCGGGGACACGGCGCGACGCGATGCCCTGTGTCCCGGGAGACACAGGACGAATTAGGTCTTGGGCCTGATCCAGAGGGGCACGATCGTCTTGCCCCAATGCAGCCGCAGCAACGCCGAATCTGGAGTTACCACAGGGAAGTAGTATGCCAGCACTTCCATGTGCGCGCCCTGTTCGGCGGCGACCGTTACGCGCAGCACGTCGGACGATTCACCCGGATACGGAGTATGCCACACGCCGAGGGCGCTGCTGAAGATCACAGTCCACGGCTGCGGGGAGTCGGCGGGGATAGTCCACAACGTGTAGCGACCTGCAGCGAGGTCGTGGCCTGCGATCGAAACGTCGCGGCTGAAGGAGATCGTAGTCGCCGAGTCGGCGCCCGGGTGCCACACGCGTCCCGAGCGGACGATCCCGCCCGTGCCAAACAGGTCGCGCCCGCGCGCGACGGGGCGGTTGTAGGAGATCGCGATATCGGTGATGCCCACCCGCTGCGTGACCGAGCCGTGCTGGCTCCGCGGCACCTGCTGGAGCAGCCCGGCGGCGAGCAGCGCGAGCGCAAAGCTCAGGGGGTGCCCTCCGCGGGCTTCTCGTCCTTCTTTTTCTCGCTCCAGCGCTTGAACGCCCACACGCCGAACCAAACGAGCGCCACGAAGAAAGCAATCTTGAAGACCGTGAACACGACACCGAGCAACACACCGGCGAAGAGCTTCCAGAGGATGACGCCAATGACGCCGAAGGCGGCGAGCTGCAGGACGGGTTTACCCATGGTAAGTCTCAAGGATAGGGACGCGAACAGTACGGCGCGAGGGGTGGAGAGGTGTCACGGGAACACGGGAACATCGGAACCTGAGGAACGACGGGCCCGGAAAGCAGTATGTTGAGGACCGAAACGTCCTCAGCCAGGGAGCCCCATGCGTAAGCTCAACGGTGTCGTTCTAGTCCTCATTGCGGTGGCCGGCCTCGCGTGCGCCGCCAAGCGCGTGCTCGTCCCCGCGCGGATGGATCTCCATCCCTACGGGAAGATCGGCCTCGTCGTCTTCTCCGTCGAAAACGCCAAGGGAAACCTGCATCAATTCGCGACCGAGCGATTCGCCGAGAATGTGCTCGAAGCGCAGCCGGGGATCGAGATCCTCGAGCTCGGCAACATCGACACGCTCATGGATCGAGTGGGGGAGCGAGAAGTCGGACCCCTGACCGCGCAGGAGCTCGGCAGGCAACGCGGGGTGGCGGCGGTATTCGCCGGACACCTGAAGGTTACCAATCCTTCCGCGTCAGGCGGGATCGCCGGACTCATGACTCCGCACCTCGAAGCGACGGTCCGGACCGACCTGAGCGTGCGGCTCCTCTCCACACAGTCGGGCGGAACCGTGTGGCGCTCGAGCGCGTGGGCCACGCAGCGGGTCGGAGGCGTCTCGATTGTCGGTGGTCAGATCAACTTCGGCGCGCGCGATCCCAAGACGGCGTACGGACCGATGGTGAACACGATCGTCAATATCGTGACGCACGACATGTGGTCGACGTGGCAGAAGCAGTAGCCCGGTAGCGCGACGTTCGGAGGCGGGGGGGCATCTTCGTTAGCATGCCCCTCTCACTCCCTGCCCTCGTTCTGGCGAGCCTCCTCGCCCAGACCCCCGATGTCACGGCTCGCCTCACCAAAACACTCGACAGCCTCACCGCGGCAGGCGAGTTCTCGGGAGTCGCGCTCCTGGCGAAAGACGGCGCGCCGGTGTTCGAGCGCGCCTACGGCCTCGCCGACCGCGAAGCGCGCACGCCCAACACGATCGAGACCGCGTTCAACCTGGGCTCGATCAACAAGTTCTTCACGCAGGTGGCGATCCGGCAGCTCGCCGACGCGGGCAAGCTCGACGTCGATTCCAGCCTGGCACGCGCTTGGCCCGATTACCCCAACCAGGACGTAGCGCGTCGCGTCACGGTCCGGCAGCTGCTGCAGCATCGATCGGGAGTGGGCGGCAACATCTTCGCCGCGCCCGCGAGCGGCAAACGCAGCGACATCCGGCGGCTCGCCGACTACTTCCAGCTCTTCGTCAATGAACCGCTGCAATTCGAGCCCGGCACGCAGCAGCGCTACTCCAACGCCGGCTACATCGTGCTCGGGCTCCTCGTGGAGCGGCTGTCGGGTGAGAACTACTACGACTACGTGCGGCGTCACATCTACGAGCCGGCGGGCCTGACGCGGACCGGCAGTTGGGCGGTGGACTCACTCCCCACAAACACGGCAGTCGGCTACACACGCGGCGCGCAGGACGCTCCTGCGTCAACGCCGCTCGGACCGAATACGGGTTTTCTTCCCGGACGCGGCAGCTCGGCAGGCGGTGGCTACTCGACGGCGCACGATCTCCTGCGCCTGATCAACGCGCTGCGCGCGGGCAAGATTCCGTCCGGGCCGCCTGCCGGCATCGGCATCGCGGGTGGCGCGCCGGGCCTCAATGCCGCTATGGAGGGAGACCTTCCGGGCGGCTATGACGTGATCGTGCTCGCGAATCTCGACCCGCCCGCCGCCGAACGAGTGGCGCGGATCGTGAGAGGCTGGCTGACCGCGAGGGATTAGCCCCGCACCGCCGCGAACAGCGCCACGACCGCGATCACGACTCCCACCGCGGTCTTGGCCGCCGTGGCGGCGGCGCGACCCAATAGCGCGCCCCACCCCGCGCGCAGGGCGGTGCCGGCCCCTGACGTCGAGTACTCAAAGACCACGGCGCCGGCGAACGATCCGATGAACGCACCGATCACGCTGCCGATGACGGGAACGGGGACGCCGACGACGGCGCCGACCAGTCCACCGAGCAACGCGCCCCACCCTGCCCGCTTCGATCCTCCGTAGCGCCGCGCCAGGCCGAACCCGAGCCAGGCTTCGATCACTTCACCGACGACCGCGAGCGCGAGAACGATCACGATCGTCCAGGTGCCGACTGTCGCGAAGTCCGTCAGCCAACCGTAGGCCACGACGGCGATGACCATCAGCCACAGTCCCGGCAGACCGAGCGCGACGAGTGCCAGGCCGACGAAAAAGCACGCCGCCATCAGCCAGGTGAGGAGTGTGGGGTTCATGAGTTGAATTCTAGCGGTGACGAGCGCACGTTGCAGCGTGCCGCAACACGATGGAGCGCGCGCAGTGAGGGTGCTTATCGAAGCCTGCGTCGAGTCGCTCCCAGCCGCCGTGGCCGCCGCCGCGGGCGGCGCCGATCGGATCGAACTATGCGCCAATCTCGCCGCCGGCGGCACATCGCCGGATGCCGAGACGCTCGCGGCGTGCCTGTCCCGGCTCACGATCCCCGTCTTCGTCATGGTGCGGCCGCGCGGGGGCGACTTCCATTACTCGGCTGCCGAGCGCGCCGGGATGGTCGAGGAGATCTGGCAGGTGAAGGCCGCCGGGGGGGGGGCGCAGGGGATCGTGACGGGTGCGCTGCGACCCGATGCCACGGTGGACGAGACCCTAACGCGGGAATTGATTGCGGCCGCGCAACCCCTGCCCGTAACGTTTCATCGGGCCTTCGATTCTTGTGACGATGTGGAGAAGGCACTCGAGACCTTGATCGCCTTGGGCGTGACCCGGGTGCTCACGTCGGGCGGAGCGGCAACGGCTCCGGAGGGTGCGGCGACGATCGCAAAACTCGTGCGGCTCGCAGCGGGACGGATCGGCATTCTCGCCGGGGGCGGGGTCAAGGCCGACAACGTGGCGGCCCTCGTCCGCACCACCGGTGTGCGCGAGGTGCACCTCAGCACGAAGGACGCGGACAAGATTCGACGGGTGGTGGCAGCACTCGATCGTTAGCACTCTCCAAGCAGCGCTGCTAGTGTGTGACCCACCTCACTGGCTTTCGGCGCGCGAAATGCATACGCATAGAGCCATGATCACGCCCCTGATCCACCGTGCGCTGACGCGCGAGGACCTGGCTCGGCTCGTCGCCGAGATCGGTCGAGTGAACCAGGCCGAAGCGCGCGCTGCCGAGGAAGCGATCCAGGCCGGCGAAGTGGATGCCGTGCTCGACTCTCCCGTGGCGCTGGACGCCGTGCGTGGACGAGGCGGCGCGCCCGCGGCGGTCCCCCTGTCACTCCTCTGGTACGTCCCGGTGCGCGCGACGCTGTGCGCGCGCGGCGTGTCCGACGTCGAGCTCGCCGACTACGCCGCCACGCTGCCCGTGGTGTTCGCGACCTGGCGCGCGGTGCGAACCGTCGCGCACGGCGAGACGGGCATCGACGTGTGGTGGCGCTATGTGGCATCGCTGCCGGACGGAACGACGGCGCAAGCGGAGGGCGCGGCCGACGTGGCGGCGCTGGCATTGTGGTGGGCGGGCTGCTTCCCCGAGTGGGTCGGCCGGCGCGCGGCGGGGCGCGGGATGCTGCGGGCCTACGTGACGTTCGCGGCACAGGCGCTGGAGCTCGCGGCCCGCATCCTCGGGCCCATCGGGCCGCTGTACGGGCGCGCGGCCGCACAGATCGAGGCGCTCCACGCCGCGCTCGCCGAGGCGCGACGCGACTACCTCGGCCGGGACGTCCACAGCGCCCGCAGCCGGCTGGAGCGGTTCTTAGGTCGGTTGAACTAGAGTCACGCGGGCCTCACCGGACCGCGCGGGCCAACGCGGCGTGTACGCGTACCCCTGCACCGTCTCCTCGAAGCCACGCTCCGATCGCGAGACCGTAGCGAACGCCACCGGCGCCACGTCGAGTGTCAGCTGCTTGGACACCGAGATCTCCGTACAGAAAAAGGCGTCGGATGGGAATGCTGCCGCATCCCAGCGGTAGCTGACGGTCAGCTCACCGTTGGGCTTGAAGCTCATGCGCTTCTCGAGCGACCCGGAGCGCAATACCAACTCGACTGCCTTCTTGGTCGCAGTAACGCTCGCGTCGAACGCCGCCAGCGCCCAGGAAGCGACCTCGTGCGATCCGTCGCCCGCGACGACCCGGTCCACAAACAATGCCCGGTCCACCTGATCGACCGGCGGCAACTGCTGCAGTCGGCTGGTGCGCTCGAGATCGTGGATGCTGGGAGTGCCGTCGCTGGGGTGGGCGGCCTTCGAGTCGTCAGCGCTGACCTCGTGATAGACTTCGCGCCGGCGGGTGAGCACGTCGCCATAGTTGACGCCCGACTCGAACACGGTGTACTCCTCGATCACACCGCCCCGCGTGGGACTCACGACTGCCGAAAACGCCGAAGAGTGAATCCAGATCTCCGTCTGCCCGTCACAATCCAGATCTAACTGCTCCGCGGCGACTTGCTCACCCTGCCGCAACGCGCGCTCGGCCTCGGCAAGATTGCGCCAGATCGCCGCCCGCAGGTGCGGCAGATACAGCCCGCCGAATACCCCATGCCAGTAGGCGTCATTGCACTGGGCGCGGCCGATCGCGCGCCGCGCCGCCGGCGGATCGCCCCGGTCCCGACACAGCGCGGACAGCGCCAGCATCTTCTTGTGCATGCGATTCGCTTCTGGGTACTTCACCAGAAAGTTGCGCCAGTGCCCGCCCCGCACCAGCGCGCCGTCCGGCCCCGCCACACGCTCTTCGCCGAGGTCGCGCTCCAGCGCCGCAAGCCGCGCGGCGGCGGCGGGCGGCAACGCCCACGTTTCCATCTCGCGATACGACGCCGTGGGGAGATAGACCAGGCCCGCGCTGGGAACTTCACCGAGCGCCACGCCGGGCGTCGTGAGCTGGACTTCGCCGCCCGTCACCAGCGCGGCCATGGCGTCCAAGAACTGATCGAGCCAGCCGCGCGTGTACACCCAGTCCTTGGTCCCGGGCCAGCCGCCGAATTTCTCGCCGTCGTCCACGAACACCGCGAGCGGGCGGCCGGCGGCGCGCAGCTCGCGGAGATAGGCGGCGATGCTGGCCGGCGGCTTGAAGGGGATGAGATAGCGGAGCCGCTCGTCGATGGGAAACACCGCGACTCGCTTGCCGCCGCTCTCGGTCCAGAACGGAGCGTGCAGCGCTTCGCGCTCGAAGCCGCTCACCAGGAAATGGCGGTCATCGACGAGAACGTAGCGCACGCCCGCGTCGGCCAAGTCGCCGGCGAGGTCGGGCTCCCACACCCGCTCGGTGAGCCATAGTCCCGTCGCCTCGACGCCGAAGCGGCGCCGGATCGCCTCGCGCATCCAGCCGATCTGCTCGATGCGGTCCGCGCGCGGCAGCGAGGCGAGCACCGGCTCGTAGAAACCCGCAAGCAGCAGCTCAACGTGACCGTCCGCCGCCAGGCGACCGAGCCGGTCGAGGTACGCCGTGTCGTGTGCCTCGAGCCACTCGAGCAAAGGGCCGGAGAGATGCAGGGCGAACGGGAAGAAGCGATGCGCCGCGAGCCGTTCGATCAGCGGATGATAGACGTCCCGCAGGTGGTCCTCGAAGACGTGGTCGAAGTTCCCCACGGGCTGGTGCAGGTGCACGCCGAATACGAAGCGGACGGGATCCATCTCAGGCCTTCACGCGCTGCAGATACAGCTCCCGCCCCGAGCCCACGGCAGGATCATTGCTCGGCGCCAAGGCAAGGCGCTCGAGCAGGCCCGCTTCGAGACGCGTTCCCTGCGGACCGACGAGGTCTATGACTCGTGCGGCTGAGCGCAGCACGATCACGGACTCGATCCCTGCGATGTCGTCAAAGAACCAGCCACACGACGTGAACATCCGCAGCAGTTGATGCTCGAGCTCGGTGGGCAGCGCTCGGCCTTCTCGCTCGAATTGCGCGCGCACCTCTGCCGACAGCCACTCGAGCGCGGCCCGCAGCGGCGCCCGCCAGCGCTGCTGCGTGTTTCGCTCGGGCGCGGCGCGACAGCCACATTCCGCCCGCCACCGCTCGACTCCGTGCGGGCAGCTCCATGAGCTCGGCGACACGATGCCTACCTCCGCCTCGGGCGGCCGCCGAGCGAGGAAGGACGCGAAGTTGTCGACTCGCACGTCGCTGCGCTGGCCGAGGGTCTCGAGCACACGCGCGAGCGTGACGTCGCCGCCCTTGTGATGGTGCCCGTAGGTCTCGCCATCCGTCGCGATCGCCACGAGGTCGCCCGCAGCGGACGTCAGACGGTCGACCCACTGGGCGGCGTCGTTCACGAGGGGCCCGAATGCTACGCCGTGCGAGAGCCCGCCATCGTACGTGAAGATCGCGATGCGGCGGCCACCGGTGGTGCGGTACCAACCGGGGAGTCCAGCGGCCGGCGCGCCGTTCACCTGGTGCGGCGCGAGGATCGTGAAGCGAATGCCCTCCTCGGCCAACACGTCGAGCGTTTCGTGATCGACGGCCGTTTCGGGCAGCCACATGCCCTCCGGTTCGCGCCCGAAGCGGCGGCGGAAATCAGCGATGCCCCAGCGTACTTCGGTCGTCTTGTCACGGCGCGGGCTGAGCGGCAGGATCACATGGTGGTACGGCATGGCCACGGCGTTGCCGCTGGCACGGTCGGCGGCGAGCACCGCCGCGTACGTGTCGGGCGCCGCGCGCTCCATCCACTGGAGCAGCGTGGGGCCGAAGTCGAAACTGACGAGACCGAGCGATCGGGACACGGGGCGGTAGCATTCGCGCTCGATGCGCTCGTTCCAATCGTGGTCAGGCGCGGCGTTGATCTCCACGGGGATGATCCCGGTGCGTGGGTCGTCGCGGGGTGGCTGGTAGAAATGCCCGTGAATGACGATGGACCGCGTCGACCGTGTCAACCGCCGAGGGCCTCTGCCACTTGAGCGAGCACATCGGGGAACAGCGCGTCTCGCTTGTAGAGCTCGTCCGCCATGCGCGCTCCCGTCTCGAGCTCCCCTTTGTTCAGCGCGTCGATCAGCCGCTCGGCGTCGTCACAGTGCAGCGTGAAGCGGCGCTCGGCGTAGTCGACCACGGCGCCGGTCGAGATGATGAATTGCCAGTCGGACGATTGCGCCAACAGCAGCTCGCGCGCCGCCTGCGCCAGCACCGGCCGGGCCGCGGGCTGCTTGAGCGCCATCGGCGCCGCTTTCCAGAACGCCTCCTCGAGGGGGCGGAGTCGCTTCCAGGTCCAGGCCGTGCGGTCGTTCAACCACATACTGTTATCGCCGTTGGCGCCCCAGGAGCCCTCCGCCAGCTGCAGCGCGACACGGGGCGGATGCGCCTCGAGGTGCTGTGAGGCCGTCACTGCACGTACACCACGGCCGCGCAGCGCGCGGTACGTCGCGGCCAGGAAGTCGGGTCCCTCGAACCACCAGTGCCCGAACAGCTCCGTGTCGAACGGCGCCACGACGACCCCGTCGCGCTCTTTGGGCTTCCCGTCCGGGAGACTCTCGAGCAGATGCACGAAGTGCGATGCGTGATTCGTCGCGTGTTCGAACGCGACGCGGGGCTCGTAGGGGCGCTTCGCGCCGAGGTCCACGTTGGGGCCACTGACCCGCCAGAGCTTGAGACCGCCCGGCCAGCGGATCTTGTGGAACTCGAGGTACGCCTCATCGCCCGGGTAGCCCTGGTGCCGGCTCCAGATCTGCATCGAAGAACGCGGGTCGCGGACCAGCGCCGCGACGGAGCGCTTCGCGCCGCGGCCAGAGGGTTTGGAGACGCGATACGCCCGATAGGGCGACCGCGCCGCCTTACCCGGCTTGAAGTGCATGTCCTCACCGTAGCCGACGAGCGGCGTGCCGGCGTGGGCGAGATGGGCATC
>Ga0137418_10000238_pt1 | contig 46567 bp, 43 predicted proteins | sample CZODoug3_1_2_16f_FD_122242 | JGI IMG/M metagenome (GOLD analysis project Ga0137418, IMG submission 122242) | Vadose zone soil fungal communities from Angelo Coast Range Reserve, California, USA - CZODoug3_1_2_16fungal (Hybrid Assembly) | ecosystem: Environmental > Terrestrial > Soil > Vadose...
GTGCGCTGCCATCGTCTGGAGATACCTGCAGGATGGGACATCGTCATACACCCGAAGAGCAACGTGGCGAAGGCGGAATTTGCGGCGCTGACGGCGGACTTGTTGCGATTGTTGCGGATCAATTGAAGATGCCAGGTCAACCAAACGGCAATTCCTCAGCGGCTGAAACCGGATTTGTGCCAGCCCTGAATGTCGGAGCTAAAGCTCCGGCCCCCAAGTCGTTCGCACAAGAGTTGGCTTTGTCCGCGCTGCGATTTTACAAGGCGTATTTGTCGCTGCTCATGGGCGGAAGCTGCCGGTTTGAGCCCACGTGCTCGATGTATGCGTACGAGGCGGTCGAGCGCTTTGGCGTAGCACGCGGGTCGTGGCTAGCGCTCAAACGGCTGCTTCGCTGCCATCCGTTATCCGGCAGATTTGGGTACGATCCCGTGCCGGAAACCTGGCGAGACTCTCAACACAGTACAGCCACTCCCAACGAGGCGCATTCGTGAGCGAACCGGAGAAGAAGTTCAAGTTAACGCACGAGCTGCGCATTGTAGTGGCCTCACTCTTGTCCCTAGTAGTGATCCTGGCCTGGGCCAAGTTTTTTGGGCCCAAACCTCCTACAGTTCCTCCGCTGGGCAACCGGCCGGTACAAACGGCGCCCGCAATCCCGGGAACCAACAATCCGAGCTCCGCCAGCTCTGCGAGCACTGGCACGGCAGCTTCCAGAGGGACAACCACAAAAGCGTCTGGCGTTGCAGAAACTGCAATTCCGACGAAGGTCGACACGCAGGAACGCACCATCGTTGTGGAGAACGACCTCTATCGCGTGGAATTCTCTAACCGCGGCGCGGTGGTGAAGAGCTGGCAGCTCAAGAAATATACGGACGACTCGAAGCCGCCGCGCATTCTCGATTTAGTGCATCCCGACGCTGCGCAGCAGACTGGTGGATGGCCATTTGCGGTGGCCTTGAACGAAGAACAACGGGAATCCGCGGCGAACAGCGGCCTGTACCAAATTTCCACCCCGGCGAGCACTTTGCATGCGCCGGCCGATGTGCAATTCAGTTGGAGCGACGGCCACCTAGAAGTCACCAAGCACTTTCGCTTCGACCATACCTACGTCGTGCGCGTCGAAACCTCAGTGAAGTTCAACGGCGCGGCCGTGGTCGCCGGGATCAGTTGGCTGGGCGGCTTTGGCGATTTGACGGTTTTGAATCCGTCGCCGATCGATACAGTCTCGGTCTTCTACAGCGAAAACGGCAAGCTCACCAACATCATGGCCAAGAAGCTCGAAGGTCCGGAGAAATGGCCAAACGGCGTGTGGCAAGGGGGCAAGGACTGGACGGGCATCCAGGATCGCTACTTTACCGCGGCGTTTTTGCCTCCGAATGGCGCCGCGCCGGGGACGCTGGAAGCGCGCTATTGGAAGATTCCTCGCACGGTCCAAGTCGAAGGTAAAGACACGGACGACCCTGTGCCACAGATAGCGACGGGAACGTCCGCGCAGCCGGCGGCCATGCGCATTTACGTGGGCCCCAAGGACTACGACGAGCTGAAGAAAATCAATCCGCCGCTCAACGCGCTGGTTAATTTTGGGTGGTTCGAGTTCATCGCGGACCCGCTGTTTCACGCGCTGAAGTGGCTGCACAAATATATTCCCAACTGGGGCTGGGCCATCGTCGTTCTGACGCTGATCATCAACATGCTTTTGTTTCCGCTGAAATATTCCGGATACAAGACCTCGTTGAAGATGCAGCGCGTGGCGCCGGAGATCAAGCAGATCCAGGAGAAGTACAAGAAATATTCGATGCGCGATCCGCGCAAACAGGAGATGAACAAGGAAGTAATGGCAGTGTACAGCCGCGAGGGCATCAACCCGGTGGGCGGCTGCATTCCGCAGCTATTGCAGATGCCGATCTGGTTCGGGTTGTACCGAGCGCTGCAGGGCACTATTGAAATGCGGCACGCTCCCTGGTTTGGGTGGATCAAAGACCTTTCGGCAAAAGATCCTTATTTCGTGCTCCCGATTCTGATGGGGCTCTCCATGTACCTGGCTTCTAAGATGACGCCGATGACCGCGACCGACCCGCAACAGCAGGCGATGATGAAGTTCATGCCGATCGGCATGGCTGCTATGTTTGTGGTTATTCCATATCCGAGCGGTCTAGCCGTGTATATTCTTACGAGTGGCCTGGTCGGAGTGGCGCAGCAGTGGTGGCTGAACCGCAGGCATCCGCTGCCCGCGCCGCCGGCGAGCCAGGCGCAAGGCAAGAGAAGCAAAAATAAAAAGCAGTAACGCAATCGCAAACGGGCCCCGCAGCTCATTCCGCGCTGTTTGATTGCTTGAGGTCATGGCTCAGGAACTTATTCAGGACGGTAAACTGAATCGGCAAGCCGCAGCGGATGCCCTGCGCGATTTTCTGGAGAACATTGTCCGCGCGGCTGGATTTCAATTGAAGGTCACCGTGAGCGTGGCTGCGCCTGAAGGCGGCAGCGACGCAGAAGTCCTCGCCGATGTGGACGGCCGGGACAAAGAAATTCTGCTCGAGCGTGGGGCGGACGTATTGAAGGCCCTCGAGCACCTGGCCTTTCGCGCTCTGCGGCTCGAGCCCGAGCATCACGAAAAGATTCACATCGATTGCGGCGGGTATCGCGCGCTGCGCTTTGAAGAACTGCGCATGACCGCAAGGGTGGCTGCGGAGCGGGTGCAGACCTCCAAGCAGCCGTTCCAGTTGAATCCGATGACCTCGCGCGAACGCCGTATCGTGCACCTGGCACTGAAAGACATGCCGGGCGTGCGGACGGAAAGCGTTGGCGTCGGCGAGCACCGCCAAGTGGTAATCCATCCCGCGGACAGCAAACCTTCACGTTGACGTTGTGCTTCCACGCATAAAGTTGCGCTCTGCGATAGGGCTGAAAGTGTGCTACCTCGGTCTGGCCCAGCCTTGCGACAGCACTGTTTGGTCGGCGGCCAGACGTACTGTGTAGGTGAAGGGTGCAGGTCGGTCGGGCTTCATTTGGGGAAAACGCAAATCGGATATTTCGACGACTGCGTCGGCGCCCTCTTTGTGGAAACGCGTCACCGGAAAGCGGGCGAACCATAGAACAGTCTGAACTTCCGGCAGGCGCTTGGCGGCTTCGATATAAGGATTAGGGGCGGCGTCGGGATAAAAGCGGTAGCTCAAGGATGAATCCGCTTCAGGGCCGGTAGAGTCTGCCTGCACCTCAGTGGATTCGCCGCCGAGATCCATGCGCAGTTCGTAGACTCCGCGCGGCGTGAGGACCAGGCCGTCCCAGTGCCATAGCGATGGCGGGAACGGAAGCGCACCTCGCGATTGCACGTCGAGGCGCAAGGAAGACGAAAAGTTGTCGACGCGTTGAAGCGCCACGTGATGCGCGTAAGTTGCAGCTCCGATATAGCCGAGCGCGGTCAACAAACCCGCTAAATTCCACGGCGCCAGCCGCACGCGCAGCCCCCAGTGGCGAACCGCAGGCAAAAGGAAAACAGCGGCGAGTATGACAACGGCAGCGAGAATCGCGCGCATCGAAATGGGCGCGCCAACGGACAGGGCGATCGCGGCGACTCCGAATGTGGCTACGGTGAACACAATCCAGCTACCGAGCGCGCGCCACTGCAATCCTTCTCTTTTCGCGTAAACCCAAGCGGCAATCTGCGGTACCAGTAGAATCGCACTCAGCGTGAAATCGATGATGAAGATCAGGTCCCACGCAGGACGCGACCATTTCACCGGCGACCAGACCATCGTGCCGAACGAAGTGACCAGATCGAGAAGGATATGGCTGAGAATGCCGGCGGCATAGATGCCAACCAGTGGGCCAAAGGAAGGCGCGTCCCATTTGCGCCAGCGCACAAAACAGAGCGTCAGCACGGCAAGGGCCACCGCGAGGATGGGGAGACAAACCAGCGAGTGCGTAATACTGCGATGCCAGGTCAAAATAAGTAGATCGTTGTGCGAGAAAGATTCCCGGAGGACGTCGGAGTCTGGGAAGATCGCGCCCAGCATCAGTGACCAAGTAATGATTCGTTCGCGATTCACCGGCTTTGCACCGAGCATGTCTTGCCCGCGGAAAGCGGCCTTCGCGATAAGGGCGCCCGCGATGCCGTGAGTGACGGTGTCCATGCCGGGAAGTTTACCGGATTGCCCTCGTGAAGAGCATTTCAGACCACCGCAAGAAGCGGAGAGCACTTGGCAACGACTCTGCCAACTCGTCGCGCGGCAACGCCGTGACGCTGCAAAGTAGCGAGAGCAGTTTCTGCCGCTTCCGGAGCGATGGCGACAAGCAGGCCGCCTGATGTTTGGGGATCGAAGAGCAAATCCTGATACACAGCAGTGACGCTCGGCGCGAAGCCGGCGCAATCGCCAACAAAGGCGCGATTGTTCTTGAGTCCGCCGGAGACATGACCTTCGCGCGCCGCTTCGACGGCACCAAGGAAATAGTCGAAAGCTTTGTGGTCAATTTCAAGGGACAGCGCCGCAATTCCATGCGCCGGATCGCCGAGCGCCATCTCACGCGCATGACCCAGCAGGCTGAAACCGGTGACATCGGTGACCGCGTGAATGATTGGCGCACCAGCGGACTTCTCGTCGATTTCCTGCAACGCCGCCGCCGCAGATGCGTTCAGCGTAGTCATCGCCAAAACCGCAGCCGCCAGCGATTCGTCTGTGGCGCGCTCCTTTTTCAGGGCAGTGGTGATTACGCCCGTCCCGAGCGGTTTTGTGAAGAGCAGCACATCGCCATCGCGCGCGCCAACATTGCGCCACACACGCTGCGGATTAATCAAGCCGGTGACCGCATAGCCGAACAGCATATCTTCATTGCGGATCGAGTGACCACCGATCACGCTGCAGCGTGCCTCGTTCATTTTCGCCAAACCGCCGCGAATGATTTGTTCAAGAATTGCCGGGTCGCCCTTTTCTGGAAAGCCTACGATGGACAGCGACGATATCGGTCGGCCGCCCATGGCGTACACGTCGCTGAGCGCGTTGGCCGCGGCGATTTGGCCGAACAGATAGGGGTCATCCACAATCGGCGTGAAGAAGTCTACCGTCTGCACGAGCGCCATATCTTCGGCAATCTTGTAAATTCCCGCGTCGTCGTTGGTGTCAAAACCCACCAGAACATTGGGATCCGTTTGCCGCGGTAGCTTGCGCAGCACGGCGTCCAGCGTGGCGGGATTCAGCTTTGCGGCACAGCCCGCCGCCTTCGCCATCGAGGTCAGTTTCACTTGCGTGGCCAACGGAACACCTCTCTCTTCCCCGCTAATTCTATTATGCCGATTGCATTATAAGGATGCCGCCGCTTTGTTGCTCGTGACATTCGTGCAAAGCATTGCGCCGGTAAGCCATAACGTGCTTTCATCGCGCATGCCCTGGGACATTCTGCTGATCTTCTTTGTGCTGGGTGTGATTGTGCCGTGGCGCGGCCGCGCGAAGCTGCAGCACCTTCTTGCCAAACCGCGGGTGGAACCGGCAGAGCGGATTTCGCTGTACTGTTCCACCATCGCGTTTCAGTGGCTTGCCACAGCCGTTGCCGGCTGGCGAGCCTGGGCGCACGGATTCACCGCCAGGCAGCTCGGCTTGACGATTCCGGAGCGCCTCACATTCTTGATCATCACCGTAGCCGGTGCCGCGCTGATCGTGATGCTGCAATGGCTCAACCTGCGACGCATGGGGCGGTCGGCGAGACCGTTGCGACGGCCGTTTCAGGCCCTCGCGGAGCGCATTCTTCCACAAAGTAAGGCGGAGCTGATTTCCTTCTTCGCCTTGTCGGTCACCGCCGGATTGTGCGAGGAATTCTTGTATCGCGGATTTGCCATGGCGGTACTCAATCGCATGGGTTTGCCCGTCGGAGTGGTTATACTGTTTTCTTCTGTCATTTTTGGATTGGCGCACCTCTATCAGGGCCGGGCCGGGTTTGTGAGCACAATGGTGCTGGGTATTCTGTTCGGAGTTTCACGGGCTGCATTCGGTAGCTTGGTGCCCGCAGTGGTGTGGCACATGGGCGTGGACCTAGTCGCCGGAATAGCGGGACCACGGTATCTTATTGACACTAAGCCAGTTACGGAAACAGTGGCATAACTCAGCGATATTATGTTAACTAACAAACCATCCTCCTTGTCGACGGATGTTATTGACAGGGCGTTGCGGGAATTTCGGGTCCAGCCGACGCCCGAGCAACTGAGTATGATTCAACGCTACATCACGATGCTGCTGGCTTGGAATGAAAAGGTAAATCTCACTGCGATTCGCGATCCTTTGGAGATCCTGTACCGACACTTTTGTGAATCCATGTACGCGGTAACGGCCGTCCCACTCCAGGCTGGTCGACTAGCCGACGTGGGCTCCGGCGGAGGCTTCCCCGGCTTGGCACTGAAGATCGCACGACCTGAACTCCAGGTATTCTTGATCGAATCGAACGTCAAGAAAGCTACATTTCTAGCTGAGGTCGTGCGCGAGCTGTATTTGATTGATACACCAGTGCTGGTCAGCCAATATGAAGAACTCGCAGAAGAAGTTGCCCCCTTGGATTTTGTTTGCTCTCGCGCGCTGGGGGAGTTCGACAAATTTCTGAGGTGGGCTCATTCCGAACGCATTGGCGCAACGCAGGCCATTCTCTGGGTCGGTGGCAGGGACGTGGACGCAATCAAGAAGATAGATGGATGGCTGTGGAAGGATCCAATCCCGATTCCCCGCTCGTTGCAACGATTCCTCTTGGTGGGGGCTCGCCAAGTAAACTGAGAGCGCCGCTTCGCTGAAACGTTCCACGTGGAACAAGGAGATGGATGTCCTGATCGGGTCTTTTTCGTTGCAAACTGTTCCGTTTCACATAAAGCGCCGGCGCTTCGCTGCTGGATTCGGGTTCGCGTTCCACGTGGAACACCGCATCCGCTCCGACGGACTATCGATGTACCGACCGGAGAATTTCACAGCGCCACGCACGTTCCACGTGAAACATCTTGCATCTCGTCTCGGGCTTTGCTAAGTTTTCGCCCACTGGGGGGTTTGGTGGCGCGAATTATCGCGGTGGCTAATCAAAAGGGCGGTGTGGGCAAAACCACAACCGCCGTAAACTTGGCCGCTTGCCTTGCTGCCGCGGATCAGGGCACCTTGCTGGTCGATTGTGACTCGCAAGCCAACGCAACGGCCGCGATTGGCTTTCAGAAAGATCCGTCTCGGCGTACTCTCTACCACTCTCTAATCTTGAACGAACCCTTCGATCGAATCACGCAGAAGTCGCAAGTCGAGCGCCTGGATGTAGTGCCGGCAGATAAGAACCTCGCGGGCGCTGCCGTCGAGTTGGTTTCCGCTGAGAGCCGTGAGTACAAACTCCGGTCCGTTCTGGACGGTCTTCGCGAAAAATACCGTTTCATCATCTTGGATTGCCCTCCCGCTTTGGATCTGTTGACCTTGAACGCCCTGGTTGCAGCAGATGCCGTGCTCGTTCCAATACAGTGCGAGTATTTGGCGCTAGAAGGCGTTTCAGAACTCCTCGACACGCTAATGCGCATTCGCAGGACCTTAAATCCAAGTCTCGAGATCGAAGGCATTTTGCTCACGATGTACGATGAGCGAACGACACTATCGCGCCAAGTTGCTACGGATCTACGCAGTTTCTTCGGGACGCAGATTCTTCAGAGCGTCATTCCGCGCAACGTTCGCTTGGCGGAGGCACCTAGCTTCGGTAAACCCATTATTTTTTATGACGTACACAGCAAAGGAGCCGAGGGCTATACGCAACTGGCTCAGGAGGTAATCGCCAATGCCGAGAAACGCACTGGGACGGGGGCTCGGAGCGCTCATTCGGGAGCCTGAAGCTCAGGCTCCTGCAGCCGCACCCGTCTCTGGGTCGTCCGGGACGGGTACCGCGACGGTACCAGTCCGCGAACCAATGTCGGCGGGCCCACAGGAAATTGATACGGATTTGATTCAACCGAGTCCGTTCCAGCCCCGCACGCGATTCCGGGAGGAGGCTTTGGAAGAACTGGCTCGCTCCATCAAGGCCAGCGGCATCATTCAGCCACTCGTCGTGCGGCCGGTTGCTGGACGCTACCAGCTTATCGCCGGCGAACGACGCTGGCGTGCCGCCCAGCGCGCCGGCCTGACCAGAGTTTCCGCAATTGTTCGCCAGGTTTCCGACGAGCTTGCGCTGGAAATGACGCTGGTCGAGAACATCCAGCGTGAGGACTTGAACGCCATCGAAACGGCCAGGGCCTTCGAGCGGCTTATGGAGGAATTTCAACTTACCCAAGAGGCTGTGGCCGAACGCACCGGCAAGGACCGCGCAACCGTCGCCAACGCGGTTCGCCTACTGAAGCTCGAGCCAACAATTCAGGAATGGATTGAGGAAGGCAAACTCAGTGCGGGGCACGGCCGCGCCCTACTGGCGGTCGCCGACGCGCAACTCCGAATGCGTTATGCGCATCGAGCTTCGCGCGGTGGTTTGACTGTCAGGCAGATCGAACGTCTTGCTGCGCGCCGCGCGCGCAGCGGCAGCGCGGCAGCTGGAGTTCCGCACGACGCTAACATTCGCGCCGCTCTTGACGAACTGCAGCGGCACCTCGGCACCAAGGTTCTGCTCCGCGAAAGGACCAAGGTGCGGCCGGGGCAGCTTGTGCTGGAGTATTACGAAGACGCCCAATTGATGGGGCTATACGACCGCTTGATGAAGTAGGGTCACTGGTCAGTTCGTATTGTAATGATCCGCGGACATTATTTAACCGTCGCCTGATTCGACACCTGCATCGCAACGCTTCGTTGACTTGTCGGCGTGTGTCGCTAGAGTAGAGGAGTCTTTCCTGGGGGTTTGCCATGGCTTGGAAGTGGCCCGGCCCAGCAGCAAAGGGCGCAAGCAGCGAAGTGTGGACAGGTTTCATCGATCAAGGTGTAACCCTTGAAGGAACGCTCACAGTCACCGGCACGTTCCGCATTGACGGCAACGTTAAAGGAAACATTATCTCGGAGCAAACGGTCATCCTCGGAGAAAGCGCCAAAGTCGAGGGACAGATCGAAGGCAACCGCGTGGTGATTTCCGGCCGCTTCGATGGTGTGATTTTTGCCAAAGGGCGTGTTGAGATTGAGGCCAAGGGGGTTGTTACTGGAGAGGTTCACTCCCCGTGCATGGTAATCGATCCTGGCGGCATCTTCGACGGTCGCTGCCATATGCTGGCATCTTCGGACGCAGTCGCAAGCGTAACAATTCCGATTCGGGCCGCGAACACGGCCTAAGCCCGATTCTAACCTTATAGGCGTCCACACTAGTTAGGCTAATGCTAGCATCGGTCGGCCCAGGCGCTAACCGTTATTCATTCTTGAATTGTAGTGAGGGTTAGGTCCTTGCAGCGGGAATCTCGGGTGTCGCAGACAGCGCCTTTTGCGCTTCCTGAATTCCGCTCTGGATGTTAATCGCCCAGTCCAAGTGCGGAACCGGTGAATCGGCAGCGGCTTTGTAAAAGTGCAGGGCCTCGGCGGGCCGGTTCAACTTCTTTTGCGACAGCCTTCCCGCAGCCATCAGCGCCAACAACGATTGACGTTCGGTGGGATAGGCCCGCGCCAACTTGTCGTATTCCTCCACGGCGCGCTCGAAATTCTGCTGGCCTTCTGCGGCGCGGCAAAGCTCCAGCCAAGTGGAAGCGGGCATGCGCTCGCCGCCGGAATTGAGGTATTCTCCGAAGTCCTGCCAAGCGGCATCGACATTCTGCGCTTTCAAGTGCATCTGGCAAAGCTTGATGATCGCCTGGTGATACTTCGGGATGTCATTCTTGCGCCAGTAGAGCTGAGACAGGAGCGTCCAGGCATCAATCGAGGCCGAGCCGTTCGCCGTGTGTGTTTGCAGAATCGCGATAGCTTCGTCCAAATTTCCTTGATCCATTTTTTCGGTGGCTTGCACGATGGCGGGATCGGCGGTCCAGGTAACTTTTGCTTCGATGGCTTGATTGGCCACGTGCTCCAGGCCGGAATAGCGGAGGCCGACCGCGGCCACCGCGCCGAACACGAAGCCCCCGACGTGCGCCCAATGCGCAACTCCGGAAGAGCTGCCGAAAATCGCTCCCGAAAATACTTCCATCAGCAACCATAGCGGAAGCAGCCAGTACGCGCGCGCATGAAATCGGTAAGACCGAAAACCAAAGCCAAACAGCCACAACATTTCGATCTTGGTTTTTGGATAGCGCAGCAAGAACGCTCCCATCAAGGCGGCAACAGCCCCAGACGCGCCGAGGGTGGGGACGATGCTGCCCGGACTCGCCCAAGCATAGAACTGAAGCGCCATAGCCCCGGAAACGAAATAGAAGATCGGATAAATGACACGCCCCCAGGTATCCTCCAGAATGGCGCCCGCAAGCCACAAAAACCACATGTTGCCGATGATGTGCAGCCAGCCGCCGTGCAGAAAATTCGCGGTGATATACGAAATTGGCTGCGGGTGCGCAGGAATGAACGCGTAACGCTCAAGAATCGAGTTGTGCTCAAGCTCCGCGTATTGCTGCGCCAGCGAATCCATCTGTCGCTGTAATTCAGCAGGGTCTTCGATTAAGCGCATTTTCGCGTCCCACGCGTCAACAACATCCCGGTTTTGCGAGGTGACTCGACTCCAGACGGCCGGATTCCCTTTTCGAAACCCGGTCACCAATTCTTGTTCGTCGGGGCTCATGCTCAGTTCCGGGTGCATGGCCGCAAGGAGGAGAATGTGCGCGCGAACCTCCGAGCGCTTGGGATTCTGCGCTTCGATTTGCCAGTGAGTTCCCAAAAAAGCGAGGACGTTAATGGCAATGATGGCGATGGAGATGACCGGCCAGCGGCGGCCCTCCATATTTTCGTGACGCAAAGGGATCAGCATGGTTTGACGCTTCCCTGGCTCAGAGCGCCAGGACGGTTGTCTTCAGTTTAGGAGCAGGCCGTCCCGCAAAAAGGTTTATTCCGGGCGGTTCCTACAATAAGTAACGGTTAAGCGATACGAAACAGTGTTGTGTCCGGCCCGCGTTAGGTCAAAAGAGCCGTGATTCGCGCCAGGTTGACACCATTGCGGAGTGGCTCTATCGTTCCGAAGAAGCCGGACAAGAGGAAATTGATGAAGGTTTTTGTCATCGGTAGCGGAGGGCGGGAGCACGCATTGGTTCGGAAGCTAAAGCAGAGCCCGCGAGTCGAGAAAGTCTGGTGTGCACCCGGAAATGCAGGAATCGAAGCGGAAGCGGAGTGCTTGCCGGCAGATCCCGCGGATGTACCTGGCCTTGCGGCTTTGGCGGAACGACTCAGTCCCGACCTGACCATCGTTGGGCCGGAACTACCTTTGGTGAATGGGATTGGCGATGCGTTTCGGGCCCGCGGCTGGCCGATCGTGGCACCTTCACAGCAAGCCGCGCAGCTCGAAGGCAGCAAGATTTTCGCGAAACAATTTCTCCGCCGGCAGCGTATCCCGACCGCACAAATGTATGGCGAGTTTGATTCGTCGCAGGACGCCATTGCCGCGCTCTCGAGTGTGGACTGGCCGGTGGTCATAAAGGCGGACGGCTTGTGCGCCGGCAAGGGCGTATTTGTCGCTCAAGACGCAGCTTCCGCCGAAGATTTTATACGGAGGGTGATGGACAAAGACGAACTGGGAGCCGGCGGGAAACGCCTCTTGCTCGAGGAGACGCTCGAGGGAGAAGAGCTGTCTTTTATCGTCGTTACGGATGGCCAGCGCTATGCGTCCCTGGTGCCGACACGCGACCACAAGCGGGTCTTTGACGGCAACCGCGGGCCCAACACAGGCGGTATGGGCGCCTATTCCACAGACAAACTCCTGCCACCCAAGCTGCGACAACAGATCCTGGACTCCATTGTTGAACCCACGATGCACGGCCTGGCCTCCGAAGGAATTTTGTATCAGGGCTTCCTCTACGTTGGCCTGATGCTGACAGCCTCCGGGCCCAAAGTGCTTGAGTTCAATTGCCGGTTAGGAGATCCCGAAACACAAGCAATCGTGGCGCGGATGGATTTCGACCTGGCGCAAGTCCTTGCAGAGCTTGCCGCCGGAATCCTGGAGCCTTCCAGGTTAAGGTGGAAACCCGGTGCCAGTGTGTGCGTTGTTATCGCCTCAGGAGGTTATCCAGGCAAGTTCGTGACGGGAGAAAGAATCGAAGGGCTAACCGATGCAGGGGGTGTTAACGGTGTGGAAGTATTTCATGCTGGCACGAGTCGCCAAGGTGACTCAACTTTCACCAGCAGTGGCCGCGTTCTCGGCGTGACCGCTCGGGACGCATCTTTAGGGACGGCACTAGCAAAAGTGTACGAGGCTGCTGGAAAGATTCGCTTTGAGGGCATGCACTATCGCAGGGATATCGGAGCGCATGTGGGTCGAGGGCTGTCGGCTGGAGACTGAAGACTGAAGACTGAAGACGTGGCAAATGTGTTGCACCTCTTCCGGGCCTCGCAACGGCGCCTGTCAATGGAGGCGCTTGCGGAGATTCGCGCGTTGCAGGATTCCGGACTTGAAGGGTGCGCGCACGCAAGGACCGGCAGCCCACGCCAAGTATTGCTCATGGACAGCGAAACCCTGGAGTTGATGGACCTGCAGCCAGGAAGTATTCGGGAAAATATCACCACTCGCGGGATCAACGTAAATGGGCTCCCTGTGGGGCAGCGCCTTCGCGTCGGGGAAGCGCAACTGGAAGTCAGTGCGGTATGCACGCCCTGCGACTTACTAGAAAAAATCAGGCCTGGATTGCGGCGCGAGCTGCGCGGGCGTCGCGGGATGTTGTGTCGCGTAATTGCCGGCGGCATGATTCGGCGCGGCGACAACATCGAAAGAATCTCCTAGCGGTCCGGGGGATTAGGCCTTCGGCGCAAGCTCGGCGCGTCCGGTGGCCGGTTCTTGTCTTCTTCACCCTTCTTGGCCCGTTCCACAGGCTCGTCCGGTGGAACAATCCAGTTAAAGCCGTGCTGTTCTTCCATTTTGGCGAGGATAAAGGACTGTTCGCCGGCTATCAGCGGCAGCACGGCGCGAAGGAAATCGGCGGCATCGGCCGGAGCGGCCTTTTGCGCTTGCCCCTTGTCCACCGCTTCAATCACTTTTGCAAAGCGCGCGTCCGAACCACCGAGCTGCGCAATTGTCGGGTCGTTCCCTTGGATTAACGCCATAAGCGTGGGCGCTTTCAGATCCGCAGGATAACGGGCCTCCACGATCATGCGCGGCGCATGTTTTTCCGGCGGATACAGTTGCGTGAAACGCGGCCGCAGAATGCGGGTCTGCCAATACTCGCCGCGCGTCGCAACCTGCTCCTGCTGCACGCGGTATTCGACGGTCCAAACCTCGGGGCCGTAGTTATTCGGCGCATAGCCGATGAGCACTAACTCGAGCAGGGGCTCATCGGGCAGCAGGTCGATCTTGTGATGGAGTTGCGCGGTGAGAGGACGCAATCTCTCAAGAACCGCCACGCCGATGGTTTCAAGATCCGGCTCTGCTTCTCCGGCATCGTATTGATATTTAGGATCCCGCGCGTGAACGCGCTCAAAGTTGCGGTCTAGCCGCACGGGATTGGGGTCCGCGGGAAGGCGCCACTCCGAAGCGCCCAGCAGGACGGCAACATGGGTAGAGTCGACTTCCACCACGCGAGGTGGGACGCCTCCAGCTTCCACGGGTTCATTGATGGCTGCGAAAACGATGTTAGCGTCGCGCGCGACGTGAACAATCACCCGGCCTCCGGCAAGATTGGCGACGATCTCGTCTTCGGGCGCTAGCGTTTGCGCAGTTGCCCGTGTGTGCAGGCACAAAAAAACCAGAACCAATGCAAAGCTGCCGGCAAGCCACAGGGAATGCCGCAGATGGTTGTTGTGATTCATTACAGCTATATCGTAAGGCCAGAGGCCATCGAGCCGATACCGAGAATAAGGTGGCGGCAGCACGTAAGCGTCCCGCTCAATACTGGAATAGGTGCGCGGTGCGGCTTTCCGGTTGCCTCTGGCTTCAGTAGAATAGATGCGGCAGACACGGGAGATGGCGGGACGGTCATGGGATTGAGGAAGACGAAAGGCATTCGGCACAACGGCAAGACCGTGGCCGCGATACTCGAGGCGCACGCGCTGTTTTTTCAGGGGAAAGATGCCGGCGCCAGGGCCGATCTCGCCGGCGCGGACCTTGCGCGCGCGGACCTGAGCGGCGTGAACCTCAGCGGCGCCATCCTGCGCAATGCGAATCTTGAAGGTGCTGATCTGCGGCGATCGAAGCTTCCTGGAGCCGACCTCTCGGGCGCGAACTTGCGCCAGGCCGATCTGCGCAACGCGGACTTGACCGAAGCAATTCTGCCCGGCGCCGACCTTACAGAAGCGCAAGCGAGCGGCATCGAGTTTTTCCGCTGTGACTTGTCGAACGCAAATTTTCAGCGAGCGCAATTGCGCAATGTCAACCTTCGCGGGGCCAATGTGAGGGGAGCCAAGTTCATGGGTGCGGATCTGGGCGTGGCCATCCTGCGTGAAACAGACCTGAGCGGCGCCGATTTTTCCGGCGTGGACCTCTCGACCACGCTGATGCCCAAGGGCTGGACTGCGCAGAGCAAGCAAAAGAGCGCTTAGCACTTGCAGCGGGTGCTGGCTTCTTGACTGCTTGCGGCAGTTGTCAGTGGCAATGGACGCTGTTGCGAGGTAGCCTGCGCGGGAACAGAGTTCTCCGGCTGGAATTGTGGCCACAACCACAGCACAACTCGACCGCTCGGTCACGCAAGAGCGCGTTCTGGAAATCGTGCGTGAAGTGCTGCAGGAGTTGGGCAGCTTCGCCGCGCTGCCGGTGTTGAACGCCGGTTCGCATCTGGATCGCGAGCTAGGGCTTGGGAGTTTGGAGCGCGTCGAGCTGTTGTCTCGACTGGAGACCGAATTTGGCGTGCGTCTTCCAGACCGCGCGGCATCCGAGGCCAATACACCAGGGGACCTGGCGCGCGCGATTTTGGACGCGCCGCAGGCCGACTCCAGCCAAGAAAAGGCATATTCCGCGCTTCGGGCATCGGTCGCGGTACAAACGCTGCATCGTGAAGCAGCGCAAACTGGAGTCTTTGCCGCACAAACCCTGATCGATGTTCTGCGCTTTCGTGCCGCGCATGACGCCGAGCGCGCGCATCTGCTCATCAGCGAGGACACCGAAGACGGCGCCCGCGACCTAACCCTGACGTTCGGCGAGCTCTACGCGGCGGCGCAGCGCGTCGCCTCCGAATTGGCGCGCCGCGGCGTGCCGGCAGGCGGTCGCGTGGCGATGATGCTGCCCACCTCGCGCGCGTTCTTTGTTTCCTACGCCGGCATCCTCCTTGCTGGTGCGATCCCCGTTCCGATTTATCCTCCTTTCCGCGCGGATCGCATCGAAGAATATGCCGCGCGACAGGCCGCCATTTTGAACAATGCGGAAGTGTGCTTGCTGCTGACGTTTCGCCGCGCCGAGACCGTGGCGTACTTGCTCAAACCGCGCGTGCGCTCGCTGGCCGCGGTCGTCGACGCGGAAAAGCTGATTGACGCGGCCGATAAAGCGCCGCCTCCTGGCCCGCGCGCTCTACCCGCGCATTTGAGCGGCAGCCGCGTGCGCAAATCAGCGGACATTGCCTTGCTGCAATACACCTCCGGCTCGACCGGCGATCCCAAAGGCGTGGTGCTCACGCATGCAAATCTGCTCGCGAACATGCGAGCCATTGGCGAGGCGGTGCAGCTCGGACCCGGCGACGTCGGGGTGAGCTGGCTGCCGCTTTACCATGACATGGGACTGATCGGCGCATGGCTGACGCTGCTGCATTACGGTGTGCCGCTGGCGGTAATGTCGCCGCTGGCGTTTCTTACGCGGCCCGAGCGGTGGCTCTGGGCGTTTCACAAACATCGCGCAACGATTACGGCGGCGCCGAATTTTGCGTATGAACTGTGCGTGCGGAAGATTGCCGACGAGGACATCGAGGGGCTGGACCTAAGTTCGTGCCGCGCGGCGCTAAATGGCGCCGAACCCGTCAACCCCGAAACCTTGGAGCGCTTCGCGGCACGTTTCTCGCGATACGGGTTTCGGCGCGAAGCGCAGCTTCCGGTCTACGGCTTGGCGGAAGCCGCGCTGGCGGTGACCGTTCCGCCGCTCAACCGCGGCCCGCTGGTGGACCGCGTCGAGCGTGAGACCTTTACTACGCACGGAAGCGCGATGCCGGCGCAATCTGCATCGGCATCGGTCATTTCCTTTGTGTCCTCCGGGCGCGCGCTTCCCGGCCACGAAGTTCGCATCGTCGACGAAAACGGAAACGAAGTCTCCGATCGCACCGAGGGCTTCCTGTGGTTTCGCGGGCCGTCGGCGACCGCCGGTTATTACCGAAATTCCGCTGCGACGGAAGCACTGTTTCCCGCGCGTCGCGCGGCCAGTGAGAATGAATTCGCTTGGGTGAATTCCGGAGATCGCGCCTATCGCGCAGATGGGGAGATTTACGTCACCGGCCGAGTTAAGGACATCATCATCAAAGGCGGCAGAAATTTGTACCCGCACGAAGTGGAGGAATTGGCTGCGCGCGCCGACGGTCTTCGCAAAGGATGCATCGTCGCATTTGGGATCAAGGACGAAGGTTCCGGCACGGAAAAGCTGATGGTGGTTGCCGAGGTGCGCGAACGCGATTCGCGGAAGCACCCGGCCATTGCGGCAGCGGTGACCGAGCAAGTTACGCAAGGACTGGGCCTTCCGCCGGATCGCGTCGAGTTGATTCCGCTGGGAAGCATTCCGAAAACATCGAGCGGCAAATTGCGCCGCGAAGAGACCAAGCGGCTCTTTCTCAGCGGTGATCTTCGCGTCGCGAAACCCCCTGCGTGGATGCAAATTGTGAGGCTCAGCACAGGAAGCGCGGCGCGAAGCTTTGGCAAGATCGTGGCCGCCGGTTTGGGCCGAGCCCTGGAGATTGTCTATGGGCTGTACTCCGGGATCGTTTTTTTTCTGTGGATCGTGCCGGCGTGCGCTCGCGTAAGCCTGATCAAGGATCACCGCGCGGCGGGGCGCTTTACGTCCTCCGCGCTGAAGGTTTTGTTTGCTCTGGTGGGCTGTCGTGTGCGGGTGATCGGCAAAGAATACATGGACACACCCGGCGCGAAAATGTTCGCCTCGAATCACACCAGTTATTTCGACGTGCTCCCGTTGATGCTGGGGCTAGGCGTGCCGTATCGCTTCGTCGCAAAAATGGAAGTGCGCGGGATGCCGTTCATCGGAACGTTCTTGCGGCAGATGGGGCATCTCTCTTTCGATCGCACGGACCCCAATTCGCGCCTGCGGCAAGCGGAGGAGATGGAGGAAATTCTGCGCCGCGGCGAATCGGTGTTCGTATTTCCCGAAGGAACCTTTACTGCAGACGATGGTGTTCGCCCATTCCGACTCGGCGCGTTCAAAGCAGCTGTGGCGGCGGGCGTGCCGATTGTTCCAGTGTCGCTTGCGGGCACGCGCAAGTTTCTCCGCGACGGCACGTACCTACCGCGGCCGACCAGTGTGACGATCACTTTGTCTGCGCCGATTTATCCGCACCGGGAGAACAGGGCCGCAGACGGCGGCGAATCTTCGGACTGGCACGAACTCATTCACTTGCGCGATGAAACGCGCGCGGCAATTGCTCGCCACGTTCCGGAGCCGCTGCTTTAATCGACCACTGGTTACTCCCGGACCCGCAGCCCGCAAGTAATCTCAGATAACTTCCGTCGCGGTTCGCGCATCTGTATGTGCAAGTAAAAAGCATGGACAAATGCGGATAGCAGCCTCCCTGCCTGGGGCGCTCCGCGAAACGCGCGGCCGCGCGGCGATTCTGCCGGCCTGCGCCGCAACATAAAACTTGAATGGAGGCTTTATGAAACTCAGGGTCGTGGTGTCTTTACTCGCTTTTGCTTCGCTGTTCGGGGTGACCGCGCAGGCTCAGGAGGAGCGCAAGACCATCGATGTTTTCGCCGGATACTCCTACGTTCGCGCTAATCCATCCACTTCCGGCGCCAAGTTCAGCTTGAACGGCGGCAGCGCGTCGGTAGCATACAACTTCAATAATTGGCTAAGCGGAGTCGCTGATTTCGGCGGCTATCACAGCACCAACGGTCTTGACAGAGGCCTCGACGGCACGCTATCGACGTACCTCTTCGGTCCGCGCGTTTCCTACCGTCGCTTTGGGCGCGTGACACCGTTCGGTGAAGTGCTGTTCGGAGTTGCGCATACGGGCGCAAGTCTGCTCAACACGACGAATAGTCAGAATGCGTTTGCGATGACGGTGGGGGGCGGAGTCGACTATCGCGTCAGCTCGCGGTTTTCGATTCGTCCGTTGAAGGTCGATTACCTGCTGACTCGTTTCAACGAATTGAACACCAATAACGCGCAAAACCAAAACAATCTGCGCGTGTCGACCGGAATCGTGTTCCGCTTCTAACCAATCTCAGAAGCGGCGAACGAGCGTCGGTTGCACGGTGCGCCAGAAGGGCCGCGCGGCAGTACGGGCAGAGCGTGGCCCTGAGCACCGTTTTGTATTCTTCCGAGTTCCTTCCTCAGCGATTGATGTTGTAAATCACGGTGATAAAGGTGTCGATCTCCACGGGCTCGCCGTTGAGCACCGTCGGTCTGTAGCGCCACTGGCGCACCGCGTCCATGGCAGATTGATAAAAGAGCGGGTCCCCGCTCACCACTTGCAACGATTGAATTGTTCCGTCCGTCGCTATGACCGCCCGGAGTTCAACTCGGCCAGAACGTCCAGTTTGTTTCGCCAGGATCGGATACGTAGGCTCCACACGATGAACAAGCATCGCGGGATCAATGTGCGTGACTAGCAGCGGCTTTTGTCGCCGCGGCTCGCTAACGGTCGGGGCCTGCGGCCCGGCAGCCGGGATGTTGATGCAACTTGGGCACGGAACCGCCAGAATGTCATTCCCTGGCGAATTCGCGAAAGGATCCGCGGGCTGGCTCGATTCAGCCGTCACACTATGTGTCAGGTCCGCAGGCCGCGAGTTGAAGCACACAATACAAACTCGCTTGTCACCTGGTGGTCTTGGCGTGTCCTGTGGGCGCGCAGCAACGTGCCGATAGGGTGGAATCGGGGTCGCGATTGCCATGACCAAGCGCGCCGGCTTGGCAAACAAAGGCACAAGTATTAGCGCGGCGAGAACGCTGGCTTGCAGCAGCACCGACGTAATTAGCGCTTTGCGACGCACTCTGCGTTCGCGAGTACGTTGCTCGAGATCGCCTTCCACCAAACAGCTCTGCAGCGAACCGAAATTTTGCCGCGTTACGAATTTAGGATCGAGCGACATCACACACCTCCACAAAATGGTGCGAGCCTGGGCGTCGAGAATTCGCGACGCCGGACCCCGCCTGTTTCTGCAGGAATCCGGCGCCGCGCTCGCAGGGATGTGAGGTTGCGCGCGTCCTCCCTGCGTTGGACACCGGCACCCAGGACAAGTTCCCGCCTCCGGTGGATGGAAAAGCCTTCCTTGATGTAAAGATTTCCTGGAAAACCTATCTCGCCGTGTTCCGCAAATTCATACCAGCTTGATTCTGTTCGGGTTAAGCCTCGTAGGATTCTCGCAATCCTTTGGTAAAGGAAGTGCACATAACCAGTGAAGGTGGGCGTTAAACGGGGCCGCCAGGGGGCGGAGATATGAGTTGTCGTGATACTATCCATTTGATTTGCTGGTATTTAGAGGGAAAGCTCTCGCCATCGGTCGAAGATGAAATCGAGAAGCACCTTCGAGAGTGCCCGGATTGTCATGTTGTTTTGGACGCCGCCAACACCACGCTAGATCGCTATTTTGGGCCTGGTCGCGCGGAAGAAGCGGCTGCGGACGCAAAAGTCGCCTAAAACCTCAAGAAGAAGCCTTAGGATCACCGCCAGTGTGCGAATTTCCAGCCTATTTTGCGCTGGTCGGGCGGTCATGCAGGCACTACGTAAACTTTACTGGTACTAGTACTTTTTGGCTTGGCCCCGTTTCCCGTGCAGTTGAGTGCTAAGTACCACCGATTCTTACACTTCGAGCTCCTTGGCCCGCCATGGGAGGTTTGGTGCAGCAGGTGCTCGTTTCTAATGTCGCAGGGTATCGCTGTACAAGGAGACGAAGTCAATGAGCGAGTATCAAGAACCGATTCAGGTGACCTCTACCACAACGCCGCGCTGGGTCGGAATTGCCCTGGCGGTATTAGCGGGAGTATCGCTGCTTGGTATCGGAATTGGATGGAGCGCCCTCAACCATGCAAATAGCGTGGAGCAGGCGACGCAGACCTCGGTGAAGCAGGCCAATGATGCATTGGCGCAAAAGCTTGCCAAGGAAGATGATATTAATCAGCAGCTCCAGAGCGACCTCAAGGTCGTCACGGACAAGCTGAACGTGACGCAAACGGACCTGATCAAGGCCCGCAAGCAGAACAAACAGTCCTCGGTCGCCGTGGACAAGAAGATTGCAGGCCTGGAGAGCTCCGTGAATACCCAGCTCGCCGCCAAGGCTAACGCCGACGACGTCAACAAGCTCAACACCGACGTGACCGGCGTGAGAACCGATCTCGACGCCACCAAGAACAATTTGCAAATGGCGCGCAGCGAGATGGGCACGCTCATCGCGCGCAACCATGATGAGATCGATCAACTCCGTCATATGGGTACGCGCGATTATTATGAATTTACCGTCACCCGCAAGGCTGGCGCGCAGAAGGTCGGCGCCGTCCAGGTGGAGCTGAAGAGCACCAACCAAAAGAAGAATCAATTCACCATCAACGTTCTCGCCGACGACAAGAACTTTGAGAAGAAGAACCGCTCCGTCAACGAGCCGATTTTCTTCTACACCGGCGGGAGCCGTGCGGCTCTCGAGCTGGTCGTCAACAAAGTTACCAAGTCGAGCGCTTCCGGCTACCTGAGCGTACCCAAGGCTGCCGGCAGCACGGCGGCAAGCGCTTCCACTTCAGGCCAATAAAACAATCAAAATGCTCCATTTACGGAGCAATTCAGGGGAGGATTCCAGAACATCCTCCCCTTATTTTTTTGTCCTTATCCGGCGATGCCGCGAAGTCGTACTATAGCGAAGCGGGATGAAACCGCAGCACGAGAGTACCTTGCCCGCGCTCAGTGCAGTCTGAGGAGGGAATGTCATGAAGATCCGATTTGCCTCAATTCTAGTCGTCGCCCTTTTCGTCAGCGCATTCGCATTCGCAGGTGACGCCAGTTGGACCGGCTACATCACGGATAGCAAGTGTGGAGCGAAGGCTGCCCATGAAGGCGCCGCCGAGTGCACGGTGAAGTGCGTCAAGGAAGGCGCGAAGTACGTCTTCGTGAACGACGCCGATAAGAAGGTGTACGCCATCGCTGACCAGGACAAAGTAGCGGCCCACGCCGGCCATCACGTCGCAGTGAAGGGCTCGGTGGAGGGCGACACGCTCACCATCGCCAGCATCGACATGGCTCCGGCCAAGAGCAGCAAATAACCAACGCTGAATTTGTCATTCACTACGGGCACTGCGGGCACTACGGGCGGGACTTTGCTCCCGCCCGTTCGTTTTGTAGCCCGATAAATTTCCGCTACGATGTCAACCTGCGTATGTCCACCATTCTGCTACACGTAGCGCGCGCCCTAACTCCCGCGACAGAAATTCTAGGTGCCGGAATCTTGATTCGCGACGGCGTGATTGAAGCCATTGGTCCTCGCCAAGGCATGCGCTTGCCTTCCGGCGCGGCGGAAATTTCCGCGAGCGGACAGACCGCCATTCCCGGCTTCATCGACGTCCACATCCACGGCGCCGGTGGCCACGACGTAATGGAAGGCACCGAGCAAGCCATGTCCGCGGTGGCGAAGAGGCTGGCGCGCCACGGCACAACTTCTTTTCTCGCCACCACCGTAACCGCCAGCCCCGACGACACCTGTCGCAGCGTCGAAGGAATTGCGCATTACATCACCCGCCAGTTCGAGGCCACTCAGCCGAAAGCGGAAGTTCTCGGCATTCACTACGAAGGCCCATTCCTTAACAAAGTGCGCCGCGGCGTGCATCCCGCCGAGTGGATCCAATTACCTTCCGCCGATCTGCTGCAGCGCTTTCTGCAAACCGCCGCCGGCAACGCTCGCATCCTCACCATCGCGCCGGAGCTACTCGGAGCCGCACCGTGCATAAAAGCGGCGCGCGATGCCGGCGTGGTGGTCGCCATGGGGCACACTGATGCCACCTATGAGCAAGCCCGCGCCGGTATCGCCCTCGGCGTGCGGCACGCGGTGCATGTCTACAACGCCATGCGCCCCTTTTCCCATCGGGACAGCGGCGTCATCGGCGCCGTGCTCACTTCGCCGGAAGTTACCGCGGAGTTGATCGCTGACGGCGTACATGTCGAGGAAGCGGCCATGCGCATCCTGCTGCAAGCCAAGGGCACCGGCAGCGTGATTTTAATAAGCGATGGCCTTTCCGCTACCGGTATGCCCGATGGAAGGTACATGCTCGGCAAATTCGAAGTCACCGTGTCCGGCGGCGTGTGCCGCAATTCAGAGGGGAAACTGGCGGGCAGCACGCTCACCCTGGACCGCGCTCTGCGAAATGTGGTCGCGCTGGGCATCCCGTTTCCGGACGGTGTGCGCATGCTCACCGCGAATCCCGCAAAGTTGCTAGGGATTGAGTTTAAGAAAGGCGCGCTGCGAACCGGCGCCGACGCGGACATTATCTTGCTGGATGAAAATCTTCAGGTAACAAACGTGTGGACGCGCGGCCTGCCGGTGGATTAACTACGGATTGAGCGGCACATTCAATTCCAGTGCCAGCTTCGCCGCATTGAACGGACTGCAAGCAAAATAGCGATCACCCACTTGCAGAGTTGGCACTTTGCGTTTGCCGTTGTTGGCTTTCAGCACGATAGCTTCGGCGCCTTCGTTCCCTTCGATGTTCACTTCCCGGTACGCTATACCGCGTTGCTGCAGGAAGTATTTGGCCCGCCGGCAGTCCGGGCACCAGTGCGTGGTGTACATCGTAACTGGTTCCATTGCGCTCACTCGATCGAAACGGGCGCGCCGCGCCGCTTTCGCGCCACCTGGATGCGAATGAGCGATCTCTGCAGCGCGACCGCCGCGCGCGCCCAATCCACATTCGGATCGCTCGAAGCCGAAGCCAGCCGCTGCTCCGCGCGCTTCTTTGCTTCCTCCGCGCGCGCCACGTCAATCTCTTCCGGCCGCTCCGCCGTCTCCGCAAGCACCGTGACGCGGTCGCCCAAAACTTCCGCAAACCCGCTGATGATCGCTAGAGGCCCCGCTTCACTCGCAGTCTTCGCGCGATACGTCAGCTCCCCGATGCCCAGCTCCGTGATCAAAGGTGCGTGCCCGGGCAGAATGCCCAGGCAACCGTCTCCGCCTGGAAGAGTGACCTCCACAACCGTCTGGCGCAGCAACTGCCGCTCCGGCGTAACGATAACCAGCTCGATGGACTCGGGAAGCATCGCTTCGCTTAGGCGCTCACCTTCATTTTCTCGGCCTTTTCCAGTGCTTCTTCAATGGTGCCAACCATGTAGAAGGCCTGCTCCGGAACCTCGTCGTACTTGCCTTCCACGATTTCCTTGAAGCTGCGCACCGAGTCTTCGATCTTCACGTACTTGCCTTCGAGGCCAGTGAACTGCGCGGCCACGAACATCGGCTGCGATAGGAATTTTTCGATCTTGCGCGCGCGCGCCACCGTCCGCTTGTCGTCGTCCGACAATTCTTCGATGCCCAGAATGGCGATGATATCCTGCAAATCCTTGTAGCGCTGCAGAATCGATTTCACTCCGCGTGCCACGGCGTAATGCTCGGCCCCGACGATGCGCGGATCGAGAATGCGCGAGTAGCTGGCCAGCGGGTCGACGGCGGGATAAATGCCGCGCTCCACAATTTGCCGGCTCAGGTTGGTCGTGGCGTCCAGATGCGTGAAGGTCGCCGCCGGCGCCGGGTCGGTATAGTCGTCGGCCGGGACGTAGATAGCTTGCACAGATGTGATCGAGCCAGATTTGGTTGAGGTAATGCGCTCCTGCAGCTCGCCGATTTCGGTGTTGAGGTTCGGCTGATAACCCACCGCGGAAGGCATGCGTCCCAGCAGCGCCGAAACTTCCGAGCCTGCTTGCACAAATCGGAAGATGTTGTCGATAAACAGCAGCACGTCCAAGTGCTCTTCATCGCGGAAATATTCGGCGACGGTCAGGCCCGTCAGGCCCACGCGGAGGCGCGCCCCGGGCGGTTCCGTCATCTGGCCGTAGATCAGAGCGGCTCGGGATTTTTCGGTGTTACCTGGAACGATGACTCCGCTCTCGGACATTTCTATCCACAAGTCGTTGCCTTCGCGAGTCCGCTCGCCCACGCCGGCGAACACAGAGAGTCCTCCGTGTTTCAAAGCAACGTTATGAATAAGCTCCAGAATGAGCACGGTTTTGCCGACACCCGCGCCGCCGAACAGGCCGATCTTGCCGCCCTTGACATAAGGTTCGATCAGATCGACGACCTTGATTCCCGTCTCGAACATTTCCAGCGTCGTGGATTGATCTTCCAATTTCGGCGCCGGCCGGTGAATCGGATAACGAATGTCGCTGACGATTGGACCCAACTGATCCACTGGCTTGCCCAACACATTCATAACGCGCCCTAGGGTTGGCCGCCCCACCGGCACCGTGATGGGCATACCCAAATCGGTGGCCTTCATCCCGCGCACCATGCCTTCGGTTGGCTCCATCGCCACTGCGCGCACGCGCCCTTCGCCCAGGTGCTGCTGCACTTCCACGGTTACGTCCAGCGGTTCCGGCAGGTTGTAGCCGTCGCTGGTGATGCGCACCGCGTTATAAATCGCCGGCAAGTGTCCGGCCTCAAACTGAATGTCTAGCACCGGTCCGATGATCTGGACAACGTGCCCGACAGCTCCCTGTTTCTCTGCCATTTCTTCTCCTAAGACCCGTAAGACGCGCCGCTGACGATTTCAATGATTTCTTTCGTAATCGCTGCCTGCCGGACTTTATTCATGTAAAGAGTCAGTGCCTCGATCACATCGCCCGCGTTCTTCGTCGCAGATTCCATCGCTGTCATGCGCGCCGCGTACTCAGATGCGGAAGATTCCAGCATCGCGCGCAAAATCTGTGTCTCGACATACCGCGGCAGCAACTTGTCTAGCAACTGCGCTTCCGGCTGCTCGTAGATGTAATCGACCTGGACCTCGGCGTTTTTCCCGGATTCCTTTTCTTCGTTGCCGCCCGCCTCTTCGCGAATCGCTTCCACCGGCAGCAGCTTCTCCACCATCAAATTCGACGTCATCACGCTCTTGAATTCGCTGAAGATGATGTAAACCGAGTCCACCTTCTTCTCGGCATACAAATCCGTCGCCAGCTTGGCGATTTCTCGCGCCGTTTTGAACTCCACGCGCGCCAAAACGTTGACCCACTCGCCCGCAAAGGTGAATCCCGCCTTCTTCAGCGCATCCCGGCCCTTCTTGCCCACTGGAATCGTCACAACTTTCTTGTCGCGATTAGCGCGAAAGAATTCATTCGCTTTGCGCAAAATGTTGGCGTTAAACGCCCCTGCCAGTCCGCGCTCGCCGGTCAGCACAATCGCCAGCACGTTCTTCTCTTCCCGCCGCTCCAGCAGCGGATGCTGCGGCTCCTGGATGCGCGCCATCGTCGACCGCAACACGCGCGCCAGTTCCTGCGCGTAAGGACGCGCCGCCAGCGCTGCTTCCTGCGCGCGCCGCAGCCGCGCCGCGGCCACGAATTTCATGGCGCGCGTAATCTGCTGGCTATTTTTCACCGAGCGGATGCGCCGCCGAAAATCGAGAAGTGTGGGCATGATGTTCGCTAAAAGCCGCTACGCAATCCTCAGCTCGCCGCGGTGGCAACGGCCGCCGTGAACCGCTCCTTGAAAGCGTCTACCGCTTTCTTGATCTCCGCCCTGATGCCGTCGTCCAGCGCTTTCTTGTCGCGAATCGACTTCAAAATCGACCCATGATTCGTTTCCACGAATTGCAGCAGCTCGCCCTCGAATCGCCGCACTTCATTTACAGGCACGCTGTCCATCTGCCCGTTGGTCGCCACGTAAATGCTGAGCACCTGCTTTTCCACCGACAGCGGTGCGTACTGATCCTGCTTCAAAATCTCCGTTAAGCGCTGGCCGCGCGCCAGTTGCGCCTGCGTGGCCTTGTCGAGCTGGTCCGAGCCAAACTGCGCGAACGCCGCCAGATCGCGATACTGCGCCATGTCCAAACGCAAGGAGCCCGCCACTTGCCGCATGGCTTTGATCTGCGCATTGCCGCCCACGCGGCTCACCGAAATGCCCACGTTGATCGCCGGCCGGATGCCGGCATTGAACAAGTCCGCTTCCAGATAAATCTGCCCGTCGGTAATGGAAATCACGTTGGTCGGAATGTACGCGGAAACGTCTCCCGCCTGCGTCTCGATCACCGGCAGTGATGTCAGCGATCCGCCGCCCAGTTTGTCGTTCAGTTTGGCCGCGCGTTCCAGCAAGCGCGAATGCAAATAAAACACGTCGCCCGGGTACGCTTCGCGTCCCGGTGGCCGCCGCAGCAGCAGCGAAATCTCTCGATAGGCTTGCGCATGCTTGGAGAGGTCGTCGTAAAACGTGACCGCATGCCGCTTGTTGTCGCGGAAAAATTCGCCGATCGCGCAAGCCGCATACGGCGCAATGTACTGCACGGAAGCCGGCTCGGAGGCGGACGACGCTACGATAATGGTGTAATCCATCGCCCCGGCATCGGTCAGCACCTTCATTACCTGCGCGATGGTCGACCTCTTCTGCCCAATCGCGCAGTAAATGCAAATCAAGTCTCCGCCCTTTTGATTGATGATGGTGTCGAGAATGACCGCCGTTTTTCCCGTCTGCCGGTCGCCAATGATCAGCTCGCGCTGTCCGCGACCGATCGGAATCATCGAATCGATGGCCTTGATGCCCGTCTGCAGCGGCTCGCGCACCGGCTGCCTGTCCAGCACGCCGGGAGCAATGCGCTCCAGCGGATTCCGCTCCTTCGTGTTGATTGGCCCCTTGTCGTCCACTGGCTCGCCCAGCGGGTTCAGCACGCGCCCGATCAGCGCATCGCCGACCGGCACGGACATGATCGTGTTCGTGCGCTTAACGACATCCCCCTCCTTCAGCTCCGAGGACTCGCCCAGCAGCACCGCGCCCACTTCTTCCTCTTCCAGGTTCAGCGCGATCCCGAAAATATTGTGCGGAAACGCCAGCATCTCTCCGGCCATCACTTTTTCCAGGCCATGGATGCGCGCAATCCCGTCGCCCACGCTGATGATCGCGCCCACCTCATCAACGGACACGGTTTGCGCGTAGTTTTCAATCTGCTCGCGCAAAATTTTGCTGATTTCATCCGCTTTGATATTCGCCATTCCTGCTCCCGTTCCCTATTCCGCCACCAGGCGCGCCCGCAATTCGTTCAACCGGCTGCGTAACGACCCGTCATAAACCGTGTCCCCGACCCGCACCACCGCACCGCCCAGCAGTCCCGGCTCCAGTGAAAACTTCGCTTCCACGCGTTTTCCTGTCAATCGCTCGAGCGCAGATGACATTTCCTTCTTCTGCGCTGCGTTCAACTCCACCGCCGACGAAATCTCCGCTTCCGTGATTCCTTGCCGCTGCCGGATCACTTCCTGAAACGCCGCGATGATTTCCGGCAAAACGTGCGCGCGCCGATGGTCCACCATCACAAACAAAAAATTGCGCACGATCTTGCTGGCGCCTACTCGCGCCAGCAATTTCTCGATCACTCGGTGCTTCGCTTCCGCGGTCACCGCTGGGCTCGACAAAAAATTCCGCAGCTCCGCCGACTCCGCGTACAAAGCGCCGAAGCCCACAAGTTGCTGCATAGCTGGCTCCGCCGCGCCCTGCGCCATCGCAATATCCGCCAGCGCATTCGCGTACTGCAAGCTCGCCGACTTCAATTCGGCCTCCCTTCGAGGTCCTTCATAAGCGCGGCCATCAGCGATTCCTGCGCTTGTGGCGTCAACTGTTTCACCAGCAGCGATTCCGCGCCATCCACCGCCAGATTTGCTGCAATCGCCTTCAGTTCCAGCCGCGCGGCCCGCTCTGCGGCCTCAATCTCCGCCTTGCCCGCCAGTCCAACCTTTTGGATGTCGCTTTGTGTGATCGCCCGCAGCCGCTCCGCCTCCGCCGTCGCTTCTCGTTGCGCCGTCGCGCGCAATTGCGCCACTTCCTGCTCCAACCGCGCCAGCTTCTCCTCCGCTTCGCAAAGCTGTCGGTCCGCTTCAGCTTTCGCCGCCGTAGCTCTTGTAATCGCGGAGCTGATGTTTTCGGCGTTCTTGCGGAAAAAAGGAGCTGTGAGCTTCAGAAAAACCCAGGCAATCAGGCCCGCAACAATGGCGAAGTTGATCCACTTGAAGATCTCATTCGCGCTCTCCGTCGTCGTGTTGCCGCCTTCTTCCGCGGCATGCGCGCTCATAGCTGCGAAAAACACAACCACAATCGCGCTGGCAGCAGCTTTCCACACGCCGCAGCGCGTCATCGAGCCTCTCTCGCAGGTCCGCCCGGCCGTGGCGCAATCTGCAGTACCCGCCGCGCGATTTCCGCCGCCAACTGTCCCACCGAAGCCTTAAGCTCCTGCAGCGCCGCCGCCAATTCCTTGGCCACGCGTTCTTTGCCCGCCGCAACTTCCGCCGCCGCCTTGTTCCGCGCCTCTTTCAGCAATGCCGCTCGCTCGTCCAGCACCTTTTTCCGTGCGGCTTCCTGTTCCGCGTACACCTGCGCCCGAGCTCGTTTCAGCGCTTCCTGATACTGCTTCACTTTTTCCGCCGCCATGGCTTCCGCGGTGGCCGCGGCCTTGCGCGCGCCCGCGGTGCGCGCATCGCGTTCCGCCATCACCGCCAGTAGCGGCTTGAAAAACAGCGCCCGCATCATCAGGTAAAAAGCCAGAACAATCAGAACTGTAGGCACAGCCTGAAGGAACAGTTCCCCAAGTTGGTGAACAATCTCTTGCATCTAAGTTGTTTCGCCTGAACCCCTTCAAGTCTGGCCGCGTGGGCCACGAGCGGTAGGCAGCCGCACCATGTCTGGATCCGCAACGAACTCACGGTGGGTCCGTAGCTGCCTAATGAAACAATATTTTATAGCATTCGCCGCGCCGCACAGTCAATGTGGCTCGCTTCACCCAGCGTGAGAAAAAGTGCGGATTGCGTCGCGTTTTATTGGCGCGTTTGTGAGGAATGTGCGGTCCGCGCGTCCGCTTGGTCGTACACGTACCGAATACTGATCTGCGAATCTGAGTGGCCCCTGGTAAGCCGCAGCGTTTCATAGAGTTGCATCCCGTCGTAGGAGAGTTCGTAGGTCCGGCTAATCTTCCGCCCGCTCGGACTTTTCTCATCCGTCACCAGCCTGTTGCCGTCCCAGTGCGCCGCAATCTCCTGCGTAGTGCTGTCCTTCGTCTTTTGCACCTTCCGCCCGTCCGTAAAGAAGGCGCTCTTGTGCTCCTGGTCGTCGAACATATCGATCTCGACGTCCTTCTTCGCCTCCGCGACGGTCAGCGAACGTGTGGGATTCACGTACTCCTGCATCCGCTCCCGGTCTTCGTCGCTTTCGTTTCCGCCTCCGCCCCGCCGACCTCCGTATGGACCTCCTCCCATTCCGGGGACGCCCATGCGCACTCCGCCGCGTCCGCCTCCTCCGCCGTTCCCGCCCCGCGCCTCCTGCATTTTCTTCCGCGGGTCATCGCTTTCATCGCGATTGAGCTTCCAAGCTCCCAGGATCGAGGTCCGCGGCTTCACTGGGGCACTCTGTTCTTGCGGCCGCGCATCCCGCGCAGATGGCGGCTGTGGTTGTGCCGCCGGCAAGGGCCCCGCCGGCGCCTGCGCTCTCGTCGTCCATCCCGCCACAGCAAGTCCTAGCGCGCCTGCGGCCACGAAAAATCTTAGATATTTAGATTTCATGGCACTCATCTCTCGCCCAGCCCTTCTCGTGCACAGCTTCCGCTATATATTCTCGTTTTCCGTGCCAAAAGTTCCCAGCGGGCTGGAACTGGTTGGATCATCACTCATAACGGAGCCTCATCATTTAGAGGCATCTGGCACACTAGGGTTGCCTGTGGACTACGGCGCTCGGCCGCATTCACTTCAGCCAAGGTTGAATCGCCGTAGTGCGAGGCAGCAGCCCCACCGCGCCCAGCTCCCGAAATTTCGCCGCCCTCTGCCGATAACCATAGGCGCCCGGCGGCAAAATCGCCAGGAACCTCACGCCCGCTGCACGCGCCGCTAAAGCATCATCAACGTTATCGCCAACGTACAACGCCGTTCCCGGATCGCGTCCTCCCAAAATCTTCAGCAGTCCATCCGGATAAGGTTTCTTCCGAGTAACATCATCCATCGTCACCACCGTGCGAAACTGCCGCGTCCCCGCCCAGCGCTCAAACGTGTACGTAAATTCTTGCCGCGTCCGCCCCGTAAAAAGGTCCAGCTCAAATCGTTTCGCCCACCGCTCCGCCTGCTTCGCGCTTATTAGCATCTTCTCCTGTCGCACATTTCCCGGCCGCCCATCGTAGTCCCAGTAAAACTGCTGAAACGCGTCCCGCGCCTCCTCGTACGTCGTCGGCCGCCCCAGCGCCGTCGCCCAGTTCGATACCATGCTCCAATCGTCGTTGTTCCCGGGCTTGTTCTTCCATTTGTAGAGCTCCGCCCATGTCACCCGCCTCCCGGTCAGAAATCGCATCGTCTCCAGCGCCGAGCGCCAGAAGCTCCCGCGCACGTCCACCAACACGCCGTCCACGTCGAAAATCAAAATTTCCGGAATCGGCTCAAGCCGCGTGTGGCCGCGCAAAGTAGGCAAAGTTCCTCGCTGGATATTGTAGGCGCCGCGCTTCAGTTTGATATCCTGAGCCTCGAAGGGCCCGGCCAACAGAGTCTCTCTGTCCGCCACGTCAGGCTCTATTGTCTCTACACAATTTGGGGGGTCGGAGCTTTCAGCTCCGACATTAAGTCTGTCGCCGCAATGGCTTTAGCGCCTGAGGAAACGCCTTACCGCTTATTTGGCAAGTCGCGCCGCGGCTCACGCCAAACCGACAAGCCAGGGCACACTCCTGCAACGTTTGAGACGCAGCCCTATTTCTTTGCCGGCGCCGCCGCAATCTGCTCGATCACCAGCGCATGCGATCCCCCGCGGTCGTACACCTTGCCCTTCACCGTCACGCGCCCGCCTGCATATTCCAGCAGCCGCGCGTTCTGGCCGGTGGCCGGCGTGGTATCCGCGATCGGCCAATAAATCGATCCATCGTCGCTCAAAATCACCAGTTGTGAACCGGCCTTCGCGCACATCAGCGCGCAGTCGCGGCTGATCGGCTTCTCCAGGTTCTTGGTGAACGCACAAGCCGAATCCAACACGTAGCCTTCCACGGAGATGCTCTTCTGCTGCCCATGCAACACAAGTGCCGACGCACAAAAAGAAATCGCCGTCACGCCCGCCCCCACTATCATTTTTGCGATAGTCTTCATCTCTCCTCCTTGCCCCGGCGCATCGTAGCACGCAGCCGTTATCGCAGCCAGCCTCTTTCACCCCTCCTGCGGTCTCGCATAATTCGCAATATTCTCCGGCACCGGAATCTTTCTCTTGCTGCGTGGATCATCCAGCGGCGTTTGCGGCGTCCACTTCAGCGGCAGCACGCCTGTCCACGCCGCCGTGTCGTAATCCTGATTCTCATCGTCCACCGCAAATCCCGTGCGCATCTTCGCCGAGGCTTCCACCAGCGGCACCGCCAGCACCATCGTCGCCTTCAACTCGTTCTCGTTCGGAGGCCGCACCTGAGCCCATCGCCCGCGGATCACGTACTCCACAAAATCACGCATCGCCACCAGCTTTGCCCCTGGCTCTTCAATCACCTCCGCATTTCCCATCACTACCACCGACCGGTAATTCAGCGAATGCCCGATCGCCGATGGCGCAAACACAATCCCGTCCAGCAACGTCACGCTCAAGCAAAATGGTGCCCCGCTAGCCAGTGTCTTCATCAACCGGCTCGCCGGCGACCCATGCAGAAACAGCTTGTCGCCCACCCGCACGTAATTCGTCGGCACCACAAACGGTAGGCCGTCCACTACAAATCCCACCTGGCACACAAACGCCTCATCCAGAATGCGGTAGATAAGTTCGCGATCGTAATGCCCGCGATCCGCCTTCCGCCGCACCTTGGTTCTATCCGTAACCGTAAATTCGCTCATCCCCGCAGCCTAGCCTCCGCCCACACCCACTCGCAAGCGCCAATCTGGACCGCACGATTTCGCCTGACATTTGGCATCGTCTGAGGTAGCATATCGATGTAGATAACTACGCAAATTCTTCAGCTTTTGGCCCTCACCCGCACCCGCAGCTCCGAAACTAGTTGGATAACAGAAATGCTCGCCAAACCAGGCCTAAGTCTTTTATTTGCAGTAAGCTGCAGCCTCTTTCTCTCTTTTGCCTTTTTTGAAAAATGCCGCCCCTTTGGAATCAGTACCTTGCAGCCTCTTCTTTCTGGGTTTGCCCACCTCGACTGAGCGTTTTCAACAGCTTACAGCCTCTTTTTAGAAAACACCCGGGTGGGGGGGTAACCCGCGCGGAATTCGGCGCGCCGCGCAGGATAGGCGAATTGACGGGCCGAAGGAATCGTGTAGGCTGGTGTGCCGTTGCTGCGGCGGTGTGGACATGGCCAGATTAAAATCGATCATTAGGCGCGAGACATTTCGCTTTTTTCGCGAGCTTTCTGCTAACAATCGCACTGAGTGGATGCAAGCGAATCGCGAACGCTACCAGGAATGCGTGGTGCAGCCGTTGCGAGGCCTTTGCGAGGAACTCGCGCCCGCAGTGCTGCGGTTGGATCCGCGATTTGAAGCGAGCGGCCGCACGGGCGCGAATTTGTCGCGCATCAATCGCGATATCCGCTTTGCCAAAGACAAAACGCCCTATCGCGCGCAGATGTATTTGAAATTCAGCGCGCCGTTCCGCGGTGAAGGCGAAACCGGCCAGCTTTACGTCGGCATTTCCGCGCAAACGGTTACCGCAGGCTTCCGCATTTATTCCGGATCGAAACGCAAGGAGTCTGCGCTTTCGCAGGTTGCGGCTCCTCGTCTGGAGGCCAATCCGCGATGGCTCATGCAACAAAAACGGCGCCTGAGCCGCCGCTACGAAAGCTATTGGTACAGCACGGAAAAAGGGGAATGGACCAAACATTCCGGCTGGCCAGCCGCGGAGAATTGGAAAAAGCTGCAAGCATGGATCGTGCGGCGGGAACTGGGCACGGCGGCCGCGATGCGCGGCTCATTTTCCAGCGACCTCGCGAGGGTTTTCCGCGACCTGCATTCTTTGCTGCGATTCACCTCAGTTGCGTGAGAGCACCTTTCGTCGGAGATGTCAGCGCTAGGTGCAGCAGATTCTAGCTGGAGAATTCTTTAACGACCAATGCTGATGCTGCATCGAATGAAGCCTGTAGGTGTAATTGACGCTTGAACGTCGCTGGCATACGATGCGCGGCTCGCAATTCTCTTCGATTTTATTGCGGTTCTGGAGTTTAGGCGTGAAACGACTTGGACGAATTTTGATTTGGGTGACGCTGGCTCTACTGGGTGCAGGGGCGCTCGGCAAGATCGCGCTAGAGCGCGGCGAGTCGCTGAACGCGATGTGGTTCGTGATTGCAGCAGTGTGCTGCTACCTGGTCGCTTTCCGGCTTTATTCCGCATTCGTGGCGGCCCGGCTGCTTGCGTTGGACGATACTCGCGCAACGCCTTCGGAGCGCCACGACGACGGCCGCGACTTTGTCCCGACGAACAAGTGGGTTTTGTTTGGACACCATTTTGCGGCCATTGCGGGGCCGGGACCGCTTGTAGGCCCTACGCTGGCTGCGCAATTTGGGTATTTGCCGGGGACCCTGTGGCTGATTGCGGGCGCGGCGTTCGCCGGGTGCGTGCAGGATTTCATCATTTTGTTCTGCTCGATACGCCGCGACGGCAAGTCGCTTGGGCAAATGGCGCGGGAAGAGGTAAGCCAGCGCGGCGGATTCATCGCCCAGCTCGCTGTTTTGGCCATCATGGTGATTTTGCTGGGGGTGATTGCTCTGGTGGTGGTGAACGCGCTGAAATCGTCGCCGTGGGCAACGTTCACATTGGCAATGACGATCCCCATTGCGCTGCTGATCGGAATGTATTTGCGTTTTGTTCGGCCGGGGCGCGTGCTGGAAGGTTCGCTGATGGGAGTCGCCCTGATTTTGTTCGTGGTTTTCGCCGGGCAGTGGGTGGCTGATTCTCCGTCCTGGGCGCGAGTTTTCACGCTGGGCGGCGTTCCGCTGGCATTCGCGCTCATCGTGTACGCATTCGCTGCGTCAGCGCTCCCGGTGTGGCTGTTGCTTGCTCCGCGGGACTATCTCAGCGCATTCATAAAGGCCGGAGCGGTTTTCGCCCTCGCCGCGGGGATTTTATTTGTGCGCCCGCACGTGCTCATGCCACCCTTGACGCGCTTCATCGACGGAAGCGGTCCCGTGTTCGCCGGGAAGATTTTCCCGTTCTGCTTCATCACCATCGCTTGCGGAGCGATCAGCGGTTTCCATTCGCTGATTTCCTCGGGGACCACGCCGAAAATGATTCTGCGCGAAAGCCATGCGAGATTTATTGGCTACGGCGCGATGCTGCTGGAGTCTTTCGTGGGCGTGATGGCCATGGTGGCGGCGTGCGCGATGACGCCGGGCGTGTATTTTGCCATCAACAGTCCGCCCAGCATCGTGGGCGCAACGCCCGATGCCGCTGCCGCGACGATCAGCGGCTGGGGTTTTCCGCTAACCGCGCAAACGATGGCTGGACTTGCACATGCCGTCGGCGAGCTGACACTTTGGAATCGCGCGGGGGGAGCACCGTCCCTTGCCGTGGGCATGGCGCAGATTTTTTCCCACAGCATTGGCGGGGAGCGCCTGCTGAGCATCTGGTATCACTTCGCGATCATGTTCGAGGCGCTGTTTATTTTGACGGTGCTGGATGCGGGCACGCGCGTCGGCCGCTTCATGGTTCAGGAATTGGGCGGCCGGGTGTGGAAGCCATTCGGGCGCACCGGGTGGATGCCGGGCGTGCTTCTCTCGAGCGCGATCATTGTAGGAATGTGGGGATACTTTTTGTATCAGGGAGTGATCGATCCGCTGGGCGGAATCAATTCGCTGTGGCCGCTGTTCGGCATCTCGAATCAGTTGCTGGCGGCCGTGGCGCTGGTGGTGGCCACCACCATTTTGCTGAAGATGGGACGCACGCGGTGGATCTGGGTGACGCTGCTGCCGATGGCGTGGCTGGTGATCATTACGATGACGGCCAGCTATCAGAAAATCTTTGACGCGAATCCGCGCATCGGTTTCTTGGCGTACGCCAACGTCCTGATTGCGCAAATTGCGGCAGGAAAGGTTCCGGCCGCCAAGCTAGCGGACACGCAGCGGCTGATTTTCAATCAGCGGCTGGACGCTGTGGTGACCGCGGTGCTTGCGCTGATGGTGATCGTGCTCATAGTGGAGGCACTGGTGCAGTGGTATGCGATCCTGAGCAGCCGGCGTGTGCCGGTGCTGCATGAGTCGCCGTACGTGCCAACGCAATGGGCGGCAGGCTATTCCGGCGTTGCGCAGGGAGACGACTAATGAGGCCCGTGCCGAAAAACATTAGGCGCTTGGCGCGGCGCTTTTGGCGCGGCGTGCGCGAATGGTGCGGCGACGCGGCCTATGAGCGCTACCTGCGGTCTTCTGTTGCGCAAAGCGACGCGGCCCCGCCGCTGAGTGCGCAGGAGTTTTACGTGCAACAGCTCAATCGCCGCTACTCGCGGCCGAACCGCTGCTGCTGAAATCCTTGAACTTCACCTGTACCTTTGGCCGGTAACTCTTGGCCGGCCCTTAGAATTACTTAACAACGCCGCCGTTTCGCGGATGCTAAGCTCGCTTTTTCAGGAGCGAACATGCGAAGAGTCTCTGTATTTGCGGTCGTGCTTCTGTTACTGATAAACCTTCCGGAGCCGCGGCTTGCAGCGGCTGTGACCGACGCGCCGGATTCCGCTGCGACGCCCGCACCCGAGGCTCCGCCAGCTCCCGCAAAAGGATCGTCTGAGGGCCGCATTCCGATCGGCGTAGGCGTTAAAGTGTCCACGCTCGGAATCGGAGGGGAAGTCGCCGTCGCCGTATCTCACCGCTCCAACGTGCGCTTTGGGTTTAACTCTTTCAGTTACCGCCACACCTTCGATAAGGATGGGGTGACCTACAAAGGGACGCTGGACTTGCGCTCCGCGCAAGCCACCTACGATTTGTTCTTCTTCAAGGAGTTTCACGTCAGCCCGGGAGTGCTGGTCTACAACGGCAACAACGTTACCGCCAACGCTTCGGTGCCCGGCGGGCAGAGCTTCACATTGAACAACACCAACTACGTCAGCGACGTCGCCGATCCCGTATCGGGAACCGGGAAGCTTACGGTGTACAAAGCCGCGCCGATGCTTCTCGTCGGTTTCGGCAATCTTGTCCCGCGCAGCAGGCATTTCAGCACGTCTTTTGAAATTGGCGCTGCTTACCAGGGACCGCCGCGCGTCACCCTGAACCTCGGCGGCAGCGCGTGCGACTCCACTGGCTTGTTTTGCCGGTCCATCAGCTCCGATCCAACCATCCAGGCCAACCTCGTTTCCGAGCAAGCAAAGCTCAACAAGAGCGCATCGCCCTACAAATTTTATCCGGTGCTATCGTTTGGCGTCGGCTTTAAGTTCTAGCTACGGCGAAGCGCAAGCAAAAAAGATCGACGACCGAGTTGCCCGCTACGTCGGTGCGGTGTAGAATCGCGCGCAATCCAGGTATCCCTCCGTTTGCAGTCCATAGAGTAGGAGGTTTCTATGAAAGGCACGCTGGTTTTAATTTTGGCCATCGGTCTGACCGGCGGCTTGGCGCTCGCGCAATACGGCGCTACGCAGGACAAGGCTGCGGCCAAACCCGATTTCGACATCACCGCTTCTTACATTGAAGCGTGCAGTTGCGACATGTTCTGCCCCTGCTATTTCAATACCCGTTCGACGCATCATCACGAAGGTGATTATTGCCGGGCCAACCTCGTTCTTCGCACCGACAAAGGCTATTACAAAGACACCAAGCTGGATGGCGCGAAGGTCTGGGTGGCCGCTGATCTCGGAAGCGACTGGAGCACCGGCAAGGACTCCTGGAGGGTTATCCACTATGACCCTGCCGTGACCCCTGCGCAGAAGGCCGCCCTCAACGACATTCTCGGCCAGCTCTATTCCCCCATCAAGTGGCAGCACACCGACGTAGATACCCAAGGATTCCTGTGGAAGGTGGATACGAAAACTGGCGAGGCTCACGCCAAGTTGGACAATGGAAAAGGCGAGGTCATTCTCGAGCGCGTCGCGGGAGATGATCCGACGCACGAAATCATTGTACACAATCTCAAATACTGGCTGGCGCAGTCCAACAACGGCTTCCGCATGTGGAAGAACAAGCACGAAGCCTTTGAAGGACACGGGCACAACTTTTCGTACGACGGGACGAACGGCTTCCTGATCACCATTCATTTCTCGGGTCAAGCGAAAGCCGCGGCGGCAGATTAGGCGAGTACGACGCAGGCCTTAAAATTCGTCTTCATCTTCGGACCGGCTTTTCAGCACAGTCGTTTTATGGCTGATTTTGATTTTGTGTGTGCGAATCCCGCTAACGATCGCGCGGCGCAGTTCCACGGGCAACGCTTCGGGCGGGAATACCCCTGCCAGATCGCGCGGAAAGAACTTGATGAATAACGCGGCGACGTGGGCGGTGGCGTAAGCAACTGGCGTGGTGTAAAGGCCCTGCTGGCGGATTTGGTAGAGCGTGGGGAACAAGCATTCGGTGCGAATCAGCAGGCGCTGATCCTCCTTCTTGCCTCGCTTTACGCCGCGCACAATGACTACCGCGGCGAACCTCGCGTTTTGCAGCTCACCCCGGCGGATCAGCTTGGCGATCTTGCGCGGCGATAACGTGTGCGGAAATCGGTGGCGCACGATGCCGCGCGATTTCGAGAGCTTTCCCTGCTTGTACCAACGGCGCAGGCGGTCAAATTCGTTGCCGCCGATTTTGACGTCCATGTTGTGCATGGGCACAAAATAGGGCAGCGTGCCTACTTCGTCCTGGGCAGCCAGAACTACATTCGCGGAGCCGATGGGGTCCGGGAAGCGGAATTTTTCCAGCTCCGCAAAACGCTTGCCCATGCGGAATCTGCCGTTGCGATACACGCGCGGGCGGGAAATGGCTTCGTCGAAGGTAACTTCCGGGGACCATTGCGAGATGGGGTCGTCGCTTTCAGTGCTTTCGTAGAGGCGGACGTGCACGGACTCCACTTCGTGCAACGTTTCGGCGGCGCGCTTGACCAGGAGGTTGGTGAGTCCGGGAGCTGCGCCGGTGTTGATCACCGCTGTCCTGTTTTTCTGCTGGAAGCGGCGCGCGTAAGCGAGCTGCTCTGCCTTGAAAGGGTTGCGCGTCAGGTGCGAACTCAGGTCCAGATAGTGCGCGCGCAAGCGCAATGCCGCGCGCATCACAATTTGATTGAAGACCGAGGCGGAGGCGTTGACGATGAGCTGGCATCCGCGGGCGGCGCGCACAATCCCGTGCAGATTTCGCGCGTTGACTTCGGTGATGCGGATTGAGCTTTTTTTGCCCAGGAAGCGTTGCGCGCGCTCGAGGTCGCGGTCACCGCACCAGACTGTATGTCCTTGTCGCTGCAACAATTGCGCGAGGAGAGAGCCGGTGGCGCCGGCCCCGAGAACGAAGATCCGCATGGCGTGGCGAAAACTCTACCATACTAGGCAGGCCTGGCCGGGAGCGTCCTCGAATGATGTGCTGAATTGCAGCCTAGCTCTCGATGGCGTACACTGGCAGCCTAGACTCCGACCCTTGGCGCCTGACGGGGAGAAAACCGATGGCGGCAGGGGCGATGTCCTGGCGATGAGCCGGGAATGAGGGTTCGGCTGGAAACGGCTGGGCCTCCCGCTTGGAAAGGGGCCGACCACGAAAAAGTGCGCTTTTTCGTCTGCGCCTGCATCCGAGCATACGGATTCAGGCGTTTTTGTTTAGCGGATCGCTCGGCACGATGTCATGACCCTTCACGATAAATTCGGCCGCCAGATTACAGACCTACGCGTCTCGATTACCGACCGCTGCAACTTCCGCTGCGTGTACTGCCGCTCGGCTGATCCGGAAAATTATCGCGACCACGACGAAATTCTCTCCTGGCCGGAACTCGACCGCCTGGCGCGAGTTTTCCTGGGATTGGGCATCCGCAAAATTCGCATCACGGGCGGCGAGCCTCTGGTCCGCGAAGGCGTGGAGGATTACATCGCGCGGCTGCATGCGCTGGGCGTCGAAGATTTGTCGATGACCACGAATGGGCACTTGCTGGCGGAACGCTGCGAGCGACTCATCCAATCCGGGCTGCGACGTATCAATATCAGCCTCGATTCGCTGGATCGTGCGAAATTCGAGAAAATCACGCGCACCAAATCCTTCGCGACAGTAATGCACAGCATCGATGCCGCGCAGAACTCGCGGCTCGCGCCGGCAAAGATCAATGCGGTGCTCGTCCGGGGCATTAATGATGATGAGGTGGAGGCCTTTGCCGGCTTCGCCCGCGAGCGCGGCGTCATCATGCGATTCATCGAATTCATGCCGCTCGACGCGGACCGGCACTGGAATCGTAGTCTTGTGGTGCCCGCGGCCGAAATCCATCGCCGCATTCACGCAAAGTGGCCGCTCCAGCAAATTCCACATGAACGCAGCGAAACGGCGCGGAAATACCGTTTTGCGGACGGAGCTCCCGGTGAAATCGGCCTCATTGCTCCGGTCACGCAGCCCTTCTGCGGCCACTGTTCGCGCATTCGCTTGACGGCGGACGGCAAGCTGCGCACCTGCCTATTCAGCAAGGAGGATCACGACCTCCGCGCGTTGCTGCGCGAAGGCGCCTCCGATGAGGATATGGTTACCTACATCCGCTCGGTGGTGGTGGAAAAAGAGGAAGGGCACCGCATCAACGAACCGGACTTCGTACCACCCTCTCGTACCATGGTGTTTATCGGCGGATAGCGGAGAATTACATCCCAAACCTGTGGACCTGCGCACGCGCCACTTTGCGCGCATAGCCCTTGAGCACGTGTTAAGCTTGCGCTAGCGGCTGTGAAGTGCGTACCACAACGCAGTCGGCCGTCAACGGGCCGGCCAGGCCCCGAACGGAATCACAATGGCGGACCAAGACGACGAACAGAACCAGGACGATAGCCCAGAGCCGGAGCCGCGACTTTTCACCCTCACCGAAGCCGAGCGCGCTCGCACGGACCTTGAGCCGTTCCTCGTGGAAGCGATGGATTGCCGCAAGAAGCTCGCCGGACTCGAAACGGACCTTACCGCAGTTTCCGCGAGAATTACCATGATGGGCGGGGTGATCGTACCGTACGAAAAGCTGGCTACCCTGCGCGTCGAGCACCAGCAGCTCGCGGAAACGCTCAAATCCGCGCTGAATCGCATCCTTGAAACGGGTTGCCTGATCAAGGATCTCGAGGTTGGCCTGCTCGACTTCCCGGCGCTGATCAACAACGAGGAAGTTTATTTGTGCTGGAGGCTGGGCGAGGACCGCATCCGCTTCTACCATCGCCAGGGCGAAGGATTTGCCGGGCGCAAGCCGCTGGATCCCAACGATCTCGGTCCGGGCGACGTCGTTCAGTAGACCTGCAGTTTTTTCGGAGCGTTCCACCAGATTTTCCGCCCATCTGGAGCGGTGCGTTTTCCCGCTTTCGGGCCCTCGGCGGAATAAGTTCTTACCAGCTCCTTTCGTACTACAGGGAGTTCGCTTGGCGTCACAACCTGAAAATCGGCTGAAGGATTCGGTTAGTCCTTATTTGCGTTCTGCCGCCCACCAACCCATCGATTGGTATGAATGGGGCGACGCCGCTTTCGCGCGCGCCAAATCAGAGAACAAGCCGGTGCTGCTGGATATCGGTGCGGTGTGGTGCCACTGGTGCCACGTAATCGACCGCGAAAGCTACGAGAACACCGAAATCGCCACCATCATTAACGAGCACTTCGTGGCTGTGAAAGTCGACCGCGACGAACGCCCGGATGTGGACGCGCGCTACCAGTCCGCCATCAGCGCCCTTTCCGGGCAGGGCGGATGGCCGCTCACCGGCTTTCTCCTTCCGGATGGCAAGCCCTTTTATGGCGGCACGTATTTCCCCCCTGACGATCAGGGCGGGCGGCCCGGTTTCCGACGCCTCTTGCTGGCCGTCGCCGATTCGTATCGCAATAAGCGGCCCGATTTGGAGCGCGCCGCCAATTCGCTGGCGGACGCGGTGGCGCAGGCGGAGACATTCAACGGCGCCAGAGCCAAGTTCGACCTCGGCGTGGTCGATGCGCAAATCCAATCGCTCACCAAACTTTTCGACATTCGCAACGGCGGATTCGGCCAGTCGCCGAAATTTGCGCACGCTTCCGCGATCGAGCTGCTTCTCGAGCGCTACCAGGAGACCAAGGAAAAACATCTGCTCGCCATGGCCGACACCACTCTAGAGAAAATGGCGCGCGGCGGCGTTTACGACCAGCTTGCCGGCGGCTTTCACCGCTATTCGGTTGACGAACGCTGGCTGGTGCCGCACTTCGAGAAAATGAGCTACGACAATTCGGAGCTGCTCAAGAATTATCTGCACGCCTGGCAGGTGACGCAGAATTCGTTCTTGCGCGAAACCGCCGAAAGCATTATCGGATGGGTGAATGATGTGCTCTCCGACCAGCGCAGCGGGGGTTTTTACGCCAGCCAGGATGCGGACTATTGCCTCTCCGACGACGGCGATTACTTCACCTGGACGCTTGAGGAAGTTCGCGAGGTGCTGCTTCCCGACGAAGCGCGCATTATCGAGCTCTATTACGACGTCGAGACCCACGGGGAAATGCACCACAATCCCGCGAAGAACGTTCTGTGGGTGGCGCGCGATCCAGCGGCCATCGCCAAAACTTTGGGCAGCGATGAAACTAATGTCCGCCTGACGATCGCGCGCGCAAGGGGCAAAATGTTAGCGGGCAGGCTGCGGCGCACAACACCGTACGTTGATACCACGATGTACGTTGCCTGGAACGCGATGTTCGTTTCCGCGTATCTGGAAGCTGCGCGCATTCTGGGCGGGTCCATGGGCGGCCGCTGCCGCGACTTCGCGCTGAAAACGATGGATCGCATGCTGCAGGAAGCTTGGAACGAAGACAAGGGCTTCGCGCACCGCATCGGCGGCCCGCGGCTGGAAGGCTCGTTGGACGATCAGGTTTCCGGCGTTATCGCGCTGCTGGACACATACGAAACGGCGCTGAATCCGCGTTATTTTCGCGCTGCGCGGCGTACGCTTGATCACATTCTGGAATACTACGCGGATGCCGAGGGCGGCGCGTTTTTTGACCGGCCATCGAACGCGCCGCCGCTGGGCGGGCTGGACGTACGCCGCAAGCCCTTCCAGGATTCGCCCACCCCCGGCGCAAACTCCGCAGCGATTATCGCGCTCGTCCGCGTGCACGCTTACACTGGAGACAAGCGTTACTACAATTTCGCCCAGAAAACGCTGGAAGCCTTCGCGGGAATCGCGCCACAGTATGGGCTCTTCGCCGCCACCTATGGTCTGGCGGCGCTTCTGTTCGCGCGCCATCCGATACAAGTGGTGATCACCGGTCGCGCCGATGATCCCGCGGCTCGCTCCCTGGAAGCCGCCGCCAACCGGGTCTACCGGCTAGGCAAGTCTGTCTTACGTTTCAACCCCACCGGAAACGCTGGGGCGCCGCTCCAGGAGCTTCCCGAAGCGCTTAGGGACACACTGCCGCATCTCCAAGCGGACAGGGCCGTGGCGGTGGTTTGCGCAGGGCAATCCTGCCTGCCGCCCACCAATGATCCGGCGCAACTCGCTGCCATGCTTGAAAATGGCGCAGCGGGCGCCGCCACGAAATAGCTCCGCAGGTTAGGCCTAGCGCCTGGCTTTACTTCTTCGGCCGCGACTCCGGCGGCACTAATCCCGCCAAGCGGTAGTACACCGCCAATTGCCCGTAGTGCTCGCCGCAATGCTCCATGAAGCCGTACGCCCATTCGAAAACGCGCACCTGCTGGTTCTCGAAGGGATCGACCATCATTCCCGCCATTCCCGCGTCGCCCTTGGCTTTGATCGCCGCCGCGCCATCCGCGAACGATTTCTTCACGAACGCCACCACATCTGCCTTCGTCTTGTATTTCGCGCGCGAAGGATCTTCCTGCGCGGGCGGCTTCTCGCCGTTGGCGATATTAATGAAGAAATAGTTGGCCCCAGCCATATGCAGCAATTGCTCCGCAAACGAGCGCTGCGCCGGCGTCGGCTTGAAGTCGTACTTGTCTTCCGGGAAGTCTTCCGCCATGGCAGTTAGCTTCCGTCCAATATCATTCCATTGCTCAAGCACCGCTTGCGACAAGCCCTTCGCCGGTTTCGGAGCGGCATCCTTCTTCGCCGCATCCTGCGCCGCCGCCGGCGATGCAATCACCGCTAACAGCATTGTCGCCACGAGCAAAATCATTTTTCTCATGCTTCTCTCCTCTCAAGTTCCATTGGTCTACCCTCTTGTTGCGTGAAATTCAGGAACATCGCACTACGAACGCAGACTACTCCGTTCGACGCATCATTAGTCCAGACGGCTTTTCCTTCGGAAAGGTTTCCGGGGCTCTGCGGGCTTTGATATTACTCACGAAGGCGGTGCGGCAAACGAAAGTGGACGATTTCGCCCCTACCAGCGTCAGGCGACGGTGACTTCGGGGCTCAGGTAGACGTCTTGGACGGCGTTTAGAAGCTGCACGCCTTCCTTCATGGGGCGCTGGAAGGCTTTGCGGCCGGAAATGAGGCCGGTGCCGCCGGCGCGTTTGTTGATGACGGCGGTGGCTACGGCTTCTTCAAAGTCGTTGGCTCCGGAGGCACCGCCGCTATTGATCAGGCCGGAGCGGCCCATGAAGCAATTCGCGACCTGGTAGCGGCAAAGGTCGATGGGATGATCGCTGGAAAGTTCGGTGTAAATGCGCTTGTCGAATTTGCCGTAGCTGGAATCGCCCATGTTCAGCGCCTGGTACCCGCCATTATTCTCGGCCATTTTCTGCTTGATGATGTCAGCTTGAATGGTAACGCCGAGATGATTGGCCTGGCCGGTCAGGTCCGCGGAGAGGTGGTAGTCCTTGTCCTTTTTGAAGGCGCTGTTGCGCAAGTAGCACCACAAAACGGTCGCCATCCCGAGTTCGTGCGCTTCCGCGAAGGCGCGGCTGACTTCGACGATTTGGCGGTCGGCCTGGTCGGAGCCGAAGTAGATGGTGGCGCCGACGGCCGCTGCGCCCATGTCCCAGGCTTCTCTTACCGTGCCGAAAAAGATCTGGTCGAACTTGTTGGGGAAGGTGAGCAACTCGTTGTGATTGATTTTCACGATGAACGGAATTTTGTGCGCGTATTGGCGGGCGACAGAGCCTAGCACGCCAAGAGTGGAAGCGACGGCGTTGCAGCCGCCTTCGACGGCTAGCTTGACGATGTTTCCGCCATCGAAATAATCCGGATTCTTGGCAAAGCTGGCGCCCGCGGAGTGCTCGATGCCCTGATCGACGGGCAGAATGGACATGTAGCCGGTTCCGCTGAGGCGGCCGTGATGAAAGAGCCGATGCAAGTTCGCCAGCACGCGGACGTTGCGATCGGAGACGGACCACACGCGATCGATGAAGTCCGGCCCGGGCAGGTGCAGGCGCTCTTTCGCGATTTTGGGGGACTTGAATCCCAGCAGCGATTCGGCCTTTGCTCCCAGATAGGTTTCAATTTTTCCCGTGCCCGCGGTTGTAGTCGTTGCCATTTTCTTTCTCCTAATCTATTCGCGAATTCCTGTTGTGAGCATGCCGCCTGCAGCGGTGTCCACCAGCCACTGCAATTTTCCGTTCTGCGGCTGAATCATTTGCGCCGGCAATTGTTCCGGCTCGTACGGCCCTTCCAGAACGCCTTTCAGCGCCAGCGCCTTGTCCGCGCCAGTGACCATGAAAATTGCCTGGGCCGCTTGATTGACCGCCGGAGCGGTCAAGGTAATACGTTCGGTGTACAACTTGCCTATCCAATTCCGTACCACGATGCGCTTCGTCTCATGCAGCGCTTTGGTGCCGGGAAAAAGCGATAAGGTGTGGCCTTCGTTTCCCATGCCCAGCAGCACCAGGTCGAAACGCGGAAACTGCCCATCCGCCAGTTTAAAGGATGCGCGCAAGGCTTGCTCGTATTCCTGCGCGGCGCGCTCTGTGTCCTTGTACTCGCCTTTGATTCGTATTACTTGCTCGGGTTTCAGAGGCGATTTCGAGATCAATGTTTCGCTAGCCATGCGAAAGTTGCTGTCCGGATGGTCGGGGCCGACGCTGCGTTCGTCGCCAAAGTACAAATGCATTTTATCCCAGGGAAGCTGCGCGCGCAGCCCCGCGTCGCCAACAAGCAGGGAATAGAGCGCTTTGGGAGTGGAGCCGCCAGCAAGCGCCACGGCGAAGGAGCCTTTTTCGGAGACGGCGGAAGTGGCGGACTGGACGAATTCCTGGGCCGCGCGTCTGGCGATGGCGTCAAGGTTGGTCAGGATTCGAATGTCGCGTTGCACAATTTCTCCACTACTGTTGTCGGGGCGCGCTTCAGCTTACCCTGAGGAACGAAGGGCGCGTCCCGGCGAGCCGAAGCCGAGCTAAGTGGGACAGCCATTTCTGGCTGTCCGGTGCGCAACGTCCCCCCGCGGCGGCTCGGCCACAAACAGTCCCACCCGCCCCGCAAATCTAGCGGGCGGCAGCAACCTTGCCTTCGTCGTCGCTGCAACCGCGGTCGCGGTCGATCTCCTCTTCACCGATCGGGCGCCACGCGCGGCCATCGTGTTCGAGAAGCTCTTCCGCTTCAACCGGGCCCCAGGAACCGGCGGAATAATTTGGGAAGCCGCGGGCGGGCAACGCATGCCAGACGTCCAGGACGGGCTGAATTACATTCCAGCCGGCTTCGACCATGTCGGCACGCTGGAAGAGTGTCGGATCACCGGCCATACAATCGCGCAGCAGGCGCTCGTAACCGGTGCTGTGCTCGGCGCCGAAATAGGTGCAGTAGTCGAAATCCATGTTGACGAGGCCGAGCTTCATGACCGCGCCGGGAACTTTGGCGCCGAAGCTGAGAGAAATACCTTCGTTCGGCTGGATGTGAATGACCAGGCGATTCGTCTCCAGGTTTTTTACCGTGGTGTTGCGGAAGAGAACAAACGGGGTGCGGCGGAAATGAACGACTATTTCGGTGGCGCGCTGCTTGAGGCGCTTTCCGGTGCGCAGATAGAAAGGCACGCCGGCCCAGCGCCAGTTGTCGATTTGCAGCTTCATGGCCACGAACGTTTCCGTGTTGGAGTCCCGCGCGACGTCGGGCTCGCTGCGATAGCCGTCCACCGGCGCGCTATCGATGGCGCCGGGACCGTATTGACCGCGAACCATGCAGGTGAGCACGTCTTCGGGGCTGAGCGGCTGGACGGCGTGCAGGACTTCCGCTTGTTTGTTGCGCACTTCGTCGGCGTCGAAGGAAATTGGGGGCTCCATGGCGGTCATGGTGAGGAGCTGGAAGAGATGGTTGGGAAC